>Ga0134123_10000029_pt1 | contig 87222 bp, 65 predicted proteins | sample KB303_FD_96460 | JGI IMG/M metagenome (GOLD analysis project Ga0134123, IMG submission 96460) | Terrestrial soil microbial communities without Nitrogen fertilizer from Kellogg Biological Station, Michigan, USA - KB3-0-3 | ecosystem: Environmental > Terrestrial > Soil > Unclassified ...
ACGCGGCGGCCGTACTGGATGCTCCGCCCGCTCAAGCCATCGCGCGAGGTGTACCGGCTGCCGGAATGAATAGCGAGACGACGCGGAACGACATCGTCGCCGGTCTGACCGTCGCCCTGATCGGACTGCCGCAGTGCCTCGCCTACGCGCTGATGTCGGGGCTTCCTCCGGCTTACGGTCTCGCCACGGCCGCGGCGGCCGGGCTCATCGCGGCGCTGATCGGCAGGAGTGCGCAGGTCGTCACCGGTCCGACGAACACGACCAGCATTCTCGTGCTCGGCGCGCTCCTTCCATTTCTCGGATCCAATGGTCTGCTGCGGCCCGATGCCCTTCGCGTGCTCGCCACGCTGACGCTGCTCGCCGGCGCGATCCGCATCGTCGCGGCACTGGCCGGCGGCGCGCACCTGATCCGGCTGATCCCCGAGTCGGTGCTCATCGGATTCACCGCGGGCGTGGCGATTCTGATCGGAGTGATGCAGCTCGACGAGGCCCTGGGCCTTCCGCCGGCGCGCGCCACCGGGTTCGTCTCGCAGATCGGCGGCATCGTTCCGCATCTGCAGGACGTACGGTTGCTCGCGATCGCGGTCGCCGTCGCGACCGCCGCACTCGTCGGATTCGGGCGCCATTTCCCGCGCGCTCCGTTCGCGCTTTTCGCCGTGGTCGCGGCGACGGCCGCGGCATGGCTGTTGCGCCTCGATCAGTCCGTCGGCCTTCCGCTGGTGCGCGACCGTCACGCGATGACGAGCGGCTGGCCGCCGATGGTCCTCCCTGATCCGAGCCTCAGCCTGCTGCAGTCTCTCTTCATTCCCGCCGCGGCGATCGTGCTTCTTGGAACGCTCGAGCTGGCCGTGACGGCGCGCGCCGGAGGCGAGCGTCCCGACATGCGCCGCGAGATTCTCGCGCAGGGATGGGCGAATGTGGCCGGCGCGTTCACGGGAGCGTTCCCCGCGTCGGCGAGCCTCGGGCGTTCGGCGCTGCTGCGGCTCTCGGGCGCCCGCACGCGGCTCGCTCCGGCGGCGGCGGCGATCGTGACCGGCGCGATCCTTCTGGCCGGCGGCAGTCTCGCCGGCTGGATCCCGCAGGCGAGCCTCGCCGGCGTGCTGCTGGTGGTTTCGGCGCGCATGATCGACTGGCGCGGCATGCGCCGGCTCTGGAACGCCTCGAACGAGACGCGATTGCTGCTCGTCGAGACCCTCGCCGCGACGCTGCTGCTCCCGCTCGAATGGGCCATTCTCCTCGGCACCGGCACGGCCCTCGTGATCTACATCGCGAACACGTCCGCGCCCCGGCTGCGCGTGCTGCGTCCGGACGGCGAGCGGCTCGTGCCCCTCGACCCGGACGGCGGCGCCGAGCTGGTGGTGGTCGAGGTGAGCGGCAACCTGCACTACGCGGCGGTCGCGCCGTTTCTCGACGAGGCCGAGCGAATCGTCCCACCGTCGGCACGCTCGGTGGTGATCGATCTCTCGCACGCGCACGAGATCCGCTTCGCCGTCCTTCGCGCGCTCGAGCGGCTGGCGGAAGAACAGGCGCACGACGGCGGCGTGCTCTGGCTCGCCGGCGTCGATCCCGATACCGCCCGCCTGCTCGAGCGCTCGCGCAGCTCCATCCCCTGGGTGGCCGAGGACCCCGTCCCCGGCCTCAGCCTGCGCCGCTGCATCGAACAACTACGCGTGCGCTGACTTCCTCGTCGAATCCACCCACAGGTAGATGCAGAGCGCGAGGAAAATCACCAGCGACACCGTCTGCGAGACGGCGTCGTTGTCGTAGAACGGCGTTTTGATGCGGTCCTCGGCGTACCAGGGCAGGAGCCGCAAGGCCGCGCCGAAGACGCCGCCCAGCGCGCCGCCGGCCATGAGGCCCGAGGCGATGATCACGCCGCGCTCGCGGATCGTGCGGCCGCGGGCGCCGCCTTCGCGCTCGGAGCGCTTGATGATCAGGTGCGAGAGGAACCCGCCGACCAGGGCGGGCGTGTTGAGCTCGAGCGGCAGGTACATGCCGAGGGCGAAGATCAGCGCGGGCGCGCCGAGCATCTCCATCGCCACGGCGATCATGGCGCCGGCGATGAAGAGGATGTACGCGATCGGCTGCTGGTTCATGAAGCCCTGCACGAGCGCCTGCATGATCGACGCTTGCGGCGCCGCGAGCACCGGGCGGATGTCGCCGGCCGCCGCCTCGCCGAACTGGAACACTTTCGCGAGCATCACGATCGTCAGGCCGACCGCCACCGCCGCGCCGATCACGCCGAGGAACTTCACCTTCTCCTGCGCCGAGGGCGTGGAGCCGAGCCAGTAGCCCGTCTTGAGGTCGGTGATCGTCTGGCCGGACACTGAAAGAGCCGTACAGACCATGCCGGCGATCGCCATCACGAAGAACATCCCCGTCGTGCCCGAGACGCCGAACTGCAGCAGCACGGCGGACGAAATGATGATCGTCAGCATCGTCATGCCGGACACCGGGTTGCGCGCCGTCGTCGCGATCGCGTTCGCGGCCACGGAGGTGAAGAAGAACGAGAAGCCGAGCGTCAGCAGCAGCCCCACGATCAGCACCGGAATCGTCGGCTTCAGCGTGCCGAAAAAGACCGCCACGCCGATCGCGCCGAGGACCACGCCGGCGAGGATCGACATCACGCTGATGTCGCGGTCGGTGCGCTCGCCGTGCGCGTCATGTCCCGCCTTGAACGCGCGCGCGGCGACGCCGAACGAGCCGGCGATGACGCGCAGCGACTTGATGATGCCGAAGATGCCCGCGGTGGCGATCGCGCCGACGCCGACGTAACGGACGTAGCCGCGGAAGATCTGCGTCGCGTCCATCTGTCCGATCGGAATCGTCGCCGGGTAGATGGCGGTGGGGATCTCGCGGCCGATCATGAAGATCAGCGGCACGAGGACGAAGTTCGCGACGACGCCGCCGGCGACGAGGATCATCGACGAGCGGAGTCCCATCACGTAGCCGAGGCCGAGGATGAACGCGACGGCGTCGAACTTGACGATGACCCGCGTCTTTTCCGTGATCGTGCGCATCACGGGAAGGAACTGGAAGTCGAGGAACTCCTTCCACACCTGGAAGGTGGTGACGAAGAAGTCGTAGAACGCGGCGATCGCCGTCGCCTGCAGCAGCAGCTTCGCCTGCGAGCCGCCCTTCTCCCCCGTCACGAGCACTTCGGTGATGGCCGTGGCCTCGGGATACGGCAGCTGGCCGTGCATCTCGCGGACGAAGTAGCGGCGCAGCGGAATCAGGAACAGCACGCCGAGGCAGCCGCCGGCGAGGCAGATGAAGATCGTCTGCACCGGATGCGGGTTGAGGCCGAGCGAGTAGAGCGCGGGAAGCGTAAAGATCGCGCCGGCGACGACGGAGCCGGAGACGCCGCCGATCGAGGTGATGATGACGTTCTCGAGCACCGAGGAACGGCGGCGGTACACGCGCGCCAGCCCGATGGCCAGAATCGAGATCGGAATCGCCGCCTCCATCACCTGCCCCACCTTCAGGCCCGAATACGCCGAGGCGACGGTGAAGATGATGCAGAGGAAGAACCCCCACAGGATCGCGCGCGGCGTCGTTTCCGGAGGCGCCTCTTCCGGCGGCACCATCGGCCGGTACTCATCGCCGGGCGCGAGGGGGACGTAGGCGTTCTCGGGCAGGGACTTGCTCTCGGCTGCTTCCATGCGTGCTCTCTCCTTATAGGAGTGCGGTGGCGCAGCCACCGCTCTCAGAGCGGCGGCTCTGCCGCCGCACTCCTAGACTTTCAAAATCGTGTCGATCGTGCGATACGAAACCGCGTGGTACATCGGCCGCGCCTTCGCGTAGATGCGCCGCGCGCGAGCAAGGCCCTCGGGGGTCTCGGCGAGTTTCTGATAGAGGGGCTTGAGGAACTTGCGGCGGCCCTGGCGGAGGAGGAAGCGCTCGAGCGCGTCGTATGCCGCCTCGTACTGGTGCTCGATCGCCTGCAGCAGCCACTCGTGCAGGATCTCGGAATTGCCGCTCTGCGTGAAATGGAACGCGGCGTCGAGCTGCGCCATCTGCTCGCGGGTGAGCGTCTTCGGCAGGTGGCGCAGGAAGTGGATCCACTCATGAGTCGACCACGACTTCGTCGTGAGCTGCGCCGCCGGCGTGCCGCTCTCGAACGCGCGCACCTGCTCCTCGACGCGCACGAACGCATCCGAATGCACCTTCGGCGCGTTCGGCGGGATCCCCGGACCGTTGATCCATTTGTCGATCGCGATCTTCGCATCGAGACCGGGGAAGCGCGCGGTCAACTCGTCGAGGAAGCCCTGCGTGGTCATCGACTCGAACGCGTGGCGGTCGAAGTACCCGCGCAGGAACGCGTCCCACGCCACGCGTCCGACCGTCTCCTCGATCAGGCGCAGGAGGAAGTAGCCCTTCTCGTACGGCAGCTTCGTCGCCGCGTCGTCCGGATCGCGGCCTTCGAGGTCCCCCAGCAGATGCGTATCGCGCGGCGGCAGCTCGGCGACCGTGGCCACGAGATCCTGATACCCGAGGAGCGCCAGCATCTCGGAATACTCGCGGCCCGAGACCTCCTCCATGATGCGGCGCTCGAAATAGACGGTGAATCCCTCGTTCAGCCAGAAATCGTTCCACGTCGCGTTGGTGACGAGGTTGCCCGACCACGAATGCGCGAGCTCGTGCGCCACGAGGTTCACGAGCGAGCGGTCGCCGGCGAGGATCGTCGGCGTCGCGAAGGTGAGGCGCGGGTTCTCCATCCCGCCGAACGGGAAGCTCGGCGGGAGCACGAGGATGTCGTACTCGCCCCACCGGTACGGTCCGTACAGCTTCTCCGCGGCCTCGATCATCTTCGGCGTATCGGCGAGCTCGAACTCCGACGCCTCGATCATCGGCTTCTCCGCGTACACGCCGCTGTTGTCGCTGAAGCGGCGGAACGCGAGATCGCCGACCGAGAGCGCGAGGAGATACGACGGGATCGCCTGGGGCATGCGGAAGTGATAGACGCCCTCGTCGTTCGGCTCGGTCGGGTTCTCCGCGCTCATCACCGCCATCAGTTCCTTCGGCACGCGGACGGTGGCGTCGTAGGTCATGCGCACACCGGGCGTGTCCTGACACGGCACCCAGGTGCGCGCGAGGATGGCCTGCGACTGCGTGAAGAGGAACGGATGTTTGCCGCCGGCGGTCTGCGCCGGCGCGAGCCACTGCACGGCCGCGGCGTCGGGCGAGGTGGAGTAGACGATGCTGACCTCTTCGGTCTCGTCATCGAGGTCGATCGTGAGCGGGCGCCCGAGGAACGGCTTTTCGTCGCCGTGGGTGAAGGTGGTCTCGCCGCCGCCGCCCCTGCCGCCGACAACATTCACGAGATCGATGGTGAGCCCGTGCGTGTCGAGCACGAGCTGCGTCACGCCGGGTTTCTTCTCGATCTCCAGCCGCGCGGTGCCGCTGAGCTTTTTCTGTTCGAAATCGACGTCGAGGTGGAGCGAAAGGTGCCGCACGACGGCTTCGTCCGGACGGGAGAAGGAATGGACGTCTCTCATGCGGCGTAGCATATGCGAATGGGATGCGACCACAAGGGCGGACCGGAGCTGATCGAGATGGCGGAGCAACACCTTCGTGACGAAGGGGTTCCTCCCGCCCCCGGAATGCGTTTCCGCTGGTCCGAGAACCTGGACGGCGGGATGTGGGCCTCGGTGATCGTGGAGATCGAGCGGCGCGGGGATGCGTGGATCGTCACGCGGCTCGATCGGAGGCAGGACCGCGTGGAGGAGACGGGGTTCCGATCACTCGCCTGACCGGACCCGAAACACCTCGGCATCCGCACTCGCGTACACCCGTTCCAGCGCGCCCGACGAACCGGGGTCGAAGACGCCCGGCCGGACGATGAAGTACTCCGCGCCGAACGAGCGGAGGACGCGTGCAAGCCGGTCCGGCCGGCGAAACAACGGCATGATGAATTTGTCGCGGTACGGTCCGAACCTGTCTCCGAGCTGGCGTCCCTGCGCGTAGTACGCGGCATTCTCGCCGTGAAGTACGTAGACGGTGTGCCGCGTGCCGGCCGGTGTCGCAAGAAAGCGCAATGCGCCGTATGGCCAGATCCGCGTTTCGAGAAAGGCGTGGCGCTCGGCGGCGGTTCGCGGAATGCTGCCGAAACGGCGGAGCTCTCTCCACCCCACCACGATTCCCGGCAGAAGGGCGACGAGCACCAGAATCCTCCGCAGGCGTGGCGGGACCGCCGCCGCCGCACAGACCGCGAGCAGCGGAATGCTCACGACCATGAAGCGCGAGTCGAGCGTCCAGACGGCGATCACGTAAGCGACTGCGCCGAGGAACAGGAACCGGACGCGCCGGTCGAGGAATGCGCCTGCGGCGGCGGCCGGAAGCATCGCAGGGATCCAGAGGCGCAGGTTGTAGAGACTCATCCCCATTCGTTGCCGCGACTGGTACAGCGTGAGTCCCCAGTCGTTCGGGCCGAAGATGTTGCCGAAGTACGGAAAGAGCGGGTTGCCGGTCCACGCGGCGATACGCAGGTACCACGGTGCCGCCGTGATGATCACGCCGAGGAGGAACAGGGCCGCGTCCCGGGCGCGGCGCCCGGAAACGGCAATGACGGTGAAGCCGAAGAACACCACAAAAAAGAGGCCGTGGTACTTCGTGGCCGCGGCCATCCCGGCGAACGCGCCGATCACGACCGCCCATCCCGCGTGATCCGTGGAGCGCCATTGAATCCACGCGACGAAGGCGAGCGTCACCGCCATCGTCAGCCCGCAGTCGACGTATGCCTGGCTGCCGAGCCAGGACACCAGCGGAATCGAGCACCAGATGGCGGCGGCGAGGAGCGTGCGATCGATCGCGGCGAGTGCGGCCGCGGTGATGACGAGACAGAGCCACTGCGTGAGCTGCGCCGTCACGTCGTCCGCGGCGAGGAGCGACGCGGTGAACAGCATCTCGTCGAGCTGCGGGAACACCGGGAAGCGGAGAAAGCCGGCGTAGACGAGCGAGCCCTCCTCCGCAAAGAGCCGTGCGTACGGGAGGTGATACGCCGTGGCGTCCCATCCCGTCGGCGGATAGAGAGCGCGCAGAAACGTCAGCGCGGAGCCGGCGAAGAGCACGAGAAACACGCCGATCGGCGTGCGCCGCACCAGCAGCCAGAGCTCGCGCAGGTACCGCACGGAGGCGATCGCCATGACGAAAAGCAGCGCGAACACGACCGGACGCGTGAGCGCGCCGACGCTTCCGGCGGCGAACAGCGCCTGGCCGAAGAGACCGAACCCCAGCCCCGCCGCGACCACGGCGCGGATACCCGCGCTGGAACAGGGAAGGCGGTCGATCACGGCGCGGCCGGTGCCGTAGCAGAGAACCGCCAGCGCGAGTACGGCGAAGGCGTGCATTTTAGGAGTGCGGCGGCAGAGCCGCCGCTCTGGAAAGCGGTGGCTCTGCCACCGCACTCCTAAAACCAGGCATGAGCACGTCGAGCAGGCGTTCCGGATTCTTCACGCCCTGCAGGTCGGGCGGAGAGGCTCCGGTGAGCTGCGCGTGGCGGTACGCTGCCGCGCCGGCGTGCAGCATCAGCTCCGCCTTCTCGAAGTCGCGCGCGGCGCGCTCGAGCAGGGCGATCGCGGCGTCCTTTCGCCCGCGCAGCGACGCCGCGCCGGCGCGCAGCGAATGCGCGAGCGGCAGCGCCCACGCGACCTTCTGCTTCTCGATCGCGCGCGCCGAGCGCTCCGCGACGTCGATCAGCGCGCGGTCTCCGCCGCCCGCCGCCGCGGCGAGCGCGGTGCGTCCGCGCAGGTGCGACGACTCGATCATCGCGAACGGGATGCGCAGCAGATACGACTTCTCCAGCAGCGGCCAGCGCTCCTCGATGCGCCGCCACGCCGACGCCCAGTTGCCGAGGTAGAGATCGATCTGGTTCTCGGCATACATCTCGAGGTAGTGCTGGAAGTGGAAGCCCTGCAGCGACCAGCGGTCCATGATCTCGCGCAGCGCGCGGCGTCCCGCCTCCGGCTCGTCCAGCGCGAGATAGACGATGCCCGGCCGGCTCACGGGATCGATGCCGGCGTAGAGGTCGCCGTGCTCCTCCGCTTCCCGGAGGCGCTGCGGCACGCGCTGCGCGAGCTCCGCCATCTCGCCGAGGTACATCAGCGAGCAGAGCGTGTAATTGGTGGTCGTGGCGATCTCCCACGACACGCCGGTGCACTGCTCGCGAAAAATCGCCTCGGCTTCCTCGGCTTTGTGGAACGCGTCGCGGAAGTGGCCGTGGTAGAAGCTCTCCATCGACCGCGCGAGCATCGACATCCCGATCGGATGCGGATGCCCGACCTGCCGCGCCCTGCGCTCGGCCCTCGACACGAGGCGCTCCGTCCGCTTCTTCCCCTTCTCGCCGCGGACGGCGGAGAAGGCCGCCTCCGTCGCGAGCGCGCGCGCCATGCGAAACGGCTCGCCCGTCCGCAGCGCGAAGCGCACGTGGATCGGCTGAAAGTACGCGGAGCGGATGTTGTCGATGCGCGCGAGTCCGGTCGTCACCGCCCACAGCACGTCGATACGGGTGAGGTCCGCGGGATCGATCGTCTCGGCGGGGCGCTCGGGATCGCGCATGCCGCGCAGGGCGAGCAGGAACCGTTGCGCGAGGATGCCGAGCACCGCCGCGCGCGGTGTCGGCGGCATGCGCAGTCCGACGGAGCCGAGCACGTTGAGAATGATGCGCAGTCCCTCGTCGACGTGCCCGCCGCGCAGCAGTCCCTCCGAGGCGCGGCGCAGCAGCTCCAGCTTCTTCGCCGGCTCGGCGTTCTTCGCCGCGTGAAAGTAATACGGCGCCGCGTCCGCGCCGCGGCCGGCGTTGGCGAGCGCATCGCCGAGGCGCGTCAACAGCTCCGGTCGCGGCTCGCCGCCTTCGAGCCCGAGCGCCATGCCGTAGAAATGCGCGGCGTTCTCGAACGCCAGCGCCGCTGACGCGCGCTCCGCCGCCTCGAGCGCGTGCACCGCCGCGCGCGCCGGCTCGCCGCCGCCGAGGTAATGCACCGCCAGGATCTCCGGATCGCCGGCCCCCAGCTCCTCGAGCGTCTGCGCGATCTTCAGATGCAGCGCGCGCCGCCGCGCGGCCGGCAGCGGCGTCACCACCGCGTCGCGGATGCGGTCGTGGTACGCGTCGACTTCATCGCGCCCGCCGCGCACGCGCGTGCGGAGCAGGTGATCGGCGCGCAGCCGCGCCAGCATCGCCTCATCGTCCACGCGCAGGTTCGCCGCGGCGTTCGCGGCCGAGGCGAGGATCGGGCGGCCGGCGACGGACACGATCTCCAGCAGGTCGCGGCCGCCTTCCGGCAGCAGCGAGACCCGCGCGCGGATCAGGCGGTCGAGCACGACCTCGTCGCCGGCGACTTCCGCCGCCACGACTCCCGTCGCCTCGGAGAACCGCGCCAGCTCGACGATGAAGAACGGACTCCCCGCCCCTTCGCGCGCGATCGACTCCGCGCGGTCGAGCGGACCGCTCTCGTCGTGCAGGAGCGAGCGCGCGAGACTCTCCGCCTCGCCGCTCGAAAGCTCGTCGATGACCACGTCGCGCACCTCGCCGAGGGCGCCTTCCGACTCGCGAAGCTTCTTCAGCTCCGTCAGCATCGGACTCCCCTCCGCCTCCTCGGTGCGATGCGACGCGATGACCAGCAGCGGCGGCGCGTCGGGCGGACGGAGGATCTCCGCGAGCAGCGCCGCACTGTCGAGATCGCCCCACTGCACGTCGTCCAGAAACAGGATCACGCGATGCTCGTCGGCCATGCGCGCCATCAGCTCGCGCAGCGCCGCGAACGCGCGCCGCCGCAGCTCCTGCGAGTCGGGGATCTCGAGCACTTTCCGCCGCGCCTTCGCCACCGGCGCGACTTCCTGCAGCACCGGAAACAGCCGCGCGAGCGTGGCCACGTCGGTCGGCATCAGAGCTTTTGCTTCCAATGGCGTGACGCGTTTGAGATAGCGCGCGAGATCGTCGATCAGACTGTCGACCGCCTTGTACGGCACCGACTCCTGCTCGTACGAGCGGCCGCTGAACAGCAGGACCGTGGGATCGCGCTGCTGCACTTCGTGCAGGAACGCGCGCACGAGCGCCGTCTTGCCCATGCCCGAGGCGCCGCGCACGAGCACCGTCACCGGGCCGCCGCGCTCCGTCGCCGCGAGCGCGCTCTCGAGCTGCGCGAGCTGCTCGCCGCGCCCGACGAACGGCAGCTCGCGGGTGCGCGCGAGCGTGATCGAGCCGGTGCGCATGCGCTCCTTCGCGTCGACGAGCCGCACGACGATGTCGCGCGCGGTGGGCCGGTCCTCGGGGGTGCGGCGCAGCAGGTCGATGCAGAGCTCGCGCAGGTCGTCGGGCACGTCGGGCGCGAGCTCGATCGGGAAGCGCGGATCGGTGGTGCGCTTCTGCATCAGCATCGCGTAGAAGTTGCCGGTGAACGGGAGCGTGCCGGTCAGCGCCTCGTACAGCATCACGCCGATCGCGTAGCAGTCGCTGGCCTCGCTCGCCGGCTGGTCCGCGATCTGCTCCGGCGCCATGTACGCCGGCGTGCCGCCGAAGGTCGCGCGGCGGTCGAAGCCGGAGGCGTCGGTGGCGAGGCCGAAGTCGAGGATGACCACGCGGCCCGACGGCGTGACGAGCACGTTCGACGGTTTCAGGTCGCGATGCAGCTTCTCCTGATCGTGCAGCGCGCAGACGCCTTCCCCGAGCTGGCGCACGATGCGCCGCAGCGCGGCGTAGTCGACGACGACCTGTTCGGCGCGCTGCTCTTCGGCGGGCGGCGGGGTCGCCTCGTACTTCTGCATCGCCTCGGCGAGCGAGGCGCCGGTGTCGCTGATGATCGTGGAGCGCTCGGTCGAGTCGACGTCGCCCGCGGCGACGGCGTTGCGTCCGCGCACGGCCTGGAGGAAGTCGACGCCGTCGACGAGCTCCATGGTGAAGAACCACTCCTCGCCTTCTCCGACGAGCTCGTACAGGCGGACGAGGTTCGGATGCACGACGTCGGCGAGCGCGCGGAACTCGCTCTTGAGGCGATAGATCGCCGTGGCGTCCGTGCCGAGGAGCTTCTTCAGCGCCACGACGTGCCCGCGGTCGCGGTCGAAGGCCTCGTAGACGACGCCCATGCCGCCGGCACCGATCCGCCGCTGGATGGTAAACCGGCCGCTGGCAAGGACACTGGGTTCGGTCATGGGACGGCGCAAATGCGCGCGGCGGATTATCTCCCGGGTTCGACGTCCGCGCGCTCGTCCCACGGCGCCGACTGGATCTCCTGCACCTTGCCGCCGACGAAGAGGATCAGCGAGTCCATCTTCCTCACGGAGTCGGTGACGTAGCTCCACTCCTCGACGGACACGCCGTCGTAGCGGAGACGCGCGGCCCGCCGCTCGGGCGGGCCCATGATCCTTTCGACTTCGACGAACGTCTGGCCGAGGCGGACTCTGTTGACACGCGCGCGATTCCGTTCCGCGAGCCGTTCGAGATGCGTCGCGCATCCGAGGGCGGCGGCGAGACAGAGAACCGCGAGCGCGCGCCTCGTCAGTACCATCCATCCCCCGCCGGATTCACCAGCGCGCGCGAGAGACTGGCGCGAATCGCATCCTGCTGCGCGGCGGCCTCGAGCCCGCCGCGGACGACGACGTAGCGCATCGGCAGCTCGGTCGGGTGGAACTGCGAGTGATACGACAGCCAGTCGCGCGTGCCGCCGACCGACGCCTGCATGGCTGGATCGAGCATCACGACGTAGATCGCGTCCGGATCGACGTGCTGGATGCGTCCCGCCTCGACCTCCGCCGCCAGCGCGCGCTGCACGTCGAGATCGAGCACCTCGCCCGCCGGCATCGGCAGGTTCCGCGACGCGGTGCGGAAGCCGAAGGTGCGCACGCCGTAGCGGTCGAGACCGCGGACTCGCTCGTCGCGGTCGAACTGCCGCGCGGCCATCAGCGCCGGACGCTTCTCGCGCTCGGACCACGTGCCGGCGAAGAGCACGTGAATCGACGGATCCTCGATCACCGCGCCGCCGTGGAAGAGCAGCTCCGCCACCGCTTCGCCGCCGCGATAGACGTGCACGCGGCCGCCGTCGTCATCGAGCACCATGTCCGCGGGCCAGACCTTTTCGGGAATCTCGAACACGAGCGTGTCGGCGATCTCTTCGCCTTCCGACTGCACGACGGGCGCAGTCGCTGCCGCGCCGAACGTGATGTCGAGCACCGGATGCACTTCGATGCCGTTCGGCGCGACGCCGGTCTGTCCGTGGAGGAAGTCCCAGAAGCCGACGCCCTTGATCGTCACCGGCGTGCTGGTGGTCTTCATCGACGTCGTCGCGGTGAAGCGCGCGTCGAACTGCGAGCGCGCGCGGGAGATGCCGGGTCCGAAGGGACTGCCCGCGCCGACGCAGTTGCTGGCCGGGAGCTCGATGATCATCGTGCGTCCCGCCGAGTCCCTGATGACGAGGTGGTAGTCGGAGTCGGCCTCGCGCACGTATTTGGTCAGCGTGGCGCTGAGGCGGTACTGCGTGGTCTCGCGCGGCGAGACGCGCCCGTTCGACGGGAGAGAGGCCGGCCGCGTGGACTGATGGAAGTTGTAGATGGTGGAGGAGATGTAGGAGCTGAGGTTGACCGTGGGAGCCTGGGGATCGGTGCCGGTCTTGACCGACCAGCGCTCGACGCCGCACGCGGCGTGGAGCTCGGATCCGGCGAACAGCGCGACCGCGACGAGGGAGAGGACCAACCGCATGAGCCGCCTCCTGATGTTTTTTATCGTTGCGACAGGGTAAACGAAAATCGCCGTTGCATTTCGGAGATCGCGCGGCTACATTGAGGTCGGCGCGACTCAACGCCGCACCTCGCCGGTCTTCCCCCAGCGAAGACCCCCGTCGAGGCAAAGGGGGGCATACTCCCGAGTCGGGATCATGAACCTTCGACGCCGTGCGGCGTTGCTGCTGGGGGGCTTCACCGGACGGCATGAACGAAGGAGTCCATGATGCCCGCACAGAAAGACCTCAAGCGGATCGTCCGATCCCGCATGGAAAAAACGGGTGAGTCGTACACCGCCGCCCGCCGCCACATCGTCCAAGCACCTCCCCCGCCGCCCGATTACTCCGCGCTCGCCGGGATGAGTGACGCCGTGATTCAGAAACAAACCGGCCGCACGTGGGCGGAGTGGCTCACGCAGCTCGACGCATTCGGCGGCCGCGAGAAGCCGCACCGCGAGGTGGCCGAGTACGTCCACTCCCTCGGCGTCCGCGACTGGTGGGCGCAGTCCGTCACCGTCGGCTACGAGCGCATCGTGGGTTTACGCGAGCGCGGCCAGCGCCGCACCGGCGCGTGGGAGGCGAGCAAGAGCAAGACGTTCAACGTGTCCGTCGAGACGCTCTTCGACGCCTTCGCCAACGCCCGCACCCGCAAACGCTGGCTCGACGTCGCCCTCAAAATCCGCACGTCGACGAAGCCGAAGTCGATGCGCATCACCTGGGACGACGAGACGTCGGTCGACCTCTGGTTCCAGTCGAAAGGCGCCGCCAAGAGCAGCGTGGCCGTGCAGCACGTGAAGCTGGCGTCGAAGGAGGACGCGGACCGGCGCAAGCAGTACTGGAGCGAGCGCTTCGCGGCGCTGGCGGAGTTGCTGGGGAAGTGAGTCTCGATGAGGGGAATTACGGACGGATGTCCCTCCCACGCTGGAAAGGAGATCTACCATGAGCGAAGAGTTCCTGAAAGCCCCGGCAGCCGAGTCCGTCCGTTTGCTCCCGTTCAACGAAGCGAAGGTGGTCCCCGGCATCGTCAATGACACATGGATCCTCCTCGTCTCCGGCACGAAGCCGTGCATCAACATGGAAGTCCGGCTGATCCCGCGCGTCTACGTGCGGCGCCCCGAGTACTGGGGGATCGAGGTGACCGGCATCCTTGCGGGAGGCATCTGCCTCCCCGCGGCGGTGCCGTACAACGTTTTCCTTCCGCTCGACGGCGTGATCGGAACGAAGGGCATCGAGGTGGTCGGATCCAATAAGCAGGAAAAGATCAAGGTGCCGCCGGCGAAGTAGCCCGACGGCACGTCGGTGGGTGAGCGCCGGCCGCAGGCCGGCGCTCACGCGTCGAACACTCAGGGGAAATTGATCTCGAGCACTTCGCCGAATGGCACGAAGACGCCGTCGCCCGTTACGTGGTCGCGGCCGATGAGGTCGACGGTGTATCCATAGCAGGAGTCCACGAACGTCGCGTCGCGCGTGGTGCCGTCGCGAAGCTCGAGATGAACTCGCTGTGCAGGTCTCTGACTGCACGAAGTCTGCACCGCGATTCCCGGCCCTGTGACACGCCTGATATCCGCCATCGGGATCTTCGTCTGCGCTCCGTCAGGCAGGCAGAAATTGTTTCCGGTCGCGGTCTGGTAGCCGCCGAAGAGCACCACATATCCGAATTTCACACTGTCGTCGTCGAGCGCGACGGTCGTGCCGTCGATTCCCCGGATGGCGGTGGTGGGCCGGCCCTGCAGGCGGAAGTTCAACTCGTGCGTTCCGGTACCGCTGATGCTGACGGTGGAGCTGTGATAACCCGAGCGGGCCGCCGTGACGTCGACGTCGCCAAGCGTGGTCACGGCGCTGAGCGAGAACGTTCCGAGGCGCGAGGTCGTGACGCGGAACCTCTTGCCGGCGGTGATCGTGACGAAGGCGACCGGCAGCCCGGTCTCCGCATCGGTCACAGTTCCCTTGCAACTGATCGTGACCGTGGCATCCGAACCGAATTCGGGCTTTCCGACGGCTCGTTTCTTCGGAGCGGCAAATAACGGCAGCGAGAGCAGAGCAAAGAGCACGATCGCAAGACGTTTCATATAACTTATTTTACGCTATGTGAACGGCGCGTGGGCGACCAATCCCAAACGCCTCCTGCGCGGTCCCCCGGTGTCTGTCCAAAGGGGGACCGTCATGATTTCACGCCTCGCAGCCGCGATTGCAGTGTCGATTCCGTTCATCGCCTTCACACTTGGTGCGGATTGCGTCGGCCCACGATGGCCGGTGAAAGTGGCCAGAGATCCCGACGCGGAATTGATCAACACCGCGCTGCTTCCGACGAGCATCGCTGCGCTTCGCGCCTTTCCGACTTCTCGTCCGCTGCCGCAGGACCGGCGGCTGAAGCCCGTCGAGACCACGACCTACGCGCTGACGGCGACGCTCGTCGAATACAGGCTCGATGAGGATGGCAATCATCACCTCGTGCTTTCCGACGAGACAGGACGAACGGTGATCGCCAGAATTCCGGCACCCGCATGCGTGAACGGGAGCCGCTTCGCGGCGGAGATCGCCGGTGCCCGGCAGGTATTCGAAGCACGCTTTCATGCTGATGCGGTCCTTCGTCAGACGGCGACGGCGGTCGAAATCCGAGGAATCGGGTTCTTCGAGTACTTCGGCGATCAGCGCGGCATGGCACCGAACGCCATCGAACTGCACCCGGTCACCTTCCTCAGCTTCACGCCGCTCGTCGCTCCCGTCCCGCCACCGGCGCGACCGGCACGCCGTCGCGCGGTCACGCCGGCGCCGGTCACTCCCGTCTGCCACGTTCCGGCATTGACGATGAGCACCACGAAGACCAGCGCCTGCTCCGGCGAGTCGGTGACGCTGAACTGGCAGGCTTCCGATCCCGCGGCACGAGTCACGATCGACGGGATCGGGTCGGCGCTGCCCGCAACCGGCAGCACGACCGTCTCATCGGCGGTCAGCAGCGCGTGGTCGGGACACGCGACCAACTCCTGCGGCACCGGCAGCGAAGCGGTCGTGGTGATCACGATCCAGGCTCCAGCATCGATCTCGCTCTTCGGACCCGCCACGCTGCAACGCGGCAACAGCGCGACTCTTTCGTTCTTCCTCTCCACCACGCTCTCGTGGACGCTCACCTCGTCGCTGCGCAACCCGATCTCGCCGTCGTTTGGAACCGGCTCCGGCAACCTCTCGAGCACTTACACCGCGACATCGACAGGCACCGACACGGTGTCGCTCGGCGCAACCGGCGGAGCATGCGGTTCACTCCTCCGCACCATCAACATCTCCGTGACCGAGCCTCAGAACGCGGGACTCCTGTGTTGCGACGGCACGCGCTCCCCCACATGTTTCAGCTGCTCGAACAAGCAGGGATGCTGTTCGGGTCACCGTGGCGTGTGTGGGTGTCCCTGATTCGCACGCTGGCCGAAGTCACGTCGTCATGCCGCGTGTGCACGAGCGCATGCCGCGCTCGCACGCGCGAGTGGCGAGTTGGCAAGCGAACTGTGGCGCGTCGCATGCGCGAGTGCGGCGTGCGCACGCGGGCATGCACGTGGCCAGCTCGCGAGTGCACGCGCGCAGCTCGCGAGTGTCGCGGCCACACTCGGACTGTGGCGCGTCGCACTCGCGCGTGCCCGTGGCCAGCTCCCGAGTGTCGCGCGCCAGCTCGCGCATGCCGCGCTCGCACGCGCTCTGTGCACGGCGGCACTCGGTCAAACTTTTTTTGCTGGCGGGCTTGACAATACCGCAGGAGCGACCTATATTGTTTGCCCAACGTGACCGGTGCGATGGCTTGTGTAATGGCCCCGCCGGACCCACGGGGAGTTGAGCCGAGCTCCTCCCGCGCCACGAGGTAAACGGGGCGGCGGTCGACATTTCGGGTTGAGTCATGCCCTTCCGCCGTTCCCGGGAGTCGAGCTGTGCTCCTCTTTCCTCGTGACAAACGAAACCCCCGGGGGCATGCGCCCGGGATCTCATCCACCCGATCTCCGGCGCGTGGCCGGCGATCATGACGAGTAAGGGACAAGGCAGAAAGGAGGTGAAACCCATGACTACGATCCCTTTGAACACAGACAGCGTGTCAGCGAAAGAGCTCTTCCAGCTGTTGCGCGCGATGCGCGAACGGCTTCCGAAGCCGCAGGCCCTCGAGGCCGGGCAGTCGACGAGCCGGCTCGCGCATGTCGACGCGAACTTCATGCATGCGGCGATCAACACGGCCGGTGCCTCGGAAGGCGTCGAGACAGCGCTCGGCCGCTCCGCGGCGGACCTGCGCACGGAGCTCGCCGACATCGCCGACTGGAACACGGTCGCCGATGAGCTCCGGGCGATGCTGACGGCTGTCAACGCGGCGAACATCATTCGCCGCCGCAGCAACGGGCTGGCCGGACTGCAGATCTACAGCATCTCGCAGCAGCTTGCTCGCGACCCGGCGAACGCCTCGCTCAAGGCGCACATCGAGGAGATGAAACGGCTGAACAAGTTCGGACGCAGACGTGCGCACCGGACGCAGCCCGCGCCCGAGCCCCAGGCCGGCGCCGCAGTGAAGGCGAAGTAACGGAGACCTGTGTCCGGGCGTGCCGCGGCGCGCCCGGGCATTTTCGGGAGGGTACATGGCGGAGGAGAAAAAACCGGATACCGAGGCGATCCTGAACGCGGTCGCGAACGCGAGCGCCATCTTTCAGGAGGCGCTGACGCCGGAGGAGCGGGAGCTGATGAACCGGAAGCGCGACGCGGAGGACCGGGCGTCCGCCTCGTACGCGGGAAGCGAGAGCGCGGCCGCGGAGCTGGACTTCGAGGCCGAGGCGGCGGCCGACGCGCTGGAGACGCTGGCCGGACAGATCGATTCCGTGATCCAGCGGCGGCTGCAGGCTGCCTATGAAGAGAGCCTGCGCGTGTATTACATCGCCGAGGAGCTGGCGCGGGATCCGGCGCATGCCCATCTGATCCCGCACGTGGAAGCGATGCGGAAGGCGCACCGCGATTCGTACGGGAAGGAGATTCCGCCGAAGCCTACCGAGCCACCTTCCCGTCCCTGACCACGTGCACGATGTGCCGCAGCGCGGTCATGTCGGTGAGCGGGTCGCCGTCGACCACGATGAGGTCCGCGAGCTTGCCGGCGGCGATCGTGCCGAGGTCGGGCTGCTTCAGCAGCTGCGCCGGCCAGTAGGTCGCGGCGCGAATCGCGTCCATCGCCGGCATCCCGAGATCGACCATCGTCTTCAGCTCGCGCCACGTCGAGTCGAAGTGGAAGTTGAGCGGGATGCCGGAGTCGGTGCCGACGACGATCGTCACGCCGGACTCGCGCAACTGCCGGAACTTGCCCGGCAGCATCGGCACGCGCCGCGGCACGAGCCGGAAGTAGTCGAGATGCGAGACGTCGCGGATCGAGTCGTGCACGTCTTTGTAGATCTCGGGCGGCAGATCCGCCTTCAGCCGCTGGTCGTCGATCCGCTCCGGATTCGCCTTCGTCTCCTCGAACAGGAAGAGGCCTTCGAGCGTCGGACACCAGTACAGCGTGGCGTTGCGCTCGCGGATCATCTGCAGCACGTCTTCCTCGTAACCCGGCTTCGTCGCCAGCCCGGTGTGCTCGAAGCAATCGACTCCCGCGCGCAACCCCTGCCGGATCTCCTCGGAACGATGCGCGTGCGCGACGACGGTCTTGCCGTGCTTGTGCGTCTCGTCGACGATCGCCTTCACTTCCTCGAGCGTCATCTGATCCTGATCGATCAGCTTGATGACGTCCGCCCCGCCCGCCACGATGGTCTGCACCTTCGCCCGCGCATCCTGCGGCCCGTTGACCACCCACCGGAACTTCGCCGTCAGCGGCGTATTCGACTTCTGCAGGAACGGTCCCGATACGAACAGCCGCGGCCCCGGGATCTCCCCGCGCGCGATCCGGTTCTTCACCGCCACGATGTCCTCGAGCGGCGCCCCCAGGTCCCGCGCCGTCGTCACTCCCGCCATCAGCAGCTGCTTCGCCGCGATCGGCATGATGACGTCGCGCAACTGCGTCGGATAGGTGCGGTCCCAGTGATCGTAGTCGCCATGCCCGAGGAGCATGAGATGGACGTGCATGTCCATCAGGCCGGGCATGACGGTGTAGCCGTTGGTGTCGATGACCCGCGCACCTTCCGGAATCGCGATCGCCCCCTCCCGCCCGACCGCCTTCACGCGATTGCCTTCGATGACGATGACGGCGTTGTCGATGGACGGACCGCCGTAGCCGTCGATGAGACGACCGCCGGCGAGGACGAGGGGCTGGGCGGTAGCGGCGGCGGCGAGAAAGAAGGCGGCGAACAGCTTCTTCATGGGGAAAGGGTATTGCAAGTCCCTATGCCGTGCCGTGGTTTAATATGGCGATCCATACTAAAGGATGGAGAAGGGAGCGAGTCTGTGCGCATTCTGCTCGTCAACCCAAACTATCACTGTGGAGGGGCGGAGGTTCCCATCGGGACCATGACCCCGCTGGGCCTGTTGCTGGTCGCCGGGGCCCTCATCGACCGGGGACATGAGGTGGAGCTTCTCGACGCCTCGAAGCTGCAGATGGGGATCCCGGAAGTTCTCGATCACATCAGGAAGACCCGCCCCGAAGGAGTCGGGGTCGGAGCCATGGCCTCCACGGCGACCACTCCCCGCGCGTGCCGGATTCTCGAGGGCGCGAAACAGATCGATCCATCGATCTTCACGGTCCTCGGCGGCGTACACCCGAGTTACATGTATGCCGAGATCATGAAGGATCACCCGTCCGTGGACGCGATCGTGCGCGGCGACGGCGAGTGGATCACTCCCGATCTGGTGGACGCGGTCGAGGCCGGCTCATCGCTTGCGGATGTCCCGGGGATCGTGTGGCGTTCCGGCACCGGCGTGATGGTCAACCCCATGCGCCCCGTCGAGCGGGACCTGGGAAAACTGCGCGCGGCGTGGGAGCTCATCGAGGACTGGGATCGCTACCGTCATGGGGTCACGGGGGAGCGTATGGCCGTGGTGCAGTTCTCGCGCGGCTGTCCCTTCACGTGCTCATTCTGCGGCCAGTGGGAATTCTGGGCGAAGTACCGGACCCGGGATCCGCTCCGTTTCGTCGACGAGCTGGAGATGTTGAAGCGGGACCACGGCGTGACCCACTTCTTCTTCGCCGATGAGGAACCGGCCATCACGCAGGCGAAATGGATTCCCCTTCTCGAGGAGATCGCCAGGCGCAAACTGGATGTCCATCTCTCCCTCAATCTCCGGGTGACGGACATCCTCAGGGACCGCGAGCGACTGGACCTTTACCGGCGCGCAGGGATCGTCCTGGTCGATCTCGGGGTCGAGTCGACGGACCAGGCGTTCCTCGATGAAAACGAGAAGAAAACGACCACGACGCAGAATGCCGAGGCGATCGCCCTGCTGCGCAGTCATGGAATCATGAGCATCATGAATCTCCTGCTGGGCGGCCGCTCCGAGACGCAGGCGACCCTGAACGCCAAGTTCTCGATCATCAGGCGCTGGGGACCGGACCTCGTCCTCGCCTACATCCTCGTTCCATTCCCCTGGACCTCCTTCGGGGACAAGCATGGGGATCAGGTCAGAACGAGGGATTACGAGGAATGGAACTACGTCAATCCCGTGATCGTCATGGATGCCTACCAGCAGGATCGGATGGTGGCCGATATCCAGAAACACCTGGTTTCCTATCTCACCCGCAGGCTTCTCGGTCTTCCCTGGATCAAAGATCGCCTGCGGCGTCGATCGGTCGCCGGTTTCATCCTGGGCGGGAGCGTCAACTACTACTATCACCGCTACCGTTTCCTGCAGCCGCTCATCCGGCGGACCGTTGGGAAAGGGCGGCCGATGGTGCGTCTGTTTGGCCCTCCGCTGGCCGGGTGACGCACTCCTGCGCTCCCGCCTGCAGCACGACGCCCAATTCGCCGAGCTGTTCGAGTGTGAGCGTCGTGGTGACGCCGCGGAGCCGCGTGTCGGGGACAAACGGCGGTGCGGGCGCATCCGGGGGAGGGAGGGCGGCGGCGGCACGCTCGAACTGCAGGGTCAGCGCGCGCCCGTCTGTGGCGATGGACGCGATCCGCGCCAGCATCGCGCTCACTTCCTCATGCCGTGAGGAGGCACCGTCTCCGTTCCGCGAGCGCGCGACGGTGAAGAGGCCGAGAAAGAGCGACCAGGCGCAGAAGAGGCGGTAGTCGTCGCACGACGGTGGCAGCCGCAGTAGGTAACGAAGCGCACCCTCGGCGTCGCGGCGCAACGATCCTTCGACGCCGTCCGGCAGCAGCTCCCGGCCGAGCGCGCGATCGGAAGCCGCGTCCTTGATGATATTGACTTTCTGCAGGAACCGGCCGAAGCGATGCGCGTCCACGAGGAGCGGCCCGTCGAGCGGGAGGCCGCGGTCCAGCGCGACGAGCCGCGACAGCAATTCGCCGACCAGTCCGGCGACGAAGAAGCAATAGAGGTCGACTGCGCCGGCGTCAGGCAATCGCAGCTCGCCTCCGGACGCGCCGAGAAAGTAGCGCATGCCGTTCATCATCGACCGAAGCGTCGTCACGATCGCCGTCCGCGCCTCGACAGGGAACGTCTGCAGGTCGGCCAGCAATACCGGCAGGTCTTCGATCAGGAGCCGCTCTGCATCGGTGGCATGCGCCTCGAAGGCGGCGGCAAAGTGCGCCGCGCCATGGACGTCGCACTCCTCCAGCAGTGAGGAGAAGGCGTCGAAGAGCTCCTCGCGCCGTGCGGCGTCGAACGGCGAGTCCTCGATCGTGTCGGCGACACGGAACAGAAGATACGACGACGCAACCTGGCGGCGCAGCCGCGGACGGAGGCGCGGGATACAGAACGCGAAACTGCGGCTCACGCGGCGGAGATGCGCGTCGTAAAACTCATCCACAACCGGCCTGAAATACTAATGGCTTCAATCACTTCCGTCAATAACTCGCCGGGGCCGCAGATGCGTCCGGGGATGCCCCGCAATGCGTCGCGGAAAGCTCGATCTCCTTGCGAGCAGAGTGTTCGGCGGATACGCAGCCACCGGTTCCACCGGGACTCGGAGAGAGCTTCCTCGGCCGACTCAACGCATTGCGGACGGAGCACGCGCGCAAACCGTCATTCATCTCGAAACTAGAACGAGCCGGCCTGCGCTGATCACGTGACCCAAAGCCGGTACGCCTCGATCCACTCCCAACCGTCAGGGGATGGAATGGGAAGCGGAAGATCGAGAATGGGAATCGATTGCCTGTGTCGTTCGCGCGAGCAGATGGCAACGATCTGATCGGACTCGGTGATATCGACACGCTCGACGGTGACGGTCACGCCGAGAACAACTGCCTCGAACGGAACCGCCAGGTTGTCCTCGATCATCGTGAACCAGCCGGAAACTTGCTCCGACTCGTTGTAGCAGTCGACAGTTGCTTCCTCGACCATCACCGCCAGCCTGTCTTTCGGAATGCGAGGAAAGCGGACCGCTCGCTTGCTGCGCATCATGACAACCGTCGCTGGTGGTGTGCCAGCGCACGCAGAATCGCATCGAGAACCGAGCTCAGTTCCTTCCCCACGTCTTCGGCTAGAAAGCGCAGCACCCAATAGCCGTTCTCCTGCAGCAACTGGTCCTTCTGCCGGTCGCGCCGGTACGCGACCGCGTCGGACAGATGCTGCGCGCCGTCCAGTTCGACCACGACACGGGCGTCCGCACATAGCAGATCGACTTCCATCCGGCCGCGGCCGTCGAACGCGATTGGCAGATTGGTGTTCAGCTCAAATCGTCCCCGACTCTCATTCAAGGTCTCCAGTCGTCGATAGAGGAACGCCTCGGATGCGCTGCGCGCCCGGTCGGCGCCCTCAGCTTCCGGAGTGATGCGGCGCGCCGCGTGAACAAACAGATTCGCGAGCGGGGCGTCGACTCCGTCACGAATCAGTCTGCGTACGCTGGCGGCGTAGTCCTGCTTCCATCCGGGATCTGCGGGGAGCGGCACGGCGACAGGCCAACCGGGAACCGCACTTGCCGGAAGCGTAATCGTATAGCCCACGGCTTCGTATCCTCGGCAACGGCGGTCGAACATTCGCGCCAGCATCGGGACGTTGAGATCCGCGTAGTCGTACACCCGGACCTCACGCTTGCTGTCGTAGAGGCGGTGCAGCCGGCCGGCGTATTGGGCGATGGTGCCGCGCCATGACACTGGAAGAGTGAGCATGAGCGTGTCCAACCGCGCATCATCGAACCCTTCGCCGATGTACTTGCCGGTCGACAGCAGGACGCGGTCCTCATCCGGTGGGATGGCTGCCAGCTGGCTGGTGACAGCCAGGCGTTGTTTCCTGCCCATTCCACCCCGGAGTACGAGCAGATGGCGAATGCTTTCCGAAAGATGGCTCGCCAGCCGATCGAGATGGTCGTTGCGCTCCGTCAGAACGAGGGGCGACCGCCCGTCGCGTACCGCCTCGACCACATCGTCGCAGATGCGCCGGTTGCGCATCTCGTCGTCGATCAGTTCGCGGTACAAGCTCTGGAACTGCACTCGCTGATCCGCCTCGTCGCCGGCAGCCTGGAACGCCGTCGGACGGACGATCACCGTGTGCTCGAAAGGCCGGACGGTCGCCTGCGCCTTCGCGCTCACCCGATGGCGAATCGGACCACACTGCATGAAGATGATCGGATGATGGCCGTCTTTGCGGGCAACGGTTGCTGACAAGCCGGTCACGAACCGAGCCTTCGCACGACGGGCCACCTGCTCAAAGCTGTACGCCGACAAGTGATGACATTCATCCACGATCAGATGCCCGTACTCACCGACGCGATCATCGACCACTCCCTTCCGACCGAGGCTCTGAATGACGGCCACGTCGAGGAGTCCGTTGGCTCGATCCCGCCCCCCGCCGATTTGGCCGATGCCGGTCGCCGCCAGGTCCAGAAACGACGACAGTCGCTCCACCCATTGGTCGAGCAGTTGACGCCGATGGACGAGTACGAGCGCGTTGACGCCGCGTTGTGCGATGAGCCAGGCGGCGATGATTGTTTTTCCAAATGCCGTCGTCGCGGACAGCACGCCGGTCTCGTGCGCCAGCATCGCATCCGCCGCGATCCTCTGTTCGGGCCGAAGTTCTCCCCGAAACGTCGCGCGCAGAGGCAGGCCCGGGAGACGCTCATCGCGGACGACGGGAGCGATCTTCAGCTCCGAGAGCAGCACAAGCAGATCGTCGAAACATCCGCGCGGCAGGCCGATGTGCTGTGGATGATCCTCGGCGCAGGCGACGATCCGCGGCTTGTCATACGTCGGCAGCCGCATTGCCTGCGCCTTGTAGAACTCGGGATTCTGGAAGGCCGCGAGCCGGAGCAACCGGTTTCGGAGCGCCGGAACCAGGGCCTCTTTTGCGAGATAGATCTGATTCCCGAGAACCACGTCCAGGGTGCGCGGTAAACCGGCGATCGCAGGCAGGCTCCGACGCCGCGAAGGTGGGGACGTCCACGGCTCTTCCTCTTCTTCGTCAGCGGGTGGAAATCGCACGCCCACGATCTGCCCGGTTCGCTCGGCGTGGCGCACGATGGCCTCGACTCGAGGCCGGCTGATCCTGCCTATCGTCGAAAGAAAGGCCCATTGGTCGGGATACGGAACGAGCTCGTCATCGAGGAAAACACTGTTCCCAAGCTCGCGCGACTGCTTCTGTAACGGGAGCGCGATGAGATTGCCAAAACCTCCGTGAGGCAGCGTGTCCTGGTTCGGGAAGAACCGGTCATACGAATCCAGACCCACTTCCGGGCGGCGCTCCATCGTCTCGGTCAGGATGTGCGAACCGAGCCGGCGTGCGAGCGCGGCAGGGATGGCCTCTTCGAAGAAGAGCCATACATGGCCACCCTGGCCGGAGCGCGAGCGCTCGATGGCGGCCGGAAGATCCAGTCGGCGGCATGTCTCGGCAAACGCTATCGCATCTTCACGCCAGCCTGTCTTGTCGAAGTCCGCTGCCAGAAAAAAGCACGCCTCGTCTCGAAGCATCGGATAGACACCGGCGACGAACGATTGGCCAGCGTCGTCGTGGCCCGACAAGTGCCACCGGATCACGTCATCAGTCAGCGGAAGAAATCGCTGGTGGGAACAGTCGGCGCACCGGATCCGCGGCTTTTCGCAGATCCCCCGGATCCATTCATTGCCGCAGGCAGGCGCGTACCCGGACTTGCCGGTTTTCCGACTCTCGAAGCGACGCGCGAACACATCTTCGCGGCCACGAAAGAGGGAACGGAACAACGCGATCTTGGCCTGCGAGGGGGACTGCAGATGAACACACCCGAAGGCCGTCACAAACGTGAACCTCTACACCAGCTCCAGATCGGTTTTCCGGAAGTCTTCGCCACGGCAGAGGAGAGGCTGCCGGGCCAGAGCTGTCCGGGCCAGCCGACGCTTTCCTGACGGTGCCCGGCCAAGTCGTTCCCTGCGCTCTTCGAGGGCATGCAGGATCGCCGCGGTTTTGGACTCGCCCGTCATATGCGCAAGCTCGTCCGCCAATCGCTCCACCTTGGCGTTCTTGATATTCATAGCCATGGTAGAACAATTCTACTAAAGCACCTTTTTGGAACGGGCGACGGGATTCGAACCCGCGACCAGGAGCTGGGGAAGTACCGGATCGTTCCGGCGAAGCCGCGCTCCGAAGGTCGCTAAGTTACTCACCCTACGGGCACTGTTTCCGTCCTGCGAAGAACGCAAGCCGAGAGGTTCGTCACATGAGTCAATTTTGGGACATCCGCCGGCGATGCGCCGTCGCGAGCAAAAACGCGATTGCTCGTCCGTCTATCGAGAGCGAACGCAAGGAGGTCGCATGCCCGGCACTCACGTCTTTCTCTCGTATCTCGACCGCGATCATCAGGCACTCCAGCCGGTCCGACGACTGCTGCGCGAGGTAGAGGTCGATGTGATCGACGGGAAGCAGGGCGGCAGAGTCGATCGGGACATCGCCGACTCGGTATTCTTTCTGACCTGTTTCTCGGCAAATCGTGACGGCCTGGCCGAATACGAACAGAACGAGCTGGCGATTGCCGTGCTGGAGCTGCAGCTTCTCAGGCATGACCGCCGGTGGCTCGTCCCGATCACCATCAACAACTGCCCGCTTCCGTCGCTGCGAATCACAGACGCCGTCTCCCTGTCCGATTTCGGCAATCAGATTGTGAGAGCCGAAGACGCCTCCAGCATCGCATCGATGCTGAAAAGAACAGCCCTCGCGCAGGTTGCGCCCTCGAGCGTCGAGCAGGAGTTCAAAGAGATCCAGGCTGGTAATCTCACGATGGTCGGCGAGAGAGGAACCGGCACTGGCCGCGTCGTGCAGAAAGCCGAAAAGGTGACCGTCGACGAGAACGGCCTTTTCATCGGCCGCGACAACCGTTCCGATCACTGAAGCCAGACAGGATGGACCTCCTCGAGCTGCTATGGCAACACAACACTCCCAGCGGTCGCCTCGTCATTCTGGCGATCATCGCTCTGGGCGTCGTCGGCAGTGGATGTGCGCTCAGCCATCTGCAGCGTTATCGCGACGCGGAAAGCCAGTGGCTCGAGAACGTGCGCGATCGAATTCGCCGTTCGCGCGATATGCAGGGAACGGCGGAGCCGACGCCACCTCCATCGGACGAACCGCCGGGCGAGATCGCTCCGATCCCCGCCATCCCGTTCGTTCCACACGTCATCGATCTGCGCGAGTTGGCTGAAGGCATTCCCTCCGAAACTCTGATCGGAGACCGCCTGGCCACGATCAACCGCCTCAAGCAGGTAAGAGTGACGGTGAATCTCGACGCTCTTCAGCAGGGCACCCGGTTGAAGGAGAGCTCCCGCTGGACGCTCTCTTTCCCAGCCTACGTCATCAGCCTGGTCATGATGCTCGGCCTCCTCGGCACGTTCATCGGTCTCTCCCTCATGGTGAGCGAGATTCAGCGGGCTCTCCCCGATCCTTCGTCTCACGCCGACGCGGCACAGTGGGCCGATTCCGTCAGCAGTCTCGGAAAAATCCTGGCAGGAAAGAAAACGGCGTTCTCGGCCACCCTGGCGGGCATTTTCTTCTCGATCATCGTTTCGCTCTTTAATTTCTCTCTGGCTCGCGCGCAATCGGAGTTCTATGACCGACTGGAGCGATTCACGACCGAAGAGCTCCTCCCCGCTGCGTTCATGGCGACGGATGACGAGACGCCGTGGGAGAAGCTTTCGCGACAGCTCGGCGATTCGTTCGACAGGCTGCAATCGCTGGTCACGACGCAGGCGCGCTCGGCGGAGCAGATCGCCGCCATAGAAAGTGCCTTCGGACTGATCGTCAGCAATTTGGAAGTGATGACGCAACGCGCCGCCACCGCACCGCTGCAGGGCGTGACCGGCGAGATGACGAACGCGATCGGACAGCTCGCGCAGATCAACGGCTCGATCCTCGCGGTCGCGGAACGACTTCCGCAGATCGTCACGACCTTTCGTCAAAGCCAGCAGGCCACGCTGCAGGAAATCCAAAACGCCATGCAGGCACAGCAGGGTGCCGTCGAGCGCCTGACACAGGCACTACGCGCGAATCAAAGCCTTTCGTCGCGCTGGAGCTTCGGCTTTGCCGCCGGCGGCGCGGCGCTGGTCGTTCTCGTTCTGCTGCTGATCCAGCGCATCGGTTAAGGCGAGCAACCATGCCCGTATTGCGAGCGCCCACAGTCGACACCGAGGTCAATTACTGGCCTGGAGTGATCGACATGCTCACCTCGCTACTGATGTTTTTCATGCTCGTCTCATTCGTACAGCAGAACGTCAATCCCGCCAGCCTCGCGGCGGAGATCGCCGATCAAAAACAACGACGCTTTCGGGCTGTCTTCGATCGCGAGTTTGGGGCAGAACGTGCGAGGAACGAGATCAGCGTTGACACCGACCTCAACCTTCTGCAGATCACCTTCGGCGAGGAGATTCTCTTCGAGCGCGGAAAGCACACCTTGCGGGCGCGCGGACAAACCATGCTCCGGCGCGTGGCCAATGTGATCCGGAAAGTCGATGACTCCTCCGAATCTCCGCTTTACGAGCAGATTCAGATCGAAGGCCATACGGACAGCATGCACATGATCCAGCCTCAATATCCGCACAACAATTGGGAACTTTCGACCGCCCGTGCACTGGAAGTGCTCACGTTCCTCACGCGACGCTCCGATCCGCGCCTGAGCGAGAAACGAATGTCGGTCAACGGCTACGCCGACACACGCCCGATCAATGTCCTGAATCACAAGAAAAACCGTCGCATCGAGATCCGGATCTATTTCGCCGGCCGCCAGGCACGGAAGGCGGGATGATGTATACGAAGCTCGAGCGGCGCTTATGGCGCTACGAGTACGGCCGACTGACGTCGACGTCACTGGCCATCGAGTTGCGCGATGCGTTGGACCGACTGAGCGATGCTCGCGTGGAGCTCGAGTCATCCCGCATCACCATCGAATCGCATGATCCGGCTCTTCTTCGCGATCGTGATGCCGCTCTTCGTGCAGCACGCTTCGCCATTGAGGGATGCCGCTTCCGCGAGGCATTACAGGAAATTCATCGCGCTCACATTGCCGCCAGCACGGCGACCGAGTTACTCCATGCCGCTCGCGCCCTGCACGAGACTGAAAACATCCTCTCGCAATGGAACGAAAAACTCGCAACCGAGACTTTGCAGGCACTACCCACGGCGCGCGCTCTTCTGCAAACGCTGCACGACGCACAACAGTCCATGCAGGGACAACACTATCGCCGCGCCGCTCACCTGGCCGGCATTCTTCGCCGCATCGCGGAACCGCTCCTCCGGCGGAGGGACGAAGACGGATCCCGCGGAAGAGAGCAAATCGCCGCGCTGGAAACGCTGTGCTCATGGACGCGGCGATTCGCTTCCGATCACGACAAAGATCCGGTCCGTGACGGCTCCACGCGCGTCCTGCGTGAACTGATCTGCGATCAATACGGCGGATTGGCGGCTCGTCTTCTCGGCGAACTGCAGATCTTTCTCGCCGGGCGCATGCGCTTCGTGCGGCATTACAGGCTCGATCAACCGACCCCAGCCATGCCGGAAGACGAGGCGCTGTCATTGACCGATCTCGTTCGCGAATGGTCGTGGGACGGTGCCGTCGATCAATCGTGGCAAACCGCGATCGCCGAAAACCTGGCCGCGCTCGAACGCAATCGAGCGCGTGCGGAATCAGCCGCGGCCAATCTTATGGCTGCATGGGAGTGATGCCATGGAAAATGTGGAGAACCTCACATTCACCCATCGCCTTCTGAAGGAAACCTCGCCCGATCCTCAGACCGAGTATACAGTCGTGGTCCTGGAGAGCAGTGGCAACGGGGGCACGAACTTCAGCTACAAGATCGCGCCCGGCCAGCCCGCCCCCAAACAACCGTGGTTGCGCTGGCCGTGGAATAAGCTTCCGCGATATTTCGCCTTCGCCGTGGCTGCGGCGCCTTCCCTGCGCATCCCATTCGTCACGGACGTGACGATGGATGACCAGATCCACAAGCTCACACTGACCATCGACTTCGTCTTCGAAATCGGCCGGCCCGAATTGCTCGTCCGGCGGCGGAACGATGATCCGCTGCGCAGAATCCGCGACGAGGCAGTAGCCGTATTCGAGCGAGAGATCGCCGTCGTCCTGTGGGACGACATCGTCCACGATTTCCGCCGTGTCGAGCGCAACATCGTGGATGATGTGATTGGATCGCTGCGCGAGCTCGCGGACGATTACGGTCTCAACATCCACAACATCCGCTTGTCCCGACGCATCTCGGAAGAGGACGAGCGCATCGCCGCCGAGAAGCGGAAAATCGCCCACCGCGTTTCCATCAATGAAATTCGCTACACCGATCAGGAAGGCCGGCTCAAAGACGAACTCGACATCGACCGAATGGAGGGACGGTCCACACTGGCAGCGTTTCAGCGGTCGCTCGATTTCGCCAGTTCCGGCGTGGAGGTAGCCACGATAGCCCTCAAGAACGTCGCAAACTCGATGCACGACCCCAAAGACCTGACCCTCGCCGTATCACAGCTGACATCGGCTATCGCTCAGATCCGCGAGCTCGCCATTGAAGGAAACAGCCATGGCGCTCTCCCTCCGCACGTTGCCTCACAAAAGGCACTCGGGCCCGCACAACAGACCGGCCTCATCGCCATCACTACCGACATGATGCTGAAGACCGAGCAAATGAGTTGCGGGACGGCGGACAAGAAACGCCTGCAGTCCGCCGTGCTGCAGTTGCTCGCTGAGCTCGTGACTGAAGAGATACCCGATCGTGATCGGGTGAAAAACGCGAGGGAACGTGTCGCCGAGATGGGCGCCGCCGCAAGCCTCAGCGGCAAACAACTCGACTACGTAACGTCGCTTCTCAATACGGAAGCTCTTCGCGACAGGCTCTCGTGAGACACGCATGGCCGATCCATCAAACGAAATCGGGGCCCCGCCGCTTCCGCCACCTCCGTTTATCGACAACGACGATGACAGAGGAATCGACCGGTCCCAATCGCCGCCGTCGTTTGGTCCGGGAAGCAAGTCGAGTGTCGAGATCGGCCGGCTCAGCTCCGCCGGTGACGTCATGGCCATTGGCCAGATCGTCGGCGACCTCATCGTCGATCACGATGGCACCCGCGCGCGTCTGAAATTCAGCGGGGCTGTGGCTCTCAGTGACAACCAGGAACTGCGCGACAAAGAACTGTGCGTCTGCACGCCAACCCGACTCAAGCGACTGCTCGCCGAGTTGCAACAGCGACGGCTGCTCGTCCTCATCGGATCCCCGGGAACGGGCAAGAAAATGCTGGCCAACTGCCTGGGCGCGCATCTTCGCGACGCGCGTCGGGCAGCGACGCAGATCGTCCGGAGTCAGGCAAAAAAGGTCCCGCTCAATCTCGTCGAACTCGTAACCGGCGCGCCATTTCAAGGACGGGCGACCGTCTTCATCGATGCGTTCGCCGGTGAAAACGAAAACCTAATCGAGTTTATGACGAACCTCGACCGCATCACCGTCGAGCAGTTCGCGGAAAAGCTCCAGGACAACAACGCGCATTTGATTTTCACGATCGATACGGAGCACGTCCGGCCGTGGCGCGAAAAGCTCGCCCAACACGTCCTGTGCGTCGATCTCGATCCGCTGACGGACGAGGAAGTCGAGGAGGGCCTGCGGCGCGTCCTCGCGTGGCTGGAGAGACATCAGACCCAGGCAGCAAAACACATCCACGCCGCCGCAAGCGAGGGAAAGAGGATCATCCGGGAGTTGCGAACGATGCAGCGCATCACCGCCTTTCTGGAGTCCTTTTTGGCCGAGGAGCTCGACACCATCGACTTGGCGCTGCGACGGCATCACGACATCGGCGACTGGTTCACGAACTCGCTGGCGAGTGACATCGATGCCTGGTGCTTCGCATTGACGCTTGCCGTGGCGTTGGAAGCGCGCAAGGCCGATGAAGTCCGGTGGTACGACTTCGAAAATCTCCGCCGCGCGATCACGGATCACATCAAGGGCAATCAGGAGCTCTTCCCGCGCCGGCATCGGGTTGACGGCGCCGAGATGACCTGGGACGAAAAGCACACCGCCGGCGAATCGCTCGACGATTCAAAGCTGCTCACGAAGTGCCGCGCGGAAGTGGTTCGCGATCCGTCGCGGCTCCTCGATTTCGTCCGGTTCCGGCGGGCGTCGCACGCCGAAGAGATCTGGCAACAGGTCGTCCAGCAGCACCGGCGCGTGCTGACGTCGATCCTCCCGCGGCTGCGCGAGATCGCCGAAGGCAGCGATTCCGCCGAGGGATATTCGGTGCGCGTTTTGGCCGCACAGATGATCGGCCGCATTGGGGAACTCGATCCGTACGCAATCTCCATCCCGGTCATTCAGAAAGAGTGGGTCCGTCCGAGCAGTCGCGCACAACGGCCTTTCGTCGGACGCGTCGTCCAGGGAATGCTGGCCAGTAAGAACGAGAACTACCGGCGCATCGCCTACAACTCGCTCAATACACTTGTCGCACAATCGGGAAACGGCGACACGGACCGCCTGCTCGCCGCGATCTCCGCCTACTCCCAGCTCGGCGTCTCCGACCTCTCATTGGCCATGAAGTGCCTCGGCCGGATCGCCATCGATCGCTTGGCACCGGTCGCCGAGAGTCTGCGCAAGATCGATCGTTTGCTCGAGAAGGTGGGGCGACAGCGCTCTCAAGTCGTTCGCGCTGACATCGCAGACGACCTGTTGTACTGGGGCCGCAAGATCTCGGCCGGCAACGCCGCGACGTTCCTCGCGCTGGCCCAGGCCGTCGTCTATGTCTGCGTCATGCGGGACGCCATTGAACCGCTGCGCGCCATGCGAGACTGGACTTCAAAAGGGGGCGAAACCGCCGGCACGCTGGTGGCGCTGCTGTTCCTGCACGGCGGAATCCCGGAACAAATCGAAGCTTTTTCCAGCGGCGGCGGGACGTCGGGCGAGATCGCGCCAAGCCCGATCCTGGAGTCGCTCCAGGAAAGCGACGACGCTGCCGAGCACCTCAGCGCATTTCTGGCCGACGTCTACGCCAGCATCAACGCTCCCTACTCGTTCACGTCGGAATTGCAGCGCGAACTGAAGGAATGCTTCGACGGCACGTTAATGCGCTGGGCCAGGCAGGCCGTAGCCAATCCATCGCTCCTGCCAAACCTGCAGCGCGTGATCGTACGACTGGCGCGCACGCGCAACGAGCTCGCCAAAGAGGACATCCTGACTTTGCTCGCCTCCGAGCCGCTTTCGGAGAGCGAGGGAATGAGTGCCTTTGCGGCTCAATGCCGCAAGGCGCTGATTCTCGGCAACACGAAGGATGAATTGTGAGACTCGACTCTGCCCGTGATCTGAACTGGGAATCCTGTCCGGGCGGTGCCGATCGGTTGCCACGAAAGCCTCTTCCCGAGTCATGCTGCCCGCGGCCGAAGCGCCGTCAGCTCATCGGCCGTGCGGGTCGCGATCTCCGCGATGGTGACGGCGGCGGCACTGACCAGCGGCGAGTCGCTCTCGCCGAGGCGAATGGCAGCGAGGTAGCAGTCGAGAAGAGGCAGCACCTCTTTCCTTGGATTGAGCTGCAGGATCTCCCACAGTCGCGATCGGACCATAGGCGCAAGCCGTTCCCGCTCCTGCGCGTCGCCGAGAAGATCGGCCAGCTCACAGAGCTCGACGAGCGACTGGTCGCGCACCGGCTTCGACATCAGCGTGGATCGCCGGATGAACCGGCTGATGGTCGCGGTGTCCGGAATGGGCCGGCCGTGCGACTGCAGCAGCCGCGCGGCGGCGACGACGTCGGCGACGAGATTCACGTTCCTGCCCGACAGTTGTTCGCCGAGCATCGTTTCCACCCGGTCGATCATGCGCTCGAAGGGAAACCGATCGGCGAGTCCCGCCTCGTCCACGATCGACGCCGTGAGCGTCGAATAGAACAGCGACGGCGTGACGTCGTCGCCGGCCAGGACATCTTTCAGTGCACCGTCGATCCGGTCTCGTGCCCGGTCGAGGATCCCCCCGGCGCCGGCTGATCGGGCGAGGCGGATGAAGGTCAGAAGAGGCGAGAGTACCCGCAGCGACCGTCGGTCCGGGAGGAGAGCCACCACGAAACGATCGTCCGACGAGATCCAGGATGCCAGCGCACTTCGGATGCGCTCGGCGGCGATGGGGTCGGCGTGCCGTGCGCCCGCCAATAACGCCCTCAGGATTTCCAGACGGGTGCGGTCGACCATCTGGAGAACACGGACGCCCACTTTGGTCGAACGATCGGGAATGCGAGTGAACAGCATGAACAGACCAACCCCGCCCCAGAAGAACGCGGTGAAGGTCGTTTTGAAATCGGCCAGCTGCTCCACAAGGTGCATGGCAAAGCCGAATGCCACGACAAGGATCAGAAGAACCGTGGTCTGGAACGCGAAGACGATGACACCGCCGCGCATCAGCGAAAATCGCGTGATGTCGAACGAGAACTCCCACCAGAAGAACCGGAATCGATAGAGCGGCGCCCAGTTGTCGAGCACAGCGACCGGGGCCAGAGCACGAAGGATGGCGTTCGGGCTGTTGGCCATCTCGATGCTCAGCACATAAATGCCGAGAGCACAGATCATGATGGCGACCCAGGCTCCCTGCAGGAAGCCGCCCAGCCCAAGCCGCGAGGAAAGCGCCACATTGAAAGGGCCGAGAACGATCGCCATGGCCACGAGAGGAGGCACGATGCTGACCCATCGTTCGCGCGGCGCCATGCGTAGCGCTCCTTCTCCACGAACGGCGTAAAGCAGGCCGGCAAGCACGGAACAACCGGCGATCACGACGATCGTCATCACAATGCCGACCGCCAGCACCAATCCGGAGACCCATACCGAGATGCGGAGCGAGATCGCAAGCAGGTCAGCCGCCACCACGCCGCAGGCGAACGGCAGAACGAACATCACGGCGACGGCCATCTTTTCCGCGGTGCTGATGCCGCCGCCGCTGACGCGCAGCCGGGCGGGATCGGTCCTGATCACGCAATAGGTGCCAGCCGATCCGCCGATCCACGACATCACGAACATCACCACCCAAAGCGCCGTTGTGTCCCGCATCCGTCCCGTGACAAGGAAGATCGCGATGATCATCGAAGTGGCGAGCACGCCGCATTGCATTCCCGTCAGCGCCGCCCATTGCAGCGGGCGCGCGGGAGCGCCGGCGCGGTCTCCGGCCAGCGCTTCCGCGCGCTGATGAGAGGTGTCGCCTACCGGCAACAGGAGGCGGATGAACCGGCTGAAAGCTGAAATCCCTCCTGCCTGACCCGGCGTGGCTTTCAGATCGATCATCAGCTTCTCGATCTCGGTCGGAGCCGGGCGCCCGCCGAGCGCAATTCCGCTCCGCCGCAGAAGCCGCGACGCATCCGCCGTGGAGAGTGATTGCATGGCCCGCCAGTCGGCCAGCCGTTCCCGCTCGGCGCTGAATCGCCGCGCCATCAGCGACTGCACCGCGACCAGCAGGGTCACGAATACGGTTGCGGAGACGATCGTCCGTGCGGCTCCGCTCGCCAGCACGAGCGGAGCCGCGAGCAGCCACCAGAGATGCGCGATGAACACCGATCGGGCGAAGCGGAAGGTCCGGTGATCGCCGTTGAGAATGTGCCCGAGCTCGTGCAGGACCGCGAAGCGGATGAAGCTTCCGATCGTGGCGGCCCTTTGTTGACGATGACGTTCGATCCACGGTACCAGCGACTCGTGGATGCACACGACCACGCGTCCGCGCGACGGCACCGTCACCCCGATGCTCGGGCCGTTACGGGTGAGCACGGCGTCGATCTCATTCAGCCCGAGACGGCGCGCTCCGCCGAGAAGCTCCCGGATCTCCCCGATGACGGCATCGACCGAATCGGGCAGAGACTGCGCGGAACGTTCGCTGCCCGCGCCGCGCGCGAAGAGAATCGCGGCGGAGAGGATGGTCGCGACGGGCGCGACGGCCAGCGCCGCGGAGCCGGAGGCGCAGGCGACGGCCGCCACGACGCTGTTGACCACGATCAGAGCCCAGGCGCCGAGGGCCGTGATCAGTTGGATGGGCGCCAGATTGCCGGGCCTCTTCTCCGGACGGTACGCGACGACGACCATGAAAGCCATGAACGCCATAGCCAACGTGAGGCTGTAGCGGACGCCGTCGCTCACGACGCCTCTCGAGCCGGACTCGCGATCGCGGTCAGCTCATCGGCCGTCCGGGTCGAAATCTCCGCGATGGTGAGGGCGGCCGCGCTGACCAGCTTCGATTCGCGCTCGCCGACGCGGACCGCGGCGAGGTAGCAGTCGAGAAGGGCGAGCACTTCTTTCCTCGGATTGAGCTGCAGGATCTCCCACAGCCGGGACCGGACGATAGGCGCGAGCCGTTCCCGCTCCTGGGTGTCGCCGAGAAGATCGGCCAGCTCACAGAGCTCGACGAGGGACTGGTGGCGCATCGGCTTCGACAGGAGTGTGGATCGTTGGACGAACCGGCTGATGGTCGCGGTGTCGGGAATCGGGCGGCCATGCGCCTCGAGCAGATGCGTGGCGGCGACAATGTCGGCGACGACATTCACGTTCTTTCCCGCCAGCTGCTCGGCGAGCATCGAGCCGATCCGGCCGACCATGCGCTCGAAGGGAAAGCGATCGGCGAGACCCGCCTCGTCCACGATCGACGCGGCGAGCGTCGAATAAAACAGCGACGGCGGCTGGCCGGGAGCGGCGCTCACCGCGTCGTCCGTGAGGGTGTCGTTCAGGGCAGCCTCGATGGGTCCGCGCATCCGATCGGGGACTTCGCCCGCGCCAGCGGCTCGCGCGATCCGGATGAGCGTCAGGAGCGGTGAGAGCTTCCACAGCTTCCGCCGCTCGGGAAGCAGCAGAGGCATCCCCATCCGATCGGTCGTCAGCCAGAGCGCGAGGGCCTTTCGGATCCGCTCGCCGGCGGCCGGGTCGGCCTGCGGTGCGCTCTTCAGCAATGCGAGGAACAGCTCCAGACGGCTGCGGTCGATCAATCCCAGAACATGGCGCGGGACGGTCATCGCGCGATCGGGAATGAGAATGATCAGTGAGAAAAGAGCGAACCCGAGGAAGAAGAAAGCGATGAAGGTCGCGCGGAAATCGGCGAGCCGTACGACCGCGCGCATCGCGAATGCGAACGCGACGACGAAAAGCGAAAGGGCCGCCGCCTGGGAAGCCAGGACGATGGCACCGGCCCGGGCCAGCGAAGTTCGCGTGATGTCGAGGAAGAACTCCCACCAGAAAAAGCGAAAGCCGTAGATGGGGGCCGGAGTGTCGAGCATGGCCACCGGCGCCAGGGCGCGAACGAACGGGTGCGAGCTTCTTCCCATGCCGGTGCAGAGGGTGTACGCGCCGAAAGAGCAGAACAGGATCGCGATCCACCCCCACTCGAAGAACCCGCCCAGCCCGAGCCAGTGCGACACGGCCACATTGAGCGGAATGAGAACGATGACCAATGCAGCGAGAACCGACACCTTCCCCACCCACCACTCCCGCGGCGCAACGCGGAGCTCTCCTCCCCCACTGCTGCCGTGAACGACACCTGCAAACCACGCACAACCGCCAATCACGAAGACAGCCATCACGATGGCGACCGCCAATACCAATCCGGAGACCCATCCGGTGATGCGAAGCGTGCGCGCAAGGCGGTCCATCGCCACTACCCCGGCGACGAAGGTCAGAACGAACATCACAGTCGTCTTGACCTTGGTCCGCCTGCGGCTGGCGCCGCTGACGCTCAACCGGGCCGGATCGGTCCTCATCACGCAATAAGCCCCGGCCGGCCCGCCGATCCATACCATCGCACCGATCAGCGTCCAAAGGTCCATCTCGTTCGGCATCCGCCCCACAACGAGAAAGATCCCCATCGCCACCAAGGTCGCCAACACGCCGCACTGGAGCCCGGTCAGGCCTGCCCATCGCACCGGACGCGCCGGAGCGCCGGCGCGATCTCCCGAGAGCGCTTCGACGCGCTGACGAATGCTGGCGGTCTCCGGCCAGAGGATGGTGAGGATGCGGCCGAACGATGAAACGCCTCTTGACTGACCCGGCTCGGCTTTCAGATCGATCATCAGCTTCTCGATCTCGGTCGGAGCCGAGAGTCCGCCGAGCAGAATCCCATTCCGCCGCAGGAGCCGCGACGCATCGGCCATGGAGAGCGACTGGATGGCCCGCCAGTCCGCCAGCTGTTCCCGCTCGGCGATAAATCGCCGCGCGATCAGCGACTGGGCCGTGACCAGCAGCGCCACGAAGACGGTCGCCCAGACGATCATCCATGCGTTTCCGCGCGCCAGCGGCGTGGTCACGAGCGACAGCAGCCACCAGAGATGAGCGATGAGCACCGAGCGGGCGAAGCGGTAGGTCCGATGATCGCCGTTCAGAATGTGCCCAAGCTCGTGCAGCACGGCGAAGCGGATGAAGCTCCCGATCGTGGCCGCGCCCGCACCACCCCGGTTCCGGTGACGCTCGATCCACCTCACCACCGACTCATGGACGCGCACAACCACCCGTCCGCGCGCCGGCACTGTCACCCCGATGCGCGGGCCACTGCGGACGAACACGGCGTCGATCTCATTGAGCCCGAGGCGGCGCGCTCCGCCGAGGAGATCCCGGATCTCGGTGATAACGGCGTCGACCGAACCGGGCAGAGACCGCGCGGCATGCTCGCCGCCCGTGCCGCGCGCGAAGAGGATCGCGGCGCAGAGGATGGTTGCGACGGGCGCGACGGCGAGCGCAATGGAGCCAGCGGCACAGGCCACGGCCACTACGACGCTGTTGATCACGATCAGCGCCCAGGCGCCGAGGGCGGTGATCAGTTGGATGGGCGCCAGGTTGCCGGGTCTCTTCTCCGGCCGGTCGGCGAGGATGGTCACGACGGTCGCGAAGATCGCGATCAGGGAGCATGCGTAACCGACACCGTCCTTCACCGCTGGGATTGCGACCACCGTTCGATGGCGTCTCGCATCGCCTCGTCGACCTCGGCTGGGGTGACCGGCCTTTTCAATGCTTTGCTCAATAGGCTGGCCATCGAGTCCGCGATGTGCCGCAGCTTGACGTTCTCCGTTTGAAACTGGGTCAGCGCCGCGCGCCACTCCGCCTGCGCTTTCTTCTGCAGAATGACGAGTACTCCGGAGCTGAGCGCGGCCGTGACTAACGGCGCGAGAGCGCGAAACAGCTCCAGCAGCCGCGGATCGATCGTGCCGGTATCAAACCCGAGGTCGGAGGGCGACTTCCGTTCGACCAGCGGCTGACCGCGGTCGAGCCGCTCGAGAAGGACCGGTGCGGCGTACTCCAGCTCCGGAATCAATTCGCCAAGGATCGCGGCTGCTGCTGTGCGTTCGTCGATCATGTTCTTACACCAGTACCGTGCGGCGGCCGCGGGGTTGTCCGTCGCCGGCGGGAATCGATGCACCCGAAGCCGGAACCGCCCGTTCGCGTCCCCACGCGCGAATGCTGTCGATGGCTTCGGGATTCGTTCTGGAAAGCGGCACGATGTTGGCGAAGACTTTGCGGATGTATTCGGCATCGACCGCGGCATCGCCTTTCAGCACCGCCTCCCTGGCCGCTTCGGCCACGGCCGCCTGCAGGTCGCTTCCGGCGAATCCCTCGGAAAGGTCGACGAGATCGGTGACGAGATGCTCTTCCGCGTCGCGCCGAAGATGTTTTTCGATATACAGCGAAATGATCTCGCGGCGCTCGGCGGCGCTCGGAAGATCGACGAAGAACAGCTCGTCGAAGCGGCCGCGCCGGAAGAGCTCCGGCGGCAGCCGGGTAATGTCATTCGCGGTGCTCACCACGAACACGCGTGCCTTTCCTTCCTGCAGCCAATAGAGGAAGTGGCCCACGATGCGCGACGAGGTTCCGCCGTCGCCTCCGCTGCCCGTGCCGGCCAGGCCTTTCTCGATCTCGTCGATCCAGAGGACGCACGGGGCGACCCGATCGGCGGTGGCCAGCGCTTCCTTCAGCCGACCTTCCGACTGGCCGAGGTACTGGCCGTGGATGTTCGAAAGATCGAGCCGGTAGAGCGGAAGGTTCCAATTCGCAGCGATGGCTTTGGCGGAGAGCGATTTCCCGCACCCCGGCACGCCCACGAGCAGGACGCCGCGCGGAGGACGGAGTCCGCGGTCGCGGAGATCCATCGTCAGCAGCGGGCGCTGCTTGTCCAGCCAGGCACGGAGACCGGTCAGGCCGCCCAGCGAGACATCGGCGGCGGAGATCTTGACGCGCTCCAGGCCGGAGATGTCGGAGAAGATCCGGTCCTTCACTGTGGTCAGCTCGGCGAGATCGGCCCTGGTGATCTGACCTTTCGCCAGGAGGGTGGCGATGGCATTTTCCGCCTCGACACGCGTCACGCCCGCGAGAATGGCGGCGGCTTCCGACATCTCGGCGTCCTGCCAATCGATCGGCATTCCGCCGCGATACGGCGCCAGGCATTCCGCGATGATGACCTGCATCTCGTCCTCGTTCGGCGGATCGAGGGTGAGCGACATCCCCTGCCGCTGCAGACGCGGCCAGATCGAGGAAGTGGTGATGACGATGATGCAGCCGCCGCGCTCCGTCGCCGAGGCGGCGACATCGAGCAACTGCCGGCTGACGGGCGTGTCGTCGGCGAGATCCTGGGTCTCGGTCAGCACGAACGTGAGGTTCTGACGCTGCACGATCTGCTGGCTGGCGTAGTCGAGCGCGCCGGCCACTGAGCGGTCTTCGTTGACCACGCGATTGCTGACCACCTCGCGCATGCCCTGCGACAGCGTGTGGTAGTAGATTGGGATGTTGAGCTGGGACGCGAGTCCGCGCGTCAGATCGAGAGCGCGATCGCGCTCGTCGGTGCGAAGCGAGATGAAGGGGATTCTCGCTTTGAGATAGAGCAGCAGCGTTTGTCGCGATGCGATGAAGTCCGGCATGGTCGCTCACAAGAGCACGCGGCGCCCGCGTGCGGAAGGTGGAGAAGAATCGGACGGCGGTTCCGGATCGGCGGCCGGTGGTTCGACGACCGTCAGCGGGTTGTCGCGAATGGCCTTGAGCATCGCGCCTCCGTCGGCGCGGATTCGTTTCGCGCTGCTTTCCAGCGATTCCTGCGTCTGCGTCGCGAAGCGCGCCACCTCGCCGGAAAAATGGTCGCGGACGTGTTCCGGCAGGCAGGGCAAGACCGCCGCGGCGCGCAACGGCGACAGCGCGCGGCGCGCCGCGAGCATGGCCTTCGAGACGGTGAATGCATCGCCGGACGCGCGGTCCAGCGCGGTTTGCAGCTGACGCGAGACCTTTTCCAGCCGCACCTTGAACGCCTCGGCCATCCGCGCCGTCCACCGCTCCGCCACGACGTTGGTCCATTCGAGCCTGCCGTTCTGCATGGCCGGCAGTACCGCGTCATCGCCGTCGCGGAACTGCTCGATCAGCGGCAGCCAGTCGGCGTAGGCGGCCGGCGGGGAGGGCTGCGTCATTTCTTCAGCGCCTTGCGCCTCACGATGAGGAGATCGGACGGCAGGAGATCCCACGACGGGAGATCCCTGGCGATCAGCATTTCGGGAGCGGTCGTCTGAGGCGGACGCGAGCTCTGGGTGACGAGCTCTTTCGACAGCGCGACCTCGGCGCCGATGATCGGTCGTTGCGGCGTAGTCATATCGATTCTCCTTACGCGATGGAAACACGCTGCTCCGGCCGCTGCAGCACGAATTGCGGCGAGCTGAGAGACTCGAGCAGGTGCGTCACGGCCTCGGACCGGCTGTCTTCGACCGCCACTTCGCGCCGGTAGTCCGCGAGCTCGGCGAGACTGGCCCGCAGGACCCGCGCGGCCTGTTCGTGCTCTTTCTCCAGCATTTGCCGCGCTTCTTCGCGCGCGCGGTCGAGGTCCTTGTACTTCCAATAGAAGTAGGCCGCCGCGGCGCCGGCGAGGACGAGGCCGAACAGGATCGCGCCGCCGCCCTGGAACATGATGAGAAGACCGAGGAGGAGTCCCGCGATCAATACGATCCATGCGCCGGGGGTGAGCTTCACGGACGCCACGGCGGATTCGATCCGGCCGTTGTAGTGCTGCCGGAGATCGTTCATCAGCGCAGGCTCATTGGAGCCGTCGGTGCTCGTCCCCTTCCACGAGGCGATGGCCAGCTCTGCCTGCCGCGGCGTCTGCATGCGGTCCCGCGCCACCAGGTCGGCATGGGCGCCGAGGATCCACTGGCGCGAGCGCGAGACCGCGTAGCGCTGCGTGGCGCGGGTGGCGCCGAGTTGCTCCGGATGGATCGCGGAGCTCGTCAGCAGCGCGGCAAAGCTGGTCTTTGCCTCATAGGTCTCCACCTCGGCGTCATACCGTTTCCGGGCCGCGTCCTCGTCGCCGTTTTCCAGCTTGATCAGCTCGAGCCGCCGCTTCTCGCGCCGCAGCGGCAGCTCCTCGTCGTCGAAGTTGGTGACGAGCGAGTCGAGCAGCGAATCCACCGCCGACTCGATGGTTGGCGAGACCGGCAGCTCGCCGGTGAACAGTGCGGTGAAGAAGTCGTAGATGACCTGATTGCGCCGCACGGCGCAGAGGGACGCGAGCAGCTGCGGCGTGGTGGGACTGTACTGGCGCAGGGTCGGGTAGTCCGTGTCCTTCGGCTTCGGGGCCATGACGTCGAGATGCGCGCTCCAGCGCTTGATCTGTTCATCGATGAAGCCGGCCTGCTCCGCGAGCTCGGCCAGCCATTGTTCGATGATGTCCGAGCAGGTCGTCAGGGCGCTGCCTCTGAACACGCCGTTCGCCAGTCCGTCGAGCATGACTACGACCTCGCGATCGATGGCGAGAGGGTTCTGCATCTGGAAGTAGCGTCCCAGCCATCGCGTCGTCGCGTCCGTGCGCCTGGCACGACGGCAGACCAGCGAGAAGAAGAGCGAGGTCTTGTTGTCGTCGCGATGAATGGCCTCGGCCGATGCCTTCTCCGCGAGCGGCCGGTCATCCTTGATCCACGCCGTCAGCGCCACCAGCGCAGGCGCGAGCCAGTACGAGGGCGTGGTGATCATCAGCTGCTCCGTCACCGTGTGCATCGTGTTCTGACGGATGATCTGGACGTCCGTGGCCTGCAGGATTCCGGTGGTGGTGCGGCGCACGACGTCGTGGTGTCCGAAGTTCTGCTCGATTTCCTGCTGGACTCGCACCAGCTCGGTGGCCGCGAATTGCCGGGCTTTGTCCTTCCGGTCGGCGGCGACAAAGTCCGCAAACTCACTATGGAGGCGCTCCAGACGGTCCTTCGTCAGCTTCTGTTCGCCGGCAACGAATTCGACCCGGCCATGCACCACTTCGAGGTTGCTGTTGACGACCTCGATGTTCCGCTGAATGTGATTCAGGTGCGAATGAACCGCGCTGAGATCGATATTCACGTCGCTCATCGTTGCCTCTCCTTGATGGTCACAAGACGGCCACCGACCCGTCGGCGGCGATGGCTCGCAGGGAGTCCGCGTAAATCTCGATGAATTTGTAGGCGCCGTGGGCGGCGAGGCCCCGGGCCCGCTCGAAGAGCGGGGGCATGGCGTGATGCCGCTGGAAGTGCTCGACGATGTTGCCGTCGAGGTCACAGCGGTGCACTTCGTACGGCTCGCCGAGGAAACACTTCGACACGATGCCGAGCGGGCGCTGATCGATGGTGAGCTCGGGGAACTCCGAGGCGATCGCGTCCAGCAGCTCCTGCAGGGCGGCTGTGTTCTGCTGATGCGTGCCGGCGTCGAGGCGCTGCATCGCTTCGACGTACTTCGCCGATCGTTTCTCGCGCAGCCGCATCGCCAGCTGCGGTCCGGCGAGACGCGCGTGGGTTTGGCGCGAGTGCTCGGTGCGCGACTGTTTCTCGTGCGAGACGGGCGATCCGAGGATAGGGCGCGGCATTCGGATCGAGTAGACGGACGGGCCGCGGCGATTTATCGCGGGCGAAAAATGTGTACGGCCGTCCGTCTTCACCGCGCGGAGGGATCACATGTCCGCGCTTACGCCCCTTCCGTCCGTTGCACCAGTTCCACCCGTCCCGGCGCCTATCCCGCCGCGCTCACCGTTTCTCTATCTGGTGACCGATCCCTGGATCGTAATTTCGTGGTTGGTGCTGATCGGCGCCGGGATGATCTCCGTTCTACTGCTTTGGCTGCCGAATCATCCCACGCCGCCCTCGGCCTCCAAAGTCATCGGTATGTTCCTCTTCACGGGCTACATCTTCTGGTCGAGTTACTTCGGGCTGGCCGCGTGCTGGCGCCTTGCGCTCAGGATGCTGACGGGCACAGCATCGATATTGATCGCGATCGTTGTCTCGATGCTCCCCCCCGGCTGGATCATGTTTCTCCTCGCATTCCTATACGCGTGGTTCGGCGGTGGGATCTATCAATTCGCGCGGCGATGGTGGCTCCTCGCACATGGGCAGCGCCCGCCATTCCTGACCATACAACGACACATGCCGTACTACTAAATGTCCGCCGCTACCCCCATTCCGCCCGTTCAGCTGCCCGCATGGCGGCGACCCCCCTATCGCTATCTGTGGAGCGATCCGTGGATCGCGGTCTCGTGGCTGCTGCTGATCGGCACCGGCACGATGGCCTCGGTGACGCGGCTTCAATCTTCCGCGCCGGACACGATGCCCGACGTCCTGGGGACCTTCCTGGGCACCGGCTATGTCTGCTGGGCTGCGTATTTCGGCCTGGCGGCATGCTGGCGCTACGGGATCGGCGGGTTCGTAAGTAGGGCGTCGAGTTGGATCGCAGACAACTTCCGAGTTGGTCCACGCCCGCTTGTATGGCTTCTGTCCATGTGCGTGTTCGGCTGGGTCGCGTTCACGCTCGCACTCATGTACGCCGTCTACGGCGGCGGGATCTATCACTTCGCGCGGCGATGGTGGCTCCTCGCTCACGGGCAGCAGCCATCGTTTCTGCAGCGCTATTGAGGAGGGAAACGCATGTCCAAGAGAGGGAAACGGGGTGCGAAACAACGCGGTGGGACCTTCGACGTGAATACCAAGGCAAACAGTGTCATAGGCAAGCGCGCTGTCGCGGTCGGTGCCATCGTGAACGGGCCCGGCGCCGGGAATCAGAAGGTCAGGACGAAGATCGACAAGCTCGTGGGTGACGACGACGCTCTCCTGCTCGGCGCCGTCTTCGATGGCCGCACGCGAAAAAAATCGTGACCGAATGAACGCGCAAGAGCTCGACCACCTCCTCTGGCGCTACGAATACGGCCGGTTGCCGGCAGCGCAGCTCGAGCGAGAGCTGCAGGAAGAGCTGCGCAGGCTGCTCGACGCGAGCGCGGCGCAGGGGAATCCGGCCTCCATGCAACGCTGGAGCGCGGAGGAATTGCTGGCGGCGCGCGACGAGGCGCTGCGCGCTGCGTCGCTCTCGCTCCCCTCGCGGCAGTACCACGAAACGCTTCGCCAGCTTCGCAAGGCCGACGAGGCCCTGGCCGCCGTCAGCGGCGCCGTGGAGGCCGGGCGGCGGATCGACCGCGCCGTCGAGGCGCTGACGCTGATTTGCGAGCTCGCCGACCGGCCGAGCCTGAAACGGATGCCGGCCATCTCGTCTCTCGCGCAGCTGAACGACACGATCTCGCTCTGCATGTTCAACGGCCGCTACGGCCAGGCATCGGACGTGGCCGCGCTTTGCGAGCAGATCGCTGCGACGCTCGCGGCACGGCGCCCGGCCACCACCGGCGAGCAAGCCGATGCCGCGGCGCGCATCGCGGCGCTGCGCGAGCTGTGCGAGCTGACCCGTCCTTTTGCGGGCGAGGAAGAGCAGGATCCGGACGCCGACGGCTCGCTCGATCATCTGCACCGGCTGTTGAGCGACGATTACACCGCGCTCGCCCGGCGCCTGCTGGCGGAGCTGGAAGTGGCCCTCGCGGCGCGCAGGCGCTTCCGCCATCACTTCCTGCGCACGATGGACGAAGCGGCGAGACAGGCTCTCCGCCTGATGGTCCGGGAACGCTCATGGGATGGCGCGGTCGATCACGACTGCCAGATCGCGATCGAACCGCAGGGAGGACAGTCATGATGAAGGTCGAGACGACAGTCAACGAAGCGCGCGCGAAGAACATCACCGTCATCGGGATCCAGAACCTTCCTCCCGATCCGGTCGAGCTCACGATCGATCGTGCGGTCGAGGTCACAGCGGACCACGCCAAGACGATCAGAGAGCTCTTCGTGGGAGACAAGGGTCTGATCGAGGGCGCCCTCGCCGATCTGGAGCAGCACCGCATTCTGACCCTCGCCGGCGAGCGCGAGTGCGGCGCGTCCACGATGGCCGTCTACCTCGGCACACTGCTGGCCAGGCGCGCGCGCCTTCAGAGCACGCTCGTCGTCGGCTCTCTCGATCTGAAGATGGAAGTTGATCTCTGGAAGCTTGAGGTCGTTAAGCAAACCGTGGTCTTCACGGACGGCTTCCACAACCATGACCTGCTCGGCTTCTTCTCCCGGAACAATCCCGTCGAATGGGAGCGGCTCACCGGGAAGCTGCGAAAGAACAAGGCCTACCTGATCTTCACCGCCGAGCCGGAAGCCGTCGCGCAGTTTCACGCCGTCCGCCGCGACATCCCCCTGCCCGCTCCCAATCTCGTCGGACGCGGTCTTGACGTCCGGGTGAAGTGGCTGGAGCGGCGAGGGCTGTTGACGGCGGAGCACATCCGCCAGATCACCGAGCACAGGGAGCGCCTGATCGACAACCTGAAGACGCTTCCCCGAGTGGCGCGGTTTCTCGACCAGTTCATCGACAGCGGTCCCGATCTCGACGCGGCTCTGCAGACCTTCAACAACATACCGTTCTGGTTCTCGAAGGATCTCGTCGCCGACGTCGATGCCTGGTGCTTCGCGCTGACGCTCGCGCTCGCGCACGTCGTTCGCAACGGATCCGGCGTCGGCTGGTACGAGCTCGAGCGGATCCGCCGCGCCGTCACCGAACAGATCGAAACCGGCCGCCCGACCAGCCGATCGCTGTCCGATGACTCCCTGCTGCAACGCACGCGCGCGGAGGTGGTCAGGGAACCTTCGAGACTCGGCGATGCAGTGCGCTTCGTCGATCGTTCGTACGCGGAGATCATCTGGCAAACGCTCGCAACCCATCACCGGCGCATCCTCACCGCGCTGATTCCGACGCTCCGCACGATCGCCGAGGAGGAGCGCGGATCGGGAAGCTACGCTGTGAGAAGCCTGGCCGCGCAGATGCTCGGCCGCATCGGAGAGCTCGACCCGTTCTCCATTTCCATTCCGCTCGTTCAACACTGGACCGGTGCGCAGCGTCCATTCATCGGACGGCTGCTGCAGGGGATGCGGACGAGCGGCAACCGCGCGTACCGGCAGGCCGCGATCGGCGCGGTCGACTCGCTGACCGCGGACAGCGGCGACGACGCGAGGACGCACGAGGGGCTGCTGACGGCGATTTCCGCCTATTCGCTCCTCGGAGAGCAGGAGCTCGCGCCGGCGATGGAACGACTGGGCGTGATCGCCGCGCAAAAGCTCGCGCCGGTCATGGCCAATCTCCATGAGATCGAACAGGTCCTGGATCAAGTCGACCAGCGCTTGTCCGGTGCGGAGTCGCCGCAGGCCGCCGAGGAGCTGCTCCAGGACCGCTTCCGGCTCGGCGACATCGCGGAGCGGCTCTCGGCGCAGCAGGCTGCGCTCCTTCTCCCCGTCCAACAGGCGGTCGTCTATCTATGCCTGACGGCCGATCCCGTCGAGGCGCTGCATGAGATGGGGAAGTGGATCGAGCAGGGCGGCGCCACCGCGACAATGGTCGCGCTGCTGTTCCTTCATCACGGCATCGCGGACGAGCTGGAAGCGGCCGCGGCCCGCGTGAAGTCGCTGTCCGGAGGGGAGCACACTCACCCCATCGTTCGTTCGCTGAAGAACAACGCCGACGCGGCGGAGAAGTACAGCGCCTTCCTCGAGAAACTGCGCATCAGCCTCGACCAATCCACATCTCTTTCTCCGGGGCTTCGCCGTGAACTGCGGGAACGCCTCGCTGAACAACAACCGGGAGGACCATCATGAGACTGAGCTCGGCGCGTGAACTGAAGAACGAGATCACGGCGGACCCGCGGTGGAGGACGGCGCGGGATGACAAACAAGTGCGCATGGCCATCGGCGTGGCACTCGGGAATCATCCCGATGCTTACCGCATCGCCATACGCGCCGAGGACCCTGAATCCGTCGATCAGAAGCTCCTCGCGGACATCAAGGCAAAGGCGAAGGAGGAGGTCGACCTGCAGTACACCGGTCCGCTCGAGATCGTTCCGGTCCAGGATCCGGTTCCCGTCAAGCGGCTCGAGATCGGCGCGTCGATTGCCCACTACAGCGTCTCGGCCGGGAGCATTGGATTCTTCGCCCGGAGGAACACGGACGGCGCGCTGGGCCTGGTCTCGAACAACCACGTCCTCGCCGCGCAGGACCAGGGACGGAACGACGATGAAATCCTGCATCCCGCGCCCGCCGATCATGGCACCGCTCCAAACGACGTGGTCGCCTATCTCGACGGCGACTATCCGCGGCTTCGCACGGAGCAACAGACCGTCGATTGCGCGTTCGCGCGGCTGGCGCGCGGCGCGGCTTACGACTCGACGCAGAAACTGAGCAGCGCGATCGCCGTTCCCGAAAAGTTCATGCAGGTCGAAAAGATCGGCCGCACGACCAAGCGCACCTCGGGCCGGATCATCGCCATCGATTATGATTTCTTCGACGTCCGGTATCGGTTCGGTTACTGGCCGCTGTTCAATCAGATCGAGATCGAGTCGACCTCCGGAAAGCCCTTCTGCAGCGGCGGCGATAGCGGCTCTCTGGTGTTCACGCGCGATCGCGAGCCGGTCGGCCTGCTCTTTCTCAACACGCGCGCCGGCGGCGCGTTCAATGCCGGCCGCGCGTTCGCGAACCCGATCGCCGATGTTCTCCGTTCACTCAGCGTAACCTTTGCCTGATGCATGGATCGACGCTCGAGCAGGCGCGCACGGCAAAGGCCTCGTTGCGGGCGCAACTCGCCGGTCTTCCCGGGCTGCGCGGCATCGGCGTCGCGTTTTTGGAGAAAGGCTACGGAGTGAAGGTGCTGCTGGAGCGGCTCCCGGACGGCATCGTCATTCCGGAGGAAGTCGACGGCGTGCCGGTGGTGATCGATCTCGTCGACGAGCTCACGCTGCTTTGAGCAATCCGCGCCGCTCGCACGACGCGGATTGCTTCGGGACGGCGGGTCAGGGGCAGCAGCCGGTATTCGAGCAGTCGGTCGACAGGGCGATCGGCCCACCACGCAGAAACGTCGCATGCTGCGACTCCGACGGCGGAACGGCCGGAATGTTCTCGGGCGCGGGCTCGTGCAACGTGACCGGACGGATGCTCAGCTTTTCGTAGATCCGGAAGTGATCGTCGTGCGCGGCTTTCGGCGTATCTATCAGATAGCCGCTTTCGGCCATGTTCGCGATCAGCACTTCCGTGCCGGGCTTCAGGCGCAGCCGCCGCTGCGGCGAGCCGTCCCGCGGCGTGACCTGCACTTGGACCTCGCCGTCGTGCGGTACGTCGAGCTGCGAGATCGTAGCCGAACCGTTCGGAATGCGGAATGCCCTCAGCACTCCGCGCTGCACGCGCAGCCTGGCGATCGTCTCGGCGCGATCAGGATCGATCTCGAAATTCGGATCGATCTGCGCGAGGCGCGGAATGTAGTTGTCATGAAGGGACGTGTCAAGCGATCCAGGCACGTCCGTGCCTTCCAGATTGATCGAGCATGGCGGTAGCAGATAGCGGCCGTGCGCGGCGTCTTCGCTTCCGTTCCAGCCGGCGACTTCGAGCACGTCATTCGGGTCGACCTCGATCGACGCGGCGTGCGGCTCGATGCCGGCCGCCGGCTCCCGGCCATCCGGCAGGAGCGCCTGCCGCGCATCTGTCTCGCGATAAAAGCACACCAATCCTACGAACTGCACCGTGTAGGGCATAAGGCCTCCTGATTGTTTTGAAGTTAACTACCGATGGTCTGAACCGCCGCCCAAAGACCGGGCGGCGTATCGCCTCTTCGAATCCACTCCAGCTGGGTAGCGCGGACGGCATCGGCGGGAGAGAGGCCGTCCGCAAGGTACTGATGCAACCGAGGGAAGAACTCGGCCGCGGGATCGTCGTTGATTGGCCAGAGCGTGGCCACGACGCTCGGCGCGCCGGCGGCGAGAAAAGCCCGGGCGATGCTGATCGACTCCTCGCCGGCGCGATGTTGTCCACGCGCGGTGCCGCACGCGGCGAGAATCACCACCCGCGTGCGGCGGAGCCGCAGCGAGGCGATGCCACGGACGTCCAGGCTACCGTCGCGAGCCGTGACCAATGCGCCGCCCTGCCCCGCCCCCGGCAGATCGGCGTGACCCACGAAGTGAATGATGTCCGCATTCGCGGCGCGGGCCTCGAAGGCCGCCGCGTTCCGGTCGTCCGTCACCACGTCCGGAGCGTGGTGGTAGACCGCCGTCACGGCGTTCGCCTCGCGTTGGGCATTGGTCAGCTGCCGGATGTCTCCTTCCCTTCCCGCGGGTCCGGAGATCAGCAGCAGATGTGGTTCGCGCGGCGGGGGCTGCGGCCGCGACGCCAGCCGTGCGAAGACCGCTGCACTCGGCGCGATCACGACCGAGTACCGTTCGATCACGTATTTCCCAGCCGGATCGAGCAACGCAGCGAATGGAACGCTGCTGAGCGCGGCGTCGGGGATGATCACCAGGCGCTGTCCTTCGCGCAGAACGTTCGCCGCGGGCTGCAGCAATCGGGCGTGGAGCGCGGACGCCGCGGTCCGAAAGCGCGTCACATCGTCATCCATCGCGCTTTCGGCCAGGATCTCCGCGTCGCGCATGAGGATCGCGCGCGACACGGAGGTTTGAATGACGCTCAACTGCTTCCGGTGATCGATCACGAACATCACCAGCGACTCCCGCAAGGTCGCGTACTCGATCATCACAGCGTCGGTTGCCGATGGAAGCGGCGCAGACGCAGCGACGACCGTCTCCGACGTGCCGATGGAATCGAGCAGATCGCGCGCGCGGGCGCGCTCCGAATACGCGAATGCCCGCTCGAGATCGTCGCGCGCGAGCGCCAGCGCGACGGCTTCGTCGAAGAGTTCGCCGTATGACGAAAACATCCCCCATCGCTCGTCGCCCGCGCGCAGCGAGAGGCGCTGGCTTTCCAGTTCGCCGATTCCGGCTTCGAAATCGGCCGCCGCCGCCGGAACGTTGTGCATTTTCGCGTAGGCGCGCCCGCGCTCCAGATACAGCTCCGGGAGGTGCATGTGCCGGCCCTTGTCACGGTGAAACTCGATCGCGCGGGTGAGATTCGGCACGGCGGCGAATGGCGACGGAGCGAGGAACCCGTTGACCGCGAGGCGATCCGCTTCCGCCGCCTCATGCGTATCCCGGTCCTTGATCTGTTCGAGAGCCACCCCCGCGCGGGCGTTATCGTTTGTGGCGGCGTCATTCTGCCCGAGTCTTCCATGAACACGGGCCCGGAACAGCAGCGTCTCGAAGCGCAGCAGATCGGTGCCGTTGGCGCGCGGCATGTTGACGGCGAGATCGAGGAACGCGAGGCTGGCGGGCCAGCGGCCCTCGAGCGCCGCGGCGCGCGCGGCCGTCTGCACGGCGCTTTGCAGGCGGAGATCTTCTATGCGTCCGAGTTCCTGCCACGCGATCAACCGCTGGGTCCAGGCCGTCTGCGAGTCCCCGGTCCGGTCATACACCTCGGAGAGGTACTGTCTCATGATGGCGGCATTGCGCGTTTCGCCGAGCCGGTCGAAGCCCCGCACGCTGTCCTCGAACGCCGTCTTGCTGGCGCCCCAATCTCCGACCGCCGCTTCCAGCAGCCCCATCTGCCACTGCACTTGTGCGCGGTGCGCCTGGTACTGCGGCGGTGCCTGGGCGAGGAGTTGCTCGAACCGTTCGCGGGATCGTGCAATCTCGCCGCGCTCGTACAGCGTAACCGTCCCGTAATAGCGCGCCAGCAGCGCAACCGGACTGCCGCGGCGCTCAAATACCTCCGCCGCCTGCTCGAAGAGCGGGAATGCGTTCGCCAGCTCGCGGGCCCTGAGATGGCGCTGTGCCTGGCGGAACTCCATGTGCGCTTCGGTGATCCAGTGGCGCTGTTCCGGCGCGGCACGATCAATCGCCTCGACGGCATCGTGCAGCATGCGATCGCCGCCGCCCACCGCGAGCGTCTCGCCGAAGACCCTCGCCAAAGTCAGATGTCGGGCCGCTTCGCGGTCGTTGCCTTTCTGCAGCGCCTCGGCCCATCGGCCGAGGATCTCAGTCTCGCCCCACCGCCGCGCGTCCTCCGGGTATCGCTTCGCGAACGCGCGAGCAAGGGGTTCGTCGACGGTGAGGCGCGGGTAATCGCGCTCGAGCTCTTCCTGGAACGAACTGTTGCCGCCAAGGCGCTGCAGGTGCTTCCGTGCCTCCGCCGCCCACGCGCTTTGTCCATCGACGGCCAGATATTGCTCCCACGCGGCAGCCGCCCGGTCGCGCAATCCGAGGCGCTCGATCGTCAGCGCACGATTGAACAACGCCTCGGACAGGTTCGGATCGAATCGAAGGGCGGTATCGGCGGCCGCCAGCGCCTGCCCGAACTGCTGCGCCTGACCGTTTTGAATTCCCGCGGCATAACGAGCCGCGGCCAGGTCACTCCAGATCGTGGCGTCTTTCGACGACACCGCGAGCGTCTCGAGCAGCAAAGAGGCTTCGTTCGGGCGTCCGGCCAGCAGATGCGCCAGGGCCGCCGCATGCTGCGCTTCCGGCGAAGGATCTTTGGCCGTCTGTTCCAGCACCTCGCCGGCGACGCCGATGAGCTTCATCTCGCGCGGATCGAGCGGCTGAGTCGAATCGCGGCGGACCGGGAGGATCGGAGCCCAGGCAAAGCCTCCGCTCAGGCGAGGTTCCAGATAGCGGCCGTCACTTGGAGATGCTTCGATGAGACGATGCATGGCGTCGTTGCGGTCGCGAAAGGGCAACCGCGTCGATACCACGATGACTCCGATCACGATGGCTGCCGCAGCGGCAAGCCACCACCAGGTGGAGATGCGGCGCGGAGGCGACGACGGAGCAGCGTCGGCAAATTCCGGCTCGCGATCGATCATCGCCGCGTCGGCCAGGATCAGCCGGCAATCGCCACAGGTCCGAATGTGCTCCGTCACCATCGTCAACTCGTCGCCCAACAGGCTGCCCGCCACGAATGCGGCAATCTGCTCCGGAGAGGGGCAGCGGCTTTCGGTCATGACGAAGTGTCCTCCTGCCGGTCCGCCCCCTCGCTCTCTGCTCCTTCGGACGGACGCGCAGTCCGGTTTTTCAGCCGAAAGTCGAGGAGATTCGGGTCGGAACCGATCAGGTCTTCGACCACACGCGCATCGACGCCGACGTTTGTCAGCTCCGCGCGCAGAGCATCAAAGTGCTTGTACAGGAGACGGTAAAGCACCTGCTGGTCACGATGCAACGAACGCGAGATCTGCGCAACCGTCATGTTGCAGTCGAAGCGCAGCCGGAAAATCAGCTGTTCCTCGGCCGGCAGGCCGTCGATGAATGAGCAGACCACCGCGGAGATCCGGGCCGCCATGTCCATCCGCACTACGCGGTCGGTATCCCCTGTGCTCTCGATCGATTCCGCCTCCTCGATCGGAACGAGCTTGTGCTTGATCTTCACCGGCAGCGATCTCGCGATGCGCTCGATCTCGGCGATGGTGATTTCGGGATGTTTCTCCCGGAGCAGCGTCAGCGTGTCCTGAGGGGTCCGGCCGTCGCGCACCATCGCCCGCTCGACGTCGATGCCGAGCTGACCCAGGCGCTGCGCCTCGGCCGAATCGTGCCACTTCCCGCGATGGTGCCGGCGATAGTCGATGAGCATTCGCCGGATGACCGCGGCGATGTAGGTGCTGAAGCTGCTCCGGCCGGCAAAGGCCCGCAGAATCGCGTAGTCGTTTTTGACCAGCCGCAGTTTTACTTCGGCGGCGAATTCCTCGATCTCATCCGGTTCCATGCCGCTGCGGCGGCAGATCACGTTCGTGATCCGTTCGATGCGCGGTAACTCTCGTTCGAGAAGCTGACTGAATTCGGACATCGGGCAGCCGTCAACAATCGGTGCGCAACGCGCCGCGGACAACGAAACTCCGTCTATTGAGGGTCGCGCGCGAGCATACACCAGATTTCCCATATTGGTGGCCCTCCGGACAACTGGAATTCAGGATCAGGGAGACTGCGCTTCCAGAAAGAGAATCGGTGTGATCCATTCGACGCCCGGCGGACGAAAGAAAAGAGCCCGGCGCGTGTTGGTCATGGCGCCGAGGATGCCGGCGCCAGCCGCAAAGGCGCCGTACACCTCGTCCGCCAGCACGATGGCCGCGTCGTCGGAGATGGGGAACTGCATGGCCACCACGGCGGCCGCGCCACAGTCGAACGCCCCCGACTCGCACGCATTGAGCACGACGAGCCGCAGAGGATGACCTTGAAACAACACCCGCAACTGGGCAGCGTCGATGAATTGCGTCTTCCCGTTGTCGCCGGTCATCGCCAGCTCGCTCCGGCCCGACGCATTGAAGCGTCCATGGCCGATGAAGTGCCACGCGTTGTAGGGACGCCCCGCTTCTTCCGCGGCTCGCAGCTTGCGGCGCATCGTATCCAGCGAGCCATCCGTCACGATCTCGACTTCCGCACGGCCGATCAGCTCGAGACCTCCGAGCGCATCCCGGAGGAGCTGCGTTTCATGATCCCCGCTCAGGGCGCGCAAGTCGCTCGGTGAGCTGATCGTCACCAGGAGCCGCAACGGCGCATCGTGTACTGGAGGCGTTGCGGGCGCGCGACCGAGCGCGCGCGAAATCGCGATCGACGGCTGCACGGCCAGAAATTCTTTCCCGTCGTGCAGCGCCTCCCACGGAGCGTTGGCCAGGAAGCCCGCATTCTCAAGGTGCAGGCGAATCCATCGCCCCGATCCGCGCGCGTCATCGCCGAGGAGCGAGAAAAGCTTTGTCCCCAGGCTCTCCAGCATCGCTAAGGTCGCCTTGCTTTTGGCGCACCCTTCCATAACTGCGTTCAGTTCGTCGACCGTGATGCCCGCGTCGCGGCGCATGTCGATCCACACGTCGACCGGATCGTAGAGCGCTGGCGGTGACGCAGGAGGGATCGCGCTCTCGCAGAGGTCGAGCACCGATTCGAGCTTCAGCCGGATCTCGGTCAGCTCGCGTTCGAATGCGGCGCGCCAGCGTCCCGCCGGGATGTTGGGCAAGGTCGCGCGCTGCAACAACACGTACACGGCGCCCTTCCGGACCTCATGATCGAGATCGATTGCCGGTGTGAGGGCGTACCGGCGCAAGAGCGATTTCGTAATCCCGTGCCAGCGCAGCAGCCGTTCGTGTACCGACGCCGCCTGCGCGACCTGCGGCGGCGACGGGTCGAGCGTGGCCACGATCCGGTTCCCTTGGTCGGGCATGCGCCGGAAATGCGCCGCCGCCGCGAGAGCGAGCGTTTCATCGATGACGAAACGCAACTCATCGCGCAGCTTCGCGACGACGGCCAGCGAGACAAGACTCATAGGGGGCAACGCTACAGACGGACGTGGGGGCGCGGTTTTCGCGCGCCAAGGAAAGTTTTTGAGCGGCGTTCATGCCGCAAATCTGGAATGTCCTCGTCCGTCAGCGATGCTCAGGCTTCGTCAAGCGAGGCGAGTCAACACAACATCGAGTTTCCACAGACTGTCGGCATTGACGACAGCACCACCGGTCGCCGTCGCCAAGGCCTGAAGGACGGGCGCAGTTCCGGTCCCGATCTCGATTGCGACGACTTCGATTCGTTCCTTCGCAAGCCCCTCGATACAGTCATCCGAAACCGACGCGCCACCGTCAGTGATGATCATGCAACGCTTGTGTGCGCCCCTCCACGGAAACGCCGGATCGTTGAATTGCGAAGATACAAGTCGCAGCGCTTCTTCCATCGGCGTGCCGCCGCCCGCTGTCAGGCTCAGTACCGCCGGTACGTGCGTCAAAAAATCCGTCGTCGGTGGAAAAACGATATCGACCGTGTTGCCGAAGCGGATCAGACCGACTTCATCGACCATACCAGTGAGAGGGTCGGGACGATCGATCTTGCACTGAATGAGCGTCTGCAGCGCGGCTTTCGCACCCTCGATCGGACGGCCATCCATACTTCCCGAGTTGTCGAACAGAATTACCAGACGTTCGCGGCCGCCATGTTTTCGCCTTGGAAGATCTTGCAGCAGACCGGGAGGAACGCCGAGTGAAAGATCGAGATCCGCTTCGGAATGTTCCTCCGCTGCGACGTCATAGCGGAACAACGTGTAAATCGGAGGACGGCGTGGCTTCGCACTCGAGATTTCAACCATGCCGCCACGCGATAGTCTGAGCTCGGTCAAGAGCTGCAGCGGCAGCAGCACCACGCCAGGGCCTGAGAGTGCCTGCCGGGCGTCGATATGCGCCGGCTTGCGTACGCGAGATCGCGCGCCATATGGTTTGATCCACAACTCGGCGCCGTCGACAAAGCCGCTCAAGCGCTGCGCATCGTTCGCATGCAGCAGAACCTCACCGTTCTCACTCGCACCAATCTTGACCATTATTACGCGTGCGACGTCGCTCACGATCGTGTTCTCCCGAGCTTCGAGCGTAGCCAGCCCGGAATTCCGCTCAACGTGCTGCGGCGGTTCGTATCGATGAAGAACAGCCACGCGTCATCCGCATCACCGCCCGGCGGTGTGACAGGCAATCCGGAAAAGTACGACTCGAAGCTCGCACCATCCCACGATAACTTCCAGTCCACCGCTCCCGATCGAAAAAGCGTTCCCGATGGCGCCCGCGAGTTCACGAACAACTCACCAGGCACAGTCCCTCCGCCGCCGAACGACGCGCTTGCTCCGACATCGACATAACGATCGGGCTTGGAGTAGGGATCACCGCGATACTGTCCCGTGATCCGGGCCGGCGCATAGGGAAATGTATTCACGTACATCATCCAGAGGATGCTCAGCGACAGCAGCACCGCGACGATTCCAAGGGCGGTCGTGACGTAATGCCCATAGGCTTGCCACCACGTCTGTTTCGTTGCGGAGAATCCGAGAATCGCCGGATCGAATCGCGAGGCAGTTCCAAACGTGAACCCTAATGAACCGTGATATTCACCGGCCCTGGGCAAAATGTCGGACGCCGAAATCGTTAGTGTTCCGCTTTGCCCGGGGAGCAGCGTGATTGTCGACGGCGCCACGATGACAGGAATCGGTGACGCAATCCCGTCGATTTGGAGTGCGGCACCGCGCAACGAGAGGGTTCGTGAGACCTTCGAGCGGTTGACCACAGTGAACTGCCTGGCTAAGTTGACTTTGTAGTGCGAGCCCAAGTCCACGCTGCGAGGCGCCACCAGATCGACACGTGAGCGGATCAACTCGATGATCTCGCGCCGTACGCCGTCGATTTGCTGTCCGTCGTCATTGAAGCCGATCACGCGAACCGCATTTTTCTGAAGTTGTTCATAGCCCGGCATTCGCTGGAGAAGATCCGCCAAGCGCAAGGAGAGCTCGTCCGCGGTGCTCGTCCCGGTGGGTAATGCCACCACGCCCATGCGAAAGCGGTCTTCGCGCAGTCCCGCGGAAAACGCGCCCAATACGCCTGGGTCCGCGCATTGACGGTACAAAGGAGCTTCAGGACGACCGTCGGTGAACAGAAGAAATAGCTGCCGGTGCCGCGGTTCACTATACTTTTGGATCGCCGTGGACGACAACCGCCACATGTCACAGTAATCCGTCCACGCCCCACCGCCGATCCACGGTCCATTTTTCGTTTCGATCAGATTTGGATATGTACCCGCGTAATGAATCACGCGCCGCGCATCGATGCCATCGATTACATCCCGCAGGAGTTCCGTATCGCGACGGCGGTCCGCGACGGGCACGACGCTGTGCATGTGCGCGTCGCTGTCAAACGTCATCAGGATGACCCGATCCCCGTCTTTGACATAGCGAACGAGCAAATCCTGCAAAAAGCGTTTGACTCGATTCAACGAACCGCCAAGGGACGGCGCCATCGACAACGACGTGTCGACCATGACGAAAATGTCATCATTCCCAGGTCGCTTGCGGAGCTCTTCCCATTCGTCTGCACCAATGGAAATCGGGACAATGAGCATGAGAAGGAGAAAAACAACGCCTGTTCGGGTTCGCACACCATCCTCCCTTAGGGTTGCATGCATGAGCGCGAAAGACCGTGAATGTCTTGAAAGATAAAGATTCCGGTCATCGCCGGTGCTTCGGTCCAGGTCATCTCACCAAAGCAAACGCCTTGTAAGGACGCGAGAGCTCGCCGAATCTCATCGGCGCGGCCGCGATGGGCCTGATCAGGCAGACCGGCAACGACGTGCCACCACGTCCGCGAGACGACATCGGCATCCATCGTCGCAGGCACGATGACCGCGAGACGGTTCGAGTCGATTCCCGTGGGATACAGCAGTTGCGGCGCTTTCGATTGAATCGTCTTCGCATGATCGAGTGCGGGCCGAGGCAGTTCATTCATCAACGCGGCGGCGGCGCGCCCGACTTCGGTCACCAGCCGGACGAATACGGAGCCAACGCGCGGCGCAAATGGATTCTCCATTCGTCCATTCGTGCTCATCACCCGCTCGCCCACGGTCATCCAACGACGCGTACCGGCATCGGAGATGAACCCGTTCCACAAACGCTTCGCATGTGCTTTCGCGAGCGCGAGCGCGTTTTCGATCGTCTGTGCTTTCTCCGAAAGAAACACCGTCTGGCCCGCGGTAAGCGCGGAAACCATTCCGTCGTGTTTGGTCCGTTCGGCATCTGCGTACTCACGGATCGCTTCAGACAGATGAGTCATTTGCTCGATGATCGTGCGCGGCATGGCATCGGATGCCGTGAGGATCTGCCGGTAGTAATCGGCCGTAAACAGCGCGACCACATCATCGAATAACGCTTCGACCGGTTCTCGGAGGTCGTTCGGTAAACGCGAACGGCCATTGCGGACCAGGAAGCGCATCAGGCGGCGGAACCAATGCCTGTAGCGGCGATTTAGAGCATCGAATGTGTTCGGCAATCGCGCCCGTAGTGCTGCTTCAGCGAGATCAAACCCACGGAATACACGTGAACCGTCGGGCAGGAGATTGTGGAATGCACTCCGTGTACCGCGCAGATGCGCATCGAGCAATGTGCAAACGGTAACAAACGACGCAACGTTGCGGCCTCCGTTGCCGGCTATGTGGCGTCGATAGGACCCGGCGATTTCGCGCCGCAGCATCGAGAGACTTCTCCATAACGCTTCCCGCGTCGCACCCACCAGACCGGGAACAGCGCCCGCCAGATCGGCCGGACTCTCCTGCCAGTGGAGCATTTCGGCCACCACCGGCGGCTCGGCGCGGCGGCGGAGATCCGACACGCTCCTCTGGGCGGCGCGTTCGAGATACCGTATTGCGACCGGCCAAAGCGCAGCACGGGCCGCGCGTTGAACATCGCTCACGGGGTCGAATTCGTTCGCCACACCGCTCCAGATCAAGCCACAGCGCGTCAAGATGTCGATCGCCTCCTGATGACACGACGCCTCGGAGATGTGCATCTCGCGGAACACGCCCTCCACACCGTCGGCCAATCCCTGCCAGTACACTTCGGAGATGAGCAAGTCATCGTCGGAAATGAACGCGGCAACCGATGACTGCGAGAACGCGAGCGTGTCTTCCGGCCTCTCGCTTCGCGGCGTCGTATCGAATCGTCGAAGACTCACAGCCGCAGCGCGTCGAAGCTCACGCGCGAAATTCGGTCCAGTGATCGCGGAATGCAGCCAGTACATGCGCTTCGTATCGTCGAAAATCGCGTCGCGGTGACCGTCATCGCCTCGATACGGGCGTGCGTAGACAAGAGGAAGACCCGCGGAGACCGCGGCGCCGCGTTGCGTCGCCAGATCGTTCCCAATTCGTAAAAGCTCCGATTGTGCGAAGTCATCCGCATCGGGATCATTTGCGTCCCAAGTAACAAACAGCTCCTGCGCCACCGCATACAAGCTGATCCCCGCAATCCGGAATGCGCGCACGCTGTTCTTGAGCATTTCGCCGAAAACTGCGGGAAGAACCGAGGGGTCGCCGGTCCCCGCGTCCACGCATGCATGCACGACAACCGCTTGCTCCGGAGCTCCCGGCGGCCGTTCAGGAAAACTCCGTTCCGGGTCAGCTCCTTCAGACGATACGAACCCGCCTCCCGATTCGAGCACTGCATAAGACAACGCCTCCTCGGTCGGGGTGAGAGGACCGAGGGCCTCTTTCATTGCCGTCGTGAAACTCGGCGCATCCTGTACCGCCTGACCAGATGACGCAGGCCGCGGTGCAACAGGAATTGAGAATGTCACCAGCTCTGGATCGATCTCCGCGAGTGAGATCGCGACTTGCCAGCCATCGGGCACGCGCGCCGAAGATGCCTCGGCAAGAAACGCATCTGCATCCGCACCGCCGCGCGGCAGTGCGTGGAGCCATTCGGGACGAAGTCCGAGTTGCGCGGCGACTTGCGCCCGCACCGGTGTCGCATCGCGTGCGAGCGTCAGACGCCACCGTAGCGGCGACGGCTCCCACAACGGGTACACGTCGACTTGCAGCGGAACCGCCACCGCTTCGTTCTCGCGAGGGGCCGCGCGTACGCTGACTTCTGCGAGCAAACACGATTGCACGCCGGCAGGGAGTCCCGCTTCGGCATCCGAAGCGTGCAGCAGAATCACGAGCGTCGACATCGCGTCCTGTGCCCAACCGGCAGCGACGTGATGGAATGCGGGATTGAGAAGAATCGCGCGGCTCGACCGAGGATCCATTGACGCGCCGCCCATCAACTGCTCGTATAGCGATTCCTCGCTGAACCACCCGTTCAATCCATGCCAGACGATCTCGGCGGCAACCGCGGCCCCGCTGATGCGATTCACCGACTCGAGGACTGACTCGCCATTCACGGCATCGGCGTGGGTCATCTGCACCTGCGCGCCGCGACGCACGGCGCGCAGGTGCGCCAGCGACGCTACGCTTTCGGACCACTCCAGCGCATCTGCTGCGCGCGGACTCTGCGAAACTTGCAACTGCTCAAGCCACCGCCGATGAACATCCACAGTCTCGCTCGTTGCGCGCAGCCGCTCGACATTGATGCGAGCGATCAGCGATCGAATGATTTCCTCGCTCACGACGAGCCTCTACCTGGCGCTCGTCAGCATCGCCAGCATCTGCGCCTGCTGCACCTGTGTGAGGTTGCACTGTTGCGCCGCCTCGATCGCGCCGACCAATCCGCGTTGATTCAGCGCTTCGATGATCCTGGCCTGATCGAGAATCGGAATCTGATGTTCGGTAAAGAAGTGCATCAGATCCGGCGAAGTACCGACCACCGCTTTCGGAGCTGCCGGCTTCGCAGACACTGCATCGATGTCGCCGCCTTCGAGCAATGCGCGACGAATACGTTCGATGAGCACCGTCGAGCTCTCGGCTGCCATTTCGCGGCGTACGTCGGCGACCGCGGCATGCTCGTCTGCTTGAACGAAGTTGCCGAAAATCGCACGGATCCACGACGGCAACTGTTCCGCAGCCGTACGGATGCGCGCCGGCGTCAAGTGATAGGACTCATCCTTCGCATCGAGTTGCCAGGCGAGAAAGAGTCGAATCAGCTTGAAGGCCTCGACAATTCGCTTCCGCTTGTTCGTGCTATTCGCCCCGCCCGCTAGCACACGCTGTTCGAGCCGCCAGCGCAGATGTTCGTAAACGCTGCCCGCAATGCTGCCCGCACCTTCGCCGCTGATGCGGATCGGCGGCTCCGGACCGGGTGGATGCGCGTTGACAGACGGCAGCCGCCGCAGCAAACCTTCGATCGGACCGACTTGCGAATCGGGATCGGAGTGAGTTGCATAAGCGTACTGGCTGGCAGTCGATTCTAGTGATGAATCTTCATCGGCACCATAGATGTAGAGCGCACCGGTCGATGACGGCCGGATCCAGTCGAACGCACAGCCGGCGACATAGAACAACAACGCCTCGTTGCCGCCAATGGCGATCGGTCGCAGACGTATTGGATCCGATACGGTGTGTAGCATCGCGATCTGCGATTCATCCAGTTGCCGATAGCCGTTCGACAAGACGTCGAAGCCTTGAATCCACGCAACTGACGCCAGACCGTGCGAGACCATCAGTGACACGGAATTGTCTGTGTCATTCGCAACCGGTACGAGCACGTCGGAGATCTCGGCGAGCCGAACACGCGGCTGCTGGTCTTCGCGCGCGCGACTTCGAAGAGCGATGATCGTCTTCAGACCTGATCCTTCGTTGTCGGCGCGAATACGATCGAACCGCAGCGACGAGCGATTCAGGAGCATGTCGGCGGTGAAATCGATCCCCCGTGCTGCCCACCAAGTTTCGAAGTCTTCCGTCGCCAACTCGGGTACGTACTTGCTGGCGATCCGTTCCACGGCCGCCTCGAGCTCGGCCTCGGGGATGTCGAGAAGTGCGAAAAACGATTCTGCTCCTCCGAGACTCGCGAGCAGGTCGCGTCGCACGGTCTCAAGTTGCTCAACGACTCGATCGCGACTGCTGTGGTAGATGCGTTGCAGCGTGTCCTGAACTGCCGCCTTGCGGGTGGTACGTAACGAACCACGGCTTTCGAGTGATGTGTCAACGGCCAGCACGAGCGTCTGCAGCCGATCCAGCGCGCCGATGACACGTTCGATTCCTGCTCGCAGCCCCCCGGTCAATTGAAAGTCGACACCGCAGATGTTCTCGACGATCGGACGCGCTGTCGGGCTCTCGAAGCCGTTGATTAGGCGGATCGCGGTTAGTGACGTGCGCTTGTCGATGTAGATCGCCACCTGCTGCCGGACCGTTTCTCGGAAAACACCGACTCCCGTGCCCGTCCACTCGCTCACTCTGCGCGTGACGTATTCCTGCAAGATACGCGTCAGCGCATCGAACGAAAACTCCTGCTTCACGGCGTATTCGAATGCCGAGATCTTCGTGGCGAGACTCTCGACTTCGGCACGCAGTTCCTTGCAGACATCGATCATCTGCCGGATCGAACCGCCCGCTGCGTAGATCGAATGCAGACGCACACACAACTCGCGGATCAGCACGCGCACCATTTCCGGAAGCACTTCTTCATACGCACGGCTGAGACCTTCGAGCTGTGGTGCGATGCGATTCGAAAGATTGCGCAGGAGCGCGCCTGCTTCGTTGATGTGCGCCGTGAGGAACTGATCTTTCAACAGCGCGTCGCGGATCGCCTCGGTGCTCAAACCCGTAACAGCGGTTGCGCCGATGCGGAACTGTTTTTTCGAAACCTCGTTCTTGACGCGGTTTAGCAGCACCTGACACGACTTGCGGAAATCCTCTTCGACCGTCAGGGCATTCACGGCATCCGCAGAAGGAAGGCTCCAGCTTGTGCGAATCTTTTCCAGCGACGATTCGAGCACGTTCTTCTGCCAGCCGCGATGACATTGCGCGTCGCCGGGATTGCTCTCCCCACTGATGTCGTCGGCGATGAAGTCGGAGATCATCGCGCGTGCGAGGCGCGACGCTGTTCGCGAATGATCGTCTTCGCGGAACGACGCATATGTCGAGAAGATCGGCTTCTCTCCAACCGCGCTGACTTGGGGATTGAAGTTGACGTATTCGCCATGCAACGCCGCGCCAAGGTCTGTGCATGTGAAGTCGAAAATGAAGTCTGCAGTCTGCTTGCTCAGTGCGTTGACGGCGTCTGTCGTCGCGTCAACAGGCCGAGCTACATGCACGACGTCATACGGCGCGCGGCGAAGAAGCGTGTGAAAGTTCATCAGGATCTCGCGCGCCGCCGGACTATCGACCCGGTATTGTTTGGAGGTGACGGTCCATACCTGTGGTGACATGTAATGCTGCAATTCCCTCAACGCAGCGGCGGCATTGTGCAGATGTTCTCGCCGAGCACCATGAGGCGGCAGCGTGAGGAAACCGAAGACTTTTGCCCGATTGGCCTGCGCCGCGGCCGCGATATAAGCAAGCTCCAGGAATCCGCCCGAGCCCGTACCGCTCACAAGGTTGCCGATAATGATGAACAGGATGTCCTGCGTGTTCGCAGCGAACTTGCCGAGGCCGATCCGTTGAAACTCGCTCCGGACCGCACCGTTCGTATCGAACTCGCGCACGTTGCGATTCACCTCTTCCGCGGCGCGCTGTAGGCGTGTGTGCACTTGCCGCCAGTTGGCCTCGAGCATCACTTTGCCGATCGGCCGCAGCGCACCAGCTCCATTTTCATTCGCGACCGGAATGTGTCCTTTCAGCGCGCGTCCTACATCTCCCGCTGGAAACCATGGAGCCCACACTTCGAGATTGTCAAGATACTGCGCCGGGTTCTCGATCCTCAACGTCAACTTCTCGTTTTCTTCGAGGGGCGCCAGGTCATCGTCGGCTTCTTCCGCCCGTTTCGTATCGATCGCGACAAGACGTACGTGAGGAGAGACGCTGCCGAACCTGTCTTGCAGAGTTTTTTTCAAATATCCACAGACCCGGCGCCCCGTCCCGCCTAATCCGACGATGACGGATGGAAACAGACTGATCCTGCGCTCATTCTCGGTTTGCGGCATCTCATCGCTCCTTTGTACGAGTACAGCGTCGCTTTCGGAATTGGACGGACGCATGCCGAAGGTTTTGCTCGCTCGGCAAAAGATTGGCGCGCAACCCGAACGTCTGCATGGAAGATGTTCGCCATTCGAACGCGGGATCACCGGTAACGTATCTGAGCCGAAAATTCGCCTGACATAGCCGTCTCCAGTGATGGAATGACTAAAGCGCATTCCCGGGTCGATGCTGGCATTCTTAACTCCAGCGATCCTTGCCGCGCGAATCTCAGAGCTCCATCCCGCCGCAGCGAGCGCGCTGGATCAACTTATCCTCGCTGAGCCGTTAGCCAAGATCCTTCTCCTGGCAGGGATGCTCGCCACGAACGTGCCCATGCTGGCCCGATCGCTCCCGGCATCGGCCCGGCAGCGTCGCTCCGATTCAACTGTTCAGCAGCATCGGCGCCGGGCTCTGCTCCTTCTCGATGAAGCGATGTTCGCCGTTTCCATCCTCAATGGCTCACTAATCGTTGCCTGCGCCTCTTCGCGACACTTCTAACGACCATTGTTCTCTTTCTCCGCGACGATGGCGCAAGGGTGATGAGGGTCAGACACCGAGACGATTGACGCGATGGTGCGCGAGATCGAGCAGATCCTCGGCGGCGGACATCGGACAGGCATCGAATCCGTGAAGGCCGTCATCGTCGACGGATCGAGCTCGTTCATCGGCGTGAGCGTGCCGCGGCGCGGCCACATCAAGTCCGTTTAGAGCCACCAGAGATGGGCATCAGCACGCTGCGCACGAAGCGATAGGTGAGGTGGTCGCCGTTCAGGATGTGTCCCAGCTCGTGGAGGAACGTGATGGTCCGGGTAAGGCAGGATCTCCTACCCTGGCTGGAGTGGGCATCGAGGCGGCCGCCGCGATCGGGTGCGTGGCCGCGCGCGACGCGCTGGTGATGAGCCTCTGCCTCACGCCTCCATTCCTCGCGCAACGACTCCTCGCCCGGCGGTTTCTCGCCGAGCGCGAATGAGCTCATGAACGTCCCGTGCGCGGCGTAGACGAACATCAGCCCGACCTTCTCGTCGAGCGACAGCTGCTCCACGCGCGGGATGCGCGCGGTAGCGCAGGCGCAGAGGAGGAGCGTGAGCAGGAGGACGGGCCGTCGACGCACGGAGCGGAGCTTAAGCGCAAAAACGCGGCGAGCACGGTCGTCTCCAGAGAAGAAGTGGCGATCGTCTGGATCTTCATCCTTGGAGGGATGCTGGTCACGTTCGTGCCGATGATGGCCGATCGCTCCAGGCATCGGCCCGGCAACGTCGCGCCGATCCAGTTGATCAGCACCATCGGCGCCTGGGCGCTGCTCCTTCTCGACGCGTCGATCGGCGATCGCTCGTTGAGCGTCTCCTGCGCCTCCTTCGCCACGCTGCTGACCATCCTCGTTCTTTTCCTGCGCGGCGACGGCGCAAGGGTCGTGAGCAGTCAACCGCCCGAGACGATCGACGCGATGGTGCACGAGATCGAGCAGATCCTCGGCAGCGCGCCGCGGACAGGCATCGAATCGGTGAAGGCCGTCATCGTAGCCGGATCTGTTCCGCTCATCAGCGTGAGCGTGCCGCGGCGCGGACACATCGTGGTCCGGGTGCGGCAGGATCTCCTGCCTTGGCTGGAACGGCATCGAAGTCCGGGCGGTGCGGGCGATGCGGCAGCCGGAAGCCTGCTCCGTTTCACGTTCCTCCATGAGCTCGGCCACGTCCTCAACGGCGACCACCTCACCTACCGGTTCGTGCGCAGCGTGCTGGTGGCCCATCTCTGGTGGCTTGCCGCGGCCGCGATCGGTTGCTAAACGTCGCGCGACGCGCTGGTCACGACTCTTTGCCTCGTGCCTCCGTTCCTCGCGCAACGTTTTCTCGCCCGGCGGTTCCTCGCCGAGCGGGAGGAAGACGCGGATTTGCGGGCGATGCAGACGCTCGATCCGGCGGATGCGTTGCTCCTGACATCGCGAAAGCTGCCGGAATGGGGCCCGACCCTGCTTGAGAAGCTGATGACCGATCTGCACGTGCATACCCCGCCCGCACGGCCGGCGATCCGGCCGCTGTGGCAATGCATTCACTGGGTCTGGCCCGAGTCGGGGAGCATCCGTGAGCGCAGCGAATTGGTGGTGGACGGCCGCGGAGGCCGGCCCGCGCAGCCGCAGCGATGGGCTGCCTGGATGGGGATGCAATGCGGGCTGCTGGCCGTGTCGATCCTCGCGGCGTTCGACACGAATCTCTATGTCGCAGCGATCGTCATGGGGTGGATCTGCTCCATGGCCGCGACCTATTGCGGCATGCGCGTCCACTCCGACCTCGTGCGGCTGCACGACTTGAAAGAGACCCGGACGAGATGGGCCGCCGGGACGATCTTCTATCTCTCCTTCAGTGCCACCGCGCTCCTGCTCTACCTCCTTCCGGCTTTCTCCGGAACCTTGACTTATCCCCTCTTTGCGTTCGCCGCCGGCGTGTCGGCGGTGCAGGTCGTCATCGGCTCTTTGAGAGGCACGACGAGCGCGGAAGGCAACCTGGTGTACGCGGCGACACCGCTGCGCCATCCCGTGCTGCACACGGGTCCCGTGGTTCTCATCAGCATCGCCATCGTCGCCGTCTGCACCCTGGCCGCGGCATGGTTTCTCGGAGTGGCGTGGCCGGGAACGGCCCTTCTCGCCTGGGCAGGAGTGCTGACCAGCATCGCCGCGGGCCGCAGCACGAATGCCGCGGTGCGCGCCATTGCGCCGATGGCGATGCTCCACTCATCCGGGAACATCACCGCGATCCGCATTTTCTGGCGCGAGCTCTATTTCGACCGCGACGTGACGGCGCACATCGGAGCCATCAACCTCTCGATGTACACCGCGATGTCGCTCTTCTTCGCATGCGGAGCGGCATTCACCGCGAGGATCATCAGCGACGCGGCCGGGGAAGAAGAAGTCGTCTTACATACGCTCTACGTGATCACCGCTGTCGTGGTCGGTTTCCTGGTCCTCATTCCCGAACGCACCGGCACAACGTCGCATTTGTCCGGACTCGAGCACCTGCAGATGCTTCACGGTATTCTGGTGACCGCTTGGGCGGCGAGACTGCCCGGGGCGGTGCAATTGAGCGAAGCACTGGCCCTCTGGGTGAAAAACGACGCCACGCTGCCACAGGTCATCCTGCCTGGGCCGCGATCGATCTGGAAGCTGGAGTCGCTGCTGCTGCTGAATGACATCACCCGCGCGGTTGGCGAGGAAGAGACATTGGCGAGGTGGCGCGGGCCGACCGTCGACGCGCTGCAGCGCATCATCTCCGGCGGCGCAGTGTCTCTGAACGGCCGCCGTCCTTCCCTCAGATATACGGTTTTCGCCGCGCACATCATCGCCGAAGGGGACCTGGCATCGGAGATTCCGATCGAGCCGCTGCTCGACTCCATCGCCGATCAGCTCGAACAGTGGCTGAACGGCAGACAACGAGCGTCCGCTCTGGCCGTGGTCCTGGCATGCCGGCTTTTGGATGCGTACGGCCGACCGCGGCCCGGAGCGGATCGAATCCGGATGGCCCGCCCGAGCGTCCGTGGGGCCATCAGCGAGCTCGCTCACTACGTCGCATTGCTGGACGACACTGAGAGGCGGGACGGCCTGACAGGCTTCGTCCGCTCGCTGATGTGGGAGACGCTGCAACTGAATCCCAGTAATGACGTATTCCTACTCTTCGATTGCTATCTCGGCGCGGTCGCGCTCGGCGACGGCGAGTCGCCTCACCTGGCCGCCGCGGAGTCAGCACTCGAAGAGATCGCGGAGCGTATGGCCGATGAGCTGATGAAGGTCACTGGTTAAAACGCCGGTCCCGGAAAACGGGAGGGATACGGCCGTCTCCAACGGAAATGACGATCGTCTGGATTCTCTTCTTCGCCGGGATGCTGGTCACGATGATGCCGATCATGACCGACCGCTCGCGGTATCGGCCCGGCAATGTCGCGCCGATCCAGTTGATCAGTACCATCGGCGCGTGGGCGCTGCTCCTCCTCGACGCGTCGATCGGCAACGGCTCGCTGATCGTTACCTGCGCCTCCTTCGCCACGCTGCTGACGACCGTCGTTCTGTTTCTTCACGACGACACAAGGGTCGTCAGTCATCAGACGCACGAGACGATCGACGCGATGGTGGGCGAGATCCGGCAGATCCTCGGCGGGACGCACCGCGCCGGCATCGACGACGTCTCGGCCGTCATCGTGACCGGATCCGTCCCGTTCATCGGCGTGAGCGTGCCGCGGCGCGGGCACATCGTGGTCCGCGTGCGGCAAGATCTCCTGTCCTGGCTGGAGCGACATCGAGGTCCGGGCGGCGCGGGTGACGCCGCGGCCGAAAGCTTGCTCCGCTTCATGTTCCTCCACGAGCTCGGGCACATCCTGAACGGCGATCACCTGACCTATCGTTTCGTGCGCAGCGTGCTGGTGGCCCATCTCTGGTGGTTGCTCGCGGCCGCGATCGGGTGCGCAACCTCGCGCGACGTACTGATCACGAGCCTCTGCCTCGTGCCTCCGTTCCTCGCGCAACGATTTCTCGCACGGCGGTTCCTCGCCGAACGGGAGGAAGACGCTGACTCGCGTGGTATGCAAACACTCAATCCGGCGGATGCATCGCGCCTGAGAAAGCGCAAGCGATCGGGCCCGACCGAGCTCGAGAAGCTGATGACCGATCTGAACATCCAGGCTCCGCTCGCGCGGCCGGCGATCCGGCCGCTGTCGAAATTGATTCGCTGGATCTGGCCCGAGTCGGGGCGCATCCGTGAGCGCAGCGAGTTGGTAGCGGACGGGCGCGGAGGCCGGCCCGCGGAGCCCAAGCGGTGGGCTGCCTGGATGGGCATGCAGTGCGGGCTGCTGGCCGTGTCGATCCTCGCGGCATTCGACATCGCCCTCCCCGTCGCGTTGATCGTCATGGCGCTGATCTGCTCCATGGCCGCGACCTATTGCGGCATGCGCGTCGATCCCGCCCGCGTGCGCCTCGACGACTTGACCAGGGTTCCGACCAGACGGACCGTGGGCGCGATCTTCTATCTCTGCTTCAGCGGCTCCGCGCTCGTGCTCTATCTCCTTCCCGCTTTCTCAGGAACCCTCTCCTATCCGCTCTTTGCTCTTGCGGTGGCCGTGTCCGCTCCGCAAGTCTTCCTCGGTTCCTACATGGCGGCGGCGAGAGCGGAAGGTGGCCCGGAGGATGCCGCGAGAGCTCTGCGCCATCCCGTGCTGCGCGCCGCTCCCTCGATTCTCATCAGCCTCGCTATCATCGCCGGCTGCAGCTTGCTCGCGGTCTGGTGCTTCGGAGTAGCGTGGCCGGGACCGGCCATCCTCACGTTCACGGCAGTGACGACCAGCATCGTCTCGAACCGCAGCACGAATGCCGCGGTGCGCGCCATCGCCCCGATCGCGATGCTCGATTCGCCCGGAAACATCTATGCGATCCGCATTTTCTGGTGCGAGCTCTATTTCGACCGCGCCGTCACATCGGACCTCCGCATCGGCGTCATCGGGCTGTCAACGTACACCGCGATCGCGTTCTTCTTCGCATGCGGATCGGCGCTCGCGGCGAAGGCCGCCAGCATCGTGGCGGGCGAAGGGGCCGTCTTCGGGATCCTCGTCCTGATGAGCGCCATCCTGGCCGGTCTCCTGTCCCGCATTCCCACGCGCGACCGTACCACGGTGCACTTGTCCGATCTCGAGCACGTGCAAATGTTCGAGAGTCTCCTGACGGCCGTGCGGGAGGCGGGCCTGCCGGCGGCGAAGCTGAACGACGCGCTGGCCAGCTGGATACGAAGCGACGCCGCCCTCCCGGATGCCGTCCTGCCCGAGCCGCGGGCAATCTGGAGGCTGGAGTCGCTCCTACCGCTGATTCGCATCGCCCGGTCGGTCGGCGAGGAAGATACGGTGGCGCGGTGGCGCGATCCAATCACCCATGCCCTGCGGCGGATCATATCCGGTAGCGCGGTGTCTCTGAAACGCTCCCGGCCCTCCCTCGCGTATTCCGTCCTCGCCGCGGAAGTCATCGAGGAGGCAGGCCTGTCATCAGCCATTCCCCTGGAGCCGATGCTCGATTCCATCGCCGATCAACTCGAGCAGTGGCTGAACGGCAGAACCCGAGGGTCCGCCGGGCCGGTGGCCTCCGCCTGCCGCCTTCTCGCCGCCCACGGTCGCCCGCAACCCGCGGCCGAGCGGATCCGGATGCGAAGCCTCTTCGCCGTCGAGTCCCTGCTCACCCGTCCGATCGTGCGGAAGGCAGTCGGCGATCTCGCCGCCTACACGGCGCTGCTGGAGGACAGCGCGGTGCAGGCCCGCCTCGCCGGGATCGTCCGCTCCCGTCTATGGGAATCGTTAGTACTGAATCCCGGCAACGACGTCCCCCTGCTCCTCGATTGCTACCTCACCGCGGTCTCGATGGGCGAGAAGAACTCCCCTCACCTCGCCGCCGCGAAGTCCAAGATCGGAGAGATCGCCGAGCGCATGGCCGATGAGCTGACGAAGGCACGCCGTGAAGCGGTTGCCTGACCCGCTGCAATCACTCTCGCCTCGGAATGCCGTCGAAAATCGCAGAGGATACAGCCGTCTCCAGAGAGGAAGTGACGTTCGTCTGGATCCTCGTCTCGTGCGGAATGCTGGTCACACTCGTGCCGATCATGACCGATCGCTCCCGGCATCGGCCCGGAAACATCGCTCCCATCCAACTGATCAGCACCATCGGCGCCTGGGCTCTGCTCCTCCTCCAGGAAGCGATGCTCGTCGCCTCCATCCGCGATGGCTCGCTGATCGTTGCCTGCGCCTCCTTCGCCACGCTGCTGACTACCCTCGTTCTCTTTCTTCGCGGCGACGGCGCAAGGGAGGTGAGAGGTCAGACACCCGAGATGATCGACACGATGGTGCGCGAGATCGAGCAGATCCTCGGCGGCGGGCATCGGACCGGCATCGAATCCGTGAAGGCCGTCATCGTCGACGGATCGGGCCCGTTCATCGGCGTGAGCGTGCCGCGGCGCGGGCAGGTCGTGGTCCGGGTGCGGCGGGATCTCCTGCCCTGGCTGGAACGGCATCGACGCCCCGGCGGTGCAGGTGATGCGGCGGCCGGAAGCCTGCTCCGTTTCACATTTCTCCACGAGCTCGGCCACGTCCTGAACGGCGACACCTCACCTACCGGTTCGTGCGCAGCGTGCTCGTGGCCCATCTCTGGTGGCTCATGGCAGCCTTCGGTGGAACCGGCGCGCTGGTGACAGGCCTTTGCCTCGCGCCGCCGTTCCTCGCGCAATGTCTTCTCGCCCGGCGGTTCCTCGCCACGCGGGAAGAAGACGCGGATTTGCGCGCGATGCAAACGCTCGATCCGGCGGATGCGCAGCTCCTGACCACGCGAAAACCGGAGGGATGGGGGCCGACAGGCGATCCGGCCGTTGTCGCAAGCGATCCGATGGGTCTGGCCGGAGGCCGGCCGCATCCATGAGCACAGCGAGTTGGTGGTCGACGGCCGCGGAGGTCGAGCTGCGGAGCCCAAGCGGTGGGCTGCCTGGATGGGCATGCAGTGCGGGCTGCTGTCCGTATCGATTCTCGCGGCGTTCGGCACCTCTCTCCCTGTCGCGATGATCGTCATGGCGCTGATCTGCTCCATGGCCGCGACCTATTGCGGCATGCGCGTCGACCCCGCCCCTCGTGCGCCTCCACGACATCAAAAAAGCTCCCGCAAGACGCACCGTGGGCGCGATCTTCTATCTCTCCTTCAGCGCCTCCGCGCTCTTGCTCTACCTTCTCCCGGTGTTCTTCGGCAATCTGTCCTATCCTCACTTTTCTCTTGCCGTGGCTGCGTCGGCCCCGCAGGTTTTCTTCGGCACCTTCGCGGCGGCGGCGAGAGTGGCAGGCAACCCGGAAGACGCCGCGAGGGCTCTGCGCCACACCGTACTGCGCCCGGGTCCCTCGATTTTCGTCAGCCTCGCCATCATCGTCGGCTGCAGCATGTTCGCGACCTGGTGCTTCGGAGTGGCGTGGCAGGGACCGGCCATCGTCACCTTCGCAGGAGTGGCGGCAAGCCTCGTCTCGAGCCGCAGCACGAGTGGCGCGGTGCGCGCCATCGCCCCGATCGCGATGCTCGAATCGCCCGGAAACATCTATGCGATCCGCATTTTCTGGCGCGAGATTTATTTCGATCGCACCGTCACACCGGAGATCCGTATCGGAGTCATCGGGCTGTCGACTTACACCGCGATCGCGCTCTTCTTCGCGTATGGGTCGGCGCTCGCTGCGAGGGTAATCAGCTTCGTGGCATCAGAGGAAGTCGTCTTTCAGAACTTGTTCTTGATGCGTGCCGTCCTGGGGAGTCTCCTATTCCTCGTTCCCAAGCGCGACTACACCACGGGGCAATTGTTCGATCTCGAGCACGTGCAGATGTTCGTCGCTCTTCTGGCGGCCGTGCGAACGGCGAGACCACTCATGGTCGGGAAGTTGAGCGAAGCGCTGGCGCTGTGGGTGAGAAGCGACGCCGCCCTCCCGCAGGCCGTCCTGCCTGGACCGCGATCGATCTGGAAGCTGGAGTCCCTGCTGCTGCTGAATGACATCGCGCGCGCGGTTGGTGAGGAAGAGACACTGGCGAGTTGGCGCCGGCCGACCGTCGATGCCTTACGGCGCATCATCTCCGACGGCGCAGTGTCTCTGAACGGTCGCCGGCCATCCCTCGTATACACCGTTCTCGCCGCGCGAGTAATCGACGAAGCGGAACTGGCATCGGAGATTCCGCTGGAGCCGATGCTCGACTCTATCGCGGATCAACTCGAACAGTGGCTGAGCGGCAGCAGAGGAGCGTCCGCTGTAGTTGTGCTCGCGGCGTGCCGGCTGTTGAATGCGCACGGCCACCTGCGGCCCGGAGCGGATCGAATCCGGACGCGAAGCCTCATGACTGTCGGGTCCCTGCTCACTCGATCGATTCGCGGGTCCGTCGTGGAGCTCGCTGACTCCGTCACATTGCTGGACGACGCCGCGGCGCGGGGCCGGCTGACGAACATCGTCCGCTCCCGGCTGTGGGAGACGCTGCAATTGAATCCGGACAACGACGTGTCCCTGCTCCTGGATAGCTACCTCGCTTCGGTATCGCTGGGCGAGATGGACTCGCCTCACCTGGCCGCGGCGGAGTCGGCGATCGGAGAGATCGTGGAGCGCATGGCGGACGAGCTGACGAAAGTATGCCGCGGTCCCGTTCGATGAACGGACCTCAGCATGCAGATTGGGCATGCTGGATGTCACGTCGTCCCGATCTGCCGCATGAATGGTGAGACGACTCTTGCGGAATGCAGCCACACGGCCATGAAGAGTGCTCAAAAACACGCGGAGTTGTCCGTCAGCAGTGAGTGTCGATTCCGCAATCGCCCGGGTCCGAAGCTATGTTAGTGCTCGGTGCACGAGTGCGAGCGGCGCGGGGCCTGCTAGACGCGCTCGATGAAGCGCCCCTTCCGACGTTGACGGACCAAGTGGCCGCGATCGCGGCGCAGCCGAGTCTGCGCGAGGCGCTGCTGGCGCGCGTGACTTCGGTTCGCGCCGACGCGGCGCGCACATCGGCGGTCGCGCGGGGGCTGACAGGAAACCCGTCATGGTCGATGCCGGAGCGGCTTCGGATCGCGGAGTGGCTTCGCATCAGCGCAGAGCCCCAGTGGCGCGAATGGCTCGGCGATGAGCAATGGCCGTCCGCCGATGCCTCCGACGCCGTGCGATTCGCTTACTTCGAGCGTCTGCGGAACACGGCTCCGGCTCTTCCGGCGACGACGATCCTCGACGATCCCGCGGCCGTGGAGCGCGCCGCGGTTCTCTCGTCCGAAGAGGAGCTGGCGATCGCCTATCGGCGCTTCACGGCCGACGCGCCGCTGCCGCTGACGGCTGCCGAACTGCGGTGCGGCAATTTCGCGGCGCTTGCGGCGATCTTCGACGCCGGGTATCTCGACAAACTGCAGGCCGACCAGGTCGTCGAGGCCTTTCATCGGCTCGACTGGCGCGCATTCGGGTCGATCAAGACGGAATACCTCCAGCGGGTGGACCGGCCCAGCATCGCCACGGACCCGCATCGGCGCTTCGAGGCGCTCCGGCTCTGGGCTCGCGGCGACGCAACGGCCGCCGTCGAGGCCTTCGACCACCTCTTCGGCGAGGCGCCGCCGGCAGACACGGCGACCGCGCGCGAGTATCTCATCGCCGCCGCCGTGCGCCGCGGACGCGGGGCTCCCGCAAAACACCTGTCCGCGTCGCTGGAGCTCCTGCAGCAGAGCGACCCTGCATCCGCGAAATGGCTGGCCCGCATTCTCGACGGACGGCCGGTCACGCGGGCCGAGGCGCTCGAGCTGCTCCGCGGCGACGCGCCGCCGTCAACCGATCCGCTGTTCGTCTCCGTCGCCGTCTTCCTCAACCGCCAGGTGGCTCCGCTACTGCCGAACGAGACGAGCCTCTGGCTCCGGAACGCCGAGCCCCGCTGGTCCGCCCTTCTTCCGCCGCTCGAAGCGGCGTACGCGCACATCAGCGGAGGTCTCCAGCGGAACGACGCCAACGTCACGGCGATCCTGCGCTCCCTGCTCCTGCTCCCGGTCGACGCCGGAGCGATGCGCATGGCCCTGCTGAAAATCGAGCGCAGGCGGCCGAACGAATTCCTTCACGAAGACGGGACTCCAACGCCCCTCGGCGCCGCGGCGATCGACTGCTGCATCCGGACGATCGAGCACCTGCTCGCGGCAAAGGCTGTCCCGCAGGAAACAGCCGACAAACTCGTCGCAGACGGGTCGCCGCAGTCGATCGTGGCCGCAACTCTGACCATCCTTCAACAAACGCTGCGCGGTCTGTGAGGCAGAAACATGAATGACGCGTTACCAATCATCATCACGGTCGGCCTGGCCATCCTCAGCATTCTTGGCGGGGTCATGGTCTGGCTGCTTTACCAGTGGCGCGAACGGTGGGGAATCGAATCCCGCAACACGCAAGGGCTCGCGGAGAAAGTCACGCAGACCTTCCTCGAGGCTGACGCGTCGTTCAAGAGTCTGATCGACACGCTGCGCGATCTGGAGAACCTCGCCGAGATTCGCAAGCGCGTCGACGTGATTCTCCAGTCGCTCGTCGATGCGCACGAGAAACTGCGCAGCCAGCTCGACGGCAACGGCCGGACCGTCGGTCAGCTTCACGCGCTCGTGGCGCACTGGTCCGAGGAGGGATCGCAGCTGCAGCGGTCCTACGAGCGGCTCGCGCTGGTCCTCGAAGAAGCGCTGGCGATTCAGAACCAGCGCAGCGAGAAACTCTCCGGCGATCTGGACCGGCTTCTCTCGGCTTACGCCCGGGCGTCATCATGATTCCGAACGAAAACGCAGGGCTGCGCGAGGCCCGGCTGCGGCTCCATACGCAGGAGCTGCTGAAAGGGACGATCGTTCCGCCACATGTTTCGCGGCAATTGGCGTCGCTCGTCATCGAGCGATCACTGGAAACGCCGGCGGCGATCCCGACGGTTCTCGGAAGCTGCTTTCAGGCGACGAGGGACCGGTCATCGATCGCGGCTGAGCTGATGGAGTTTGCGTTCGGCGCGAGCGGTGCACTGCAAAGCCATCAGTCGGCGGCCACCGAGGAGGTCGTGCGCTTCCTGATCCAGCACGTGCGTGACGGGGACGGCCTCGACTGGCGGGAGGCCATCGCGGATCGCATGCAGGTCCGCCACATCTTCGCCTACTCGCCGGGTGTCACCGACCTTCTCGGAGCATTCCTCGACGAGCAGACACCGGTCGATCCGGACTCGCTCCCGGACCGGATGCGCGCGGCGCATCAACTGACGAAGGAGTACGTGATTCTGACCGGCCCTTCGCCCGGCACGACGATCCAGAACAGCGCGCTCCGGCTGAGGAAGCACTCTCTCTCGCCGATGATCCTGCGCGTCGCGCTCGCGCATGTTTGTCCGCTCCTCGCCGGCAATTACGAAAGTCCGCTGGCGCTGGAACTGCTGGGAAACGTCGGACGATGGCTCAACGATCTCGATCAACGGCGGCGGGAATTCATCGACCGGTATCGCAGCGACCACGGACTGGCGGCCGTCGAGCCGAACGTCACACCTGATCAGGACGCCGAGATCTACATGATGGCGCTCGGCGCGGCGCTGACCGCGGCGCTGCAGACGATCGGCCAGGGAGAACGCCCCGATCTCGACACCACCGTGGCTATGGAAAAGGCGTTCAACGAGACCGGCGCGCCGCTGGTCACGCGCGGAGTGCTCCGCTGGCTCGAGGACGAGCGCGTGGCCGCAACGATTCTCTCGCTGGGCGAGCGCCTGCGGGCCTTGCGCCTCTCCGTTCTCCCGCTGCTCGAGCAGGTGATGTTCAGCGGGCGGAAGGTCCCGGAAACGGTGCAGCGGGCGGCGATCTCGTTCGCCCGGTCGTTCACCGGCGGGTTCACGAAAGAAGAGGCGCGGTTTCACGCGCGGCCGGTGGTGGTGCGGCGCAATGACGGCGGACGCGAGCAGCTCGATGACGAGGTGAACGCGATTCTCGAAAGCGATCCGAAGATCCGTGAACGGCTCCTGGAGATTGCCAACGACGCGGCGAGACCTCCGGCCGTCCGCCGCGAGGCCATGGAGACGCTGCTGGCGATCGCCACCCTGCCGGACGAGCGCGCCCATCTGATGGAGACCGCGTGCGAGGGCGATCCGCCGCTGATCGACGCGTTCCTGGCCTGGGCGGAAACGCATCACGCTCACAGCTCGTACCCGTACCTCGCGCGTCTGAAGGCGCGACGGCCCGACGTCGGGGTCTCCGACGCGTTCTTCCGCGCCGCCGCAGCGGCGTCTCATGCGGGCGTCGCGGAAATGATGGAGAACGACGTCCTGGACGACGTTCCGGGCGCCGACGCCGTCCTCCTGCGCATGGGCTCTCTCGGGGTGCTTGACTCGTTGCGCGCACACCGCGAGATCCGGCGGCAGGTGGCGCTGCAGAACGAGACCAGCGCGAAGCGCGACGAGGCACTGGCCGCCGCGCATCGCGAGAACATCCAGGCCATCAACGAGACCGGCGCGGCGGCGGTCACGCAGGTGACGATCTCGCGCCATCTCGCCGAGCAGCGTTTCGTACAGACGCTCGCGGCCGCGGAACAGGCCCGGGTCGTGGTCGCGCTCGAGAGAAGCACGCGCGAGCTGCTGCAGCTCCAGGAGACGATCCAGCCGGTCCGGAACGAGCTGGCGCGGCTGGAGCAGTCACTCCGCGAGCTCACGCAGCAGCATGATCAGACCACCAGGCGAATCGATGGCTGCGTGAACGACGTACGCTCGCACGAACAGAAGAAAACGGCGAACGAACGGAAGCTGGCCAATCTGTCGGCCGAGATTCAGAGCCTCGGGCGTCAACGGAACCGGGACGCGGCGGAGCTGAACGACATCGCGCGATCGATCGACGGCGTGGAGCGCGACATCCGCCGGGCCGGGGACAATCCGCAGCGTCTGCAATCGCTTCACCGGAGCCTGAATCGCCTGCGCGACAAGGGAGCGCGCCTGAACCGGAATCTCGAGACGGCGGACAGCCGCATGCGACAGGCCCACCGGGAGATCGACAGCCTGATGGAAGCGAACCGGCACCTGGACCACCTGATCGACGAGACGGAGAAGACGGTCCGCGCGCTTCGCCAGAAATTCGCTGAGATCGTCCGGGAGCAGGGACGGACGCGGCAGCGGCGCACGGTCCAGATGGAAGAGTACGACCGGATCAGCCGGGCCATCCAGAGCGTCATCACCCGCATTCGCGCCGAGGAAGCGGAATCGAAAGCCATCCTCGACCGCCTCGGCGAGCGCATGGGCCGGATCGAAACCGAACGGCTCCAGGCGCAGAGTCAGCTCGAACGGCACGAGAAAGCGGCCATGGCCGCGCTGAGAGCCGTGGATACCCATCGCGCCGCGGTGCAACAACTGACGGCGGAGATGATCGCCATCGAAGATCGGATCGCCAACCTGAACGCGCAGCGCGAACGGAACCGCGAGCTCGCGGCGAACGAGCTGTCGGAGCGCGATGCCGCCGCGCGGCAGGCGGAAGCCGTCTCCCTCGGCCGGCGAATGCTGCGCGACGAATTGCGCCTGAACACCGACCTCCTGATGACGATGCTCGGCACTCTGCTCGGCCCCAGCGCCGAGAGCGCCGCGGTCTTGCGAAAACTGGAGCAACGGACATGAGCGGACAGAAAGAAGCACGGGTCGATGCCATCGCCGAACGCGAGCGGCGGCGCGTGGAGGAGTACCAGCGGGCGCTGGAAGCGCGGCGGCAGCAGTGCGACCAGTTGAAACGCGAGGCCGGGCAGACAGCCCGGCAGGCGAGAAGCGACCTCGAACGAACCCGGCGGAAGCTCGATCGCATGGGTCAGGAAAAGCGCGAGCTCGAGCGGCGGCTGAGAGGCGCGGCACATCAGCGCGACGCGCTGGAGCAGAGGTTCAATGCCATGAAACAGGAAACGCTCGATACCCAGAGGGAAGCGCGGGCCATCGGCAAGTCGCTTCACGCCGATCTCGAAACATCGCAGCAGGACCTGGCCAGAGCCAACCAGACCTGCAAGGAGCTCGAACAGGAGTTGAGCCGCATGCGGGAATCGATCGCCCGCTACGACGGCACGGATGTCGTCGAGGCGCAGCAGCGCGCCGATGCAGCGGAGAAGCACCAGATGCGCGCCGCCGCCGCAATGGATGTCGTGCAGGCGCAACTCGACGCGTACCTCGCGGATCCGATCGTCGGACTGGTGCTGCAGCAGACCATCGAGGCGGCGCGATCGGTCGGATACGAAGTCGAGCGCTCGTTCTCTTCGAAAGAACACGTCGACGTGGTAATGAAGAGCCAGAACGGAGAGCTCGTCCGCGTGGCCATGAATCTCGCTAAGGCCAAGGCGACGCAGGAGCAGACCCCCGCCGAACGCCTCACCATCCGGCTCGACCGCGATACGCCGATGTCGTCCTCGTGTATCGCGGACACGATGAAGATCTTCGACAAGCTTCGGGAGCTCGGCGTGGCCACCACGCTCGTACTGCCCGACGAAACCACACCCTCCGAACCGGCAGAGCGTCATCCGTTGCCGGAGCGGGAGAGACACTGAGCCGTGGCCACCCTGCGCAACTGGCTCGAGACCAGAACAGCGGAAGTACCGGAGGTTCTGAAGGCGCTGGACGACGCCTATGCAGAGTTGCTCGGGAAGCCGTTTGACCCGAAGGATCACGCCGAATACGCGTGGGACACGAAGTGGAGGGACCACGACTCCGCACCCCGATGGCTGCGCCAGACGCTCGCGCAACGGAGAGACGTCGGCTCCGAGCTGCTGCGATCCGAAGGAATCGCGCCGGCGGCCGGGGACGCGCTGATCACCGACCTCTCGCGCAACTTCCGCTCGTCCGCGGCGTGGGTCTTCGTCATCCACGGGAACGTGCGCGATTACATGTTCGACGCGCACCACGGCTTCGCCGGACTGGGGGAGGTGCTGCAGTCCTACTGGGTGAATACGAGCCGGTTCGCATTCGACGGCGAAATCCGGGAGCGGGTGATGCTTCGCTACACCCTCTCCGGCGGAATCGAGCTGCTGGGCGATCCTGCGTCCGCTGCGGCCAGGGAATTGAACAAGCGCATCGGCGACGACAGTACGCGCGCGCGCATGACGCGCGAAGAGCGCGTGTTCCACGATTTCTCCACGCTGCGGGACTTGCTCCAACGCGCGGACTCGCCGCCGATGCTGCTCTATTTCGAACGGCCCGCGCTGCTATTCCCGGCGACGGCGGATCAATTTCGCATCGGCAACTGGGTCGAATCGATCCTGCGCTGGGCATCGTCCATTCCGCCCGTGCCGCACCACATGATCGTGCTCGCCGCCGATGCGCTCGAAGACCTGCATCCCGAATTGCGCAAGCGCGTGAACGGAATCGTGCAGCTGGAGATCCAGCGTCCCGCCCGCGCCACCGACCGGCGGCGGTTTCTGCTCGCCGCCGCTGCGGCATCGGGACCGGACGCCGGTGAATGCAGGATGCCGCACACGCGGTTCGACTATCGCTTCGAGCCGATGCCCTTCACCGCCGCGTCGTCCAGCGTCTTCGCGGACGCCACGGCCGGCCTCAATTACACCGGCATCGAGACCTGCCTGTTGAACATCCTGGAGAACGCGGTGGTCAGGGAGAGCGATGCGCTTCAGTACATTCGCGAACAGCGCGGCGAGCTGCTGCGCACGGAGTCCGAGGGCCTGATCCAGGTGATCGAGCCGTCGCGCGGACTCGATGCCGTCCTCGGCGGGCTGGAACATGTCCGCAAGCGGCTCCATCTGATCGTCGATGCGCTCAGCAGCCCTGACCCGGTGAAGCGCGCGCTCGCGCCGATGGGCGTCCTGTTCGTCGGCCCTCCCGGAACGGGCAAGAGTCTCGCGGCCGGCGCGCTCGCGTTCGAGGCCAGCAAGGCCGGGATCCAGTACGTCCGGCTTGGCGATTTCCGAGAAATGTGGGTCGGTCAGTCGGAACGCAACTTCTCGCGGATCCTGCAACTGCTGCAGTCGTTCGGCCGGGTGATCGTTTTCATGGACGAACTGGACCAGGGGGAAGGGGCGTCGCGAAACGTCGAGGCCCACGAAACGAGCCGCCGCGTTTTCGGAAAGCTCCTCGAGTTCATGGCCAGTCCCCGCAATCGTGGACAGATTCTCTGGATTGCCGCGTCGAACCGGCCGGCCAAGATCGACACAGCTCTTCTCAGGCCGGGACGCTTCGATCTCATTCTGCCGTTCGACCTTCCCGACGCAGCCGGCTGTCGCGAGATCCTGGAGCGACATCTCGCCGCGACCTCGATGAAGATCGCCCTCAGCGCGGAGGGTCTCGCGAAAGCGGCATCCCTTATGAGCGCGGGACGTCTGGCCGGCGCGGAGATCGAGCTGATCGCGATGGAAACGGCGCGTCGCGTTGCCGTCGCCATCGAGAACAGCAGGATCACAGATGACAATCTCCTGGCCGTGATCGCGGATTACGACCCGGAATCGAAAAAAACGCCCGAGTGGGTGGAAATGGTCGAGGAGTGCCGTGGCTTCAGCCCGTTCAAGTCGCTGCGCGGAGAAGCATGAACAGCATTCGTCTGGCGAAGTTCCTCACCGGCTCGCGCGCGAACGGGCCCGGTCTCCGCGACGTCTTCTGGACCGCTGGCTGCTCGATTCACTGTCCGGGCTGTATCAATCCGCACCTCCTCGATGCCCGCAGCGGCATCGAGGTTCCACTGGCGGAGATCGAGGAAGTGATCGATTCGCGGCGCAATGCGATCGAAGGCATCAGTTTTTCGGGCGGCGAGCCGACCGACCAACCGGATGCATTCGCGCACCTGGCGCGATTTGCGCGAAGCCGCGGCCTATCGGTGGTCCTGTTCACCGGCCGCACACTCGAGGAGTGCATGAAGCATCGCGAGCGGCTCGAGCTCATCGCTGCCTGTGATCTCATCGTGGCCGGTCCATACGACCGGAATGCCGAGCAGCGCACGGCGCCGCTCCTCGGGTCGGCCAATCAGACGATTCATTTCGTGACGCAGCGCTACGGATCCCACGACCTCGCGGAAATTCCGAACGCGGAGATCGTGATGACGGGCACGCGGATCGTGCTCAGCGGATTGTGACCGTCATCGATGGCCGCGCTCTTTTTCATCCCATTCGTCGCCGCGTTCTTCCTGACGATCGTGATGCGGCCGGAGATCATTCCGGACGATCTCCCTCCCCTCCCCGTCGTCCAGGCCATGGCCACGGTCGCGCTGCTGTCATCAACCTGGCCATCGCCGCGTCGGGTCTGGCGCTGGCGCAGGGGACTTCCTGCCAGGCCGGGAAGATATTCTTCGCCCTTCCGTCGTTCGTCGCGATCGCATCCCTCCTCACCGCGGTCGTTCTCCTGCGGCGGAAGACGGCGAAGGGGAAGGCCGGGCTTCCGTACGCCCTGGGCGACACGATCGCGTTCTTCGATCAGCTTGCCGCATCCGCGGACCGCCTCGGCTTTAGCCGGGTCGATTCCGCGATCGTCGACGATGCCGGTCCGGGACTCGAGTTGACTGGCGACCGGACCCGCGCCGTGATCGTTTTCGTGCGCCGCTGGCTCGTCGATGCCCTTCGGGACCACCTGCCGGCGGACGCCCGTGCATCGGCTCCTCTTCTCGTCCGCTTCGCGGTCCAGCACGAGATCTGCCACGCGCTCAACGGCGATCATCATCTCTACCGCGCCGCCCGCGCGGTCGCATTCGCGCAACTCTGGTGGCTCGCCGGCGGCGCCGCATTGATTCTGCTCATCGCCTGTCTGTGGCCATCCCCGGAACCCTGTTCGTCGCCAGCTCTGGTAACGGTGTGGCTCGCGGGAGCATTCGGTCTGATCGCTACCGCCTGCGCCTTGCATCGCCGCCTGGTCAAAGCCTTTGTGCTGCGCTACGAGATCCGCGCCGATTCACGGGCCCTGATCATGTTGTCTCCGGCGGAGCGCGACGAGCTTCTCGCCACCAAGAAATTCTCCACCGGAGCGCCGGCGACGCGCATCGCCCGATTCCTCGCATTTCTCGAATGCCTGCGGCCGGCAAGTCGCGCTCCGTTCATCAGCCGCTTACTGCACCTCGTCTGGCCTGCCCCACCGGCGGTTTCGGCTCGCCTCTCCGGTCAGCCCGGTCCTGAGACTCGGCGTGATGAGCAATGGGCGCTGTTCGGCGGCCTCTCGACAGGTGTGGTGCTCATGTCGATCGTCTTCGCCTTTCACACGGTGCTGGATGGAACGACGATGTGGGCGGCCCTCGCGGTGGCCATCCCGATTCCGAACGCCTATTTCGTCGTCCGCAGCCGGAGGGCGACGCTGCCCGGCGACGCGGGTCAGACCGACCTGTCGCGGCGCATGCTGACGGCGCTCGGTTTTCTCGCCGGCCTGTTCATCTCCACGCTCCTCTCGATCTTTTTTTTCGCTGCGCCTCTGACGGCCTGGCCCGCCGCCAGCACATCGATGAACGGCTTGATCGTGTTCGAGCTTCTCGTCTGCGTCGCGGTCACGATCGTCTGCCTCATGACGACCACCGGGGGCGGCAATCTGACGACCGCCGTCGAGACGTCCTTCGAATCATGGATGACGCTCATCCCGTTCCTATTCGGCTGCGTCTTCGCCGCTTCGCTCGTCGGCGTGGTGATCGCGACATGGCAAGAACTCTGGGAAACTCCAACCGACGATCCGGCCGCTGCAGTCGATCACCGATCTCTACGCGATTGCGGCCACGGTCAATCGCAAGCCACTCATGGTACGGCTGCGAGCGATCACGCGGTCGAAGCTGTGGGAAACCCTGCAGTTGAACGCCGTTTCGGAAATGAACCGCTGATGGACCTCTACGAGACCGCGCTCCGTCTTCCGTTGAACGACGAACGCCTGCTCGAAATCGCGCGGCGTGCCGTCAGATCCCGTGTGCTGGAGCTAAAGTCTGCGATCGAACCAATTTGAAATCGGTACCCACACCATGAGCGAAGTCGGACAAAGGGAAGAATGATCGGTCATCGTGCCGCAAGCAGTTCTTCGATTTCTGCGCACGGCAATCCTGCCTCCGCGCCGTAACGCGTCAATTCCCACGCTGCGGCGCTGCCCCGGGACATACGCGACGGGAATTAGACGATGTTAAGGAAGCTCTGAACAAGCCCGGTCTTCGCGATGCTGTGGAAAACGAAGTTCTCGTCGATACTTCGACAACGCTGAATGGTGGAGACGAGAGTGGCGAAACAGCAGACGTTCGCGGGTTTGGCGTGGCAGAACAAGGGAAAGAGAACGCGGCGTGAGCAGTTCCTGGCGGAGATGGACGCGATCATCCCGTGGCGGCAGCTTCTGGACTTGATCGAACCGCACTATCCGAAGGCCGGTAAGGGTCGGCCGCCGCTTGGACTGGAGAAGATGCTGCGGATCTACTTTCTGCAGATCTGGTTCAACCTTTCTGACCCTGGCGCGGAAGAAGCGATCTATGACAGCGAGTCGATGAGGCGGTTCGCACGGATTGAACTCTCCGAGGACAAGGTTCCGGACGAGACTTCGATTCTGAACTTCCGGCACCTGCTCGAAGAGCACGAGCTGACCAAGGCAATGTTCGAGAGGATCAACGGGATGCTGGAAGGGAAAGGCCTGCTGCTCCGATCGGGAACGATCGTGGATGCGACGATCATTGCCGCGCCGAGCTCGACGAAGAACGGAACCGAGAGCCGCGACCCGGAGATGAAACAGACAAAGAAGGGGAACAACTGGCACTTCGGGATGAAGGTGCATGTGGGCACGGACAAGCGCGGGGTGGTGCACAGCCTGACGGCCACGCATGCGGCGACAGCCGACATCACGCAGATGAACACGCTGCTGCATGGGGAGGAGCGGACGATCTTCGGCGATAAGGCGTACTGGAAGGAGGCGGACCGGCAACGGTTCCGCGCCGCCGGTGTTCGCTACCGAGTGAATCGGCGGGGTACGGCACAGCGGCCGCTGACCGAGCATCAGAAGAAGATCAACCAGAGCCGATCGAGAAACGCGTGCACGCGGCGAACACGCCTTCCGGATCGTCAAGCAGCTCTGGGGATTTACGAAGGTGCGCTATCGCGGAATCGCCAAGAACGCCGCCCGCGCATTGACCTCATTCGCGCTGGCAAACCTCTACCTGATGCGGAAGTTCATCGTGCCGCACCAGGAGAGGTGTCTCTGCTGAATTCCGAAATTCGTCCACACTCGTTTCCATCGTTCCGGTGAACCAGTAAATCGGAATACTCATCCGGCGAAGTTCGAGTTTCTTGAGCCAAACCAAGATCGAGACCAACTATCGCGGCTTGTTCAGAGCTTCCTTAAGTGTTTCTGTCTATTGGAGCGGGCGACGGGATTCGAACCCGCGACCAAGAGCTTGGGAAGCTCCTACTCTACCAACTGAGCTACGCCCGCTCAGGGGTGGGAGGCGCAGTTTACCATCGGCGCCGGAGCTCGTTCGTGTGGAACAGGTGCGCGGTGGTGAGGAGGGCGAGGGTGAGGGCGGCGTAGGCGAGCAGCACCATCGGCGTGGCGGTGCCGAACCAGCCGGCGAAGTCGAGGGAGGGGGAGGCGCCTTTGTCCTGGGCGGCGATGTACCAGAACGACAGGAAGGCGACGATGAACGTTTTGGGGTTCGCGCTGACGATGCCGAGGGTCGTGGCGGCGGCGCAGGTGAAGGCGATGCCGATCAGGAGCGGCAGGGCGGCGGACGGTTGGAGGGTGATCGCGCGGACCAGGGGGACGGCGAGGAACGCCAGGGCGAGGATCAGGGAGCTCGCGAACTTCCACCACACGAATTGGGTGCGGAGGCGGGGGGCGGCGTAGATGAGGGCGGACGTGCCGGCGCGTTTTTCGCGCGAGGCGACGTCGGCGATGGCGATCGCGCAGGCGGCGAAGGCGATCGGCATCAGGCCGGTGAGCAGGGACTTCGCGTCGGATGACAGTGCGGCGATCGCGAAGATCACGACGGCGACGGATGCGAGCGGGAACGCGGCGATGGTGGTCAGCGCGTCGGTCGCTGCCGAGCGGAGCAGGGACGGGCGGTCGGAGCCGGACACGATGATCTGGCCGATGCGGACGAAGACGCGGGCGAGCGGCTTCGAGATCAGGTTCAGGCGGCCGATCCAGCTGCGGCGCGACTTCTCGTTGGGGACGGCGCGGACGCGGGCGGGATCGAAGCGGTGGAAGAACAGGCGCGCGAGGGCGAGGAAGGACAGCGGCCAGATCGTGGAGACGATGCGCGGCAGCAGCCACTCCGAGCCGGCCTGCAGGCCGGGGAAGATCGCCACACCCTTGCTGGCGTCGAACGTCGACGCGCCGATCGACATCGCGTTCGTGTGAAAGATCGACTTCAGCTGTGCGAGGAGGAAGCCGAAGCCGGAGACGTCGAAATACACCGCCCACGATTTTCCGACGCCCTTCTCGATCATCGAGACGACGACGCCCATCGTGGTGACCCAGAGGAAGAAGTACATCACGTCGCCGAACTTCGTCCGCAGCAGCGGCGTGCATTCGAAGAAGATCGCGACCGCGGAGACGAACACGATCGACGGCGGCACGAGCAGCAGGTACTGCTTCGCGAACAGCAGCGGCTCGAGCGGCGCTTCGCCGCGGACGAGCACCATCGCCATCGAGGTGGCCATGAAGCCGAGCATGAAGACGCTGAGGAAGACCACGTTGCCGGCGAACTTGCCGACGATGTACTCGCTGCCGCGCATGGTCGTCGACGCGATCACGTAGCCGCAGCGCGACAGCACGTCGCGGCGCAGCGCGTTCGAGATCACGTAGAAGCCGGCGAGGCCGATGAACAGCGTGCCGAGGACCGCGGTGGCCATGCCGATCGCCGCGGAGTTGTAGAGCGCGCGCTGGTTGTTGATCTGGATGAGCGCGCGGCCGGTCGACGGGTCCGGGATCCAGAGATACGGCAGCGCGGAGAGCAGCAGGAAGACGACGACGGTCGACGGGCGGCGCAGCCGGATGAGGAAGTCGGCGCGGACGATGGCGGTGAGGCGTGCGATGCGGGCGCTCATGCGGCGGCCACGACGCCGGCAGGCTGAGAGCCCGGCGCGACGTTCTTCATGGTGAAAAGGAACGCGTCTTCGAGCGTCGGCTCGGCGGCGGCGGCGTCCTGCACCGGACGCTCCGGCGCGACGATGCGCGCGTGCACGCCGTCGGCCCGGCGGACGGCGCTGGAGACGTGCAGGCGCCGGCGCAGTTCGTCGAACTGTTCCGATCCCACCACGACTTCCCACACGCTGCCTTCCGCGGTCTTCATCAGCCCCTCGGGGGTATCGAGCGCGACGAGCGAGCCTTCCTTCATGATCGCGATCTCGGTGGCGATCGACTCGACGTCCGAGACGATGTGCGTGGAGAGGATGACCAGCCGGCCGAAGCCGAGGTCGGAGAGGACGTTGCGGAAGCGCACGCGCTCTTCGGGATCGAGGCCCGCGGTCGGCTCGTCGACGATGACGAGCTCGGGGTCGTTGATGAGCGCCTGGGCGATGCCGAGGCGCTGCTTCATGCCGCCGGAGAACCCGCCGACGGCTCGATTGGCGACCGAGTGCAGGTTCACCATCTCAAGCAGCTCCTGCACCTTCGCTTTTCCGCGTACGCCCTTCAGGGCGGCGAAGTAGGCGAGGAACTCGGCGGCGGTGAGGTTCTCGTAGACGCCGAAGTCCTGCGGGAGATAGCCGAGGCGCGGGCGGAGCTCGTCGGGACGCGCGACGACGTCGGTGTCGCGAAAGAAAATGCGTCCCGCGGTCGGCTTCGTGACCGTCGCGATCATCTGCATGAGCGTCGTCTTCCCGGCGCCGTTCGGGCCGAGGAGGGCGAGCACGCCGCCGCGCGCGGTCAGCGAGACGTCGCGGACGCCGTAGTTGCCGGAGCGGAAGCGTTTGGAGACCGATTCGATGCGCAGCATGCGCCGGTATACGGCGCGGAGCACGCGAAGTTTTTATTGAATCGCGCCCGGCTTGCCGATGACGCGGCGCAGGATGCCGGTCTGTCCGAGGTGGTAGCCCTCGTGGACCGTCGACTTCGTGAGCAGGCTGCCGAGCGTCTCCGGACC
>Ga0134123_10000030_pt1 | contig 86600 bp, 84 predicted proteins | sample KB303_FD_96460 | JGI IMG/M metagenome (GOLD analysis project Ga0134123, IMG submission 96460) | Terrestrial soil microbial communities without Nitrogen fertilizer from Kellogg Biological Station, Michigan, USA - KB3-0-3 | ecosystem: Environmental > Terrestrial > Soil > Unclassified ...
GCGCCGGCGGCCGAGGTCGTCGACGTGCTGCAGATCCCCGCGTTCCTCGCGCGGCAGACCGACCTGCTCGTCGCCGCCGCGAAGACGGGCAAGCCGGTGAACGTGAAAAAGGCGCAGTTCCTCTCCCCGAAGGACATGAAACACGTCATCGCGAAGATCACGGCCTCGGGCAACGAGTCCGTGCTGGTCACGGAACGCGGCGTCACCTTCGGTTACAACGACCTGATCGTGGACATGCGCGCGCTGCCGATGCTGCGCGAGCTCGGCTATCCCGTGGTGTTCGACGTGACGCATAGCCTGCAACTGCCGGGCGCGGGCGATGGCGTCACCGCCGGCCTCGCGCAGTACATCGAGCCGCTCGCCTCGGCGGGTGTGGCGGCGGGCGTCGATGCGGTGTTCATGGAAGTCCACCCCGAGCCGTCGAAGGCGAAGAGCGACGCGGCCAACGTGCTGCGGCTCGATCGTCTCGAGCCGCTCGTCCTGAAGCTGAAACGGATCGATGCCGCCGCGCGCGAAACGGCGAACGTCGGGTCGGGAGCACGCGGGTGACCAGGCTCGCCGCGATTGACATCGCGCTCGCCCGGAAGGTGCTGCAGACCGAGGCTGACGCAATCCTCGCGCTGATCGATCGGCTCGACGGCCGCTTCGAACAGGCCGTGCAGATCCTGCTCGATTGCCGTGGCCGCGTGCTCGTGACGGGGATGGGCAAGTCGGGAATCATCTGTCGCAAGCTCGCGGCGACGCTCTCGAGCACCGGCACGCCGGCGTTCTTCCTGCACCCTGCCGAAGCGGTGCACGGCGACCTCGGCGCGCTGCAATCGGACGACGTGATCCTGGCGCTGTCCAACAGCGGCGAAACCGAGGAGCTGCTGCGGCTGCTCGAGACGATTAAGCGCCTCGGCGCGCGCATGATCGCGATGACGGGCGACTGCGCGTCGACGCTCGGCCAGGCCGCCGACGTCGCCCTCGATTGCCACGTATCGGAGGAAGCCTGCCCGATGAACCTGGTGCCGACGGCGAGCACCACGGCGTCACTCGCCCTCGGCGACGCCCTGGCGATGACGTTGTTCGTGGCGAAGGGCTTCCGGCAGGAGGATTTCGCGAACATCCACCCCGGCGGCCGCCTCGGCAAGCGACTCATGCGCGTCGAGCAGCTGATGCACGTGGATGCGCCGATCGTTCAGCTACAGGCGTCGATGCCGGACGTCATGCAGGCGATGTCGCGCACGGCGCCCGGCCGGCTCAGAAGCTTCGGCATGACCTGCGTCGTCGGCGGCGACGGCCGGCTCGCGGGCGTCATCACCGACGGCGACCTGCGGCGTCTTCTGATGTCCGCGCAGCAATCGGGCTCGGGGTCGGTGCTCGACAGGACAGCTGCGGACGTGATGAGCCGTAGTCCGGTCACCGTGAGCCGCGCCATGCTCGCGGTCGAGGCGCTGCGGCTGATGGAAGAGAAAAAGATCACGTCAGTGGTAGTCGTCGGACACGCGCAGCAGGTCGACGGCGTCCTCCACGTGCACGATCTCTGGCGCACGCAGTTGTTCTAGCTGGTTCAACGATGGGCGCCTACCTGCCGCTGCTCGGCGTCCTGTTCGCGCTGCTGGTCGGCCTGATCGTCGGCAAGGCGTGGGAGCGCTACAAGCTGCGAGACGGCCGCTGGGTCGACCGCCGCCGCCTCCGCGAAACGCCGCATTACATGCTCGGCCTCAATTTCCTCGTCGACAACCAGGTGGACCAGGCCATCGAGGAGCTGACGCAGGCGACGAGCATGAGCGACACCGACGCGCTCGAAATCCAGATGATTCTCGGCAACCTGTACCGCGCGAAGGGTCAGGTCGGCCGCGCCATCACGCTGCACCAGTCGCTGCTGCAGCGGCCGGACCTCACGCGGCTCGAGCAGGCCTACGTGCAGCTCTGCCTGGCGCTCGATTTCCGCAACGGCGGCTTCGTCGACCGTGCCCTCGAGGCGTTCCAGGAAGTCGTGCGGCTGGATCCCCGAAACCGCTACGCGCTCGTGAACCTGCAGAAGCTGCACGAGGAGCAGCGGCAGTGGACCGACGCGCTGCGCGTGCGCGGCGAGATTGCGAAGCTCGGCGGCGCCCGGCGCACCGAGGACCGGCAGATTCTCGCCTTCCTGACCAACGAGATCGGCAACGCCCGCGCGCGCAACGGCGAGGCTGACGCCGCGGGACGTACCTTCGTCGAGGCGATCGACATCGATCCACGAACGGCGCCGGCCCACCTCAACCTCGGCGACGTGCGCGAGCGCCAGGGAAACATCGCCGCCGCCGTGGAGGCATGGGAAGCGCTCGCGCGCGAGGCGCCGGACCGCGCGCACCTCGCATTCGCACGCCTCGAGCGCGCCTACGCGACCCTGGGCGCCCCGCGGCGGTTCGCGGAGCTCTGCCAGCGGCTGATCGCGCAGAACCCGCAGGACTGGCGGGCGCGGCTCGCGCTGTCGAAGCACCTGGCCGCCCAGTCGCGGCACCGCGAGGCGCTCGAACACCTGCTCGACGCGCTACCGCTCAACCCGCACGCGCTCGCCATCCACCAGCAGATCTGGCAGACGCTCTCCGCTATCGGCCTCGATCCCTCTCTCGTCCGCCGCTACATGGCGCTGACGAGCGACGCCGTCTTCTACCTCGACCCGCACGTCTGCACGCGCTGCCGCTATCGCAGCACGGAGCTGCTGTGGCAGTGCCCGCAGTGCCACGAGTGGAACACGTTCGTCGAGGAGCGGCTGTCGCCGGCGAAGGATTCGCCGGCGGCGGAGCTGGAGCCGACGGAGGGATAGCCCTCGTCGTTCGTCGTTAGTCGTTAGTCGTTTCGAATTGCGTCCGTCGCCGATCGCGACTGAAGCTGACGAACGACGTCGTTCACCTGCCGATTGGTGTCGTCGAACGTGCCGTCGGTCCGGATGACGTAGTCCGCCTTCGCGACCTTGCCGTCGAGGGGCCACTGCGCCGCGATGCGCTGCGCCGCTTCGTCCTTCGTCAAACCGTCACGTTTCATCAGCCGATCGAGCTGCGCGGCGGCCGCACAGGCTGTCACGACCACGGCGTCGAATTCTTTTTCGCGTCCGGTTTCGAATAACAGGGGAATGTCGGCGACGCCGACAGGACAGCGCGCCGCGTCGAGCGAGGCAAACCATCGGTCCATCGCCTCACGCACATACGGGTGGATGATGTGCTCGAGATCGCGCCGCGCCTGTGGATTGGCGAAGACGATGGCGCCGAGTTTCTTGCGGTTCAGCACCCCAGCCGCGTCGCACACCTCTGAGCCGAACCGGCGAACGACGTTGTCGAGCCCGCGGGTACCAGGGGCGATGGCCTCGCGCGCCAGCGTATCCGCGTCAATTGTCGGAACGCCGAGCTTTTCGAACTGCGAGCGCACGTGACTCTTGCCGGTGGCGATCCCTCCGGTCAGCGCAACTCGTCTCACGTGTCCTTGTGCATTCACGAACGACTAACGACGAACCAGCAACGACACACGACCATCGCCGAACGACCAACGACCAACGCCGAAGGGCCACGGGTCACCGGCTGACGACCGCCACCCGCGCATTTGCCGCGCGCAGGGTGTTGCGCATCAGCATCGTGATCGTCAGCGGACCTACCCCGCCTGGCACGGGCGTCAGCGCGCCCGCCACGTCCGCCACCGCCGGGTGCACGTCGCCGACCAGCACCGAGCCTTTCGACTGAAAGATGCCAAGGCGCGGATGCCCCTCCGCGAAGAGCGACCGTGCGACCGCCGGATCCGTCACGCGGTTCATCCCGACGTCGACGACCGCTGCGCCCGGTTTGACGAACTCCCCGGTGACCAGGCCGGCCCTGCCCACCGCGGCGACGAGAATGTCCGCCTCGCGGCACACCGCCGCCAGGTTCGGCGTCCGTGAATGACAGATGGTCACGGTCGCGTCGCGATGCAGCAGCAGCAGCGCCATCGGCTTGCCGACGATCTCGCTGCGGCCGATGACGACGGCGTGACGGCCCGCGATGGCGATCTTCTCGCGATCGAGCAGCTCGATGATCCCCGACGGCGTGCACGCGACGAGCACCGCGCGCTTCTGCACGAGCAGGCCGACGTTGACCGGCGTCAGGCCGTCGACGTCCTTCTCCGGCGCGATGGAGTCGAAGACGCGCTGCTCCGCCCCGTGGCCCATCGCCTTCGGCAGCGGCGACTGCACCAGGATGGCGTCGTGGACGGTGCTCCGGTTCAACCGATCGACGAGCGCCAGCGTGTCGGCCAGAGTCGCCGACGCCGGGAGCCGCTCGAGATCCGTCCGGAAACCGATGTCGGTCCCGGCCTTCAGCTTGTTGCGGACGTACACCTCCGAGGCGGGGTCGTTGCCCACGAGCACGATCCCGAGCCCCGGCGGCCGGCCGTGCTGCGCGGCAAACGCCGCCACCTCGGGCCGGATCTCCTCCTGCATCGTCCTGGCGAGCGCCTGGCCGTCGAGCAGGCGCGCGCTCACGCCACGGCCCCCTTCTCCTTCTCCAGCGCCTTCACGCTGTCGGTGCGTCCGAGAACGACCAGCTCGTCGCCCGCGCGCATGATGGCTTCCGGCGGCGGGTTGAACTCCATTGCACCGCCCGCCCGCTTGATCCCCACGACAATCACCCCGAACTTCTGCCGGATGCCGGCGTCGACGATGCTCTGATTGGCCAGCGCCGAGTCGTCCGTGATGTGCACCTGCTCCATCGACAGGTCGAGCCGCTCGGAACTGGTCGCCAGCTGCACGAAGTCCACGACGGCCGGCCGCAACGCGGTCTGCACCATGTGCGTCGCGCCGATCTGGTACGGCGAGATGACGCGGTCCGCCCCCGCCCGGCGCAGCTTCAGCTCGGCATCGTCGGATTCGACGCGCGCGATGATGAACAGGTCGGGGCGCATGACGCGCGCGGTCAGCACCGTGAAGACGTTCTCCGCGTCGGTGCCGACGGCCGCGATCAGGCCGCGCGCGCGGTGGATGCCGGCCCGGGCGAGCACCTCTTCGCGGCTCGCGTCCGCTTCGAGCGCGAGCCATCCGCGCGCGATCGCCTGGTGCACGCGCTCCGGGTTGCGCTCGACGACCGCCAGCGGCACGCCCTGCTGATGGAGCTCGTTGGCGATGATGCTGCCGATGCGGCCGTAGCCGCAGAGGATGAAATGATTGGTGATCTGTTCGAGCATACGAGCGGCGCGCCGCCGCGCGAAGCGCTGATGCAGCCCGCCCTCCACGATGATCGTCGCCAGCAGCGTCACGGTGTAGAACGCCGTTCCCACACCGCAGAAGATCAGGGCGATGGTGAAGACCTGCCCGCCGAACGAGAGCGGATGGATCTCGCGGAAGCCGACCGTCGCAACCGTCGTCACGGTCATGTAGAACGCGTCCCACGCATTCCACCGTTCGATGACCATGTAGCCCGCGGTGCCGCCCGCCAGCACCGCCAGCAGCAGGAGGACGGCCAGTTGCGGACCGCGCAAGCTATGCCGATTGCCTCAAGCCCGTCTCGTTCGCCAGGCGGCTGTGCGACTGCGCGTAGCCGAAGTAGAACACCAGCCCGATGACCAGCCACGCCGCAAGCCGCATCCAGTTCGTCCACCCGAGGCCGTAAATCATCGCGCCGCAGACAATCACGCCGAGCGTGGACACGACCGGCAGCGCCGGCACGACGAAGCCGCGCGGCACGTCGGGCCGCCGCCGACGGATGATCCAGACGCCGATGCAGACGAGGATGAACGCGAACAGCGTCCCGATGCTCGTCATCTCGCCGACGATGTCGCCCGGGATGAACGCGGCGAAGATGCCCGTGAACACGAAGAAGATCATGTTCGACTTCCACGGCGTCTGGTAGCGCGGATGCACCTCGGAGAAGACCTTCGGCACCAGGCCGTCCTGGCTCATCGCGTAGAACACGCGCGACTGCCCGAGCAGCATCACGAGGATGACCGACGAGAAGCCGGCGAGAATCGCGATCGTGACGAGCTTCGACAGCCACTCGAAACCGGTCATGTACTTCGTGATGGCGAAGGCGACGGACGCTTCCCTGCCGGCGGTCCGGAAATCGTCGACGGTCGCGATGCCGCTCAGCACGTACGAGAACAGCACGTAGAGCACCGTGCAGACGACCAGCGAACCGAGGATGCCAATCGGCATGTCGCGCTTCGGGTTCTTCGTCTCCTGCGCGGCCGTGGACACGGCGTCGAAACCGATGAACGCGAAGAACACGACGCCGGCCGCGCCGAGGATCCCCATGACGCCGCCGTAGTCGTGCACCACCCCTTCCGCGGTCGTGTAGGTCGTCGCCGGCGGAATGAACGGCGTGTGGTTCGCCGGGTTGATGAACCCCCAGCCGAACACGATCACCAGCACCACGATCGACAGCTTGGTGATGACGATCAGGTTGTTCACGAGCGCGGACTCGCGCGTGCCGCGGATGAGCAGCGCCGAGAGCAGCAGCAGGATGAAGACCGCCGGGATGTTCATCATCCCGTGCACGCCGTCCATCATCTCGAATGGCGAGTGGCGCCATTGGTAAGGGATATCCACCCCCACGTACCCGAGGACCCTGTTGAAGTACTCGCTCCACGCGATGGCCACGGTGGCGGCGCCGATCGCATATTCGAGCACGAGGTCCCAGCCGATAATCCACGCGACGAACTCTCCCATCGTCGCGTAGGAATAGGTGTAGGCGCTGCCGGCAATCGGGATCATCGACGCGAACTCGGCGTAGCAGAGGCCCGCAAACGCGCAGCCGATACCGGCGACGATGAAGGCGAGGGTCACTGACGGCCCCGACCGCTCCGCGATGGCGGCGGCGGTGCGCACGAAGATGCCGGCGCCGATGATGCCGCCGATGCCGAGCGACACCAGCGACCACGCACCCAGCGTTCGCTTCAACGTGTGCTCGCCCGCGGCCTGGTGCTGCAGCGCGTGCCCGCCGGCTGAGTGAGAGGCACCCTCAGCGCCGGCGAGCCCGGTACGCGAATCGGCAAGCAGGCGATCGATCGACTTGGTTCGTAACAGTGAGCCCGCCACGGCACCTCCGCTGGTTGGTCGTTCGTGGTTGCCGATGTGTGACGACTATACGCGATTATCTCCGAGGCTCTGCAGCAATGCCCGCGTTCTCTGCGCCGGGTTACTCCCGACCAGCAGGTCGCCGATGATGGCCACGGATGAGGCACCGGCGGCGATCACCGACGCCGCGTTCGCGAGCGTGATTCCTCCGATCGCGACGACGGGCAGCGTGCCGGCCATCTGCGACGCCGTCGCGACGAGCGCGAGTCCCACCGCGGCATAGCCAGTCTCCTTGCTGGAAGTGCCGAAGACGGGACCAACGGCCAGGTAACTGATTGGTTCGGCAAGGGCGGCCGACACCTGCGGCACGCTATGCGTCGACAGACCGACGACCGCGCCATCACCGAGCAGGCGCCGGGCGGCGGCGGGCATCACGTCGTCTTGTCCAACATGCGCGCCGGCAGCGCCCGACAGGCGTGCGATATCCAGGCGGTCGTTGACGATGACCGCGGCGCCGTACGGCGCCGCGAGGCGAACGCAGTCGTCGGCGAGGCTGAGGAATGCCGAAGAGCTCTGGAGCTTGGCGCGGAGTTGCAGCACCCGCGCTCCGCCGTCGAGGAAGGCCTGTGCGATGCCGAGCGGCGCACGGCCGGCGCGTGCCGATGCCTCGACATCAACGATCGCGTGGAGCCGACTGACCAGCTAGGCGCTCTCCGCCAGCGACCCCGTCGCCTTCGCCGCCGGCGCGAACCGTTCCATGAACGCCGTGCTCAGCTTCCCCGCCACGAAGTCGCGCTCGGCGATGATCTTCAGCTGCAGCGGCACCGTCGTCTTGATGCCTTCGATGACGGTCATCTCCAGCGTCCGCCGCATGCGCGCAATGGCCTCCTGGCGGTCGCGCCCGTGCACGATGATCTTCGCGATCATCGAGTCGTAATAGGGCGAGATCGTGCACTCCGAGTGGGCCGCGGTGTCGATGCGGACACCCGGGCCGCCGGGCACGCTGAAGGCGTGAATCACGCCCGGTGACGGCGCGAACGTGTCGGGATCCTCGGCGTTGATGCGGCACTCGATCGCGTGCCCGGTAAAGGTCACCTCGCTCTGCTTGAACCCGAGGCGCTCTCCCGCCGCGATGCGAATCTGCTCCTTGACGATATCGATGCCGGTGACCATCTCGGTCACGGGGTGCTCGACCTGCAGGCGGGTGTTCACCTCCATGAAGTAGAACTTCCCGTCCTTGTCCATGAGGAACTCGAAGGTGCCGGCGTTGGTGTACTGCACCGCCTTCGCCGCGTCGACGACGAGGCCCCCCATCTTGCGACGGATCTTGTCGGTCAGCGGCGAGGCCGGCGACTCTTCGAGCAGCTTCTGATGCCGCCGCTGGATGGAGCATTCGCGCTCCCCGAGGTGCACCAGGTTGCCGTGATGGTCGCCGAGCACCTGGAACTCGATGTGGCGCGGCTGCTCGAGGTACTTCTCGATGTAGACGTCGCCGACGCCGAAGGCCGCCTCGGCTTCGCGCTGCGCGGTGCGCAACAGGTTGCCGAGATCGCCGGGCGAGCGGACGATCCGCATGCCGCGCCCGCCGCCACCCGCCACGGCCTTGATGATCACCGGGTAGCCGACGTCCTTGGCGCACTTGAGCGCCTTCTCGTCGCTGTCAACGGGGCCGTCGCTGCCGGGCAGCATCGGCACGCCCGCCTTCTTCATCGCGCGGCGCGCGCGCGCCTTGTCGCCGAGCAGCTTGATGACGGTCGGATCGGGGCCGATGAAGCGGATGTGGCAGGCCTCGCACACCTCGGCGAGGTAGGCGCTCTCCGACAGGAACCCGTACCCCGGGTGAATGGCGTCGGCGCCGGTGATCTCGGCGGCGCTGATGATGGCGGGGACGTTGAGATAGCTGTCGGTGCTGCGCGCGGGCCCGATGCAGACGTCCTCGTCCGCGTACTTGACGTGCAGCGAGTTCTCGTCGGCCTCGGAATAGACCGCCACCGTCTTGATGCCGAGCTCGCGGCAGGCCACGATCACCCGCAGCGCGATCTCCCCACGATTGGCGATCAGGATCTTCTTGAACATCGTCTACGAAGGCTTCAACGCGAACAGCCGCTCACCGTACTGCACAGCCTGCCCGTTGTCCACGTAACACTTGACGACCTCGCCGTCGCACTCGGCGTTGATCTCGTTCATCAGCTTCATCGCCTCGATGATGCACAGAACCTGCCCTTTCCGGACCGTATCGCCGACCTCGGCATACGGCTTGGCGCCGGGCTCCGGCGAGCGGTAGAACGTGCCGACGATCGGCGATTTCACGACCGCCAGGTCGAGCGCCTCGTCCGTGGGCGCGAGCACCGGCGACGAGGGATCGCCCGCCGCGGCCGGGTGCGGCGGGGCCTGCGGCATCGGGGGCAGGTACTGTCCCTGCGGCGCGGCCGGCGCGGCGGTCCAGTGCCCCGCCGACTGCTTGCGGAGGCGCAGCTTGACGTTGTCGCGTTCGAGCTCGAACTCCGCGATGTCGTGCTCGCGCATCATCTCGAGGATCTGCTTGATCTCGTCGAAGGTCATGCAGCTCGAAGCGCGATCAGCTCAGCGCGTGGGAGAGTGGTGAGCAGCTCGCAGCCGGTGTCGGTGACCAGCACGTCGTCTTCGATGCGGACGCCGCCGAACCCGGGCAGGTAGGCGCCCGGCTCGATGGTGAAGACCATGCCGGGGGCCAGCGTCACCGGCGGGATGTCGGCGCGCGGCTTGCCGATGCGCGGCTCCTCGTGCACGTCGAGGCCGAGACCGTGGCCCGTGCCGTGACCGAACGCCTCGCCGAGGCCGCGGTCGCGCAACAGGTCACGCGCCGCCGCGTCCACCGCCGACGCGTCGACGCCCGGTTTCACCGCGGCCACCGCCGCCGCCTGCGCGTCGCGGACCGCCTCATAGACGCGCCGTGCCTCGCGCGAGGGCGGGCCGATCGCCACCGTACGGGTCAAGTCGCAGCAGTATCCGTCCAAGACGCCGCCAAAGTCCAGCACCACCAGGTCGCCGGGCGCGAGCGCGCGCGTCCCCGCGCGGTAGTGCGGCATCGCCGAATGCGGGCCCGAGGCGACGATGGTGTCGAAGGCGGTGCGCTCGTAGCCGGCCTCGCGCAGCGCGCCCTCGATGACCGCCGCGATCGCGCGCTCGGTCGCCCCCGCGCGCACCGACGCGAGCACGACGGGCATCACCTGGCCGAGCCGCGCCGCCGCGTCGCGAAGGATGGCCACCTCCGACGCGTCCTTGATCATGCGTGCCTGCTCGACGAGGCGCTCGGTGGAGCGCAGCGTGATCTCGAGCCCGCGCCCGGCAATCGTCTGGCGCCACCATTCGTGGCGCGCGACCGTGACGTGCGCGGCCTCGAAGCCGACCGTCGTCACGCTGATGTCGGCGAGGCACCCGATGAGCGCCTCCTCGTAGCTGGCCGGGACATCCCATATGCGCAGCTGCGGGCACGCGAACGGCGACTCCTGGAGCGCGCGCACGGCCTCGTTGTAGCGGAAGTCCACCAGCAGGTGCACGGCGTCACGCGTCATCACGAGGATGCCCGCCGTCCCCGCGTGATTCGAGAGATAGCGGATGTTGGTGGACGGAGTGACGATCAGCGCGTCAAGGCTGAGCGTGTCGAGCGATTCGCGAATGCGCGCGTGCCGCCGGGCGAGCGCGGCCGTCGATAAGAACGCCACGGGTCACCGCGATTGTGTGCGATCTGCAACGATCGCCGCCAGCCATTGCTCGAGCTGCTCGAGTACCGGGTCGCGGAAGGGATCGGGGCTCGGGGATCCGGGATCAAGAACAACAGACGCTGGTTCCGCGGGCTTTTGCTCCCTGATCCCTGATCCCAGATCCCTACCGATATCGAGAAGGCCATCCGTGTCCAGACGAAACTCAGTATCGAGCGTCCAGTCGCCGAGGTCGGGCATCGGCGGCAGGTCGAGGCTCAGCGCGTCGAGCGCGTCGAGCGATGGCAGATGCTCTTCGGAGATGAAGGACGGCTTTTCGAGCGGTCCACCGGCGGCCACCCCCGCCTCCGTTCCGCTGTCCGTCGCGGCCCCGAAAGTCGGCATCGACGCGTCGAGCGACAGGTCGACGGGCGGCGACGCGTCGAGCGGCGCGACGTGGAGATCGACGGCCTCGAGAATGCCGCCGCGGCGCTGGTGGATGTCCGCGAGCGCGCGGATAGCGGCAAGGTTGTCCGGCGCGGCCTGCAGGACCGCCTCGAGCTCGGTGGACGCCTCGTCGAATTGCCCCAGCTCCATCAATGCGCGGCCGAGCGTCACCTGCGCGGAGAGGTATCCGGGGTGGCGTGCGAGCCCCTCGCGGCAGACGGTAACGGCCGACTGGTAGGCCCCGACCCGCCGGTACTCCTCGGCCAGCTGCGCGAAGGCAATCGACGTCGGGTCCTTTTCGACCCGGCGGCGCAGTTCGCCGATGCGCGGGTTCTCGCTCATACGTTCAGTCTATAAAAACAAAACGCCGAGGCCGTCAAACGGCCTCGGCGTTCACCCTGGAGGTCCTCAGCCGTTATTGGACCGTAACGGTTCGAGTCGCTGTCTGTGTTACGCCGCGGCTGTCGGTGACCCGCACTGCGAGCAGGTAGGTCCCGGTGCCCAGGGGGTCGGTCGTCGCGTTCGGCGTCGTACCGGTATCCTTTTCAAAGCTGCCGTTCCCGTCCAGATCCCACTCGAATTTCGTGATGGTGGATGCGGCGCTGCTGGTCGCGGTGGCGCTCAATGTGACCTGCTGGTTATTGGTCGGGCTCGCCGGCGCCTGGCCGCTGATGGATACGGTCAGGCCGCTGCTGACGGTGAACACGAAGCTGCGCGTTGACGACTGCCCAAGGTCATCGCGAACCGTCAACGTGAGCAGGTAGTCCTGGGCCTGCGAGTACGTGTGCTGGACGACGGGTGAGTTCGATGTACTGCTGCTGTTGCCGTCGCCCCACTCGAACTGATAGGAGACGATGCGGTGGTTCGTCGCAGGCGTCGCCGACGCCGTGAATGTCGCTGCCTGCTTCGCGATCGGCGGGTTCGGCGACGAGGTGACGCCGAGGCCCGTCGGAATCGTCGCGGCGGTCACCGTGACCGTCTGCTGAACCGTCACCCCCGTCGTCCCCGCCGAGTCCGTCGCCGTGAGGCGGACGTTGTAGGGCCCAGCGGCACTGAACACATGCGTGGCCACGACGCCGGTGGCCGTTCCGTCGCCCCCGAAGTCCCAGAAGAACGAGCACGACCCGCACGCCACCCCCTCGTCCGTCGTCGTCGAGGCGTTGAAGGTGACGACCTGGCCGATTTCCGGCGTCGCCGGGCTGAACGTGAACGCCGCGGTCGGCGCGGTCCCGTTCGGCGGGTTCACCGTGATCGAGACGCTGCGCGGGTTGGTGTTGTCCGCGTTGTTCCCCACCGGGGTCGCAATGACGACGATCTGGTTGCCCATCGATCCCTGGAACGGCGCGCTCACCGTAAAGGTGGCGGTTCCCTGCGAGTTGGTGGTGACCTCGGTCTGTGAAAGTCCGGCGCCACCCGCCGACCCGGTCGCCAGCCCGAGGATCAGGCGCTGGCCGACAATCGGCCGGTTGTTCGGGTCGCGCGCGAGGACCGTGACGACGGATTGTGACGAGCCGTCACGTGGCAGCTGGTCGGGTGTCGCCGTAAGCTGAATCGACTGGCCCGTGTCCGCCGGTCCGATGAGCGACGGCTGCGTCTGCTTGTCGAGGCCGCACGCGGAAGTCAGCACGGCGGCAATCGCCACCGCCATCCACTGCGCGCGCGTCCGGAAACTCGTTCTCTGCATGTGCCTGTACCTAGCCCGCGAAGTTGGCGAACGCGATGCCGATCGATCCGGTGACCGCGACGTCGTTGTTGTGCATGTCCTTGCCATAGAAGGTGACGTCGGCAATCGTGTCGATCCCCTGATTGTTGGAGGCGAGCGCCCGAAGCGGCGCCTCGAACTTCGCGGAAATCCGCACCAGGTCAAAGGTTTGCTGTCCCTGGCCCGTCGCCGAAACGGTGATGGTCATGCCGGAATCGAACGCGAACGGCACGTCCACGCCCTCCACGTTGCGGCCGTCGGTGCGGCGGTAGACGACGCGGTAGTGCGTGATCGTGACCGAGTTGAGCTCGCTCGGCGTGTTGGCGACGCCTGGCGAGCCAGGGTCCCTGAGCACCAGCGACAGCGTCACACGGCCGACATCGGTAAAGGCGCCTCCAGTGTTCGTGGCCACATCCGAATGCAGGGAGCCGCCGAATGTTCCGAGAGTCGCCGCGCCAGCGGCGGCGTCGAGCGCATCGATACGGACAACCGCTGGCGCGCGTCCCTGCTCGGACACGCCGCACCCGGCGGCGGCCAGCGACAGCGCCGTCAGCAGCGCACACGTGATTGACTTCGTGCTCACAGTCCCTCTCCCTAGAGCGTCAGAATGCGCGGCGTGATGAAGATGAGGAGCTCGCGGCTCTCGTCGTTCACCCCGTTGCGCTGGAACAGCCAGCCGAGCAGCGGCAGACGCGACAGCCCCGGCGTGTCGTCCTTGTTCGTCTGTTCGCTGCTGACGTAGATGCCGCCGATGACCGTGGTGTCGCCGTTGTTGACGAGCACCTGCGTGATGGCGCGCTGCGTGTCGATCGGCGGAATGTTGTTGACCGACTTGCTGTAGTCGGGCGCCGCGTTCTCGAGCGAGACGCGCATGATCACCGTGTTGGCGGCCGTGATCTGCGGCGTCACCTTCAGCGTCAGCGCCGCGTCCTTGAACGTCACGGTCACGGTGTTGTTCGCGACCGTCTGAATCGGAATCTGCACGCCCTGCGTCATCTCCGCTTCGACGTTGTTCTGCGTCGTCACGCGCGGCGTGGAGAGCAGCCGGCCCTGGCCCTGGCGCTCGAGGGCGGAGAGAATCACGTCGAGGTTCAGCGCGCCGTTGACCGAACCCATGGCGAGGCCGACCGCGGTGCTGGCGCCGGTGACGCCGAGGTTCACCCCGGTGGCCGCCGCGTCGAACTGCGGCTCGGGCGCCGGCGGACCCTGCACGCCACCCGTGCGGCCCGTGATGCTCCCCTGATTCGGGAACGCGAGGCCGGTGGTGTTGCCAATCGAGTTGCTCGCACGGCCGCCGATGCCCCACTGCACGCCGATCGTGCGCGCGAACTGCCGCGTCGTCTGAACGATGCGCGCCTCGATTTCCACCTGCGGCTGCGGCGCGTCGAGCGTCGACAGCAGGTCGTTGGCACGCTGCAGGCGGTCCGGCAGGTCGTTGATGATGAGCGTGTTGGTGCGCGGGTCGGTCTGGATCGAGCCGCGCGACGACAGCACCGTCGCCGTGATGAGCGCCCGCAGGTCCTCGGCGCGCGCGTAGCTGAGCGACCGCGTCAGCACGCGCAGCTCGCCCGAGAGCGCCTGCTCGTCGGCCAGCTTGCGGCGCTGCGTCTCCTCGTCGGCGAGCACCGCCAGCGGCGCGACGCGGACGATGGTGCCGTCCACGACGTAGCCGAGCTTGTTCGCGCGCAGGATGATGTCGAGCGCCTGGTCCCACGGCACGTCCCGCAGGGAGACGTCGACGGTGCCCTGGATGGTCGGGTCGATGACGATGTTGAGGCCGCTGATTTCCGCGAACGTGCGCAGCACCGCGCGGAGGTCGGCGCCCTGGAAATCGAGGCTCACCGGGTTGCCGCTGTAGCGCGACGGGGTGGTGATCGGCACCTGCTGCGTGCCGGCCGTCGGCGTCTGCGGTACGCCCGCCTGGGGAACCGTCGGCGGCGGCGTCTGTGGCGGCGCGAACACGTTGGCCGGCGGCGCCTGTGCCTGGGCCATCAATGCGGCAGGTTTCGGACCCTGCGGGGCAGCGGGCGCGAGCACCGCCGGCGTGGCGGGCGCGAGCACCGCCGGCGTGGCCGGCGCGAGCACCGCGGCGGCCTGTGCCTGCGCGGACGGCGCCGCCGCGTCGTCGATGATCATCGTCAGCTGCCGCCCGTCGGAGGACGGTTCGAGGTGATACGCGGAGCGGCGCGTCATCTCGATGGCCACGCGCGTGAGCAGCGGGCTCTTCTCGTTGAGGCCGATGCGGACGTTCTGCACGCTGCCCTTCCCGACCGGCGTGACACCGGGCAGCGAGGACGAGGCGTTCGCCAGGTCCACGTAGAGCCGTGCCGGACCTTCCTTGGTCGCCTCGACGCTCGTCGGCACGAGCGAGCCGGTGCCGAGCAGGGTGATCGCCGTGGAGGCGCCGCGGCGCTCGACGCGCATGTCGCGGATGACGCTCGAAGGGCCCACGGCGCTGATGACGCCGGCGGCCGCCTTGTCGAGCCGATCGGCTTCGATGTAGATGATGTTGCGCGAGCTGCGGACGCGCGGCCGGACCGGCTGCGCGAGGTCGACGCTGACGCGCGCCACCGAAGCGCCGTCGAACGCGCGCGCGTTCTCGACGTGCACGCCGGCAATCGGCACCCGCGGATCCAGCTTGAAGTTGTCGGCGAAGCCGACCGCCAGCACGTCGCGCATCTCGACGACGAACGTCCGCGGGTCCGGCTGCGATGCCACGTACGGCACCGGGTCGGACGCCTCGATCGAGATCACGCCCGCGCGGTCATCGACGCGAGACCCGATCCGCTTCAGGACTGCCCGGTCCGTGCTGCTCGCGCGCAGCGGGACGATGATGCCGAGCGCGAGCAGCGCGCCGAGCACAGGCAATTTCCATTTCACAGGTCGACAATCCATTTACTTCGCCTCTTCGGTGGTCGGTCGCAGCGGCTTGCGCACTTCGCGCTGTTTTTCCAGCGACAACGGGTCGGTCACCTGTTGCGTGATGACCATGCTGTCCGGAGTGATCGTTCTGATGGTCCCGTCGAGCAACTTGTCGCCCGCCTTGACGATGTAGGTCTTCTGGTCAGAGCCCTGCAGGATGCCCACGTAGCTGCCCTTGCTCGCGATGGTGCCCTTCAGCGTCACCTCGCTCGTCTCGAGTCCCCCGAGGCCCGGCGGCCGGATGCCACCGGCGCTCGAGCGCCCGATGTCGCTGCCGCGGCGCAGCAGGCTGACGAACGGATCGCGCCGTCCCTGCGGGTCGTAGGTGTAGCCCTGCGGCTCGAGCTGGGGACCCGCAGCGGGCGTCGTGGCCGGCGCGGGCGTCGTCCCTGCGGTCGGAGCCGGCGTCGGCACGGGCGCCGGCGCGGGTGCCGCGGCTGGCGCCGGTTGCTGCGCCGCCGCGAGCGACGAGGTCGCGAGCACCACCGCGGACGCGAGCGAGCAAAGGCGGGGCATCAGTCTCATGGGCTATTCCGCCTTTGGTGCCGCGGCGGGCGCTGCTGGTGCGGCAGGCGCGCCGGGCGCCGCCTTCGGTTCCACCAGGACGAACGTCGTCGCGGTGCATTCCGCGGTGATCGAATCGCCGGGGCCGCCGTTGTCCTTGGCCTTGATGTGGATGCCGGTGACGTTGATGATGCGCGGGAACTTGCTGACGCGCTCGAGGAAGTTTCCGAGGTTGTGGTACGTCCCCTCGATCTGCAGGCCGATGGGCCACTCCGCGTACATCTGCCGGGTGGCGACCGCCTGCGGCGCGAAGCCGCGGATGGTCAGGTTCGACTGCGTCGCCATCCCCTGGATGCGGCGCAGCAGGTCGGCGACGTCCTTCTCGCTCGGGAGCACCGGGCGCAGGCGATCGAGCTGCGCTTCGAGGTCGGCTACCTGGCGGCGGAACTCCGGCAGGCGGCGCGCGGTGGCGAGACCGCGCTGGATGTCGGCGCGCACGGTCGCGAGCTGCGCCTCCCGCTGCGCGAGGCTCTCCTGCGCTGGCTTCACGTAGAAGTTCCAGAAGACGCCCGCACCGGCCAGCGACAGCGCGAAGAACGCGCCAAGCTGGCCGTACCACGGCAACTTGCTGAGGCTGAGGTTCACTGCCATGTCTGCGTATCGGGCGGCAACGGGGCCGCTTTAACGCGCCCCTCCGGGCGCGGGTCCGCCGGCTCTGCCCGGCGCGGCCGGGGGCGGCGGCGCCTTCGGGTTCGGCACCAGCGACGCCTTTACCGTGAACTTGATCAGATCGACGCTCGGGCCGCCCTGCGTCGCCGTCTGGCCGGTCGGCGTCACGCTCTGCACCGTGCTGTTGACGATCTCGATCGGCTTCTGCAGCAGCGGCGACATGCCGAGGTTGCCGACGAAATCCGAGAGCGAGATCAGCGTGGTGCTGTTGCCCGCCATCGTGACGTCGTTCCCCTTCTGCTCGAGATCCGTCAGCCAGAGCATGTCCGGCACGCTCTTGCTGATGACGTCGAGCAGCTGCACGGGAATGCTCTGGCCGCTGCGCAGCTGCTCGATCAGCTGCACGCGCTGCTGCAGCTGCGCGCGCTGCGCCTCGAACTGGTTGACCTCGCGGATGATCGACTGCAGCCGCAGCTGCTCCTGCTGCGCGCGGACGATGTCGGCATCGAGCTGCGCGGACTGCTGCTGCAGGGAGTAGAACCAGTAGCCGACGCCGGCGGCGGTCAGCACGAGAATCAGGCTGCACGCCATCGTCAGCCGCTGGCCGATGTCGAAGGCAATCGCCTTCTTCTTGACCTGCCGCTCGCCGCCGAGCAGGTTGATCCGAATCATCGGTCACCCACCTTCCGCAGCGCGAGGCCGACAGCCACGGCGGCCGTCGACGCCATCGTGACCGCGTCGCCGCCCAGCTTCTTGGCGTCCCACGTCACCGCGCGGAACGGATCGAAGTCCTCGACGGGCGCGTTGAAGCGCTCCTGGACCATCTCGTGGAAGCCGTCGACGCGCGAGGCGCCGCCGCTGAGCATGATGCGGTCGATCTGATCGGTCGACGCGCTCGCCTTGAAGAAGTCGAACGTCTTCTGGATTTCGAGCAGGACGTTCTCGGTGACCGCGTGCAGCACCGGCTGCGCCTCCTCGAAGGTCGCGCCGTCGACCGGGATGCCCTTCTTCAGCTGCTCGGCCGACTCGAACGGGAGGTCGAGCTCCTTCTGCACCGCCTCGGTGTAGGCGTTGCCGCCCATCGAGATGTCGCGGGTGAACACCGACTGATCACCCTGCAGGATGTTGATGTTGATCGCGCTCGCGCCGGCGTTGAGCAGCACCACGACGCGGCCCGGCTCGAGGCCGTAGTTGACCTCGAACGCGTTCTGCAGCGCGAAGGCGTCCACGTCCACGATGACCGGCGTGCGCCCCGACTGCGCGATGACGTTGGTGTAGTCGGCGATCTTTTCCTTTTTCGCGGCGACGAGCAGGACGTCCATGCTGCCGCGCGAGTTCGCGCCCGTTCCCGGGTCGAGAATCTGGTAATCGAGGTTCACGTCCTGGATGTCGAACGGGATGTACTGCTCCGCTTCCCAGTAGATCGATTCGGCGAGCTCGTTCTCGGTCATCACCGGCAGCGTGATCTTCTTGACGATCACCGCGTTGCCCGAGAGCGAGGCGCAAACGTCCTTCGTCTTGAACGCCTTGTTGCCGTCGAACACACGGCGGATCGCGTCGGCGACCGACCCGGCGTCGATGATGGCGCCGTCGACGATCGCGTCAGCGGGCACCGGCTCCGCGCCGAACGCGGTCACCCTGTACCCCTTGCCCGACGGCTTCAGCTCGACCGCCTTGACCGCGCTCGACCCGATGTCGAGCCCGACCACTGTCTTGGCTTTTCCGAAAAGCGGCATTGTTCCTCTGTGGTTCCACGCTAGCTCGGCAACGCACGTACCAGCCAAAATCGCAAGGTCCGGCACAGTTCCGCCGAGCTCACCGGGCATGGCCCGTTACGAATATGCAGGCGACGCACGAATTCGTAAAAGGTCGATGTCCCGAAAATTGCTGTCGTGTTCAGTTATCGGCCGTTTCCGTCTCAGCAACACGATGGTGGCACCAGGGCCGTATTCGTCGGCCGGTATTGGGGATACGGGGCGGCCAAGGCGTCAGCCCAAACCCGCCGGCACACCTGTTCGGTTGACAGGTTCCATAACCGTCCGTATCATTGGGGTTTGCGGTTGCAGGCGAAAGCATGTCGATCGCCTGCTGCCCGGTAGCAGGGTTCGTGTCGTCGGGCCCCGAAGGAATCCCTTTTCATGCGTACGTTCGTGGCAAGCGCGAAGAGCGCGGACAGCCGGTGGCATGTCATCGACGCCAAGGGCCAGGTGCTCGGGCGGGTGGCGACGCTTGCCGCGCGGCTGCTCCAGGGCAAGCACAAGGCGATTTACACCCCGTACATCGACACGGGCGACCACGTCGTCATCGTGAACGCGGCGGTGGTGAAGCTGACCGGCCGCAAGGAAGAGCAGAAGATCTACCGGCAGCACAGCGGCTACGAAGGCGGCCTGCGCGAGGAGCGCGCCGCGGTCGTCCGCAAGCGCCAGCCGATTCGGCTCGTCGAGGAAGCGGTGCGCGGCATGCTGCCGAAGACGAAAATGGGTGATGCGATGTACCGGAAACTGAAGGTCTACGCGGGGTCCGATCATCCGCACGCCGCCCAGCAACCCAAGAGCATCGAGGTCGCATAGTTGGCAAGCATCGAATACTACGCAACGGGCCGGCGCAAGACATCCACCGCACGCGTTTTCCTCCGCCCCGGCAAGGGCGCCATCACCATCAACCACCGCGAGTTCGACAAGTACTTCACGACCGAGACGCTGCGAACGGTCGTCCGGCGGCCGCTGCTCCTCACGGAGAACGGCGAGAAGTTCGACATCCTCGCGACGGTGGCCGGCGGGGGCGAGCACGGACAGGCAGGGGCGGTCCGCCTCGCGGTCGCGCGCGCGCTCGTCGAGTACAACGCGGAGCTGCGCAAGCAGTTGAAGAAGGACGGCCTGCTGACGTCCGACTCGCGCGTCAAGGAACGCAAGAAGTACGGGATGGCCGGCGCGCGCAAGCGCTTCCAGTTCAGTAAACGGTAGACGGAGAGGCGGACCGCGGGTCCGCCCGAACGACAGAGAGAGGGAGGAGCTGTTGCCGGGGATTGCGATGAAGGACCTGCTGGAGGCCGGCGTGCATTTCGGCCACCAGACGAAGCGCTGGAATCCGAAGATGAAGGAATACATCTTCGGGGAGCGGAACGGCATCTACATCATCGATCTGAACAAGACGGTGAAACGGTTCCGCGACGCCGAAGAGTTCGTGACCAACCTTGCCGCGGACGGAAAGACGGTCCTCTTCGTGGGCACCAAGCGCCAGGCGCAGGACGTCATGGCCGAGGAAGCGCAGAAGTGCGGGATGTACTTCGTCAACCAGCGCTGGCTCGGCGGGCTCCTCACCAACTTCACCACGATCCAGCGCAGCCTCGGACGCCTGCGCGACCTCGAGGCGATGGTCACCGACGGCCGCTACGACACCCTCTCGAAGAAGGAGATCGCGCGCAACGAGAAGGAGAAGCGGAAGCTGCTGAAGAACCTCGAGGGGATCCGGCAGATGTCGCGGCTCCCCGACGCGGTGTTCGTCGTCGACACGCGCAAGGAGAAGATCGCGGTCGACGAGGCGCGCAAGCTGAAGATTCCGGTCATCGGCGTGGTCGACACCAACTGCGACCCCGACGAAGTGGACTACGTCATCCCGGGCAACGACGACGCGCTGCGCGCCATCCGGCTGTTCGCGTCGAAGATTGGCGACGCGGTGACGTCGGGCCGCTCGATGCGTGAATCGCGCATCGCCGAGGAAGACGCCGCGCGCGCCCACGAGGCCGCCGAGGCCGATGCCGCCGCCCGGCTGCGGACCGCGGTGCGGCCGCAGCGGCGCGAGCCGACGCCAGCCAGCGCGTAAGGCGCAGGCGGAAGAGATTGCGCCGGCTCGCAGGATGGGCCGGCGCTTTTTGTGTACCGAAGATCACGAAGACGTACGCCAACCACGAAGGTCACGACGCGCACGAAACCCTCGTGTCCTCGACTCGGAGACAGCAATGGCAGCGACAGCAATTACGGCAGATCAGGTCAAACAGCTTCGTGACAAGACGGGCGCCGGCATGATGGAGTGCAAGGCGGCGCTCAACGAAGCCAACGGCAACATGGAGGAGGCCATCACCATCCTCCGCAAGCGCGGGCTCGCGCAGGCAGCCAAGCGCGCCGGCCGCGCCACGGCGCAGGGACTCATCGGCAGCTACATCCACATGGGCGGCAAGATTGGCGTCCTCGTGGAAGTGAACTGCGAGACCGACTTCGTCGCGCGCACGGACGATTTCCAGGGCCTCGTCAAGGAGGTCGCCATGCACATCGCCGCCGCCGACCCGAAGTGGGTCCGCCGTGAGGACGTCCCAGGCGAGGCGATCGAGAAGGAGAAGGCGATCTACCGGGCGCAGATGGAAAACACCGGCAAGCCGGCGAACGTGCTCGATAAGATCGTCGAGGGGAAGCTGGGCAGCTTCTACTCGCAGTTCGTCCTCCTCGACCAGCCGTCGATCCGCGACAACAACGTCACGATCGGACAGCTCATCACGCAGGCGACCGCCAAGACCGGCGAGAACATCCAGGTCGGCCGCTTCGTGCGCTTCAGAGTCGGCGACGTGGAATAGCAACGCCGCCGACGCGGCCGTTCGCGGTTCTGGGTTCTGGGTTCTCCGTTCGTGTTGATGTTCGCGCGGCGAACCCGAACCCGGAACCCGGAACCGAACCTGAACACGAACCGAGAAGCGAGAACGCTATAATTCTCGTTCGTGCCCGTCTCCACGCTGTCACCCACCTACAAGCGCATCCTCCTCAAGCTGTCCGGCGAAGCGCTGATGGGCGAGCAGCAGTTCGGCGTCGATCCGGCGGTCGCCACGCAGATCGCGCAGGATGTCGCGGAAATCCAGGCGCAAGGCGTGGAAACGGGGATCGTGATTGGCGGAGGCAACATCTTCCGCGGGCTGGCGGCAAGCGCGCGCGGCATGGACCGCGCGACGGCGGATTACATGGGCATGCTCGCCACCGTGATCAACGCGCTCGCGCTGCAGGACGCGCTCGAGCAGCTCGGCGTCCTCACGCGCGTCGTCACCGCGATCGAGATGCGCGCGGTCGCCGAGCCGTTCATCCGCCGCCGCGCCATCCGCCACCTCGAGAAGAAGCGCGTCGTCATCTTCGCGGCCGGCACGGGCAACCCCTACTTCACCACCGATACGGCGGCCGCGCTGCGTGCCATGGAGATCAAGGCCGAGGTCATCCTCAAGGGGACGAAGGTGGATGGCGTGTACACCGCCGACCCGATGCTCGACCCGAAGGCGACGAAATACCCTACAATCTCCTACCTGCAGGTGCTCGAACGACAGCTCAAGGTGATGGACGCCACGGCCATCTCGCTCTGCATGGACAACAAGCTGCCGATTGTCGTCTTCAACCTGCGCGAGCCCGGCAACATCCGCCGCGTGGTCATGGGCGAACCGATCGGCACGACGGTCAGCTAGCCACGAACGACCAACCAGTAACCACCAACCAGCCGATATGGACTTCAACGACTTAAAAGGCATGTTCGGTGAAGTGAAGACGCGCATGGACGGCGCCATCGATCGCGTCCGCCGGGACATGGCGTCGGTGCGCACGGGGCGCGCCACGGTGAGCCTGCTCGACGGCGTGCAGGTGGACGCCTACGGATCGAAGGTGCCGCTCAACCAGGTCGCGTCGCTGTCCGTGCCCGAGCCGGCGCTCATCGTCGCGCAGCCGTTCGACCCGTCGACGATGAAGGAAATCGAGAAGGCGATCCGCTCGTCGGACCTGGGGCTCAATCCCTCGAACGACGGCAAGGTGATTCGCATTCCGATTCCGGCGCTCACCGACGAGCGCCGCAAGGAGCTGTCGCGCCACGTCCACAAGCAGGCGGAGGAGGGACGCAACGTCGTCCGCAACGTCCGCCGCGACGCCAACGAGCGGCTGAAGAAGCTCCTCAAGGAGCACAAGGTCTCGGAAGACGACGAGCGGAAGGGGCTCGAGCAGGTCCAGAAGATGACCGACGAGCACGTGAAGCTGATCGACGAGCTGCAGAAGAAGAAGGATCAGGACCTGCTCGGGCACTGAGGCGGCCGCGACGGCCGCCTTTCACGTCAGGGCAACGGGACCCCGACGCCTGCACGTGCCACGACCCCGCCGCGCAAGGGGTCGCCCGGGACGTATCCTGCGGTCTTGACCCCGACGTCAACGATGAACGTGGCACGCGAGCTGCCGAACCACGGGTGACCGATGCGGGCCCCGGCGCGTCCGCCCACGAGCCGTTCGAGCGCAGGCGAGGACGCAGCGAACGCGTCAACCGGCGGCTGCCGCCATACGTCGACCGCCGCATCGACTGCCCACCTTGCCCATTTCGCAACTTCCCGCTGGCGCGCCCCGATGCCCCACGTCCGTGCGTCCAGCGATTGTCCGATGCGCACCTCCACCTCGGTGGGCCGCATGCGGCCTCCCAACGCGTTGACCAGCGACCATTCCGTGCCGAAGGGCGTCAGCCTGTAGCGGAAGAACGGGAGATACCGCACTCCCGCCACCGACAACGCCGGCACGGCGACGTCAGTGGCGCCATTCCACCAGTAGCGCGCGACCCCGTACGCCGCAAAGGCCAGCATCGGGTTCGCCAGGCCGATGAGGGACTCGCGGCGCAGCGTGCGCGGCGTCAGCGGACGCGCGCCCGCCGCGGCTGCAGCGATGTTGTAGGTGCGGAGGAAGTCGCCGACGTCGTGGCCCGCTTCTTCCTCGTCGTTGGTGCCCGCGATGTACAACAACGGGTCGAGCTCGAACGTCAGGTAGCGCAGCGCGTCGCGTGCGTGCCAGGTCTGATCGGCGAGGGCACGCTCCGCCATCAGCGCCGCAACGACGCCCGTGGACTCCATCCCGCCCGCGCTGATCGCCAGCTCTTCGTACGGCGTCGGCTCGCGGTCGAGGACGAAGGATGTCACGCCGTTGCCGCCGCCATACGGAGACGGCGGCTGAATGTGATAGCCAATCGGACCGTCGAAGCGTTCGCGCAGGCGGGCGCCATGGCCGAACACCTCGTGATCGAAGACGAGGAGCAGCTGCTCCTGCGGCGCATCGAAGAACACGTGTTTGGCGAGACGAAAGGCGATGTTGGCGGCCCGCCGGCCGCCGCAGTTGCCGGACGGCCGATCCGGGTTCGGCTCGTCGGCGCACTCGGCCAACAGACCGTGCGGGACCGCCTTGTCCTCGCCGCGCGCGACGATCGCGCCGATGGCGGCGGCGATCGACGCGCCCGCTCCGACGGTCAGGTCGCGGTCGACGAGGACGTCTGCGGCGAGCTGCTGCGCGGCAGCAGGCGGAGAGGCCGCCGCGGCCATCGCCGCGGCCAGCACAACAGCTCGCGCGCGTACGAGCACGCTACCAGCGCAGCGCGATGCCGACGTTGCCGCGCCAGAACGAGATGCCCGACAGCAGGTTGGCGTCGATCAGCTGTTCCTGATCGTCCACCACGGCGCCATGGTTCGAGCGCAGCACGCTGCTATCGACGCCCGCGAACTCGTTCCCGGAGACCTTGAAGTAGCGCAGGTCCGCTCGTATCCCCATCTGGCCGAGGAACCCCATCAGGCCGAAACCGGCGTTCCAGCCCGTGTCGGTGTTCTTCAGGTCGATGTTCGAGTCGCCCGCTGTCGGGTCGCCCCGCAGCGTCAGCCATCCGGCCCCTCCGGAGGCATACGGCTGGAACTGGCCGCCCGCCATCAGCGGCGCCGCGCCAATGACGTTCAGCATGTAGCTGTTGATCGCGGGCTCCTCGGCGAGAAACGGCGGGATCAGCGCCGGATTGAGGTTGAAGTCGGGAGAGAAGTTCGACTGGAACTCTCCTCCGATTACTCCGTGGTAGAGCCATCCGACCGTGCCGGCGAAGTTCGTACCGGGATCGTCGGCGTCCGATTCGAAGTCGGTGCCGAGCGAGCCCGACACGAGCCAGTGGCTCGCAATCGGATACGGCGACGACAAGGGCGGCGGTGTGGTCGTCTGATCCTGCGCGGCAGCCGCCGCGGGCAGCGCGATCACGCACGCCGCCGCCAACCAAAGCGAGATCCTCATCGCAGGTCTCCTTTCAGTTGTTCCGGACTCTCTTCTCGATTCCGCAGGGAGCGCATCCCGAATGCGGCCGCAAGCGACAGCAGCCCGATCAGGCCGACCAGCGGGAGAGGGCTGGCGGTGTTCGGGAGTTCCGCTCGTGCGACTTGTCGCGGCTGTTCTGCCGGCGCCTGCTGTGCGGTCTGCGGTGCGGGCGCGGGTTCGGGTGCCGGGGTTACGGCAGGTGGTGGCTCGGGAGCCGCCGCGGTCTCGACAGGTGCGGCGGCGGATTCCGGTTCGGGCGCGGCTGCAACTTCCGCGGGCGCAGGCGCGGCGACCTCTGGTGCGGGTGCCGGCAGCGGCGCTGCTTCGGCGACTGGCGCGGGTGCCGCTACGGGCTCGGCCGCGCGTGCGACCACAACCGGCTCACGCACCGAACCGACCTCGACCTCGAACAGGTGCAGCTCGTGGCCGAGCGGATCGAAGCCGCCGGTCGGCTGCCGCAGGCCGCTCGTCCCCACCGCGCGCGTATGCGCGCGCTTCTGCGTCCCGGTGAGCTCGACTCGCCGGCCGAGGTATGGCGCAACCTCGCGTTCACGCGGACCCGTCAGCTCGTACGACGTGGGATACCCGCCGGGCGCCGGCGCGCACGTCCCGGGCACCTCGGTGACGCCAGATCCGCCGGCGGTCACCTCATGCGCGTCGACGATCATGTACTCGTTGCGCAGGCCGAGCCCGGCGCCGCGCGGACCGCTCTGACCCGGACCATACATGTCGCGGAAGTCGGCCTCGCGCATGATGCAGCCGACGAGCGTGATCGGACGCGCCTCGTCGTTTTGTGCGTCGGTCTGCGCGACCGCGGAGCCCGCCGGCATCGCAATGCCGAGCACGGCACTCCCAATTAGGTAACGAAAGTTCATACAGCTCTCCCTTCCCCTCACGGGCACCAGCCCGCGTGCAACGTCGGGACCAGAGAGCGCGTGATCGGATATGCCCGCGCTGTGGCGCGTACGGCTCTGCTGAAAGTCTGCGCTCAGCTCGCTCGCGGATCAGCCGAGTGCGATGCGGTTAGTCGCCGAAGGAAACGCCCATCATGCGGGCGGTCTGCAGCAGGTCGTAGTCGAGCGGCACGAGCTTCGTGCGGCCGACGACCTCGCCGAGCGGAATAGGCACGAGCTCGGGGGGATGGTTGGCGACCATCTTTCCGAACTGACCGCGGAGCACCAGCTCCACCGCTTTCCCGCCGAACCGCGTCGCGAGCGTGCGATCGAACGCGGTCGGCGCGCCGCCGCGCTGCAGGTGTCCGAGCACGACGTGCCGCGTCTCCTTGCCAGTGAGCCGCGTGAGCTCGTCCCCGCAGAACTTCGCCGCGCCGCCCAGCCGCTCGGCGTGGCCGCCGTGCGCCTCCTCCACGATCGAGAGCTTCCCGTCCTTCGGCCTCGCGCCCTCGGCGACGACGACGATGCTGAACTTCGCGCCGCGCTCGTCGCGCTTGCGCAGGCAGTCGACGACCTTGTCGAAGTCGTAGGGGATCTCCGGGATCAGGATCGCGTCGGCGCCCCCCGCGGTGCCGGCGTGCAGCGCGATCCAGCCGGCGTAGCGGCCCATCACCTCGACAACGATGATGCGGCGATGCGCTTCGGCGGTCGTGTGCAGGCGATCGATGGCGTCGGTGGCGAAGCTGACGGCCGTGTCGAAGCCGAAACAGCTCGTCGTCCCCTGGATGTCGTTGTCGATGGTTTTCGGCACGCCGACGAGCGGGATCCCCTTGCGGTAGAACTCGTACGAGATGCCGAGCGTGCCGTCGCCGCCGATGCAGATGAGCGCGTCGAGCTCCATCTGCTGGAACATCTCCATCACGCGGTCGGCGTAGTCGAAGGTCCCGTGCGGCGTGACCATCGGTTCGGCGAACGGGTTGCCGCGATTGACGGTGCCGAGGATCGTGCCGCCGAGGCGCAGGATGCCGGTGACGTCCTTCGGCGTGAGGACGCGCGACTTCTCCGGATAGATGAGCCCGTCGAAGCTGTCTTCGAGCCCGATGACGGTGACGTCGGCGTTGCTGGCGGTCTTGACGACCGCGCGAATGACCGCGTTGAGGCCGGGTGCGTCCCCGCCGCCGGTCAGGACGCCAAGTTTTCGAATCGTGGGCATTCAGGGTGGGCGCGTCGCGATCGTGAAATGGAGTATAGCAAGCCCCGAAAACAGGCGTAGCATCTGCGCGTGCCAGATGAGCCGGCCTCGTCCCACGTGACGCAATTGCTCATCGACTGGAGCCGGGGCGACGAAAATGCCCTGCAGCAGCTGATTCCGCTGGTGCACGAGGAGCTGCGCCGCGTCGCCAGGCGCCACATGGCGCACGAGCGCGCGGAGCACACCCTGCAGGCGACGGCGCTGGTCAACGAGGCGTACATGCGCCTGGTCGACGTCCGGCAGGTGAAGTGGCAGAACCGGGCGCACTTCTTCGCGATGTCCGCCAGGCTCATGCGGCGGATCCTCGTCGACTTCGCCCGGTCGCGCCGCTATCAGAAGCGCGGCGCGGGCGCACAGAGGGTGACGCTCGACGAAGCGCTGGTGGTCTCGCCGGCGCCTGTCGCCGATCTCGTCGCGCTGGACGAAGCGCTGACCGCGCTGGCGGCGGTCGATGCGCGGAAGGCGCAGGTCGTGGAGATGCGGTTCTTCGGCGGTCTCAGCGTCGAGGAGACCGCCGAAGCGCTGCACGTGTCGCGCGACACCATTATGCGTGACTGGAAGCTCGCGAAGGCGTGGCTCCTCCGCGAACTGAAAGCCCCGGTCAGCGGGCCGCGTCCCGCGGCGGATACATGAACTCGTGGCCCGCGGGATCGCCTCGCGGATACCAGACGCGGACCGAGGGTGTCACGCCGGGGGGCACTTCGTTGAACAGGAGCTGCACGTCGCCTCCCTGAGCGGTGGGCCGGCGGATCGTTCGCGTGAACCCCGCGAAGTACACCGTCCGTCCGTTGTGGCTCCTGACGCGGACGAGCGCGTTACCGGTCGGCTGCATCACTTCGAACAGGTAGGTGCCGGCGGGAAGCGAGACACCGGGCAGCGCAAACGGCCCGCTGAAGGTCAGGTAGGTCGTGTAGGGTACGTTGCCCCGCGCCACGGACGCCGCGCCGAGCAGGCCCGTCACGACGATCGCGGCCGCAACGATCACGAATCGCGAATTCCGCATGACATCCTCCTTCTGATCCTGTCGTGGCCGAAGGCCACGCCACCGCGTTCATCGACCAGGGCGGGAAGGGGCGCCGGCAGTGGCGGCCCCGTCGCCACTACTCCGATTTCCCCGAACGGGCGAACCTGCGGATCTCGGCGCGAACCGCGTTGCCGGCGTCCATGGCCGCCCGGGTCTCGTGCGAGTGGGCCGTGCCCTTGAAGCCAATCCGCTCGTAGAGGAAGTACTGGGCCGCGGTGCTTCGCACCGTCGGGTCGTTGATGGCTTCGACGGTGTGATGCAGTTCGTGGCCAATGGACCCGATCACGTACCAATCGGGCTGGCTGGAATCGAGTGACACTGTCACCCGCATGATCCGGCGCGCGCCCGCGATCGTGACGCCGGTGAAGCACGCGCGAACGCCGTGCCCGCACTCCCCTTCCATGACGTAGACGTAGGTGTCGCTGTCTTCAATCGTCCGCACGATCTCGCTGAAGGTGGACGACTCCCTGGTAGCGCGCTCCACCAGCGAGGCGAGCGCCAGCGTCGTCGGCCGAAGGTGAGCGCCGGGATCGGCAAGGAGAGCCGGCGACGTCCCCTCTGCCGCCGATGCGACTCGCGGCGCGAGGACGGCTCCTACGATCGCCGCCGCCATCGCCACCTTTCGTATCCGGTTCGCCATGACGTCTCCCTCCTCGCCAACGGAGGCGGGAAACGGCGCCGGAAAGTCGCATGGCTCGAAAAGGGCGGAAAAGGAGGGGGAATCGGGCAGGGACCGCGGCTTACAATGCGCACCGGACCAGCCATGCCAGCCCGGCCCGAACGGTGGGCCTCGGTCGAACGCCTCTATCACGCAGCGCAGGCGCTCCCGGTCGACGAGCGCGCGCTGTTCCTGGCGGAGGCATGCCCGGACGAGGCGCTCCGGCGTGAAGTGGAATCGCTGCTGGCGCAGGCGGCCTCGGCACCGGGGCTGCTCGATTACGGCGCCGTGGCGGTCGCGGCGCCGCTCGCGAGCGGTGTGAGCGAGGCGATGTCCGTCGGTGAACGAATCGGGGTCTACCAGATCGTCGCCAGGCTGGGCGCCGGCGGCATGGGCGTCGTCTATCGCGCGCGCGACACCCGCCTCGGGCGGGACGTCGCCATCAAGATCCTGCCGCGCGCGTTCACGGCCGATCCCGACCGGCACGCGCGCTTCGAGCGCGAGGCGCGTGTGCTGGCGTCGCTCAATCACGCACATATCGCGGCCATTCACGGGATCGAAGAGACCGCCGATGCCTGTGCGCTCATCCTGGAGCTCGTCGACGGGGAGACGCTCGCCGACCGGATTGCACGCGGCCCGATGCGAGTGCCGGCAGCGCTCGAGATCGCGCGGCAGATCGCCGACGCGCTCGATGCGGCGCACGAGAAGGGCATCGTCCACCGCGACCTGAAGCCAGCCAACATCCAGATCACCCCTCACGGGGCCGTCAAGGTCCTCGACTTCGGCCTCGCGCGGCTGGAGAGCGGCCCGGCCCCGACGGCCAGCGCCTCGCCAACGCTGACGGTGAACGACACGCGCGAAGGCGCGATTGTCGGCACGGCCGCCTACATGAGCCCGGAGCAGGCGCGCGGCCTGCCCGTCGACAAGCGCACCGACATCTGGGCCTTCGGCTCTGTCCTGTTCGAGATGCTGTCGGCCCGCCCCGCGTTTGGTCGCGACACAATCGCGGACACGCTCGCGGCTGTGCTCGACCGCGAGCCGGATTGGAAAGCGTTGCCAGCGGACCTGCCGACGCCGGTGGACGCGCTGTTGCGCCGGTGCCTGCGCAAGGATCTGAAGGAGCGGTTGCGCGACATCGGCGACGCGCGAGGGGATCTCGCCAGCACAGCGCCGGATGTCGCGAGTGATTCAGCGATTCCCAACGCGCCGATGTGGCGCCGCGCGATCGCGTTCGTCGCCGCGGGTTTGGTCCTCGGCCTGATCGCCGTCGGAGTCCTGCGGCAAGCGCCGGCTCCGCTCGCCACCGTTACACGCTTTACGATCACGCCTCCCGCCGCCGCGCCTCTCACGATCGAGGGCACGGGATCGGATATCGCCATCGCGCCAGACGGATCGCGTCTCGTCTATGTCGGCAACAACGGGCGTGCACTGGTCGTGCACTCACTGGATCGACTCGCACCCACTCTTCTCGCCGGTCTCGGCGCACCGAGCAGCCCTGTGTTCTCGCCCGATGGGCAGTGGATCGCATTCTTCGATGGCGCCACCACCCTGAAGAAAGTCCCAGTGACCGGTGGGCAAGCGACCACGCTGACGCCGCTGAAGGGTCCGACCAGCGGTGCCTTCTGGACTGCCGACGACAGGATCGTGTTCATGAACGGTGATCGCAGCATGGGCCTGCTCGGCGTGCGATCAACCGGCGGCGAGCCCGTGGCGATGACCCGGGTAGATGCGACGAGGGGAGAAGTAGCGCACTCCTTTCCGCGCGTGCTGCCGGGGGGCAATGCGATGGTGTTTACGGTATCGGCCAACGGGTCCGCGCCGAGCCAGATAGCGCTCATGGATCTACGAACGGGCGCGCAAAGAACCCTGGTTCAGGGCAGTCAGGCCTCGTACGTCGCGCCGGGATACCTGGTCTACGCCGTCGGTAGCACGGTGTGGGCGGCGGCGTTCGACCTTCGGGCCCTCGCCGTCCTGGGACCACCGGTGCCCGTTCTTCAAGGCGTCATGACCTTCGCAGGTGGAACCGGAGCGGACTTCAGCGTGGCGGCGAATGGAACCCTCATCTATGTACCGCAGGGCGCGCAGGCGGCGCCGCATCGAACGATGGTGTGGGTTGACCGACAGGGACGTGAGCAGGCGCTGGCGACTCCACAGCGGACGTATCTCTATCCGCGCCTCTCGCCAGACGGAATGCGGATCGCGGTGGCGATTGGCGATGAAGACAACGACATCTGGATGTGGGATGTCGCACGCTCGCGCCTGACGCGATTCACATTCAACCGGGGCTTCGATCTCTATCCCGTCTGGACACCGGGTGGGCGGCGGCTGGTGTGGGGCGCGGTGAACGAAGCTGGTAAACCGATGGGTGCCTACTGGCAGGCTGCTGATGGCACCGGCGTTGCCGAACCGCTGACGCGCGACCCGAATGCGCAATACATCTCGTACCCGGTGGCGATTTCACCCGACGAAACGCGCCTCGTCGTGCGCGAAGATCGGCCCGAGACCGGGCTCGACCTCGCCGTGGTCACGCTCGACGCGGAGCGGCGCGTGACGTCCCTTATCCGGACACGATCCAGCGAACGCAACGCGGAGATCTCGGCTGACGGACGGTGGCTGGCGTACGAATCGACCGAATCAGGGCGCGAAGAGATCTATGTTCGTCCGTTTCCGATCGTGGATGCAGCGCGCTGGCAGGTGTCGACCGACGGCGGCAGGCAGCCTGTGTGGTCGCGGACGGGACACGAGCTCTTCTTCCGCGCGCCGGATGCCTCGCTGGTGGAGGTACTCGTCGAACCTTCCACCAGCGGCGAGCATCGCGACGTGTTCACCTGGAGCAAACCCGCCACCATTTTTCAGGACAAGTCCTATTTCTTTTACAGCGCCGGGTTTCTGGGACGCACCTATGACGTTTCCGCCGACGGGCAGCGGTTTCTCATGATCAAGGAAAGCGAAGCGTCGGCGGATGCGACTACCCCGCAGATCGTCGTGGTTCAGAACTGGCAAGAGGAGCTGAAACGCGTGGTACCGGCGGCCGCGAAATAATCAGGAGGACCATCACCACGTGTCCGGCACACGCCGCCGCGGATTGATGCGTGCAAAGGTGCGTGTTACACTCGTTTTTCGCTCGTGCGCGACCACTCCTGCGAGTGAATCGCGCGCATTTCTTCTTTCCAAGGGCCGCTAGCTCAGCTGGGAGAGCGCCGCGTTCGCAATGCGGAGGTCAGGAGTTCGATCCTCCTGCGGTCCACCAACCTCCGCTCACGCACGGCAACCGTCGCGTGAGCTACGGTTGGCAGCCACCTTCCTCTCGCGGACAGGCCAGGGTTTCCCCCCATAGCGGCCGCCAGCCCCTATCTCGACGCTGATTCTCTTTCTCCGGCCGGCGCGCTGACGTGCGCGATCGAGTTGTCGGCGCGCAGCAGGACGACCGTGCTGCAGGCCGCGCACTGCGCCCACTTCGCGCCGCGCGCGTCGGCGCGGAAGACCTCGAGCTGTGCATTCTCGCATCGTGGGCAATCGGGCAGCGGGTTCGGCATGGTGTCTCCAGCAGGTTGGGAGTTGCTAATGACTGAACGACGCGGGCATCCGGCGATGCGCCTGCCACCCCCGTCCCTCCGACAGCCGGCGGTAGCCAACCGTCAGGAACCGGTTGTAGCCGCACCGATGCCACGCGAGCGCCGGCGCGAGCGTCGCCACGATCGACAGGACGAAATACAGCGGCCACGCCCAGGCCAGCGGCAGGTACGGCCTCACGGCGTGCAGCACCGTGAAGTAGACGAAGAACTGGCTCACGAAGACCACGAACGATGTCTGACCGATCGTCGCGAGGCCGCGGACGATGCCCGCCATCTGCGGCGCCGACGCGAGGCGCAGCGACGCCGAGATCAGCACCAGGGCAATGGCGCCGTAGAACAGGAAGTAGACGAGCGAGGGCGGCATCTTCGCGAACGGCGATCCGACGGCGTGCGTGGCAAACGTGCTCGCGTAGCCGCCCTGCCTCGCGGCGTGGGACGCCACGTTGAGCGCCGTCGCCACCGTCGCGCCGATCGCCGCGCTGCGCAGCAGCAGGCGGTGCATCGCGCCGACGTCGCCTTCGCTGCCGTACGTCCCCAGGCGATCGCCCAGCGCCGTCGCCGCCAGCTCCAGCGAGAACCACGGCACGATCGGAAATGCGTAGACGTAGAAGCCGCCGTGTTCCATGCGGCCGAAGAAGGTCTCCTTCAGCACCAGCGGGTAGTGCGCCGCCGGATGCCAGCGGAGGACCAGGGTCAGCGCCGCTGCGTACGCGCAGAGGGCGAGCAGAACGCGCGTACGCGGCGGCACCGTCGCCACCAGCCACGGGCTGACGAGCATGCATACGCCCACCGCGTCGGTGATCTACACGAACCGGACCGCGTAGGTGGCGTGCGAGAGAAGGACGAGCAGATGGCCGATGGTCAGGAGGAAGAGCCCGCGGTCGGTCACGATGCTGCGGAAGCGATCGAAGTCACGCGGCCGCGTCCGGTAGTAGAGGCCGAGGAGGGTGCCGTTGATGATGATGAAGGTCGGCGACGCGATCATGCCGACGATCGTCATCAGGTTGCCGGTCGCGTCGCCCGCGGGGAAATAGTTGAACGCAAAGTGCGACAGCAGCACGAAGAACATCGCGCCGCCGCGTGCCGCGTCTATGAATTGGAGACGGGCGCGCGACTCCGTCCGATTGGCGGCAAGGAGACCGACTCCAGCGGGCGCCGGGCGCATGCGCGGGAGGGAGCAAGCCGTGCGCCACGACCTTGCACACGATTGCGCTCCGGAGACGGCATTTTCAGCGACAAATCCGGCGCACCGGAGACTTTCGTGATGCGGGTCCCGGCAATCCGGGCGCGAGCCGCGGCTACCCCGCCCGGTTCCACACGGTGAAGTTGCGGATCGTGCGCCCCTGTGCGTCGCGCCCCGTCGTCACGATCGTCCGCGTCTTCCCGTCGGGCGTCACCGCGACGCGCGAGTTCGTCGTGATCGACCCGTTCACCTTCGTCGCGTACGAGTAGTGGTGGTCGTCGACGCGCGTATAGGCGCGCGTGCTGTTCGCGTCGGGCGCCCCCTTGTACTCGTAATCCTTCCCGTCGAAGGCGTAGGTGATCTCGGTGTGCGTCTTCTTGCCGTCGGCATCGACGCCGTCGGTGATTGCGGTCACACGGTCGCCGGCCCCGCTCATCTTCGTCGTCTGACTCTTCGGCGCCAGGGTCGCGGGGTCGAAGGACGACTGCCCGAGATTCAGCGTCCAGGTCCCGATCCACGCGTCGCCGGTTTGTGCGGCCGACCCGCTTGCGGTAAGAAGGTAGCCCGAGGCGCACATCATGACGAGCAGCAGCCGACGCATGCCACACCTCCTGCGGCCGAAACTCTATCTCAGCTTCGTGCTCGGCGGCGCACTTTCACTGGCGGCATGTGGTGGAGGGCGGACGGCCTCCGGGAGCGACGCCGGACGCCGCGACACGGCGCCCGCGACGCAGGCGCCCGCGCATGGTGTCGACCCGTCGGCCATCGACGCGTCGGTGGCCCCGGGCGACGACTTCTTCGGCTATGCCAACGGCGCGTGGCTGAAGCGGACCGCGATTCCCGAGGATCGCAGCTCGTACGGCATCTGGTCGGTGCTCTTCGATCGCGCGCAGCAGCGGACGCGCGAGCTGCTCGACGCGGCCGCGGCCGGCGGCGCGCCGGCGGCCTCCGACGAGCGGAAGATTGGCGACTACTACGCGACGTACCTCGAGGAGGAGACGATCGAGAAGAAGGGGCTCGACCCGCTGCGCGCGTCGCTGGAGGCGATCGATGCCCTCGCCGACAAGCGCGCCCTCGCCGCCTGGATCGGTCAGCACCTGCGCGCCGACGTCGATCCGCTGAACATGACGAACTTCTACACGGACCGCCTGTTCGGCGTCTGGGTGGCGCAGAACCTCAACGACCCGTCGCACAACGTTCCCTACCTGCTGCAGGGCGGCCTTGGCCTGCCCGACCGCGACTACTACGTGCAGCCCGGGCCGCGCATGGAGAGCATCCGCGCGGCCTATCGCGGTCACGTGGCCCGGGTGCTGACGCTGGCCGGGCTGGACAAGGCCGAGGCGCGCGCCGCGGCCATCTTCGATCTGGAACGGCGCATCGCCAACACGCACGCGACGCGCACCGACTCGGTTGACGTCCACCGGGCGAACAACCCGTGGTCGCGCGAGGAGTTCGGCCGCCGCGCGCCGGGCCTCGACTGGAACGCGCTGTTTGCCGGCGCGCGTCTCGATCGCGCGCCGACGATCATCGTCTGGCACCCGGTCGCGTTCCGCGGCATGTCCGCGCTCGTGCAGTCGGTCCCGATGGACACGTGGCGCGACTACCTGAAGTTCCACGAGCTCGATCGCTACAGCCGCGTCCTCCCGAAACCGTTCGCCGACGAGAGCTTCGCGTTCTACGGCAAGACGCTCTCCGGCACGCCGCAGGACCAGGAGCGGTGGAAGCGTGCGGTGAACGCGACCAACGGCGCGCTCGGCGAAGCCGTCGGGAAGCTTTACGTCCAGCGCTACTTCCCGCCGGCGGCGCGCACCCAGCTCCAGCAGATGGTGTCGGCCATTGTCGCGGCCTTCGATCGTCGCCTGGATGCGCTCACCTGGATGTCGCCGAAGACAAAGGCCAGCGCGAAGGCGAAGCTGGCGAGCCTGCGGGTCGGCATCGGCTACCCGGACCGCTGGCGCGATTATTCGCAGCTGGAGATCGTCCGCGGCGACGCGCTGGGCAACGTGATGCGCGCCAGCCTGTTCGATTACCAGCTGCGGCTGCAGGATCTCGATCGCGCGCCCGATCGCGGCCAATGGTGGCTCGACCCGCAGACGGTCAACGCGCTGAACCTGCCGATCCAGAACGCGCTCAACTTCCCCGCCGCCATCCTCGAGCCGCCGTTCTACGATCCGCAGGCAGACGCCGCGGCGCGCTACGGCTCCATCGGCGCCATCATCGGCCACGAGATCAGCCACAGCTTCGACGACCAGGGGAGCCAGTTCGACGCCGCCGGCCGCCTCGCCAACTGGTGGACGCCCGAGGACCTTGCCCACTTCAAGGCGGCCTCCAGCAAGCTGGTGGCGCAGTACGGCGCCTACTCGCCGTTTCCCGATCTGCGCGAGAACGGGCAGCTCACGCTGAGCGAGAACATCGCCGATACCGCCGGCCTTTCGGCGGCGTACGATGCCTACCGCGCCGGCGGCGGCACCGACGACCGCACCTTCTTCCTCAGCTACGGCCAGAGCTGGCAGTCGAAGACGCGCGAGGAGGCGGCGCGCCAGCAGGTGCTCACCGACGGCCACGCGCTCGACGAGTACCGCGCCGACACCGTCCGCAACCTCGACGCCTGGTACGCCCCGTTCGACGTCAAGGCCGGGCAGCGCCTGTATCTACCGCCGGCGGACCGGGTGCGCGTCTGGTGATCGCCGCCCGCGTGGTTTAGTCGCGGCAGGGGCAGACTTGCGCGGCCAAATCAAGAATGTGCACGCCGCCTCTTGACGGGGCGGATTGGCACGGTTACTGTCATTTGTTCACCAACCCAACCGAGCCGAAATCCAGGGACCCCTTGAGGAGGATCTTGATGTTTCCTCGCACGCGCAGTATTGCTGCGGCCGCTCTGCTGACCGCTGCAGCCCTTTACCTTCCCGGGCATCTCCACGCCGACCAGGATGACGCGCAGGCGCGCGTCCGCGGCGGCGCTGGCAATGCGGCCCGGCGGACGAGCAACCTCTATATCGTGCAGATGGCGGAGCAGCCGGTCGTCTCGTACACCGGCGGCATCGCCGGCCAGCCTGCGACCAAGCCGAATCGCGGACAGAAGATCGATTCGCTGAACGCGGCGGTCGTCGGCTACGCCGGCTATCTCGATGCGCGGCACGACCAGGCGCTCGCCGCCGTCGGCGGCGCGCGCAAGGTCTACGACTATCACTACAGCTTCCACGGTTTCGCGGCGGAACTGTCCGACGCCCAGGCCGCGGCGCTGCGTGCGACGCCCGCCGTGCTGAGCGTCAGCAAGGACGAAGAGGTCTTCGCCGATACCTCTTCGACGCCGACGTTCCTCGGCCTCAACGCGCCCGGCGGCCTCTGGGATCAGCTCGGAGGGACAGCTCTCGCCGGTGACGAGATCATCGTCGGCGTCATCGACTCCGGCATCTGGCCGGAAAGCGAGAGCTTCTCGGACCGAGCGAGTACGAGCAACGGCGCCAAGAAAGATGGGAAAAAGGCATTCCAGCAGATTCCAGGCTGGCACGGCAAGTGTGGGGGAGGCGAGCAGTTCCCCCGCGCGCTGTGCAACCAGAAGCTGATAGGCGCGCAGCACTTCGACGCCGCGTGGGGCGGCGATGCCGGCCTCAAGGCGCAGCGGCCGTGGGAGTTCGCCTCGGCGCGCGACTACAACGGTCACGGTACGCACACTTCGTCGACCGCTGCCGGTAACGCGGGCGTGGCCACCACTGGCGCGGCCGCAGCGTTCGGCCCCATCAACGGCATGGCCCCGCACGCCCGTGTGGCGATGTACAAGGCGCTCTGGTCCACGCAGGATGGCTCGACGGCGAGCGGCTTCACCAGCGACCTGGTGGCGGCCATCGATCAGGCGGTCGCCGACGGCGTAGACGTCATCAACTACTCGATCAGCGGCACGCGGACCAATTTCCTCGATCCGGCGCAGGTCGCCTTCCTGTTCGCCGCCGACGCCGGCGTCTTCGTCTCAGCGTCGGCCGGCAACGACGGCGTCCTGGGGAGCTTCACCGTCGCACATCCGGGTCCGTGGTTGACGACGGTGGCGGCGGGCACGCATAACCGCGACGGCCAGGGCTCGGTGACGCTCGGTGGCGACACCACCTTCAATGGCGCGTCGGTCGCCACCGCGTTTGGTCCGGCGCCGCTCATCGACGCGACCGCGGCCGGCCTGCCCGGCGCCACCCCGGACGCCGTGCGCCAGTGCTTCGCCAAGATCGACAACGGTGGCACTCCTGCGCTCGACCCCGCGAAGATCGCCGGCAAGATCGTCATTTGTGATCGCGGCACGAACCCTCGCGTCAACAAGAGCCTCGCGGTTCAGGAGGCCGGCGGCGTCGGCATGATCATGGTGAACGTCAGCCCGAACTCGATCAACGCCGACTTCCACGTCGTCCCGTCGGTGCACCTGCAGGATACGGATCGCGCGGCGGTGAAGGCGTACGCGGCGACCGCGAAGGTGCCGACGGCGACGATCAACCAGTCGACAATCGTGTTCACGGCGCCGGCGCCGTTCACGGCGTCGTTCTCGTCGCGCGGCCCGCTCCTCGCCGGCGGCGGCGACCTGCTGAAGCCGGACGTCATCGCGCCCGGGCAGGACATCCTCGCGTCCGTCGCACCTCCGGGCAACGGCGGACGCAACTTCAACCTGTATAGCGGCACGTCGATGTCGGCGCCACACGTGGCGGGCATCGCGGCGCTGCTGAAGCAGCTCCACCCCGACTGGTCGCCGATGATGATCAAGTCCGCGCTCATGACCAGCGCCACCGACATCCTCGACGGGCCGAACACGAACCCGCTCGTCATCTTCCGCCAGGGCGCCGGCCACATCGCGCCGAACAGGGCGGCCGACCCGGGCCTCGTCTACGACGCGGGGTTCAACGACTGGCTCGCGTTCCTGTGCGGCACGACCACCGGCGTGTCGGCCGCGACGTGCAACGCGCTGGCAGCGGCGGGCTATTCCTTCGATCCGAGCAACCTGAACGTCGCGTCGATCGCGGTCGGCGATCTGGCGGGCGCGCAGACGATCACGCGCCGCGTCACCAACGTGGGGCGGTTCACGGCCACCTACAACGCCACGGTGACGGGAATGGGCGGCTTCGCCGTCAGCGTCAACCCGGCGTCGCTGACGATTCAGCCCAAGGAGACAAAGTCGTACACGGTGACGTTCACCAGGGGGGCGGCGGCGTTGAACAACTATAGAGGCGGCCAGTTGACCTGGAGCGACGGCCTCCACAGCGTGCGCTCGCCCCTCGTCGTCAACCCGGTCGCCCTGGCAGCCCCGGCGTCGGTCTTCAGCACCGGCGGCGCCATCAGCTACAACGTCAAGTTCGGTTACGCGGGCCCATTCCTGGCAGCCGCGCGCGGCCTGGTTCCAGCGGTCACGACCACCGGGAGCATCCAGGACGACCCGGGTGACTCGTTCAGCCCGACTGGTCCCGGCGTCGTGGCAATCCCCGTCACGATCCCGGCCGGCACCACGCATGCGCGCTTCTCGACGTTTGATGCCGACGTGCCGCCGGGGAGCGATATCGACCTCTACGTCTTCAAGGGCGCGACGCAGGTCGATTCCAGCGGCGGCGGGACAACAGCTGAGGAAGTCAACCTGCTCAATCCGGCCGCGGGCGACGACTACATCGTCTACGTCCACGCGTTCAACGTGACGGGAACGGTGAACTTCAAGCTGTACACCTGGCTCCTCGGTGGAGGAGCCGCGGGCAACATGACGTTGACCGCGCCCACCACCGCCACGGTCGGTGGAACGGGAACGATCAACCTGACGTTCAGCGGGCTCATGCCAGGGACGAAGTACCTCGGGTCTGTCGCCTATTCCGGCTCGACCGGGATGCCGGACCCGACGATCGTCCGCGTCGATCCCTGACGGGCGCACGGGCAGCAGTACGCACGAAAGGCGAGGCTTCGGCCTCGCCTTTCGTGCGTACGGGCCGGCAGGAATAAAATCTTCGAGTGCGTCTGGCCTCCACGCTGCTGGCAACCATCCTTCTCTTCCCTGCGTGCCACGCTTCCGAACCACCGGCGAGCGCCCCGCTGACGAAGATTGCCGTCACCGATCCGCGCTACGAGGGCTTCGTCTTCCTGGTCGCCACCATACGGCGATCGGGATCTGACTTCGTGATCACCAACGACAGCACGCAGCCGTGGTTCGACGTGGCGCTCGTGCTGACGGGCGGCGCGGACGAATACTGGCTCCAACTCGCCGAGGTCAACCCCGGTCAGACCGTCACGGCCGCCGCCGCGCAGTTCGCCACGAGGGACGGTGTGGCGTTCGACGCGCGCCGCGTCATGCCCCGCACCCTGATTGTCAGCGCCGAGATCGGCGAAGGCGGCCCGACAGGCGCGTACGCGGTGCGCCTGTAGAGACGCCCGTGTCCGAAGATCCGCTTCCCCTCGGCCGCGCGCACCTGCTGGCGTCAACCGCCATCAGGGAAGCGCGACGGGCCGGGCTGCCGGTCGACACGATGGTCAGCGTGGGCGATCTGCGGCGGTTCGAGCCGGCCGTCGCCTCGGTGGAGCTGCTCGGCATCTCCCCGCTGCCCGATCACGCCGCCGCGCTCAAGGCGTTCACGCGCCTTCCGCTGGCGTTCGCGTCGCGGCCGATCAGCGAACGCAGCATGATGATCCGCACGGAGCGCGGCACGGTGACGCTGCATCTGTCGCCGCCCGAGCAGGCGGGCGCGGCGCTCGTCTGGCATACGGGGTCGTCGCTCCACGTCGCCGCGCTGCGCGACCGCGCCAACGGCCGCGGCCTGCGGCTGTTCGACGCGCGGTTGACGGATCGCCAGGAGCGTCCCGTCCCGTGTCCGTCCGAGGACGACCTCTACGATCGTCTCGACCTGCCGTTCATCGCGCCGGAATTGCGTCTCGGCGCGGACGAAATCGAGTGCGCGGACGACAACGCGCTGCCGCAGCTCGTGCTCGAGCGGCACATCCGCGGCGACCTGCACACGCACACGACCTGGAGCGACGGCCGCGACAGCGCCGAAACGATGGTCCTCGCCGCCAAGCAGCTCGGTTACGAGTACGTCGCCATCACGGACCATTCGCAGCGCGCCTGGTCGAGCCGCAAGCTGGCGGTGGACGATGTGCCGCGCCAGCGGGAGGAGATCGAGACGCTGCGCGGCCGCATCAGCGGCATCGACATCCTCCACGGCATCGAGGTGGACATCATGCGCGACGGCACGCTCGACTTCGAGGACGAGGTCCTCGCCGGCTTCGACATCGTGCTCGCGTCGCTGCACGACTCCGCCGACCAGATGGGCGGCCAGCTCACGCGACGCTATCTCAAGGCCATCCGCCATCCGCTCGTCAACGTCATCACCCACCCTGCCAATCGCTCACCGGCGCGGTCCGAGGGATTCGACGTCGACTTCACCGCGCTGTTTACCGCAGCCGTCGAGACGGGCACCGCGATGGAAATCGACGGGGCGCCGGGGCACCTGGACATGGACGGCGCGGTCGCGCGCCGGGCGGCCGCCGCCGGCGTCACCATCACCATCGACAGCGATTGTCACCGCGCCGAGTGGCTCGCGCGGCAGATGCGGTTCGGCATCGGCACCGCGCGCCGCGGCTGGATTGAGCCGCGCCACGTGCTCAATGCCGGCAGCGTGGACGACGTGCGCGCGTTCGTGGCCCGCAAACGATCTCGTGGGTAACCGAATTGTCGCGTCCGTCGCCGTCGCGACGCTCGCCTTCTGGGCCTACACGCAGACCCTCCTGCCAGGGGTCGATCTCGGCGACACGGGCGGCTTCCAGGCCGCGGTGCTCTGGCCCGAAGTCAGCGCGCGGCAGGCCTATCCGCTCTATTACGATCTCGCGCGTCCGTTCGTCGCCGCCGTGAGCGCTGCCAACCCCGCGCGCGGGCTCAACCTCTTCTCCGCCATCGCCGGCGCGGCCGCCGTCGGCCTGCTGACGTTCCTCGGCGCGCTGGTTGCCGATTCGCTGGCCGCGGGCGCCGCCGCCGGCCTGCTGCTCGCCTTCTCGTACACCTTCTGGAGCCAGGCGATCATCGCCGAGGTCTATACACTGCACCTCGCGATCGTCCTCGCCTGCTGCCTGGCGCTCTACGCCTACGCAGCCCGACCGACGCGCGTGCGGCTGGCGCTGTTCTTCGCGGTCTATGCGCTCGGCTTCGGCAATCACCTGTCGATGATTCTGCTGTTGATCCCCTTCACCATCTTCCTCCTGCAGGTGACACCAGATCGGCGCGCCCTCTTCACGCCGGCGGTGATCGCGATGGCCGCCGCGGTCGCCGCGGCGGGCGCGCTGCAATACTGGCCGAACCTGATGTCGACGACGCACCTGCTCAACGGTCCCGCGAGCTGGAGCGACCGGCTCGCGACGTTCTGGTTCGACACGACGAAGGCGGACTGGCGCGAATCGATGGTGATGGGTATCCGCGGCGATCAACTCGCCGGCCGCGTGGGCATGTGGTGGTTCGACGCGCGCCAGCAGTTCGGCATCATCGGAGTGCTGGTTGCGGCAATCGGTCTCGCCCGGCTCTGGATGGTCTCACGGCCATGGGCGACGCTCGTCGCGCTCGGCTACGCCATCAACACGGTCTTTGCGTTCACGTACAACGTCGGTGACACGCACGTTTTCTACCTGCCCGGTCACCTCTTCACGGCGCTCGCCGCAGGGAGCGCCATCTCACCTGTGGGGCGACCCTTTCAGGCTCGGGCTGGCCCTCGGCGAACCATGACAGTTCGCGCCACACGTTCAGCTGTCGCTGCACTCGTGTTTGCCTACATCGCCTGGCGCGCGTGGGACACGTGGCCTGCCATCGATCGGCACGACGACCGGCGCGCCGACACGCTCGTGACGCGCCTCGCGCTCGGCGTCAATCCGCAAAGCGGCGTGCTCGTCACCAATCTGAACTGGCAGGTCGAGAACGCGCTGCTCTACTACAGCCGCTGGGAGCGCCGCGACATCCCGTGGGTGCGCCTGCCGGACGTCGAGCTGCATTTCCCGTTTCTCGTTCGCGACAACGAAGCCATCTCGCGCGACATCGTCCTGGACTCGTACTCGGCGCGCGAGGTCGTTGCAGCGTTCGGCCCGCTCTTTCCCATCCAGCCTGACCCCATCCGCGCGTCGCCGGACCTGCTCGATGCGATCGCCCGGCTGCCGGCCGGAACGCCGTACGTGCTGTGCGTGCTCACGCCGCCGCGCGAAGAACGCCTGGACCCCGAGGTGTTGCGCGCGGCGATCGACAGGCTGACGGGGGGCAAGGTGCGTGGGGCGGGCGCCGCCGCTGGACCCGCCTATCAATTGATCGCCGGCATCGCGGGCGAATCGCCCACGACGACGCGATCGGCGGACTATCCGTTCCGCCAGGGCTTCCGGCTGCTCGGCGATCCGTTCACGGTGCGCATGGAGTCGTGGCTCCCCTCCGACACCTTCAGGCGGGCTGGCTTTGGCCACGTTCTTCGCGGGCGCGAGCACGTGCAGATCCTCGAGCGGGGCGTGAACTTGATCTGGTTCGACCGCGAGGCCCGGCCTTCGGAACCGGTCTACGCGGCCAGCCTCTACGCGCCGGGCCAGCGCTACCGTATCTCATCGGTATCGCCCTCGCTTGCGCATGCCCGGCGGTAATACTGTTATCCTCGGGTTACGTGGTTCGATCGACATCAGCTCGACTGTTCGTGGTCGCCTTCGCCGTCTGCTCCGCGGCGGTTGCCACGGACGCGCAGCAGAAGCCGGCGCCCGAGGCGCTCGCCCGTTCGCTTCAGCAGCGGTACCAGGGCATCAAGGACTTCTCCGCCGACTTCGTCCATAACTACCGCGGCGGCGTCTTGAAGACGCAGACACAGGAACGCGGCAAAGTTTCCGTGAAAAAGCCTAGCCGCATGCATTGGGTCTATACCGCCCCCGAGAAGAAGGAATTCGTCTCCGACGGCGTGAAGATCTATTCCTACATCCCGCAGGACAAGCAGGTGATTGTCAGCAGCGTCCCGCCGGGCGACCAGGCGACGACGCCAGCCCTTTTCCTGGCCGGGAAGGGCGACATCGTCCGTGATTTTTCAGCCAGTTACGTCAATTCGACGATCCCGGGCACGCTGGCGCTGAAGCTGATGCCGCGCCAGAGCGAGCCGGACTACGAATACCTCGTGATCGCCGTCGACCCCGCTACCCTGCAGATGCGCGCCCTGACGACCCGCGACCGGGAAGGGGGCGAATCGACGCTGGTCTTCAACAACTTGAAGGAAAATCGGGGAATACCCGATAAGGAATTCGCATTCAGGATTCCTCGCGGTGTCGATGTAATCACTGATGGCACACACAACTAGACGGCTGGCGGCCCCCCTGGCGCTGACGATCGCCCTCGCGGCATGCGCCACCACCGGCTCCCTTCGCTCCGGCCAGCGCGCCGAACAGGCGCAAGACTACGACCGCGCGGTCGCCGAATACAGCGCGGCGCTCAAGAGACATCCCGACGACCGGACACTGCAGCTGGTGCTGCAGCGCGCCAAGCTGCGCGCCGCGCAGGATCACCTGACGCGTGCGCGCCGGCTCGAAGCGACCGGAAAGCTCGACGAGGCGCTGGTCGAATACCAGATCGCGGCGGAGATGAACCCGGCCAGCGGCGACATCGACGCCGCCCTGCGCAACATCCGCACGCAGCTGCGCACGAAGGTCGTCGTCGCGCGTGAAGGCAAGACGCAGCTCGAGACCCTCATCGATCAGTCACGGAACCTCGGTCCGCCCGGGCTCGATCTGCCGTCGGATGTCCGGCTGCCGGCCTCGCTCGTCTTCCGCGACGCGAGCGTACGCGACGTCTACACCGTGATCGCGCGCTTCGCCAACGTCAACATCGTCTTCGACCCGACATTCCGTGACGATCGCATCACGATCGACCTGAGCAACGTGACGCTCGATCAGGCGCTCGCCGCGGTCTCGGCCGCGACGCGCAACTTCTACAAGGTGACGGCGCAGCGGACCGTCGCCGTCATCCCCGATACGGCCGCCAAGCGCCGCGAGTACGAGGACGAGCTGGTGCGGACGTTTTACCTGAGCAACGCTGATCTCAAGGAAACTATCGATCTGCTGCGCATCGTCGTCGACGCGCGGCGCATTGCGCCGCTGACCGCCACCAACGCCCTCACGATCAAGGACACGCCCGAGCGCGTCAATGCGGCCGCACGCATCATCCAGGCAATCGACAAGGCGCGCCCCGAGGTGGTGATCGACGTCGAGCTGCTCGAGGTGAATCGCACGAGGCTGCTCGAATACGGCCTGCAGTTCGCCAGCCCGGGCTCGCCCGGCATCAACGGCGCCGCCGACGTGAACCGCGACCAGTTCACGCTGCAGGACCTGACCAATCTCTCGCAGTCCGACATCATCCTCACCAACCTGCCGGCGCTCTATTACCGCCTGCTGAAGAGCGACGCCAACACGCGTACGCTCGCCAACCCGCAGCTGCGCACGTCGGAAGGCGTCGTGGCGCAGGCGCGCTTCGGCGAGCAGGTGCCCGTGCCGGTGACGACGTTCGCGCCGATCGCGACGGGCGGTGTCCAGCAGCAGCCGATCACGTCCTTCCAGTATCAGAACATCGGCGTGAACATCGACATCACGCCGCGGACGCATCACGACGACGACGTGTCGCTCGCGCTCAAGGTGGTCGTCACCAGCCAGCTCGGGACCGGGTTCGGCGGGCTGCCGACCTTCGGCAACCGCGAGATCACGACGTCCATCCGGCTGCGCGACGGCGAAACGAACCTGCTCGCCGGACTGATTCGCGACGACGAGCGGATGACGATGGAAGGGATTCCCGGGCTGAGCGACGTGCCGGTCGTCGGCCGTCTCTTCGGGCGCACCCGCAAGGAGACGCAGCAGACCGACGTCGTCCTGACGCTGACGCCGCACATCATCCGGGTGCTCGATCTCACCGAGGCCGACCTGCGTCCCTTCCGCGTCAGCAACGACGCGAACGCGCCGCTCATCGACCTGCCGATCATCCAGACACCGCCGGTCACCGTGCCACCGCTGCCCGTGCCGCCTGTCCCGGGCGCTCCACAGCCGGCGCCGCCCGCACAGTCCCCCGGTCAGCAGCCGCAGCCCGCGCAGCCGATACCGGGTACCCTGGCCCCCGCGCCGCCGCAGCGCTGAGCGCGCCGCCGGAAAGTCCTCCGGCGCGGCGACTTTTCGTGAAATTTACTGCGATACCTGTCGCCCTCTTGATACGTCCGTTATGATGCGCGTGCCCCCTCAGCATGAGCAAGGAACTCGAACGGACCCGCCATCCGGCAGGTTTCGCGCACGGCGAGCTCGACCTGCTGACGGCGAGCGCCAAGGCCAGGAACGTCGCGCTCTGGCACGTGCTCACCGTTGAGCGCCGCCTGCCCGAAGACGTCGTCGCCACCGCGCTGAGCGAGTCGCTCGGCTTCTCGCGCGTCCGCCTCGACGCCGCCCGGGTCCAGCCAGAAGCGCTCAAGCTGCTGCCGCCGCCCGTCGCCCGCAAGTACGTGTGTCTTCCGCTGGAGCTCACCGACCGGAAGCTCGTGCTCGCGATGGCGAATCCGCAGGACATCCATGCGATCGACGCGGTCCAGTCGGTGACGGACCACCGCGTGCACCCGGTCGTGGCGACGCGGCGCGAAATCCTGAAGGGGATCGACAGGCACTACGCGCAGGACTCCACGGCGCCGCGTGTGTTCGCCGACACCGATCTCGCGCTGGCCGGCGACGACGCGATCGATCTCGATCGGGACGAGGAGTCGCAGCCTGCCGAGGCGGCGGCGATCGTCGCGATGTGCCACCAGATCCTGTTCGCCGCCGTCAAGACCGGCGCCAGCGACGTCCATATCGAGCCCGATCCGACCGGCGTCCGCGTGCGGCTGCGCGTGGACGGGATGCTGCGCGACTATCTCGACCTGCCCGTCTGGATGCAGCGGCAGCTGCTCTCGCGCATCAAGGTGCTCGCGCGCCTCGACATCGCGCAGCAGCGCCTGCCGCAGGACGGCCGGATCAAGGCGCGGTCGCGCGACGGCGCCATCGACGTGCGCGTCTCGACGCTGCCGACGCAGTACGGCGAGAAAATCGTGCTGCGTATGCTCGGGTCGTCGGCCGCGCCGTCGCTGCTCGATCTCGGCCTGTCCGATACGCAGCTCGCCATCGTGGACGAGGCGCTGCACCAGCCGCAGGGCCTGGTGCTCGTCACGGGGCCCACGGGCAGCGGCAAGAGCACGACGCTCTACTCGATGCTGACGCGGCGGCAGGCGCCCGACGTCAACGTCGTCACCGTCGAAGACCCGATCGAGCGGCGGCTGCCGGGCATTACCCAGTCGCAGGTCAACGACAAGGCGGGGACCACGTTCGCGACGTACCTGCGCGCGATCCTGCGCCAGGACCCCGACGTCATCATGATTGGCGAGGTTCGCGACCTCGAGTCCGCGGAGATCGCGTTCCAGGCCGCGCTCACCGGCCACCTCGTGCTGACCACGCTGCACACCAACGGCACGCTCGAGGCGCTCGATCGACTGCTGGACATCGGCGTCAAGCCGCTGATGATCACCTCGGTCACCAACGTGGTGGTGGCGCAGCGTCTGGCCAGGCTGATCTGTCCGCACTGCCGCGTGCAGTATCAGCCCTCACCGGCGGCGGCCGAGAAGCTGGGCCTCGATCCGCACGGCGAGTTCACGCGCGGGCGTGGATGCGCCTCGTGCAGCCATACCGGCTACCGCGGGCGCGTCGGCATCTTCGAGCTGCTGCGACTGACGCCCAGGTTGAAGGAGTTGATCCGCGGCGGCGCGGGCGAAGCCGAGCTGCGCGCGGCTGCGACGACTGACGGCGTGCGGTGGCTGAGCGACGACGCGGCGAACAAGATCAGGCAGGGATTGACCACGATCGAAGAGGTGCTGCGGGTCGTGCGCATCGACGGGGCGGGCGTCTCACTGCGCGCGATCGTCCACCGCCGCGGTTAGCGCCGCCCGGCGAAGCCGGCATAGGGTCCGCCATAGCCTTCGGCGGAGGCGGAAAAGTCGGCCCTACGATTGCTGCGCCTGCGTCGGCGTATAGCGGACGATGAGCGCGGTCACGTCGTCGTTCTGCGGCGCGCCCTGGGCGAAGAGACGCACCGACTCCAGCAGCGCGTGCAGCACGGCATCGCTCGGCTCGAGCCAGTTCGGCGCCACCGCCTCCTGGATGCGCGCTTCGCCGTATTCTTCCCCGCTGCCGTTGAGCGCCTCGGATACGCCGTCGCTGAAGATCGCCAGCGCATCGCCGGCGGTGAGCTGCACGTCCTCCTGCTGATAGGAGGCGTAGGGGAACAGGCCGACGATCATCCCGCCGGTCTCGAGTTTCCGGACGCCGGAGGCGCCGAACAGCAGCGGCGCGTTCTGCCCGGCGTTGCAGTACGTCAGCCGCCCGTCGGCACGCAGGATGGCAAAGAAGATCGTCGCGAAGCGGCTCTCGATGCCGCGCGCGAGGAGCGCCCGGTTGACGCGTGTCATCATCTCGGCCGGCTCGACGGGCGCGAACGACTGCGTCGAGAACATCCCCTGCAGCATCGCGGTGAGCAGCGCCGCCGGCGGCCCCTTGCCGGACACGTCGCCCAGCGCGAAGCCGAAGCTGCCGTCGGGCAGGTCGATGTACTCGAAGAAGTCGCCGCCAATGGCGCGGCACGCGATCGACGTGCCGCTCGCGTCGTAGAAGCTGCCGCGGGTGCGCGACCTGGGCAGCAGCGCCTGCTGAATCTCCGAGGCGATGCGCAGCTCGTTGTCGATGCGCCGCTTCTCGACGGCCTCGCGATAGAGCTGTGCGTTCTCGATGGCGACGGCGGCCTCGGAGGCAAGCGTGTCGAGCGCTTCGATGGTCGCCTGCGACACCAGCGTCCCCTTCTCGCGGCTGTCCAGATACAGCACGCCGGTCGGACGCGACTCGATGGGCGCGCCCGGCTGATCCACGTATCGCACGATCAGCAGCGGCACGCACAGGACGTTGCGGATGCCGCGCGCGATCGTCTCGTGGTGCTTCTCGGCGCGGTCCTCGTCCGGCAGGTCCCTGATCATCACCGCCTTGCCGGTGGCGAAGACCTGCTCGGGAATCTTACGGCTCGTGTCGAAGCGGACGCCGCCGAGCGACATGTGGCCGCGCATGCGCGCGAGCTTCGGCTCGAGCTCGCCGCGCTCGTTGGCCAGCATGACGAAGCCGCGCTCGGCGCCGGTCAGGTCGATGGCCGCGTCCATCACGAGCGTGAGCACCTCGTCGAGCACACGGCTGCTGCCCAGCCCGCGCAGCGCCTCGAGCAGCGTCGCGATCTGCCGGAATCCGCCGACGATGCCGGACGCGCCGCTGCGGGACGCCGTGTCCGCGGACGTGTCGTGGGTCAGGAAAAGCAGCTGGGCGCCGGCCGTCCGCCCGACCTGGATCCGGTCGCCGTGCGACAGCCGCTTCTCGGTGACCTGCGCGCCGTTCACGTAGGTACCGCAGCGCGATCCGCGGTCGCGGACCAGGTACTGGCCGTCGCTGCGCAGGATTTCGGCGTGGTCCCTCGAGACGTCGGTGCCGGTCAGCTGCAGGTCGTTGGCCGACCGCCGTCCGATGGTGAACGCCGGCTTGTCGAGCGGGACGACCCGCCGACCCTGCGCGTCGGAGACTTCGAGCCGCGCGTCTGCCATGGGGTGCGCGGATTATAGCCAACGGCTATAATCCGCCTGCTCTAAATCCACTGACACACCACCCACGGACCGCAGGAGAGAGACATGACCATTCAGGAGCGCGTCGTCGGATCGGTAACCGTTCTCGACCTCGCTGGAAAGCTCGTGCTCGGTGACGGCGACACGCTGCTGAAGGACAAGATACACAGCCTCGTGTTCCAGGATCGAAAGAACATTGTCCTGAACCTCGGAGGGGTCTCCTACGTGGACAGCTCCGGGCTCGGGTCGATGGTCGCGTCGTTCGTGACGGCCAAGAACAACGGCGGGCACGTGAAGCTGCTGAACCTGACGAGCCGGCTGCAGGACCTGCTGGCGATCGCGAAGCTGCTCACCGTCTTCGAGACCTTCGACACCGAAGCCGACGCGGTCCGCAGCTTCCCCGCCCAGGCAACCGCATAGTCTCGCGCGCGAATTGCGTCCGCCGTGACGCCGCCTGCCGGCGGTGTCACGCGCGAGCGCTGGCGGGACCATCCACTGCGCCACCTCGCACCCGGCGCGTGGTCAAGGCATTCGCAGGATGGCGGCGACCAGAGCGCCGATGAAGATGATCATCGTCGTGAACTGAATGCCCACGACCCACATGAAGTGCCGGTCGCCCTTGTCGTCCAACCGCTCGACACGGTGCTCCAGACGAGCGACACGCCGGTCGATCTGGTCGAACCGGCCGTCGATGCGACCCTCCAACTGCTCGAAGTGCTTGTCGACCAGCTCGAAGCGCCTGTCGATTTCGTCGAAGCGCCTGTCGACTTGCTCGAAGCGCTTGTCGACTTGCTCGAAGCGCTTGTCGACTCCCTCGAAGCGCTTGTCGATTTGGTCGAAGCGCTTGTCGATTTGGTCGAAGCGCTTCTCCATCTGATCGAACCGCTTCGCGAGGCTCTCAACCCCCGAGCGCATCTCGTCGCGCAATTCCGGAGTGATGCGTGTTTCCAATTCTGCGACTCGCTGTTCGACCGTCGGCATCTCACAACTCTCCGACCGGCCTTCGTGGCCGGATTCTACATCGTCGTCAGAGCATGAGATGTGCCCGCCGCTTTTCTTCGGAAATCACTCGAACGCGCGCCGCAGGTACGCAGGGCGTGCAACGCCGCGGCTATTCCACTTTGGCGATTTTTGCACCGAGCGCCTTGAGCCGATCGACGAGGTGGCTGTAGCCGCGTTCGACGGTCTCGAGCGGCGCGACGCGCGTCTGACCGTCGGCCGCGAGACCGGCGGCAATCAGCGACATCCCTGACCGCAGGTCGCGCGTATCGAGCATGCGTCCGCCGCGCAGCCTGGTCGGGCCCGTCACGATGATGCGGTGCGCGTCGGCGAGGAACATGTCCGCGCCCATGCCGCTCATCTGCTCGAGCGCGAAGAGCCGCAGCTCGTACATCCAGTCGTGCACCAGCGTCCGCCCTTCCGCCTGCGTCGCCAGCACCGTCACCAGGCTGACGAGGTCGCTCGGAAACCCCGGCCACAGGCCGGTGGTGATGCGCCGCACCGCCTTCGGCTTCGACGGCTTGACCTCGAACGTGCCGCCCCGCATCCCGCACTGCACGTGCATCCGCTTGAGGACCGATCCCACGACCTCCATGTCCTCCTCGCGCGCGCCGTCGATGTCGATCTCGCCGCCGGTGATGGCAGCGATGACCGCCCAGCTCCCGGCCTCGATGTAGTCGCCGCCAAGCCGGTGCTCCCCGCCGTGCAACCGCGTGACGCCGTCGATGCGCAGCGTCGAGCTGCCGATCCCCGTAACGCCCGCGCCCATCGTCGAGAGGAACTCGCAGAGCTCGACGACGTGTGGCTCGGTCGCGGCATGGCGGATTTCCGTCGTGCCCGGCGCGCTGGCGGCGGCGAGCAGCGCGGTCTCGGTGCCGGTTACCGACGCCTCGTCGAGATACATCGACGCGTGGTTGAGCCCGTTGGGCGCCTCGAGGAAATGATCGTCGCCGGACACGATGCGCGCGCCCATCGCCTGCAGCGCGCCGAGGTGCGTCGAGATGGTCCGCCGCGCCGGAAAGTCGCCGCCGGGCGGCGCGATGTGCGCGCGGCCGGTGCGCGCGAGCAGCGGGCCCAGCAGCAGCACCGACCCACGGAGGCGGCCGACAAGCGACCGATCCGGCGCGTGCGTGTTCACCTGCTTGGCACGAATCGTCAGCGTGGTGGTGCCGATGCCGTCGACCTCGACTCCAAGGTCGAGCAGCAGCCTTGCCATCACCTCCACGTCGCCGATGCGCGGCACGTTGGTGAGGACGCACGCGTCTTCGGTCAGCAGGCACGCCGCCAGCAGCGGCAGCGCGGCGTTCTTGTTGCCCTCGACCGCCACACGGCCGCCAAGGCGGTGGCCGCCTTCAATCAGCAGAGTCGACATCTACCCTCGCAGGTACTGCACATCCGGGTCGTCGTCGAACCCGACGAAGACCGGCTCCGGTCGCAGCGCGATTCCGAACCAATCGTTGACGGCTTCCTTGATGCGTCGAGCCAGGCGGATCACGTCACGCGCGGTCGCGCCTCCGCGATTGATGATGGCGAGCGGATGCTTCGTCGACACGCCGGCGGGGCCATCCACGTGGCCGCGGCTCAAGCCGGTCCGCTCGATGAGCCACGCGGCGGGAATCTTCACGTTGTCATTGTCCATCATGAAGTGCGGAACCCGCGGACCCGCGGGGTCCGCGCCGCTCGCAGCAGCGGCCGCGATCCGCTCGAAGGTGGCGCGGCTGACGACCGGATTCATGAAGAACGATCCAACGCTGCGCGTGTCCGAGTCTGCATCATCGAGCACCATCCCCTTGCGCGCGCGAATCGCCAGCACCGCGGCGCGAACGCCGGCAAGGTCGGCGGGTTCGTTCTTCTGCGCGAGATAGTCGGCGAGCTCGGGGTACCTGATCGTGGGCGCGCCGGGACGGAACCTGAACATCACGAAGCAGACGACGAACCGGCCGGCGTCGCGAGCCTTGAAGCGGCTCATCCGATAGCCGAACTCGCAGTCCGCCGCCGACAGCACCACGCGGCTCTGCTGCTCGACGTCGAAGACTTCGACGCATTCGATGACGTGCGCGACCTCCTGGCCGTACGCGCCGACGTTCTGGATAGGCGTGCCGCCTACGGTGCCGGGAATTCCGGACAGGCATTCGATCCCCGCCAGCCCTCGATCGACGGTAAACGCCACGAACGCATCCCACGAGCCGCCGGCCGCCGCATCGATGAACACGTCGTCGCCGCGCCGAATGGGCGTGCCGATGCGCGTGCCGCGTATCTGCAGGACGAGTCCGGGAAAGCCCCGGTCGGCAACGACAACGTTGCTGCCCCCGCCGAGGACGAACACCGGCGCCCGCCGGGCCGCGGCCCATTCGTACGCTCGCGCCACGTCTCGGCCGTACGAGACGCGGGCGAGCCAGCGCGCCGTTCCGCCGACGCCCAGCGTGGTGAGCGGCGCCAGCGGGACGTTCTCCTCGGGAGCCTCAAACGCCACGCAGCGCCTCTTCCTGTTCCCTCAGCGCGACGATGGCCTCGCTGCGCGTGCACAGCGCGAACTCGATCCAGTCGCCTGGCGCCAGCTGGCCGGCGAGCGGCAGGTCCGCGGTGATGACCGTCGCAATCTGCGGGTAGCCGCCGGTCGTCTGCCGGTCGGCCATGAGGAGGAGCGGCTCGCCGGAGGGCGGGATCTGCAGGCCGCCGATGAAGGTGGCATCGGAGATCATGGAGCCTTCGCGGGCCGGGATCCGGCTTGTCCCGAGCGAAGGCGAGGAGGATCTCGGATCCGGGATCCGTAATCGATAGCCCATGCGATCCGATTGGGGCGAGATGGTGAAGCGCGTGCGCTGCAGCAGATGAAGCGCGGACTCGTCGAAGTATCCGTTCTGCGGGCCAGGCATGACGCGCAGGCGAGCACCGCCTTCGATCACGTGTGCGCGAAATCCTGAAGCCTCGCCCCCCAGCTGCCTCGACTCGCCGAGTTGCAGACGATCGCCGGCTTTCAGCGCTCGCCCGTCGATGCCGCCCAGGCCGGCGACAACGGTCGTGGCGCGGCTCCCGAGCACGAGCGGCACGTCTATTCCGCCGTCGAAGGCGATGTAAACGCGAGTCCCGCGGCGGCGCTCGCCAAACCGGAGCACGCTCCCCGCGCCGCACGCACGCATCGAATCAGCGGCGAGCGCGGCGCCGTCGATGGACGCGCTGAGATCGGCGCCGGCAATCGCCACGCGCGCCGGCTGCTCGATTCGCAATTCGGGGCCGAGCAGGGTGGCTTCGAGCGCCGCGGCGCCGGGCGGGTTGCCCGCGAGCGCGTTCGCCAGGCGATACGAGCGGCGGTCCATCGGCCCGGCGACCGGCACACCGCGATCCTGGTGGCCCCAGCGGCCGGAATCCTGGACGGTGGTGAAGAGGCCCGGCTCGACGACAGTGACTCCGCGGGAGGGAGCAGGGATCGAGAATCGGGGATCAAGGGCTCGCAACGAGGCGTGAAGCGGACCTTCCGCCGCCACGAACCTGACCCGATCGCCCGGCGCGAAGAGTGACGCCGGCGAGCGAAGCGGATCGAAGACCGGGACGCCGGTCCGCCCGATCAGCTGCCAGCCCCCGGGCGATTGCCGGGGATAGATCCCGGTCTGCCGGCCCGCGATGCCGACGCTCCCCTGCGGAATCCGTGTGCGGGGCGTCGCCTTGCGTGGCGCAGCGATCGAGTCGTCCACGCTCCCCATGTAGGCGAACCCCGGCAGGAATCCGAGCATGAATACGCGGTACTCGGTCGCGCAATACCGTTCGATCACGGCCGCCGGCGACAGCTTCGCGAACGCCGCCACCTCGTCGAGGTCGGGGCCGTGCTCGCCCCCGTACGCGACAGGTACTTCCACGAGCGCGCCGTCTTTCGCGGCGGCCGCGGAATTCGCCGCGCGACGGAGCGCGCCGCGCAAGCCGTCCACGTCGGCGACCAGCGGATCGAAGTGTACGGCCACCGACCGGTACGTCGGGATGACGTCGCGAACGCCGGCGCGTCCTTCCGCCGCGACCGCCGCGGCAATCGCAATCGCGCGCGCGTTGACCGCGGGATCGATCATCGCCTCGAGCTCGAGCAGCAGCGCCGAATCGCCGGCGTCAAGTATTCGGATCCCGGCTCCGGAATCCCCCTCGCCTTCGCTCGGGACAAGCCGGACGCCGGTCACGCTCCCAGCGCCGCCAGCAGCTTCCGGTGAATGCCGCCGAAGCCGCCGTTCGACATCAGCACGACGACGTCGCCCGGCCGATGTTCGTCCACGACCGTGCTGACGATGTCGTCGATGGCGGGGATGTAGCGCGCATGCTGCTTCCGCGCGCGCAGATCGTCGACGAGCTGCTCGGCGGACAGCCGCTCTGATTCGGGCAGCGACGATCGAAACACCGCCGCGACCACCACTTCGTCGGCGCCGCCGAACGAGCGCGCGAAGTCGTCCTGGAACACGCGCCGGCAGGACGAGGCGGAGCGCGGCTCGAAGACCGCCCAGATGCGGCGGTCGGGATAGCCCGTGCGCAACGCCGCCAGCGTCTCGTGAACGGCCGTCGGGTGATGCGCGAAGTCGTCGAGCACCGTCACGTCCGCCGCGGTCCCTACGATCTCGAGCCGGCGCTTGATCCCCTTGAACGCGCGCAGGCCGTCCGCAAGATCCGCGGCGTCGATCCCCACGTGGCTGCCGACGGCAATGGCCGCGACCGCGTTCCGCACGTTGTGCACGCCGAGCAGCGGCGACGCGAAGCGGCCGAATGGCTCGCCGCGGCGGCGCAGCTTGAAATGCGTCAGGCCGTCGGCGGATTCGATGTCCGTTGCCTGCCAGTCGGCACTGTCCGCCGTTCCGAATGTCTCCATCGGGCTCACCACGTGCTTGACCAGACCCGCCGCGTGCGGGCTGTCCGCGCCGAGCAGCAGCAGGCCGTTGCGCGGCACCAGGTTGCACAGGCGCCGGAACGCCAGCAGCACCGCGTCGAGGTCGGCGTAGATGTCCGCGTGATCGAACTCGACGTTGTTGATCACGGCGACGTCGGGCAGGTACTTCAGGAACTTCGCCGTCTTGTCGAAGAAGGCGCTGTCGTACTCGTCTCCCTCGATGACGAAGTCGCGCCCGCTTCCGATGCGGTAGCTCGAGCCTCCGTCGAAGTTCAACGCAATCCCGCCGATCAGCACCGTCGGGTCCAGCCTGCCATGTGTCAACAACCACCCCGTCAACGACGTCGTCGTGGTCTTCCCGTGCGTGCCGGCGATGACGATGGAACGGGCGCCCCAGAGAAAGTGATCGCGAATGGCCTCGGGCAGCGAGCAGTAGCGGATCTTCCGCTCGAGCACGCTCTCGAGCTCGGCGTTGCCGCGCGAGATGGCATTGCCGACGACCACGAGGTCGACGTCGGCGCCGACGTGCTCGGCGGCGTAACCCGTCATGATGGCGATCCCCTCGCCGAGGAGGAAATCGCTCATCGGGGGGTAGACGTTCTGATCGGAGCCGCTGACGTCGTGGCCGCGGCGCTTGAGCAGCGCGGCAAGCGTGGCCATTGCCGTGCCGCAGACGCCAATGAGGTGGATCCGATTACTCAACCGGTGCCTCCTCGATGACAACAGACGGCCTGGGCGCGGTGACAACGCGCACGCGGACGCCGAGCGGCAACGTCCAGCACGGCCCGGTCGTGTGGCCGGAGGGAAAGCCGGTAATCACCGGCCCTTCGCACTGCTGCGCGAAGGCGCGGACGACGTCGAGGGCGCACGTCTGCCCGTTGGCCTCGTCACAGCCGCGCATCTCGCCAAAGACCATCGCGCGAGCGCGCGACAGGATGCCCGCGAACTGGAGCTGCGTCAGCATCCGGTCGAGCCGGTACGGGCGTTCGTTGACGTCCTCGAGGAAGAGCACGCAACCGGCGGGCGGATCGAAGGCGTACGGCGTGCCGAGCGACGCGGACAGCTGGGTGACGGTGCCTCCGTACAACGGACCCACCGCTTCCCCGCCGCGAACGACCGAAAGGCCCTCCGGCGAGAGCGTGCGGCCCGCACCGTCCTGCATGAACCCGAGCATCGACTCGGCGTCGAACCCGGCCGAGCCCTTTGCGAGCCGGCCTTCGATCATCGGTCCGTGCAGCGCGGTGATGCCGCAGTGACACGTCAGCCACGACAGGATGGAGGTGTTGTCGCTGTAGCCGATGAACACTTTCGGCGCCTGCCGAATCATGTCCGGGTCGAGCAGCGGCAGCATCTGCACGCTGCCGTAGCCGCCACGCACGGCGATCAACGCGGCGATCGTCGGATCCGACCAGGCGCGCGCGAACGCCGCGGCACGAACCTCCGCCGCGCCGGACAGGTACGTCCCCGTCCTGGCAAACACGTCCTCCTCGTAGGTGGGCTCGAAGCCGAGACGGCGCAGTTCGGCGATGCCGCGGTCGAACTCCTCCCGCGAAAAGGGACTCGCGGGCGACACGACCGCGATGCGCGCGCCAGGCGTAACCGCTGGTGGCTTCAGCAGAGCGGACAGCTCAATGCCCAAGACTCAATGCCCAATGCGGCAACGGATCAGAGAAAGCGTGACATCTCGTCGGCGATGCGGCGATGCGCGTCGTTGCCCAGGACGTGGCGAAGGCCGCGCGGGCTCCCGGGCGCGACGGGCGCCGCGAGGAAGCGCTCCTTCGCCCGGCGGTTGCGCGCGAGCGCGTCTTCGGCACGCTTGTACGGGATGCGCCCGTCCTCGACGGCGTGGACCAGCGCCTCGAGCACCTCGACGTGCACCTCCGCGTCGCGTGATCGCTCCTCGCTCAGCGCGCGGCAGACGAGCACGCCGTCGCAGCCGGCCGCGATGGCCTGGACCGCGGCGTCGGCGGCGGTATAGGTATCGGCAATCGCTTTCATCTCGAGGTCGTCGCTGAGGATGACGCCGTCGAAACCAAGCTCCTCGCGCAGCATGCCGCGGACGATGGTCGCCGACAGCGTGGCCGGCTTCTCCTCGTCGAGCGACGGCACCAGGATGTGCGCGGTCATGATGAAGGCGACATCGCTGCGAATGGCTTCGCGGAACGGCACGGACTCGACGCGCCGGATGCGATCGGGCGGATGCTCGACGAGCGGCAGCGCGAGGTGCGAGTCGACGGCGGTGTCGCCGTGACCGGGAAAGTGCTTGCCGCACGCGGCGACGCCGTTCTCCTGCAGCCCGCGAATGATGGCGGCACCGAGCCTCGCCACCGTGTCCGCATCCTCCGCGAGCGCGCGGTCGCCGATGATGGGGTTGCGCGGATTGGTATGGATGTCGAGCACCGGCGCGTAGTCGAGCGTCACGCCGACCGCCTTGAGCTCGGCCGCCAGCGCCGCCGCGAACCGCCGCGCCAGCGCGTCGTCGCCGCTGCGCCCGAGCGTCGCCATCGGCGGCCATTCGGTGAACGGCGCGCGCAGGCGCGCGACACGGCCGCCTTCCTGATCCACGGCCACCCACAGCGGCAGGCCCGCGGACAGCGACTGCAGATCGTGACTGAGCTCCGCCACCTGCTCCGGCGCCTCGATGTTGCGCTTGAAGAGCGTGACGCCGCCGAGCTGAAACTCGCGCGCCAGCGCTCGCATCTCCGCGGTGACGGTCGTCGCGGGCAGGCTGCCAATCAGCAGTTGGCCAATCTCGCGGCGAAGAGGCACGAAGCCATTAAACCACGAAGTTCGCGACCGACACGAAGGACGACACCGACCTTCGTGGTTTAATTTCTTCGTGATCATCGAGACGTCCGCGCCGACGCGCATCGATCTCGCGGGCGGGACGATCGACATCTGGCCCCTCTACCTCTTCCACCCGGGCGCGCAGACGCTCAACGCGGCGATCAGCCTGCGGGCGCGCGCGCGCCTGGAGTCGCGCGCCGACGATCGCATCGTCATTCGCTCGGAAGACACCGGCGTGACGCTCGAAGCCGACAGCTGGCAGGAGCTGCGCGGTCGCCGCGAGCTGCGGCTGCTGTCGCTGCTCGTCCACTTCTTCGAAACGCGCGGCATCACGCTGACCACGTCGTCCCAGTCGCCGGCAGGCGCGGGCATCGCCGGCTCGTCGGCCCTGAACGTTGCCGTCTGCGGGGCGCTCGCGGACTGGAACCGCACCCATTTCGAGCCGGAGGCGCTGCTGCAGATCGCGATGAACGTCGAGGCGCAGACCATCGCGGTGCCGACCGGCCTGCAGGACTACCGGCCCGCGCTCTATGGCGGCATCGCCGCGCTCGAGCTCGAGGTCGATGGCGTCCGCCGTATTCCGCTGGCGATCGACTTCCGAGAGCTCGAACAGCGGATCGTCCTCTGCTACACGGGCGAGCCGCGCAACTCGGGGACCAACAACTGGGAGATCACGAAGAAGCACATCGACGGCGACCGCCATGTCTTCGACTGCTTCGAGCGCATCCGCGACACGGCGGCGACCATGCGCGAACGGCTCGTGCAGGGCGACTGGGACGGCGTCGGTGCGGCCATCGCGGAAGAATGGGAGAACCGCAAGCGGCTCGCGCCAGGCGTGACGACGCCCGGCATCGAGACGCTCATCGCGCGGGCGATGGCGGCCGGCGCGACCGCGGCGAAGGTGTGCGGCGCGGGCGGCGGCGGATGCCTGTTCTGCTACGGCGCGCCCGGCGCGCGTGCCGCGATCGCCGGGGCGCTCGCCTCCGGCGGCGCCCGGCTGCTCGACTACACCGTCGAGCGCGACGGCTTGACGCGTGGATAACCATCCGATCGCGCAGGTCTTCGCGGAGATCGCGGACCTCCTCGAGATCAAGGGCGAGAACGTTTTCAAGATTCGCGCCTACCGCTCGGCCGCCGACACCATCAACGCGTGGGCCGATCCCGTCGCGCGCATGGACGAGAAGCAGCTGCTCGACCTGCCCGGCATCGGCAAGGACCTGGCGAAGAAGATCCGCGAACTGGCGGAGACGGGCACCTGCCGTTTCCACCAGGACCTCCTCCTCGAGTTCCCGCCGACCATTCTCGACCTGCTGCGGCTGCAGGGCGTCGGCCCGAAGACGGTGGCGCTGCTCTACTCGTCGCTGAACATCCGCAGCGTCGAGGAGCTGGTCGAGGCGGCGAAGGCGGGCCGCCTGCGCGCGCTGAAGGGGATGGGCGCGAAGAAAGAGGCGCTCATCCTCAAGGCGGTCGAGGAACGGGAGAAAGATCGCGGGAGGCACCTGCTCTCCGACACGACGTCGATCGCCGCGGAGCTCGTGGCCTACTTGCGCGAACATGCGCCCGCGGCGGAATTCACGCCCGTGGGCAGCCTGCGGCGCGGCTGCGAGACGTGCGGCGACATCGACATCCTGGCGACCGGCGCCGAACCGTCGCTGATGGAACAATTCGTCGCCTTTCCCCGCGTCGAACGCATCCTCGGCCAGGGCGACACCAAATCGAGCATCCGCATCCTCGGCGGCTACCAGGCCGATCTCCGGCTGGTCCCGCCCGAGAGCCGCGGCGCCGCGATGCAGTACTTCACCGGCTCGAAGGCCCACAACGTCTCCCTGCGGGACCGGGCCATCCAGCACGGGTTCAAGCTGAACGAGTACGGCCTGTTCCGGGTGGACGACGACAGCCGCGTGGCGGGGGACACGGAAGAAGGCATTTACGAGGCGCTCGGCATGGCGTGGGTGCCGCCGGAACTGCGCGAGAACCGCGGGGAAATCGACGCGTCGATCGCACGCCAGCTCCCGCGGCTGGTCTCGGCATCCGACCTGCGCGGCGATCTCCACATGCACACGACCGTCACGGACGGGCGCGACGACCTCGACACCATGGCGGCCGCCGCGCAGCGTCTTGGGTACAGTTACATCGCGATCACGGACCACAGCAAGGCGCTGGCGATGTCGAACGGGCTCGACGAAAACGGCGCGCTCGCGCACGCTGCCCGCATCCGCGCGCTCAACGGCCGTTTCGGGGAGCTGACGCTGCTGGCGGGCATCGAGTGCGACATCCTCGCCGACGGCACGCTCGACCTCGCCGGCGACTGCCTTGCGCAGCTTGATATCGTGATTGCGTCGGTGCATTCGCATTACGGGCAGGACGAAACGCAGACGACGGACCGCATCCTCAGGGCGATCGAGTGCCCGTGGGTCGACGTGCTGGGGCATCCGATGAGCCGCCGCCTGCTGCAACGGGAGCCGCTGAAAGTGAACTTCGAGCAGACCGTGAGCGCCGCGGTGGCGCGCGGCGTGGCGTTCGAGGTCAACTCGCAGCCGGACCGGCTCGATTTGAGCGACGCCCTTGCGCGCGTCGCGCACGAGCGTGGAGCGACCATCGTGATCTCGACGGACGCGCACTCGACGCTGGCGCTCGGCAACGTGCGGTGGGGCGTGCAGGTGGCGCGGCGGGCGTGGCTGACGCCCGAAGCGATCTTGAATACGCGGCCGCTCGAGGAGATGCGCGCAATGCTGAGACGCAACCGCCGGGTGGAGGCCGATGGCCGATAAACCGCTCGGATTCGTGGCGCTGAAGTCGATCAAGAAGGGTCCCCAGGACCCCGGATCGACGCTCGCCCAGATACGCGAGATTTATTTCAAGACCACCAAGCGCACCATCCAGCACGACATCGCGCATGCGATCGAGCTGCTGAAGAGCCTCCCGACCGAGGACGAACGCGACAAGGCGGCGGTCTACATGGACGGGCTCGCGCAGATGCGGAGCGAGTGGGCTCCGGCCGAAAAGAAGAAGAGACGGACATGAACGAGCCCCGCCGCTTCCTGCAACGGGTGTGGGAATCGGTGCGCCAGCCGCCGACGGTGGCGTCGGCGCGCGCCGCCGACGACCTGGTCGAGCTCTGCGACTCGCTGCTCTCCGAACGCGGGGAGGTCTCGGGCGCCCGCATCGCCGCCGAGGCGATGAGCGCCTACGAACAGCTCACCGAGGGCGGCCGCGACGCGTTCTTCACGCGCCTCGTGAACCATTACGCGGCGGACAGCGGCACAGTCGATCTCGCCATCGACAACTACCGCGCGAATCCGACGCCCGCCAGGCTGCACGAGCTGCACGTCGCCGCGGAGTCGCGCCGCCAGGAGCTGTTCCGGCGGCTGAACACGGCGCCGGGCGGCACCCGCACGCTGGTGCAGATGCGGGCGGATCTCCTGCGGACGCTGGCGGACCATCCCGAGCGTTCGAGCGTCGACGGCGACCTGGCGCACCTGTTCCGCTCCTGGTTCAACCGCGGCTTCCTGGTCCTCCAGCGAATCGACTGGCGGACCTCCGCGCTCGTCCTCGAGCGGCTCATTCAGTACGAAGCCGTGCACCAGATCCAGGGGTGGGACGACCTGCGCCGCCGGCTGGAAAAGGATCGGCGCTGCTACGCGTTCTTCCATCCCGCCCTGCCCGACGAACCCTTGATCTTCATCGAGGCGGCGCTGACCCAGGGCATCATCGGCAACGTGCAGCCGCTACTCGATCCGCGCGCCCCGATTGCCGACCCGGCGGAGGCGCGCTGCGCCATCTTCTACTCGATTACCAACTGCCAGGTGGGGCTGCGCGGCGTCTCGTTCGGCAATTTCCTCGTCAAGCAGGTGGTCGAAGACCTGAGCGGCGAGTTCCGCCGCCTGCGGAAATTCGCGACGCTCTCGCCCGTCCCGGGCTTCCGCGGGTGGCTGTCGTCGCATCGCGCGTTCATGTCCGACGAGCTCGCCTCGGTCGAGGTGCAGGATGCGACGACCCTCGGCAAGGTCTCGCCGGCGCTGAAGGAAGAGATCCTGCGTCTGTGCGCGTACTACCTGCTGCGCGCCAAGCGCGGGCACGCGCCGCTCGACCCCGTCGCCCGCTTCCACCTGGCCAACGGCGCCAGGCTCGCGCGCGTGAACTGGCTCGGCGACTCGTCGCGCGCCGGCATCGCCGCCTCGCTCGGCGTAACCGCGAATTACGTGTACCGGGTTGCGGACGTGGAAGCGAACCACGAGGCCTACGCGAAGAACTTCCGCGTCGTCACCTCGTCGGTGCTGGAGCGGCTGGCGCGCGACGTGAAGGTGCCGGCCTAGGCGCGTCCCGCGAACTCGCGCGTCTCGGTGTGCACCTTGACGCGCTCCCCTTCCTTGATGAACAGCGGCACGCGAATCTCGAGCCCGGTCTCGAGCGTCGCCAGCTTCGTCACGCCGCCGCTCGCCGTGTCACCGCGCACACCTGGCTCGGTGTAGGTCACCGCCAGCTCGACGTGCTGCGGCAGCTCGAGGCCGATCGGCCGGCCGTTGAACCGCTGGATGTCCACGTGCACGTTGTCCGCGAGCAGCTTGGCGGCATCGCCGACGATCTCGGGACTGAGCGTGATCGTTTCGAACGTCTCCTGGTTCATGAAGTTGAAGCCGGAGGCGTCGGAATAGATGTAGGACGCCGTCTCGACGCTCAGATCCGGTTCCTTGAACTTGTCGCCCGCCTTGAACGTCTTGTCGAACACCGCGCGCGTGAGCAGGTTGCGCATCTTGATGCGCACGAGCGTCTGCCCTCCGCGGGCCGTGGGCTTGGACACCTCGACGTCGATGCAGTGGTAGGGGGCGCCCTCGTGCTCGAAGAACATCTTCCGCTTGACGTCGATTGCTTCAATCTGGCTGGCCATAAGCAGTGGGCAGTGGGCAGTGGGCAGTAGGTGGCAGGAACGAGTTGCCCGGTGCCTTGCTGCCGCCTAGTGTATAAGAACTGTTCGAGGAGTCTTACTCATGCGAGATCGCTTCATCGTCAGCCGGCGCCGGCTGCTGCAGTCGGCGGGCGGCGTATTCGCGGCGTCGGCGTTCCGGCCGGAGCTCCGCTTCGAACCCGCAGCCGCCGCGGACGTCAGCGACGTCATGACGACGCTGAGCACGTTCATGGGCGGCGCCGCGACACGCGCGCTGCCCGAGGCGGTCGTCGAGAAGACGAAGTTCATGATCCTCGACACGCTGGCGGCGATGATCTCCGGCACGGAGCTGCCGCCGGGCAAGTTTGCCATCGCGTTCGCACGCGCGAACGCCGGGAACAATCCCGTCTGCACCGTCGCCGGATCGTCGGTGCGATGCGGTCCGATGGAGGCCGCGCTCGCCAACGGCATCCTCGGGCACTCCGACGAGACCGACGACACGCATCCCCCGTCGCAGTCGCACCCGGGCTGCGCGGCGGTTCCGGCCGCGCTGGCGGTGGGCGAGAAGTTTTCGATCGACGGCACGCGGTTCGTGCGCTCGGTCGCGCTCGGCTACGACATCGGCACGCGTGTCACGGCCACGCTCGGCAAGCTGCAGTACATGTTCGAGAGCCATCGCAGCACGCACGGCATCGCCGGCACCTTCGTCGCCACCGCGGCAGCGGGGTGCGCGGCGGGCCTGAACACGCAGCAGATGCGGTGGCTGCTCTCGTATGCGGCGCAGCAGGCGTCAGGCCTGGCGTCGTGGCAGCGCGACGTCGATCACATCGAGAAGGCGTTCGACTTCGGCGGCATGACCGCTCGCAACGGCGTCACCGCGGCGCTCCTCGTCCAGGCCGGCGGCACCGGCGTGGACGACATCCTGTCGGGGACCGACAGCTTCTTCCAGGGATTCGTGCCGAAGAACAGCGCCGGGATGATCGTGGAGGCGCTTGGCACCCGCTTCGAGGTGATGCGAACGGACATCAAGAAATGGACGGTCGGGGCGCCGATCCAGGCGCCGCTCGACGCGCTCGACCTCCTGATCAAGCGCGAGCGGTTCGACGCGCCGCAGGTGAAAGACGTCGTCGTCCGCGTCGCCACGGACGAGGCGGCAATCGTCAACAACCGCGAGATCTCGGACATCAACCTGCAGCACCTCGTCGCCGTGATGCTGCTCGACAAGACCGTCTCGTTCAAGGCCGCGCACGACGTCGCGCGCATGAAGGACCCGGCGGTCCTGCGCGAGCGCGCCAAGGTGCGGCTCGTCCCCGACGACGAGCTCGAGAAGCTGATGCCGCAGCGCACGGCGATTGTCGAAGTGACGCTGACCGACGGCAGGACCGTCCGCGAGCGCGTCGGCACGGTGCGCGGCACGGCGGCGAACCCGATGCCGAAGGACGAGGTCATCGCCAAGGCGCGCGACCTGATCGCGCCGGTGCTCGGCGCGGCGACGTTCCAGAAGCTGTCGGAGACGGTGTTCGCGCTCGAACGCCTGAAGGACGTGAACGAGCTGCGGACCTTGATCCAGCGGGCCGGCTGAAGCCGGCCCCTACTTTTCGATCACGACCTTCCTGCGCGCCGTGACGCGCAGTACCTCCGGCACGTTCTTGTTGGTCGACAGCGCCTTCAGGTCTTTGTCGTTCAGCCGGTTGAGGAAATTCATCGACATCGCCACGGGCGTTTTCGGGTTCTTCACCAGCGCGTGGACGATGTTGTAGTTCTTGGTGTAGTTGCGGGAGAACCCGATCATCCGGAGGATCTCCTCGTTTATCGTCGCCATCTTGGCGATGCTCTCGACCTCGGTCTCGGTGATCTTCGGGCTGCTCAGCACGGCCACGCCGACGATCTTGTTCGGGTCGCGGATGAGCACGGCGCGCTCCTCGCGCGATCCCTTCATCGCCAGCGCCATCCGCTGCGCGACGTTGAGCGCGGCAATTTTCTGGACCGTGGACGCACGCGGCTCCCCACCGGCCGACTCGTCCTCCTCCGGCGTCTCCTGGCTCAAGAGCGCGTCGTCGTCCGTGACAGCGACCTCGAGGAGCGGTTCGTCGGCCTGCGGCGCTGGCGTGGCGCCGGGCTGGACGCCGCGGCCGGCGAAGAATTCGCGCATCTCGGTGGAGACGTCCGACCGCGCGAGAAAGGCCTCGAGCGAGGCGCGCGGGATCGTCGTGACGGTCGCTTCGGCGGCGGATGCGATCTCGGGATCGTGGTCGTCGACCAGCATCATCAGCAGCGCGAGCTGCTCGTGCGCGCGCGGCGCCATGCCGCCCTGCGCCGCCTGCAGGCGGATGTCGCGCGCGACCTCACCGCGGCGGAAGAAGTCCAGGAGCGGGGTCTTGAGGCCGGGATCCATACCTAAGTGGAAAAGTTTAAAAGTGGAAAAGTGGAAGAAGTAAGTTCAAAGTGCGCAAGTGGAAAAGTGGAAAAGTGGAAAAGTGGAAAGTAAGGTCGAAGTGCGCTCCATTTATCTGAGAGACCAGAAAAGGATCGCGGCCGCGACGAGGACGATCGTGGCGAGGATCATGACGGCGCGCGCGTCCAGCGGCCGCTTGCCGCGCGTCCCGTCGTCGATGAGCACGTGCGGGCTGCCGGCGCTGACGGACTCGTCGGGAAACTGCGCGAGGAATTCGCGCACCGTTTGTTCGGGATCGACGCCAATCTCGGCCGCGTACGAACGGACGAACGCGCGCGAGAAGATGCCGCCGGGAAGCCGCGAGATGTCGTTGCGCTCGAGCGCCTCGAGCGCGCTGACGGAGATCTTGGTGCGCTCGGCGATTTGACGGAGGGAGACGCCGCGCTGCTCGCGAGCCTGCCTCATCCGCGAGCCGAAATCGACGTCCGGTCCCTTGACGGCCACCATCACACGCCGGCCATGTTAGGGAACACGTCGAGACGTGTCAAACATGCTGATGCCGGCCACGCCGCTGGCGCCCGCCGCCATCACCTCGCCGATGCGCGCGGCCGTGATGCCGCCGATGGCGAGCACCGGAAGACGCGTCGCGGCGGCGGCCGCGGCAAGCCCGGCCACGCCCGCCACCGCCAGGCCGGGCTTCGAGGTGGTCTCGAAGACGGTGCCGAAGACGAGATAGTCCGTCGCCCCTTCCTCCGTCGCCGCCAGCGTTTCCGCGAGCGAGTGAACCGACCGGCCGATGAGAAACCGTGGCGGGGCACACGCGCGGGCCCGCTGCGCGGCGAACGAATCGGCGCGCAGGTGCACGCCGTGCGCACCGGCGGCCAGCGCCACGTCCAGCCGATCGTTGACGAGGACGCGGGTGCCGGTCCCTCGAACGGCCTCGACACACGACGAGACGAGACGCGCCAATGGACCTCCGTCGAGGTCGCGCTCGCGAACCTGGACGAGGTGCACCCCGGCGCGCGCCGCCTCGCGCACGTGTTCCACGAGTGCCGTCTCCCATGCCGGCCCTAGACGATGGCGATCGGTGATCAGGCAGAGGACCGGCGCCAGTTCTCTACTCGTGGCTGTTCCCCCGAAGCGCCAGCGAAGGCGTATCGGCCGGGCGCGCGAGGAGAATCGAGATGAGCTCGCCGAGTCCGGAGATCAGGTTGATCAACCCGAGCCCCGAGACGGCGCCGCGCACGAAGTTGTTCGTGATGACCGCATGAATGACCGGCACCGTTTCGGCGAAGTAGTTCCGATCCCAGAACGACGACCACGGCACCACCAGCAGCGCAAGCCCGATTTCGAAGAAGAAAGCCACGACGAAGAGCCGCTTCACTGGCGGTGGCTCTCCGCCTGCTGGGCGCGCGACAGGTACATGATGCGCGTGCGGACGTCGCGGTAGCCGTCGGCCTCGGCGTCGAGCTCCATGAGAATGGCGAGCGCGCGCGCCGACTCACCCTGCGCTTCCAGCGCGCCGGCGAGCTCGTAGAGCAGGTCGTAGCCTTCCTCGGGCGAGGGGGGCGGCGCCTCAGCGGCGCGTTCGAGCCACTCGACACCTTCGTTGAGATCACCGCGGTCGATGAGGAGGCGTCCGAGCCGTGTCGCGGCCTTGAAGCGCATCATCGGCACGCGTGCGGCCGCTTCGAGCGCCGCAATCGCTTCCTTGTCGAGCCCCTGCTCGATCAACTGCGTCGCCTGGTCGTACTGCGCCAGCGCGGCCGATGCCTGCTGCTCGCGGGCCGACTTCGCGCGCATCTGCGCGAAGACATCCTCCAGATCCGGCGTGGGTTCGGCGATGGCGGCCCGCGGCTCCTCCATGCGGCTCGGCGGCGTCTCCGCGGGGGGCTCGTCCGCGTGCGGCCTGGCGAAGACGGGCTCGCCCGCCGGCGCCTTGGGTGAGAACGGCGGCGGGGGGCTGGACGACATCAGCCCGGATAGCGCGGTGCTCAGGTCGATCTCCGCCACCTCCAGCATCACCCTGTCGTCCTCGTCACCCGTGATCGGCAGATCGGGGATCGCCTCCTGCACCGCTGGCGGATCGATGGGAAGGTCCGCGACCGGCACCTCCGGCATCGTCGGAATGTCGTTCTCGGGATAGACGAAGATGTCGACCTCCGGCAGCGCGCCGGCGTCGCGCACTTCGGGAATCGCCGCGGTGAGGTCGAAATCGTCCATCGAGAGCGCATCGGGCGCCGGCTCTTCCGCCGACTGGCCGGCGCGCACGCGCGCGATGGCCGTCTCGGGGTTCGAGATGCCGCGCAGCGTGAGGATGTGACGGAGCAGCTCGGCGTGCGCCTCGTTGGCCGGATCGCCGCGCAGGAGGTCCTCGGCAACCTGCACGAGCTTCGCGGTGGCCGGCTGATGAGGGGTTTGATCGATGAACTTCCGCAGCGCGGCCGCGGCTTTCGGCGCATCGCCCTGCAGCAACGCCGCGTCCGTGATCGCGTCCACGCACGCGAACGCCGACTCGACCCGCCCCTTCGCCATCAGCTCGTCAGCGAGCTTGACGATGTCGGGCTCGCGGCCGGGTGCAAGCGCGAGCACCCGCGCCATCGCGACGCGCGCGTCTTCTTCGCGGCCTTCGGCGAATTCGAGCGTCGCGAGCGCGAGCAGCAGCTCGATGTCGTCGCCCGCGGTCTCGAAGCTCAGATAGGCGCGCGCCTGCTTCGGCTGGCCGGCGGCGAGAAACTCGCGCGCGAGCCGGACGCGCAGCTCGGCATCGAACGGGTCGATGTCGGCGGCCTCCGCCAGCAGCCTGAGCGCTTCGTTGCGCTTCTTGTCCTTCTCGAGGGTGAAGGCTGCCTCTTTCAACAACTCGACGGCCCGGAAGCCGTCGCCAAGCTGCTGTGCCGCGTGGGCGGCCGCGATTCTCGATTCGACGTCGGATTCCGGCAGCGAGCCGAGCCGCAGGATGCACTCGGCCGCCGCGCGATCCTCGCCGCGCGACTCGCGCTGCCGGGCGACCTGCCTCAAGTACTGCTTCGCGTCGACGAACTTCCCCTGCCGCTCGCCGATGCTCGCCAGCTGCATCAGGATGTGCTCGTGATCGGGCTGCAGCTTCAGCGCCTTCTTGTAGAGCGCCGCCGACTTCGGAAAAAACCCCTCCGAGAACTGATGATCCGCGATGCGGACGTACTGCTCGATCGCCTTGTCGTTCTTCCCCGCGCGGACGTAGAGGTCGCCGAGCGCGTTGATGGTGTTCCAGTCCTGCGGCTGCTCGTCGAGGAGGCGGACGTACTCCGCGATCGCTCCATCGAGCTTTCCCTGGCGGAGCAGCTTGTCCGCCTGCTTCAGAGCCGCGTCTCGATCAATTGCCACAGGACAACAAGGTGGGAAGGGGTACCGTCGCTACTCTTCCATCGTATCAAACAGCGACGGGGGCCTGAAGGAGCGCCGGTGCAGCGCGGAATACCCATGCTGGGCGACCGCGGCGAGATGATCGGCGGTCGCGTAGCCCTTGTGGCGGTCGTACCCGTAGCGCGGGTCGGTGGCGTGGTGGAGCAGCATCTCGCGATCGCGCGTCACCTTGGCGACGATCGACGCCGCCGCGATGGCCGTGCACCGCCGGTCGCCGTGCAGCACCGCGCGCTGCGCCATCAGCAGCTCGGGAATACGGAACGCGTCCACGAGCACCAAGTCGGGCAGCGGCGCGATCGTCATCACCGCGCGGCGCATGGCTTCGAGCGAGGCGCGATGGATGTTGATGGCGTCGATCTCCTCCGGCTGCGCCGACGCGACGGACCAGGCGATAGCCTTGCGCGTGATGACGCCGTACAGGCGCTCGCGCTCGAGCGCCGTCACCATCTTCGAATCGTGGATGCCGGGAATGTAACGGTCGGGGTCGAGCACCACGACGGCCGCGACGACGGGGCCGGCCAGGCAGCCGCGCCCCACCTCGTCCACTCCGGCGACGCGCTGGAACCCGTACCGCCTGAGGGCGTTTTCGAGGGTTCGCATCGCTCGCGTCTTCACCATGGCTCGCTCCCCGTCGGGAGTGTAGCGCTACTGGGCTTTCTTCGTCGTGCTCTCTTTCATGCGCGCCGCCTTGCCCTTCAGGTCGCGCAGGAAATACAGCTTCGCGCGCCGGACGCGCGCCGACCGCACGACGTCGACCTTGGCGATGGTCGGCGAGTGCAGCGGGAAGATGCGCTCGACGCCCTGACCGAAGGAGACCTTGCGCACGGTGAACGACGCGCGCGCGCCGCCGCGGTGCAGGCCGATGATGATCCCCTCGAAAATCTGGATGCGCTCCTTGTCGCCCTCGCGCACCTTCACGTGCACGCGGACGGTGTCGCCAGACTGCATGCGGGGCCGCTCCGCCAGCTGCGACTTTTCGACCAGCTCTATCGCGCTCATGGCATCCTCCACCTGGGCCGGCCTGAAGGCCGGACCCTACGACTGCGGCGCGGCCCCCCCGGGTCCGCGCTCCTTCAATATCTCGTCGAGCAGCTCGCGATCTTCGGCGTCGAGCGCGGCGCTCTCCATCAAGTCGGGCCGCCGCTCCAGCGTCCGCGCCAGCGCCGTCTTCCGCCGCCACCGCCGGACCTCGGCGTGGTGGCCCGACAGCAGCACGTCCGGCACCTTCAGTCCAGCGAACTCCGCCGGCCGCGTGTAGTGCGGGTAGTCCAGCAACCCGCGCGCGAACGAGTCCTCGGCCACCGACTGCTCGTCGCCGACGACGCCCGGCACCAGCCGGCTCACTGCGTCGACGATGATCATGGCAGGCAACTCGCCGCCACTGACCACGAAATCGCCGAGCGAGATTTCCTCGGCCCCGACGAGCTCGGGGACCCGCTCGTCCATACCTTCGTATCGGCCGCACAGCAGCACGATATGCTTGAGCCTGCTCAGCCGGTCCGCCTCCGCCTGCGTGAACCGGATGCCCTGCGGCGAGAGCAGAACCACCGCGTCCGGCTTTCCACGGTGGCGACGCAGGTCCTCGACCGCCCTGACGAGCGGCTCCGGCTTCATCACCATGCCCGGCCCGCCGCCATACGGCATGTCGTCCACGCTGCGGTGCCGGTCCGTCGTGTGGTCGCGCAGGTCGACGACGCTGACATCCAGCACGCCGGTCGCGATTCCGCGGCTGACGACCCCTTCCGCGAGCGCGGCCTCGATCATCCGCGGAAAGATGGTGACGATGTCGAATTTCATTTTTGGGCCGCCTTAAGGCGGCCCCTACGTACCCTCTGATGATCGTAGGGGCGTCCCCTCTGATGATCGTAGGGGCGTCCCCTCTGATGATCGTAGGGGCCGGCTTTAGCCGGCCCAGGTTCGTTCAGCCCCAGCAACCCTTCCGGTGCGTCAATCCGGATCTTCCTGTTCGCCACGTCGATCGCCACGCAGATGTCGACGGCCAGTGGAACCAGAATCTCGCCGCGCGGCCCGCCGATCACGACCCGGCTGGCTCCTGCCCCGCCCTCGACGCGCGTCACCTCGCCGACGACATCACCCGCGATCGTCTCGACGAGGCATCCTACGAGCTGATGCTCGTAATACGTCCCCGGCTGCAGCGGCTGCAGTGCGTCTTCCGCCACTCTCAGCTCGAGCCCCGCCAGCCGCTCGACGTCCTCGATGCGGTCGAAGCCGGCGAAGCCGACGATCGGCCGGCCGTTCTGCACTCGCATCGACGCGACCGTCAGCTGCTCCTGGCCGCCACCCGAACGCGTCCACACCGTGGCCCCCGCCGCAAATCGCTCTTCGACGAAGTCGGTCTCGGGGTTGACGACGACCTGGCCCTTCAAGCCGTGGGGACGAGCGACGCGGCCAACGAGAACCATGTCGTCCCAGGCCGGCGTCGGCTGGGATCCGGGATCCGGGATCCGGGATCCGATCTCGGTCTCCCGCGCTTTCCGGGTCCCGGATCCCGCATCCCGGATCCCGTCCATCGTCAGTCCCGAATATCCAACTGCGCCCGCTTCCCGTGTTTCTCCGCCGCCAGCGCGACCAGCGTCCTCAGCGCCGCCGCCGTTCGCCCCTGCCGCCCGATGATCTTCCCCATGTCGCCGGGCGCGGTGGTCAGCGAATAGACGGTCATGCCCCGGCGCTCGTTCTCGGTCACACGCACGGCGTCGGGATGATCCACCAGCGCTCGCGCCACGACCTCGACGACCGCCTTGATCGGGTCTGCGCCGGCGCCTGCCCCGGGCGCAGTCGAGGCGTCCGGAGCGGCCATTACTGCGCCGCTGGCGCTTCGACGACCGGCGCCGACAGATCCCGCGACAGGTGCTTGCCGAGCAGCGTCCGCACCGAGTCGGACGGCTTCGCGCCCTTCTTCAGCCAGTGCTCGATGCGCGCCTTATCCAGGTTGACCTGCGCCGGCTTCGACCGCGGGTGGTACGTGCCCACGTTCTCGACAAAGTTGCTGTTCTGCGCCGACCGCGCCTCGGTGACCACCACGCGGAAATAGGGCTTCTTGCTGGACCCCATCCGCCGCAAACGAATCGTGAGCATTTCCTCTCCTAAGAACCACGAAGGACGCGAAGGTCACGAAGCCCAAAATCTCTTCGTGTTCTTCGTATCTTCGTGGTTTTCAACGTGTCTTGATCAACCCCCAGGGGCCGCCCTTCTTCCGCTTCTTGCCGCCTGGCGCCGCGAACCCGCCGCCCTGGGGCGCGTTCGGCAGCTTCGGCATCCCTTTGATGCCCTTCATGTTCGGCAGGCCGCCCTGGCTCATCATCGCGAGCACCTTGCGCATCTCGATGAACTGCTTCAGCAGCCGGTTCACTTCCTCGACCGTCGTGCCGCTGCCTTTCGCGATGCGCTTCCGGCGGCTCCCGTTGATGATCTTGTCGTTGCGCCGCTCTTCCGCCGTCATCGAGCAGATGATCGCCTCGACGCGCCCCATCTGCTTCTCGTCGGGCTTGTTGTCCGCGAGCTGCTTCAGGTTGCCGAGCCCCGGGATCATCCCGAGGATGCTCTCGAGCGGCCCCATCCGCCGGATCGTCTTCAGCTGCTTGCGGAAGTCGTCGAGCGTGAACTCGTTCTTCCGCAGCTTCTCTTCGAGATCCGCCGCCTCGTCCTCGTCGATCGCCTGCTCGGCCTTCTCGATGAGCGACAGCACGTCGCCCATGCCGAGCATCCGCGACACGATCCGGTCCGGGTGGAACAGCTCCAGGTCGGTGAGCTGCTCTCCGCTGCCGACAAACGCGATCGGCACGCCGACGACCGAGACCACCGACAGCGCCGCGCCGCCGCGGGCGTCGCCATCGAGCTTGGTCAGCACGACGCCGGTGACGCCGACGCGCCGGTTGAACTCGCCGGCGCTCTTGATCGCATCCTGCCCCGTCATCGCGTCCGCGACGTAGAGCAGGTCGGACGGCTGCACGGCGGTCTTGATCGCCTGCAGTTCGTCCATCAGCTCGTCGTCGATGTGCAGCCGCCCCGCGGTATCGACGATAACCGTGTCGAACCCCTTGGCCTTCGCTTCCGCGAGCGCGCCGCTGGCGCGCACGACCGGATCCATCGTCTCCGGTTCGTAGACCTTCACGTCCGCCTGCTGCCCGACGATCGACAGCTGCTGGATCGCCGCCGGCCGCCTGACGTCGGTCGAGACCATCAGCGGATGCCGGCCCTGCCGCACCAGCCATTTCCCGAGCTTGCCCGACGTCGTCGTCTTGCCCGAGCCCTGCAGTCCCAGCAGCAGGACGACGCGCGGCGTCGGTGCGTCCTTGCGCAGGCCGCCTTCGGCGTCGCCGAAGAGCGCGAGCATCTCGTCGCGGACGATCTTGATGACCTGCTGCCCGGGCGACAGGCTCTTCAGGACCGCCTGGTCCATCGCCTGGTCGCGGACCCGGTCGATGAACGCCTTGACGACCTTGAAGTTGACGTCGGCCTCGAGCAGCGCCAGCCGGATCTCGCGCAGCGCGGTCTCGACATGCTCGGGCGTGAGCCGAACCTCGCCGCGCAGCGACTTGAAGACATCCTGGATGCGCGTGCTGAGGGACTCGAACATGTCACCTGTGGAGCGAACCCTTTAAGGCTCCCTCGACCCTGCGTGGGCTAAACCCAACGGACGCAAACGGTTATATTAGCACGCGGACGAGATGCCGCGTCCAGAAGGACCCGGGCCTACAGGGACACCAAAGGACCGGACCTCCGATTCGTCGGGGCGCACCTTAAGCCTCGGAAAGCCGGGGATTCGTAGAGGCGGACCTTCAGGTCCGCCTAGACGGACGAGAGTTTGTGCCCCAGTTTGTCTTTTTTGGTCTTCAGGTATTTCCGGGTCGACTCCGACGCGGGAATTTCGAGGGGGACGGCTTCCGAGACGGAGAGGCCGTAGCCCTGCAGGCCGACGAATTTCCGCGGGTTGTTCGTCAGCAGCCGCATCGTCCTGACGCCGAGGTCGCCGAGAATCTGCGCGCCGATGCCGTAGTCGCGCTGGTCCGGCTTGAAGCCGAGGCGCTCGTTGGCCTCGACGGTGTCAAACCCCTGGTCCTGCAGCTCGTACGCGCGGACCTTGTTGGCGAGGCCGATGCCGCGTCCTTCCTGGTTCAGGTACAGCAGGACGCCGCGCCCTTCGGCGGCGATACGCGTCATCGCCGTCTCGAGCTGTGCGCCGCAGTCGCAGCGCGCGGAATGAAAGACGTCGCCGGTCAGGCACTTCGAATGCACTCTCACGAGCACGTCCTTGCCGTCGCCGATGTCGCCGCGCACCAGCGCGACGTGGGTCATGTCGTCGACGGCGTTCTCGTAGGCGTAGATCTCGAAGTCGCCGTGCTCGGTCGGCAGCTGCGCGTGCGCGGCACGCCTGACGAGACGCTCGGTCCGCATCCGGTACTTGATCAGATCGGCGATCGTGATCATCACCAGGCCGTGCTTGCGGGCGAACCTCGTCAGCTCCGGCACGCGGGCCATCGTGCCGTCCTCGTTCATGATTTCGCAGATGACGCCTGCCGGATAGAGGCCGGCCATCCGCGCGAGGTCGACGGCCGCCTCGGTCTGACCGGCGCGGACCATCACGCCGCCGTCGCGCGAGCGGAGCGGCGACACGTGGCCGGGGCGCGCGAGGTCCGACGGCTTGGTCTGCGGGTCGATCGCCGCCAGCACGGTCGCCGCGCGATCGGCGGCGGAGATGCCGGTGCCGGCGGCCTTCAGATCGATCGGCACGCAGAACGCGGTGCCGAAGGTCGTCGTGTTCGAGCTGACCGCCAGCGGGATGTCGAGCTCGTCGAGGCGGGCGCCGGTCATCGAGAGGCAGATCTGCCCGCGCCCGTGCTTCGCCATGAAGTTGACCGTCGCGGCCGTGACCTTCTCGGCGGCAATCGTCAGGTCGCCTTCGTTCTCGCGGTCCTCGTCGTCGCAGACGATGATCATTTCGCCCCGGCGGATGGCGTCGACCGCCTCCTCGATCGAGGCAAACGGCGTCCGCCTGCGGGCGCCCTTCGCGATGCGAATGCTCTTCGTCACACGCGGCCCTCCTCCTCGGCCAGCGCGATGGCGCGCGCCACGTACTTCCCTATCATGTCGCATTCGAGGTTCACGCGATCATGGACCTTCACCGACGCGAGCGCGGTGTTGGCCCAGGTGAACGGGATGATCATCACGTCGAACACCGTGCCGCCCAGCCCCGCCACCGTCAGGCTCACCCCGTCGACCGCGACCGATCCCTTGCGGATGAAATAGGGCGCGAGGCTTCGGTCGAACGAGATGGTCAGCCAGTGCGACTCGCCGTCCGGACGGATCTCGTCGACGACGCCTGTCCCGTCGACGTGGCCCTGCACGAAATGGCCGCCGACGCGGCCATCCGCGGCCATCGGCCGCTCCAGGTTGACGCTCTGGTCCGGACGCAGCGACCCAAGGGTCGTCACGCGCGCGGTTTCGGGACCGATGTCCGCCTGCACCTCGCCCTGGTCCACCGCGACGACGGTCAGGCACACGCCGTTGACGGCCAGGCTGTCGCCGAGTGACAACGACTGGGCGAGGCCGGTGCGGATGCGGACGCGGAATCCGCCCGCCGCGCTTTTGAGCTCGGCCACCTTGCCGACCGCTTCAATGAGGCCGGTGAACATACCCCTCGATGAGTGTATCCGGCCCGAGCAGTTCCACCTTCGGTTCGATCAGCGACGACAGCGACCAGGGCCGGCCGCCGAAGAGCGGCACGCCGCCGGCTCCCAGCGCCACCGGCGCGACAAAGAGTTGGACGTAATCGACCACCCCTGCGTCCCAGGCTGCGGCGTGCACGTGCGCGCCGCCCTCGAGCAGCACGCTCTGGATGCCCTCGCTCGCCAGGTGGCGGAGCACCGATTGCAGGTCTTCGCCCGGCGCGCCGACCACCACCACGGGCCCGTCCTTGATCGTCGAGAACACGCGCGCGCTCGCGGGCGTGCGCCGCCGGCGATCGAAAATCACCCGTACCAACGGGCGCTCGCGGTACACGTCGCGGACCGTCAGCAGCGGATCGTCCACCAGCACCGTCTCCGAACCGACGGCGATCGCGTCGACCTGCGCCCGCAGGTACTGGACCCGGCGGTTGGCTTCCACCGAGGTGAGCTGCGTCCGCACGCCGGGCGCCCGCGCGATTCGCCCGTCGAGGCTCGCCGCCGCCTTGACGATGACGAAGGGACGCCCTTCCCTCACCGCCGTGAGGAACGGCTGGTTGAGGCGGAGCGCGGCCTCGCGTTCGAGGCCTTCGTCCACCTGGATGCCGTGCGCGCGGAGCGCGGCAAACCCGCGGCCGCTCACGAGCGGAAACGGATCCCCCATCGCCGCGACCACCCGCCTGATGCCGGCCGCGATGATGCGCTCGGTGCAGGGACCGGTGCGTCCCGTGTGCGAACACGGCTCGAGCGTGCAGTACAGCGTCGCGCCGCGCGCGCGCTCGCCGGCCTCCTTCAGCGCGTGCACCTCCGCATGCGGTTCGCCCGCGCGCTCGTGCGCGCCGTCGCCGACGACGACGCCGTCATCCGCGACGATGCAGGCGCCGACGATGGGGTTAGGGGTGGTGCGGCCGAGACCGCGTCGCGCCTGCTCGAGCGCGCGGCGCATCCACTTCTGGTCGTCGAGAGCTACCACTTCTCCTGGAACAGCGCGTCCACGTAGTCCTGCGCCGAGAACGGGATCAGGTCGTCGATCCCCTCCCCCACGCCGACGTACCTGATAGGCAGCTTCAGGTCGTTGGCAATCGCCACCGCGACGCCGCCCTTCGCGGTGCCATCGAGCTTCGTGAGCACGATGCCGGTGACGCCGGCGACGGTGGTGAACTCGCGCGCCTGCGCGAGGCCGTTCTGCCCCACCGTCGCGTCGAGCACGAGCAGCACTTCGTGCGGCGCCCCTTCGGCCGCGCGCGCGGCGACACGGCGAATCTTGTCGAGCTCGTTCATCAGGTTCACGCGCGTGTGCAGGCGGCCGGCGGTGTCGACGAGAATCGGATCGCGCCCCTTCGCGCGGCCCGACTGAATCGCGTCGAACACCAGCGCCGCGGGGTCGGCGCCTTCCTTCGCGCGGATGATGTCCACGTTGGCGCGCTTCGCCCAGATCTCGAGCTGCTCGACCGCGGCCGCGCGAAACGTGTCGGCGGCGCAGACGAGCGGCTGCTGCCCGGACGACTTCAGCAGGTTCGCGAGCTTGCCGACCGTCGTCGTCTTGCCCGTGCCGTTGACGCCGACGATCATCGTCACGTGCGGATGATGGCCGTCCGGCGCCGGCTGCTCCACCGCGTCGAAGACGCGGCGGATCTCCTCCTTCACCAGGTCACGAAGGCTCTCGCCGTGACGTGCGCGCGTGCGGACGGCGTTGACGATGCGCTCGGTTGCGGCGAGGCCGACGTCCGCGGAGATCAGGAGCTCTTCGAGCGCCTCGATGGTGTCCACGTCGACCGGCCGGCTCCGCTGCTCGTCGGTGTCGGCCTGCTGAACGATCTCCTCGAAGCGGCTGACGATCTGTTCCTTGGTGCGCGTCAGACTGTCGCGGAGCTTGTCAAAAAATCCCAAATCCCAAACCCCAAATCCCAAATCCCAAATTAGTCACCACCACCCACCAACCACCACCCACTATCCAGCCTCGGCCTTCTGCGGTCGCAACATCAAATCGTACAGCGCGGTACGGGCGTCCTTGCGTCCCGCGAGCAGCTCGGCTACCTGAGCGGCAATCGGCAGCTCGACGCCATGGCGGGCCGCCAGTTCGAGCGCCGCATCGGTCGTGCGCACGCCTTCCGCGACCATCTTCATGCTCGCCAGCACGTCAGGCAGCGAGCGGCCGCGCGCCAGCTCGAGGCCGACGTGACGATTCCGGCTCAAGCTGCCCGTGCACGTCAGCACGAGATCGCCGAGCCCGGTGAGGCCGGCGAGTGTTTCGCGCCGCGCCCCGGCTGCGCAGGCGAGGCGCGCGATCTCGGCGAGGCCGCGTGTGATGAGCCCAGCCTGCGCGTTCCGCCCCAGGCCGAGGCCCTCGGCGACGCCGGCGGCGATGGCGATGACGTTCTTCAGCGCGCCGCCGATTTCGACGCCCACCACATCACTCGTGCCGTACAGCCGGAAGTACGGCGCGCGAAAGTCCGCCTGCACCTGCTCGACGACCGCGGTGTTCGCCGACGCGATGCAGACGGCGGTCGGCAGCTCGCGCGCCATCTCGGAGGCAAAGCTCGGCCCGGACAGCACGCCGACGCGCACGGCGGCGCCAAGCTCCTGCTGCGCGATCTCGGACGGTCGAAACAGCGTGTCCTGCTCGAGGCCCTTCGCGGCGCTGACGACAATCGCGTCGGCGCGCACGAGCGGCGCGGCCCGCCGCAGCACGTCCCGCATGCCGTGCGATGGGACGGCCGCCACGATTACGTTCACCTGGTCGAGCGCCTCCTCGAGATCAGACGTGACCTTCAATCGGGGCGGGAACGTGATGTCGGGGAGGTAGACCGCGTTGGCGCGGCGCGCGCGGAGGTCCGCGATGAGCGAGGCGTCGCGTCCCCACAGCCACGCGTCGTGGCCGGTGCGTACCAGGTGCACGGCGAGCGCGGTGCCCCACCCGCCGGCGCCGAGTACCGCGATCACAGGCGCAGTCCAATCCGGCGTTCGGTGCCCGCGATGAGCCGCGACAGGTTGTCGCGATGCCGATGGACGACGAGGATGGCGGCGAGCGTGGCGCCGGCGGCGACGGGCGCCGGCACGTTGCTGGCGGCTGCCGCGACGGCGAGCGTCAGCGCGCCGGCAATCGAGCCCGCGGAAATGAAGCGCGTCACGAGGACCGTTGCGACGAACACGAGAGCGGCGACCGCGGTGGCCAGCGGCGCGAGCACCGCGAACACGCCGGCCGACGCAGCGACCCCCTTGCCACCGCGGAAGCGCAGCCACGCCGGATAGATGTGGCCGCAGATTGCCGCCAGGCCCGCGATGGTGACCACCAGCAAGTCGTCGGTCACGAGGCGCGCCACAATTACGGCGATCGCGCCCTTCGCGCTGTCCAGCAGCATGACCGCTACCGCCGGGACGACGCCGGCCGTGCGCAGCACGTTGGCGGCGCCGACGTTGCGGCTGCCGACCGTGCGGAGATCGATGCCTCGCGGCTGCGTCAGCAGCAGCGCGAACGGGATCGAGCCCAGCAGGTATCCGAATGCGAACGCGATAAGTCCCATCTGTGCCGGGACAGATCTTCAGACCCGCCCCAGGGGAATTCGAAGAAGGGGCGTGTAGGCAGGCCCCTTCGGCGACAGCTTGCTCTGGAACAGTGTAATCGCGTCGATGTGGACGGTGCCGAGAAGCCGGTCGGTAAGGCCGTCGAGCAGCCGCGCGGAGCGGAGGCCCGCAGGCTCGCGCACGCGCGCGAGCGTCAGGTGCGGACTGTAGGCGCGGTCCTCCTCCGGGATGCCAAGCGGCGCGAGCCGCGCGCTGATCTCTCGTTCGGCCGCGACCAGTTCCTCCCTTCCGTCTGCCACGCCGACCCAGAGCACGCGCGGCGCGCCGCCTTTTGGAAACGCTCCGGCGCCGGCCAGCGTCAGGTCGAACACGGCAACGGCGAGCGGCGACTCGAGCACCTGTCGCACGGCCGTCGCGCGGGCGTCGTCAAGTTCTCCAATGAAGCGAACCGTGAGGTGGAGGCGGTCTGCAGGGACCCATGTGACCTTCGCGCGCGGCGCCGTTTCGTTCGTGCGCCGCTGGAGCTCGCGGCTCACCTCTGCGGCACGCGCCGCCAGCGTCTCGCCGATCTCCGCGGCGACAAACAGGCGCACCGCCTCAGCCTACCCAACCACCAACCACCAACCAACTGTGTATACTCGCACGCGATGGATTGGAGGATGTGATGCTGCGTGCCCTGCTTGCCGTCGTGTCGTTGTTGCTCCCCCTTGCGCCTGCGTTCGGGCAAACGGCGCCCGCCAATCCGACTGCGACCGCTACGGTTCGAGTCGCGTACTTCGAAGTGGCAGCCGCGGACATCAACCGCGTGTCAGCGGCGCTGAAGGACTACCGCCAGGCGGCGATGCGAGCGCCCGGCGCACTCCGCGTCGAGGCACTGCAGCAGATCGGGCGCCCCACTCACTTTGCCATCTACGAAATCTGGCGCGACAACGGCTCGATGACGGCCCATGCGGCCGCGGCGGACTCGAAGAAGCTCGATGCCGCCATTCAGGCCGCACGCGTGAGCCCAACGGACGATCGGGCGTTGAGCATTATCGGTCCGGCGTCGGCGACCGTCCCCGGCACTGGCGGCACCTACGTGTTGACACACGCCGATTCGGTTCCACCGTCGCGCGACGCTGCCGAGGCAGCGCTGAAGGAGCTCGCGACCAAGACCCGCCAGGAACCGGGAAATACCGATATTCAGATCACCGTTCAGCCGAATCGCAACAATCATTTCTTCATTTTCGAAGTCTGGAAGGACGAGAAGGCGGTCGACGCGCACGCCGTCGCGGACCATACCAAGAAGTTCCGCGACACGTTCGGGCCGTTCTCGGGCGCGCTCTTCGACGAACGGGTCTACAAGAGCGTTTCGTAGCCGGGTCCGCAACGCGCCGGCATCTGCCGCGTCGCGGCACCCGGCCTACGTACGTAGGCGGGTTCCGCCGAGCGACCCGTTCCACGCGCAGGCGGGACCCGCCGTTACTCCAGCAGCATGCGGCGCACCATGTCGAGCGCCGCCTGGGACGCCTGGAACTTGACCATCTCGCGTCCGCCGACGAACCGGAACGTGCGGACGCGCGTCCCCGCCGCCGACGCCGCCGCGATGCAGACCATGCCGACCGGCTTCTCGGGCGTGCCGCCGTCCGGCCCGGCAATGCCCGTCACGCCAATCCCGATGTCCACGCCCGCACGCGAGCGGATCCCCTCGGCCATCGCCGTCGCCACGGGCTCGCTCACCGCGCCGTGCGCCTCGAGCATGCCGACTGGAACGCCGAGCAGTTCCGTCTTCGCGGCGTTGCTGTAGGAGACAATGCCTCGTTCGACGTAACGTGAGCTCCCACGCACGTCGGTCAAACGCGACGCGATCAGGCCGCCGGTGCACGATTCGGCCACGGCGATCCTGAGCGAGCGCTCCGCGAGCATCGCGCCGAGCACCTCCTCGAGCCCTCGCCCGTCGACGCTGTAGACGTGCAGCCCCATGACACTCCGCACCTGCTCGACCGCCGCGTCGAGCGCCGCCTCGGCGTCGGCGCGGGCTGCGCAGCAGGCCGACAGGTGCAGCTCGATCTGTCCCAGCGACGCGAGGATGGTCGCCGCGATGGGCACGCGCGCCCGCGACCATTCCGCGTAGAGCGGCTGCACGGCTTCCTCCGTGTGCGACTCGCTGCGGCCGGTGATCTTGATGATGCGCCGCACGAGCGACATCCCGCCGGCGCGTTCGCGCAGCAGCGTCTCCGCCACGCTCGTCATCATCGGCTTCAGCTCGCGCGGCGGTCCCGGCAGCAGCAGCACGATGCGATCGCCGTCCTCGATCCAGAGTCCCGGCGCGGTGCCGTTCGAGTTGGCCAGCACGCGCGCGCCCGCGGGCACCATCGCCTGCCGCCGGTTGATCTCCGGCATCTGCAGACCGCGCCCCTCGAACCGCGCGCGGATGCGCGACGTGATCGATTCGTCCTCGACGAGCGGCCGCTTCACGACCTCCGCGACCACCGGCCGCGTCAGGTCATCGTCGGTGGGACCGAGCCCGCCGCAGCACACGAGCAGATCGACGCGTGCGAGCGCCTCCCGCACGGCGGCCTCGAGGTCGCCGCGGTCGTCGCCGACGATGCTCTTGAACGCGACCTGGATGCCGAGCAGGTTCAGCTGCTCGGTGATGAACAGCGAGTTGGTGTCCACCTTCGACGGGGTGAGCATCTCGCTGCCGACGGCGATGATGGCCGCGCGCGAAATCAATGAGCCAGGCCGGCCTCGTGCACCCTGCCCCGCACCTTCCCCTGTCCCCTGCCCGCTGCCGCCTGTATTCATGTGAACCACGCTGGCAGCAGCCGGACGAGACCCCAGACCATGAGATTCCCGTAGACGCCCGCCATCGCATCGTCGAGCACGACGCCGAAGCCGCCCGGAAGGAGCTCGAGGCGCCTCGCCGGCCAGGGCTTCACCACATCGAGCACGCGGAAGATGAGGAACCCCGCAAGTGCCCCGGCAACGTTGACCGGGTGCAGCGCGAGCGTCATCAGCATGCCGACCACTTCGTCAATCACGACAGGCCCGGGATCGATGCCGCCGAAATGGTGTTCGGCTTCCGTTGCGCTCCACAATCCGACGATGAGGACGACCGCGATGGTCACGAGCTCGATGGTCGTCGACGCCTGGCGCCGAACCAGGTAGTACAGGACGAGCGCGGCCGCCGACCCGAACGTACCCGGCGCGAACGGCGCGTAGCCGATGTGCGCGCACGTGGCGATGAAGACACCCAGGCGACGGCGGGTCATGCCGGGAAACCCGGTCAAACGGACCGGAGACGGACGACGCGCGTGCCGGCGAGCCGATCGTGCAGCGCCCGACGATCGCCGAACAGGGCTGGAACGAACCCGACTCCGAGCAGAAGGAACGACACGATGCCGGCGGAGGTGCGCCGCATCGCCTGCGCCGCATCGACCGGCCGGCCGTGTTCGCCGACCACGCAGGTGCCGACGGCCATCTTGCCGATGGTCTGGCCCCCTACTGCGGTGAATGCGTAGAAGTAGGCGACCTTCAGCAGGCCGAGGAACATGAACATCGGGGCCACCGGCAGCAGCGGCCAGTCACTCATCCCGAGCCCCGCCATGCGAAGCGTGAAGTAGACGACGGCGGCGTCGATGCCGAACAGGATGGCGTAATCGATCACCATCGCGAGGACGCGCGCGCCGGGACGGCTTGGCTGTTCGGTGATGGCGCCCGACGCGAGGTGCTCGACGGGTGCCGGCTCTTTCTCTGCGGGAGGCGCGGGCGGCTCCACCGCGTCGTCGGAGAACTGCAGGACCGGCGCCGGCGCGTACCGGGACGGCGGGCGCGGCGCGGCTCGCAGCCGCGGCTGGCCCGGCACGTCTCGACCTGAATCGGGACGGCCCGCTCGCGACTCGGAGGGCGTCCTGCGCACGGCGAGAGGCGGCCGCGGCGCCGCGGGCAGCTTGATGAGCGGCTCGTCGTCTACGGGTTCCGCGGGAGTAAAGAGCGGCAGCGCGTCTCCCGGCGAGTCCTCGATGCTTTCACACGAGGTGGTGCCGGCCACCGTGTCCAGCATGTCGTTGATGACGTGCACCGGGACATCGTCAATTGCCGGAGGATGGATTGCGTAGTCCGGCGCCGGGGACTCGACCGCGGAGAGCAGCGAGAAGTCGTATCCGCAGTTCCGGCAGCGGTCGCCGGTTTCAAAACCGAGGTACTCGCACTTGGGACACTTCACTGACGCGTCCCCGGGTCGAATGGCGAAGACGAGGCGGCGGGCGACGCCGCAGCAAGCAGCGCGCGTTGAATGTCCGCCCGCAGGCGGTCGGCCTCGGGCCTCACGGGATCCGCGATGCCGATGCGATCGAGCAGGCGCAGCGCATCGTGCAGGTGCCCGTCGATATAGAGCGCGCGGGCGCGGTCGAGCAGCGTGTCCGCCGTCCGCACCATCGGCAGCGGGTCCGTGGCGGCCGGCGTCGCCGAACGGGCAGCCGCAGGAATATCGGTGAGCCACGCCAGCGCGGGCGCTGCGCCGAAATAGACCCCCGCACCGAGGCCGCCAAGCGTCAGCGCGGCGATCGCCCAGGGCCAGGTGCGCGCCCGGCGCGGAGACGTCGCGTGAACGGCAACGCGGCGCACCGGCTGCGGCCGGCGGTGGACAGGGGTGTCGAAGCCGGTACCTTCAAGGCGATCCATCCGCTCGAGCAGCACGAGCGCTTCGTCGCTCGGAGCGCCCTGCTCGACGGCGCGCGTCAGCAGAGCGCGCGCCCGCTCGACGTCGCCGCCCTTGTAGGCATCGAACCCGAGATGCAGCAGCTCCTCGGACTGGCGCTGCCGTTCGGCGATGGCCTTCCGAGCCCGATCGATGTAGGCGCGCGCCCGGTCGTGCTCGCGATCGAGGAAGATGACGCGCGTCCAGACGTTGATCGCCTGCTCGTATTCCGCAGCGAAATAATGATCGAGACCGGAAACGAGAAGCTCTTCGATGCGCGTCGCGCGCTCGGCGTCGGGGGCGGGGGGCGACTTGAAATCCGTGCGCTCGGGCTCCGTCATCAATCGATAGAAGGTGTGAACTGCGCAGTGATTATCGGGTAAAAGCCCCTATCCGTCAATGAATTACGAGGCGGGTCCGCGCCGCGATGGATATGTCCCGCGACGCGGGACCCGCCCCAGGTACGCAGGCGAAGGCGGAGCCGGCCAACCTGACTAACATGTTGACCCGTGCCGATCATCGAATGCGTCCCCAACATCAGCGAAGGCCGGCGCGCGACCGTCGTGGCCGGCATCGTCGACGCCGTGCGCAACACGTCCGGTGCGCGGCTGCTCGATTATTCTTCCGATGCCTCGCACAACCGTTCGGTGATCACGATCGCCGGCGACGCGGCGCCGCTGAAGGCGGCGGTCCTCGCATTGTTCGAAGCGGCCGTCGCGGCCATCGATCTGCGCGCGCACAGCGGGGAGCATCCACGCATGGGCGCCGTCGACGTCGTCCCGTTCGTCCCCATCGAGGGCGTCACGATGGCGGACTGCGTCGCGCTGGCGAAGGACACGGCACGCAGCGTCGCGGAGCGATTCGGGGTGCCCGTGTACCTCTACGAGGAGGCATCGACCAACCCGCTGCGCAAGAATCTCGAAGACATCCGCCGCGGCGAGTTCGAGGGACTGGCTGCCAAGATGGCATCCGACGGATGGGCGCCGGACTTCGGTCCGCCCGCGCCGCACCCGAGCGCCGGCGCATCGGTAATCGGGGCGCGGATGCCGCTCATCGCCTACAACATCAACCTGAACACCGATCGCCTCGAGGTCGCGAAGAAGATCGCGGCCGCGGTCCGCTTCAGCAGCGGGGGCTTCAGGTTCGTGAAGGCGATGGGCGTGACGCTGGCCGATCGGAACATCGTGCAGGTGTCGATGAACCTGACGAACTACGAGAAGACGCCCATCCTCCGGGTGTTCGAAGCCGTGCAGCGCGAAGCTGCAAGATATGGCGTGGCGGTTCTGGAAAGCGAGATCGTCGGACTGGTACCTTCGGGCGCGCTGCTTGACGTCACGCTCGCGACGCTTCAACTGACGCAGTTCCGGCGGGACCAGATCCTGGAAACGAGATTGAGAGCGCCGGAGGAAGTGGAAAAGTGGAAAAGTGGAAAAGTGGAAAAGTAAGTAGAAAGTGCAACGAGCTGGCTCGAGGCAGCTCGATCACCTAAGAAATCCGATCGGCATCTCCCATGCTTTATCCGGCGGCATGCCGCCGCGCGACCTTCAAGAAAGAACGCGTCTGTTCGCAATTGCGGTCGTCAAGTTTTGTCGCGAGCTTCCGAAGACCGATGAAGCGCAGGAGGAGGCGCGCCAGCTGCGTCGGGCAGCGACAGCGGTACGCAGGAATTACCGCGCTGCCCGGCGTGGACGTTCGCGTGCCGAATTCGAGGCGAAGCTCGGAACGGTTTACGAGGAAGCCGACGAATGTGTGGATTGCCTCGAGGCCTTGCGCGATACGCGCATAAAGGGTGACGACGCGCTCATCCAGGAAGCAAGGGAGCTGGCCAGCATCTTCGCCAAATCCGTATCGACGGCGCGGCAGAACACGCGCCTCAGGAAGGATCTTCCAAACAGCTAGCTGTACTTAAGGACTTAGCACTTCACACTTACTTTTCCACTTTTCCACTTTTCCACTTCTTCCACTTTTCCACTCTGCCACTCACACCGTTTCCTCGTCCTCGGATTTCCGCGCAGGCATAATCCCAAACGCCCTCATCTTCCGATACAGGTTGCTGCGCTCGATCCCGAGCGCCTCGGCCGTGCGCGAGATGTTGCCCTGCTGCGCGGCGAGCGCGCGCAGGATGTAGTCGCGCTCGAAGCGATCGCGCGCGTCGTGCAGCGGCGTCATCGCGGACGAGGGCGCCGGCGTGGACGCCTCGATGCCGCCCACCATCGTCTGGTCGAGAAACGCGAGATCGCGCGCCGTAATCCGCTCGCCCGGCACCATGATCATCAGCCGCTCGACCAGGTTGCGCAGCTCGCGGACGTTGCCCGGCCACGGATAGCGCTGCAGCGCGGTCACCGCGTCGGGCTCGAAGATTTTCGGCCGCCGGCCGTACTCCCGCGCGAGCATCGCCATGAAATGGTCCGCGAGCAGCGGGATGTCCTCCTGCCGATCGCGCAGCGCCGGCACGAAGATGGGCACGACGTTGAGCCGGAAGTAGAGGTCTTCGCGGAAGCGGCCGGCGCGAATCTCGGCCGGCAGGTCCTTGTTGGTGGCCGCCAGCACGCGCGCGTCGACGCGGATGCGCGTGGAGCCGCCGACCGGTTCCATGACCTGCTCCTGCAGCACGCGCAGCACCTTCGCCTGCGTCTTCAGCGTCATGTCGCCGATCTCGTCGAGGAAGATCGTCCCGCCGTGGGCGAGCTCGAACTTCCCTCGCCGATCCGCGACCGCGCCGGTGAACGCGCCGCGGACGTGGCCGAACAGCTCGCTCTCGATCAGCTCCTCGGGAATGGCGGCGCAGTTGACCTCGATGAACGGGCCGGTGCGGCGGCGGCTCATCTGGTGGATGTTGCGCGCCACCAGCTCCTTGCCCGTCCCGTTCTCGCCGTAGATGAGCACGCGGCCATTGGTCGGCGCCGCCATCGCCACCTGTTCGCGCAGCTGCACCATCCCGTAGCTCTCGCCGACCATGGTGTGCTGGGCGTCGACCTTCGCGCGCAGCGCCTGGTTCTCCGCCTCGAGATGCCGCTGGCGCAGCGCGTTGCGCACGACGAGCACGGTCTTCTCGAGCGACAGCGGCTTCTCGACGAAGTCGAACGCCCCCATCTTGATCGCGCGCACCGCCGACTCGATGTTGCCGTGGCCGGAGATCATCACGACCTGCGACTCCACCTGCCGCTCGCGC
>Ga0134123_10000031_pt1 | contig 86033 bp, 71 predicted proteins | sample KB303_FD_96460 | JGI IMG/M metagenome (GOLD analysis project Ga0134123, IMG submission 96460) | Terrestrial soil microbial communities without Nitrogen fertilizer from Kellogg Biological Station, Michigan, USA - KB3-0-3 | ecosystem: Environmental > Terrestrial > Soil > Unclassified ...
TTCTTATATGAAAGATTAAGAAATGAATAAAGGGAATTGATTTTTTTCCGGTAAAAATCAGTTGTTGGAATCAGATCCAAAGGGTTATCTCCAAGGTTAAGGATGAGAACTCCCGCAGAATCGTGGATAACGTTAGGCGTGAAATTCGACAAATTATACCAGTTGGGATAATACCAGGTCCCTGAATGCGCAGTTTCTGTGTACATATTCCTGTTCCATTGAGAACCTCCGGCACTGAAGCTGACATTAAAATTACTTTTAAATATGCTGTCTTTTTTTGCAGTAAATAAAAATTCGTGGTTGTAGCTGTGGTCGCGCTGGTGCTTTTCTTCATAGTAACCATTCATTAAACCGATAAGATCAGTAGGCTTTTTTTTAGTTTGATATTCGTCAACGGTATAATCAATGCCCGTGTGGCCTGTGAAGCTCAGCCATTTTGTAATTTCATAGTCCAGTGAAAGCCCGCCTAAGAGTTTTGTTCTGTCGAGTGTTGTATTATTGTTATAGTAATTCCACCAGATGAAACCATCGCCAAGATCACGGTATGGATAACCCGTAAGCGGATCACGTGACCCATCAGGCAATTGGTAATGCTCACGGTCTTCAAACCGGTAGCTGCGTGGCCATGCATATAATAATCCTTTGAAAATTGAGTTTGGATCTTCACCAAGAATGGGGCTGTTCAGCCTGTTATAATCGGCATATTCAGCCGTTAAACCTAAATTTACTTTATCAGAAATTTTAAGATTTGAATTGGTAGCGACAGTTGTCTGGTGATAATTACTGTTTTCAACTATGGGCGTATTATCCGTCCTCGTCATAGAAAACCGCAGGCTGCCTGCATCGCTTCCACCTTCAACAGCGACATTATGAGTAGTGGTGTGTCCGGTCTGGAAAGGAACTTTTAAATTATCCGGCTGAGGCGACCAAGGTCGGATAATGGTATCCCACCAATACACATCCTGGTCATCGTACTTAGGGCCCCATGAAATGGCAGTTCCCGGATAACCGAAAGCAGCCCCGTCCACATCCATAGAAGGGAGCTCGCGAATGCTGTCAGGAGTTCCTGCCGGTGATGTAAAATAATGGTAAGAATCAAATTGTGAAAAAGGTCCACCGCCACCATACTCGTTCTGCACATCGCGGAAACGATAAGGAGTGGTGATTTTATAATTCAAGTTGTAAGAAACACCGATCCCTTTTTGTTTCTTTCCTTTTTTTGTAGTGATAAGAACAACACCATTAGCACCCCGTGCACCATATTTTGCAGAGCCAGCCCCACCCGGCAGCGTATTTATACTTTCAATATCCCAACTGTTGATATTGTTGATGGCAGAACCCCAGTCCCTGCCTCTGCCAACATCAATTAATCCCGGATCGTTATTGAGCGGAACATTGTCAACAACAATCAGCGGCTGGTTATTGCCGCTGATGCTGTTGTTGCCGCGTATAGTGATACGCGTTGTTCCTCCATCCACACCATCAGGATTCGCAATCTGCACTCCTGCCGCTTTCCCGGTAATGGCATTTAAAATATTTGGCGCATTGGATTGCCGGATTTCTTCTCCTCCAATCTTTTCTGTTGAATAACCTAACTCACGTTTCTGCCGGTTGACTCCAAGTGCAGTAACAACCACTTCTCCGAGCTGTTGCGAAGTTGACTGCAACCTTACATTGATCGTTTTTTGCTCTCCCACTTTTATTTTCTGAGCTGCATATCCCACAAAGCTGAATATAAGAGTATCTTCCGATGATACATGCAGAATGGAATATTTACCATCCATGTCAGTGGTAGCGGCATTGTTTGTTCCTTTCACCGCAACTGTCACAAAAGGTAATGCATTCCCGTCAGCAGATGAGGTGACAGCGCCCGTAACGGTAAAATCCTGGGCACAAAGGAAACCAGCCGTTGAAAACATCAATACAATAAGGAGCGGTAAATATTTTCTGAGCAATGGAAAGATTAGAATAAAAGGTTTATTGGAATTAACGTCCGTGAATTGCACTCAATCGTGTAAAATTAAATGCAAAAATCCTGAAACAGGATGATTTTTAAAACTCCTAATATTAGGGGGAAAAATACTGCTTAAATAACGAAGGCATTCATTTTAATACAGCATTTAATAAAATGTATTTTACTTTTGTTAACGCACGCCTCTGACAATGAAGAAAATTTTACCGGTAATAATTATCTCCCAATTTTTTTGTACTTCCTTATGGTTTGCCGGAAATGCTATTATTCCCGATTTAATAGAGAGTCACCATCTTTCAATGAATTTCTTAGCTCCGCTCACAAGCGCTGTACAATTCGGTTTTATTACAGGCACGCTCGTTTTTGCAATCTTTACGATTGCAGACCGCTTTTCTCCTTCGGTTGTATTTTTTGCCAGCTCAGTTTTTGCGGGCTTATTCAATCTTGGACTCAATGTTCAATCACTGAGTTCACCGGCTTTGCTCCTGCTTCGTTTTATAACAGGATTTTTCCTGGCGGGGATCTATCCTGTCGGTATGAAAATCACGTCCGACTATTTTCAAAAGGGGCTTGGAATATCATTGAGCTACCTTGTGGGTGCATTAGTGCTCGGAACATCTTTTCCGCACCTGCTCAAAAGTGTAACAATGAATTTTCCCTGGGAATCGGTTATCTATGCCACTTCTGCATTGTCATTCGTTGGAGGAATTTTGATGCTGGCCCTGGTTCCGGATGGACCGTATCGCAAGCCGGCACAGAAATTAAATCTGTCTTCTTTTTTAACAGGATTTAAAAATAAAAACCTGAGATCTGCAGCTTTCGGATATTTCGGTCACATGTGGGAGCTATATACTTTTTGGGTTTTTGTCCCTGTAATGCTGACAACTTACAGCAATTTTTACAGGGAAAAGACTTTAAATGTTTCTTTGTTATCTTTTTTGATTATTGCATCCGGAAGTCTTGCCTGCATCCTGGGCGGCATGCTTGCAAAACTTTATGGTGTGAAAAATGTGGCCACCGTTTCATTATTTTTATCCTGCTTATGTTGTCTTTTATCTCCACTGTTTTTAATGAATCATTCAACTTCCGCATTACTGATTTTTCTTTTCATCTGGGGATTAACCGTAATTGCCGATTCACCTTTATTTTCGACATTAGTTGCGCAAAATGCACCCGAAGAATCGCGCGGGTCTTCACTTACCATTGTAAATTGCATAGGGTTTTCCATTACCATTGTCAGCATTCAATTCATTAATATGGTTTACACACTGATAAGTGCGAGGTATATTTTTATGTTGCTTGCAGCAGGGCCCATTTTCGGGCTTATCGCATTACTGCGAAATAAAACTCCATCCTCCTTAAATAAAGGAAATTTAAAAATGTTCAGTACCATTCTCTGAAGCATTTCATTTAGCAATTCTCACCGGTATGTGTAATTCCGTTTTTAAAGCTTTCACACTGCATTCCAACTCCGAGCTCATCTCTTTAAAACAATAAAAGCATACAGGAAGCCGGTTTACATTAAAATCTTCGAGTGAAATAATTACCCCCATCGCTTTTCTTTTCAAATAATGATTAACACAATTATCATTGGTGCAGAAATATAATAATCCATTTACATGCATGTCTATTAATATTTGCGTCATTATAAGTTCTAAAATTATTATGCCATAAACGGGCTTATGCCGGGTGTTCATTTTTCAATGGCACAACTTTTTAATAAAATGAGATACAAATAATATTTTTTATTACTCACAATTTAAAAACTTAAAATATGGGAAACGAAAAAAAACAAAACCAGGACCAGTCAACCCAAAGGGGCCGGGAAAGGCGCAGCAGCAATCAAAGCAATGCACCGGCCGGTAAAGGAAAGGATTACACCTCCTCCCCTGCTGACGAAAAAAGAAAAATCTATGGCAAAGGAGATAACCCGTCACCGGGTTCAGCCAAAAACAAAGAAGGCATGAGAAAACGCAAAACGGACGAAACATCCGGTTCAGAGCAGGAAACTGATCGAAGCGAATCCGACAAACGTAAACAAAACCGCGGGACGCTTCCGACAATCAAAGAAAACGACAACCGTTAAATCAAACCATTGAAAAAAATTTAAAAAAATTAAAAAAATAATAACATGAGAAATACAAAATCACCGGCAAAATCACAAAATGGCAATGAACATGGTGTTGCCGAAAATGCATTCAGAAAATTATTTGAGGACGGCCTGAAAGATATTTATTGGGTAGAAAAAACATTGACCAAGGCAATTCCCAAAATGATAAAAAAAGCAATTTCTGAAGATCTCAAAGCAGGTCTTGAGGAACATCTTAACGTCACCGGGGAGCAGGTTGGAAAAGTGGAAAAGGTCTTTGAAATAATCGGCAAAAAGCCCCAGGCAAAAAAATGCGCTGCCATGGAAGGAATTCTCAAAGAAGCCGAAGAAACTATGAGAGAAAATGATGGTATGGTACGCGATGCAGGCATTATCTGCTCAGCACAAAAAGTAGAGCATTATGAAATTGCCTCGTATGGCACGCTCTGCGCTTTTGCTAACACGTTAGGCATGGATGAAGCCGCAGGTATTTTAAAAGAAATACTGGACGAAGAAAAAGAAGCCGATCAGAAGCTCACACAGGTAGCAGAATCGTGCATTAACCCGGAAGCCCTGATGGAAGGAGAAAAAGAGAAAAGTTTATAAAATAATGTTATGGATAATTTAAAAGACAGAGGTCCGCGCGACAGAAGCAGGATTTCATTAACGGAAGACTGGGAAGTAAAATACTGGTCAAAGAACCTTGCAGTTTCTACTAAGGAATTAAAGGAAGCCGTGAATAAAGCAGGGCATTCAGTTAATGAGGTGCGTGAATACCTTAGGAAGAAATAAGGTGTTTGTTTGACAGGGGTTTTATTTTAAATGCAGGATACACACTATCCTGCATTTTTTATGTTTCTGCCAGGCAAATCAAACCTGCGGCAAACTCCGCCAGGGAATTTATGCAGCAGTTAGCCGGATGACGAGGTAGATGATAAAAATAATCCACAACATTCCCGGAAGGGCAAGGTATTCTTCTTTAAAATGGAAATGTTTTTTTGATCCTGTTTTTACTCTGTTCATTAATTGCGTTGTTAATGGGCTGCAAGAAGAGCCGAACTATGAGAAATCTTATTTATTTCAAGCCATAGATTAATGGTTTGAATATTGGAAACCATGTCAAAATCAATTTTGCCATCCACCTCATTTTCCCAGCAGAATAAAAGATTTTTATAAAGCTGGTTAAGGAAGCGAAGGTTCCTTGCGGCTATAATTCCTATGTTGGCTTTTCCCTGCAAACCGCGGATATAAAATTTATATTTTTTGAGTTGTTCCGGAGATTTTGCCGAAGAAGGTTCAAGGATCACTTCTCCGTCATGATCTACAATGAGATCATAGCTGCTGTAATAATTACTGTTCAGAGATATAAGCTGACTTAATTCACTTAAAGTGGGGTTGTTAAATAAGTTCATGGTATCGGGGATTTATTTGTTATTAAGTTCAGAAAAAGGAGGCCGTGCTGGTGTACCGCCCGGCCCGGTTAATTAAATTATTGCGACCTTCTATTTAGGAGTTTCACCGGTTTCACTCTTCGTTTTATCAGTTGCTTTGGCATTTATGACATTGCCATTGTTATCTGCACATTCGCCATTTTTTAAAATAAGCTGCGATCCGTCAGATTTAATAATAGTGCCGTCCATTTTGATGGTGGTGCCGTTGGCAAGGTTCACATCAATGACAAGGTCCTTTTTATTCTGCTGCACGATGATTTTTCCATCTCTCAGCTTAGCACAATACTTTACAGGTTCATTCTGCTTCTGTATTTTGTTATCCTGGTTTTCCTGGGCCATTACAGTGAAAGAAAACATGCATGCGGTGATTAATACAATCAGTCTTTTCATTTGTTGTCTATTATTTTGGTTATTATTTAAATTTAATTCAGAGAATTCTGTTAACGAAAAAAACATGCCAGCGGCTTTTTAATAAACGCACTTTTAATTTCAGGGGGGTCACAAAACCGTGCGGTGAAACGTTCTGCATTTGTGGAACTCCTCCACGATTGTGGAATATTTTATTTCAACGATTGCTGAACGGCAATTGCCGAATCAAGATGTACTTTTAAAGTGGGGAGGGTTTTATTTGCAAACGCTTTTACATCAGCATCAGACACCTGAGTTCCTGCTTCTTCAAACTCCTTAATATCTTTTTTATGATCACTTACCATCATCTCTATGTAAGCTTTGTCAAAATCGCTGCTGCTTTTTTCTTTCATCATATCAATCATTTTCTGATGGTCGCTGTCTAACCTGTCGGGTACTTTAATGTTTTTGCTTTCGGCAATGGACTTTAAATTATCATTTGCAATGGTATGATCATGCGCCATCATATCACCATAGTTTTTTACCCGCTGGTTGGATGATCGGATCTTTGCCGCCTTTCCCAGCTCAGCTTCCAACAGTCCTCCCATGAAAGCTTTATAAATAAAATCTTTGTCGCTTGTTTTTTTGGGAGATTGCATTCCATTACTCTGTGTAACAATGGAAGTGCTTCCCTGGCCACTGCAGATACAACTATAAGTGAAAATAAATGCTAACCATAATAATGTTTTCATTTCGTTGATTTTTATTTATAACACGTAAAATTTTTATGCCATGGCCGGATCATTTTAAAATTATTACATTCGTACTCACCAATAACCGGATTGAACATGCGAAGAATTATCATTTCTATCTTTCTCCTTCTCTCACACTCTTTCTTAATTGCACAGGCGCAAACGGACACCGCTGTTATAAAGAAACAGCTGGAAGCTATCTTTGACCGCGACCAGAAAACACGAACCGGGTCAGATTCAGCGGACTTTATGCATTATATAGACAGCAGCAATTTAGTGATGGTGGAAGCGCTGATTGCAAAACATGGCTGGCCGGGAAAAGATTTTGTTGGGAATAAAGGTAACAATGCAGTGTTCCTTGTTATTCAACATGCCGACCTTGCCGTGCAGGAAAAATATTTGCCTGTGCTGCAAAAATCGGTTGATGAAGGCGAATCGCGCCCTGCCGACCTGGCGCTGCTGCAGGACAGGGTATTGATGCGGCAGGGGAAAAGACAAATTTATGGCTCGCAGGTAGTCTTTGATAAAGAGGGTAAACAGGTTTTTTACCCGATAGAGGATGAAAAAAATGTTAACCTGAGAAGGGCGAAAATGGGATTGCAACCTATTGAGGATTATGCGAAGTTTTTCGGAATCGATTATAAATTACCACGTGAATAATATTGAAAAAAGTTCACCGGACTTTTTCTGAAAGGCTATCGCTATTTATCCCCAAAAAAATTTACTTCTTTAATCCATTCTTTGTTATGTGAAACTCTTTGACGGTGCCAACTCATACTGCATGATAAGAAATTTACTTCTAACATTTACGACTTTAACAGTTTTCTGTGCATTTGCATTCGGGCAACAATATTCAAAGCCGAAAAAATTAAAAGTTGAAGGTGATTATGTTCAGGAAGCCACTAACATACTATTCCCAATAGCCATTGACAATTATGAACGTGCAGATATTTATTCGTTTGACAAGAAGAGAACAAACATTGGAGTTACCTATAAGAACAAAAACGGAAATAGAAAAACGACATTGTCAATTTATATTTATCCGGCAGGAAGCGGAACAGAGGACAGAGTAAGAAACGAGTATCTGAATTGTTTGCAATCGCTTGCGAATGTTGCAGACCATGGAATTCAGGCGGTTCAAAATTATTGTTCTTATAAAAAAGATGGTTACACGTTTAATGGATTTAAAGCAACTGTTGTTAGTGAAAGTAAAACTAAATCTCTTTTGGAAATTTATGAGTGTGGTAATTGGTTTTTTAAAATTCGGGTGACTTCTGATTTATTAGATTCTCTTGCACTTGACAGTTTAGATAAGAGAGTTCTTGAATTATTTCCTCTTGAGAAACTGGTGAAAATATCTTTTTTGCATTCCAGGGCAAATGTTTATTTCGCTAAAGGTGCCTTGAGAGATTCCATTCTTTTAGGTTGTGCAATGGGCAGTGCTTACAAAAAAATAGAATGGGCATTTGACAATACCGATTCTCTTGAAAGAGCCGCTGGATTTCCGGGATTGTATCTTGACTTGCATGTTGCAGCATGGAAAGAATTTGTAAAGTTTCAAAAAGAACACGATTATAAAATGTCATCCTTTACTAAAGATTATTTAGCACAGCTTAATTCAATTATAGATAACGGATTCCTGGAAGAATTTATAATGGAACAATATAGCATGATAATGATTATACCTGAAAACATGAAAAACGAATTTGGAGAATTTGACAAATGGAAGTTAACTCATCCGGTAACTATAAATTTGAACGAAAGATTCTATGTGATTGAATTAGGAGACAAGAAATAAAAATTGTATTAATTTCGTGTAACATTCATTTGAGTGCAGCGACAGTATGCAGATTGAAAGAACTGCGAAGGAATTCACAGTTTGTTCCGCCATAGCGGGAAATACCACGAACAAAATAAATAAAGTAAAGAGTAATGCCTTAAATTAAAAAGTAAAAATGAAAAAAGAAATGTCATCAAAACAACTGGAAGAGCTGCTCAAAGCATTGAAAGCGCGTTTTGAGAAAAACATGAATCGCCATAAAGGTCTTGAATGGGCTAAGGTGCAGTCCCGCCTGGGCGGGATGAAAGCTGATAGCGGGAAACTTTGGTCGCTCAATGAAATGGAACAAACCGGTGGTGAACCGGATGTTGTGGGTCATGATAAAAAGACAGGCGAATATATTTTTTATGATTGTTCAGCAGAAAGTCCTAAAGGCCGCAGAAGTGTTTGTTACGACCATGAAGCGCTGGAGTCAAGGAAAGAGCATAAACCGAAAGGCAGCGCTATGAATATGGCTGCTGACATGGGCATTGAAATCTTAACCGAAGAACAATACCTGGAGTTGCATAAACTTGGAAAGTTCGATGCGAAAACCTCGAGTTGGCTGAAAACACCTGCTGATATCAGGGAACTTGGTGGTGGTATCTCCGGTGAATTCCGCTTTGGCCGCGTCTTCGTATATGCCAACGGTGCAGAATCTTATTTCGCGGCCAGGGGGTTTCGTGGTTCGTTAAGGATATAACAAAATAACAGGCATACTATGACAAAGAGTAAAATGAACCCTAAAGTTGATTGGTATTTTACAAAAACCAAAAAGTGGCAGGAAGAAATTATAAAATTGAGAACGATCGTTCTTGACTGCGGGCTTACAGAAGAATTGAAGTGGGGTTGCCCTTGTTACACCTTTGAGGGAAATAACATCGTTTTAATACATACGTTTAAAGAATATTGTGCGCTTTTGTTTTTCAAAGGTGTCTTGTTAAAGGATGACAATGGTATCCTGGTGCAGCAAACAAAGAATGTGCAGTCAGCGCGCCAGGTCCGGTTTTCCGATATCCGGGAAATAATTGACATGAAAGCCATCCTGAAAGCATACATTCATGAAGCGATTGAAGTGGAAAAAGCGGGTTTGAAAGTGGAATTTAAAAAGACAACAGAATTTACTATGCCCTTGGAATTTCAAAATAAATTAAATAAAATCCCTGCCCTGAAAACTTCTTTTTATGCATTGACACCGGGACGGCAAAGAGGATACCTGCTTTATTTTTCTTCTGCCAGACAATCCGGAACCCGGGAGGCAAGGATTCAAAAATATATGCAGCACATTCTCAAAGGAAAGGGATTGGATGATTAGTAATTCCTTCCGCAGGTATGAAGCTATATCATCCTGTGTCGCGTTAATTTTAATTCTTCTCCACCACCTTCATCACACCTGCTCCATTGTATGAATGATATTCTGCATTGTACATCGCATCAGCTGAAACCGGCCCCATGATAAATTTCCCGGTGGATACGGCACGAACAAGGTAATAAAAATTCCGTGGCTTATAATCTACACTGGTAAACAGGTTAATCCGGTCATCGCGGATATCCATATAGTCCGGTTGCGCGTTGTCTTTGATCCAGTTTAGCTCAGGAACGGTTCCCACGCGCGGGTTTTCAATTTCAAATCCTGCCGGAAGCAAATCTGTAATTACTATATTTTCAATAAAGCTGCGCTCTGTATTTTCCAGCGCCAGCTTTACTACTATAAGATCATTCTGATTTACTGTTGTACCTGTAAGCGGCTGCCCGAAGCGATTGTAAAATGTTTTGCGTATGCTCAAATATTTATCTTCAATAGTAAATTTCCCATCCTTATCCAATCCTTCAAAATCCCAGAAGTAATAGAGGTTGCCTTTCCCGGTTGTAGTAATAGTAATATTTTTATTGGCTATATCTTTTTTGAGAATCAGATCATCGCCTTTAAACTGCGCAATTGTTTTTCCTTCTGCACTGACAGTTGCAGTTACAGCATTATCATTGTTGCGTTTTGCAAATTTTCCAAGAGCAAGGAAGGAGAATGCACGCTCCTGCGTGGAGTACCACTGACGTTTATTCATTTGCTGAGATAAATGCTGAACCATCACTGCCACTTGCGGATTATCAGGATCAGTCTCAAGCAGCGCATTCAGTGATATCGCTTCATCGCGTACATAAGAATAAAAGTTTCCGCCAAAACTCCTTATGGATTCTTCTCCTGAAAAAGAGCCCGGAAGTATTTCATTATAACTTTTTCTGTCTCCAACAGCAAGATAAGATGCAGCAAGAAGGTATCTTGAATCAAGCGCCATTTCATTTGTTTTTGCTTTAAAATAATTCATGGTAGGAATATCTGCCCTGGAATACATGGCCAGCAGGTACAACGAATAGAAAATATCCTTACTGGAAATTATTTTTTTCACTTCCTTATTGTTTGAATCATAGTAATAGTACGTTTCAGTCGGATGGTTTTTAACTTTTGCTGTAAGGTATGCTGTCATTTTATCAAGACCCTGCTGGCTCACATCATAGCCGGCTTTTTTTGCTTCATATAAAAAATGTCCGCCATAACAAGTTCCCCACCAGCTTTCGTAATCTGAACCCGGCCAATAGCTCAACGCACCATTGTACATCTGCATGCTTTGCAGGCGGGCGATTCCTGCCTGTATGTTTCTCGAAATATTTACAGGATGGCTGGGTTTGTTTTTTAAATTCTGAATAAGATTTGCATAATATAGCTGCGGAAAAACAATAGAAGTCGTTTGTTCCACACAACCGTATGGATAATCTAATAAGTACTCAAGATCATCTGAAAATTGTGCAAGCGGTGATTTGCTGATGAATAATTTTCCGGCAATGCTTGAAGGAATAAAATTTGTTTTCAGGTTGATCGTCTTTGAACTGTTAGCTGCAATCATTCCGTTATCATTTATTTTTTGTAAAGATGCGGCCGGACGTATAGTAATATCTGTTTTGTCAGAATAAGAGGAACCATCGGCATTACAAACGACTTCAATGCTTTCTTCCCCGACTGAAGGTTGTGCATATACCCTGAAGCTCACTCTCTTCTCGCTATTAGCAGGAATAGAAACCGCCTGGTCAGGATTTCCCACTACATTAAGCGGGCCTGAAAAAGAAACTTTCGCATTTGCATTCATCTCTTTTGCTGTAGTATTAGTAAGTATAACCGGCATATATAAAGTATCTCCCGGGCTTAAAAATCTTGGAACGGATGCACTGATCACCAGCGGATCGGCAACCTTTATATGTTTCTCCGCGCTACCGAATGAACGGTCTTTATAGGCAACAGCCATCACCCGCAAGTCGCCACTGAATTGCGGAATATCCACTAAGCATGTCGCTTCACCCACAGAATTGGTATGTAAAATGCCGCTCCAGTATGCAACTAATTTCACACGCTTATTGCTTAAGGGGTTCACCCGTTTCTGCAAATCATAACCATCGCCTCCGGTGCTCGATCTTTTTAATTTTAAATCAGGCAATAAATACGGATACACATCATACGCCTCCACTTCCAGCCCCCGCTTCTGGTAAAAATATCCATACGGATCCGGAGTTTTAGAGTTTTTCAATTGCATAATTCCTTCATCAACAACTGCAACCGTTACTTCTACGTCAGACCGGGGAATTGTCCTGACAACAATACTCTGTTTTGTTTTGGACCGCGACTTTTCTGCGGCTACAATGGTGACAGGTAATTTGTCCGATGCTTTTTCAACAGCAAGCGGAACAAAACCATGAGCAACAGTTAGCGGAATCGCATCATCGCTCAATGGTTTGAAAAGAGTTGCGGTTATATATACGTTTGGAAGATAACTGTCTTTAACAGGAAGCGTAAGTGAAGCCGCTCTTTTATCGGTTGTCAAAAAATAATACTCATACAGTTTATCGCGCTCCACCGTAACCAGCATTTTTCCGCTGAAGGGAGTTTTAAATAAAATTTTTGCAGCATCGCCCGGTTTGTATTTTTCTTTATCCATGGAAATATCAACCTGCCCTTCGTTGTTCACCTGGAAAGAAGTATTTTGCGTATAGCCCCAGCCGTAAGCATAAAAATAACTCTGCACATATTTTTCTGATCCCGGTCGCATCACACGAACAAGGTATTCACCGCTTTCATTCGGAGTAAAGTTAAACACCAAGCCTGTCTTTCCAACCTGCAATGTCTTATCGCTTATGATTTTTTCTTCCCGATGCGAAATATAGTGATAGTGTGTATCATAATCACGTTCCATCACACTATGCCAGTAGAGCTTTATAATTTGCACATGCGCTTCAGCATTTTCAAACGCCACGCCATCCTTATTCAATGCAATCAACCCGATTTGCATATTTTTCCTTGTATCCACATAATAGTCAGGAATTTTAATTCCGTAAAAAACATTTTGCGTCTGCACATCAAAATTGCTGATGCGGTTTACCGGTCGCCCGGTTTCATCAAAAACAGTTACAAGGATTTTTCCTGACAGCATACCGGCATCTTTGTAGGAAGGATCACCAACAAATTTTTCATTCAATTTTCCATTGCTGTCTGTTTTTCCCTGGCGAACCTGGTGAGGAAAATTCAATTTCTCCACACCCTGGATATTAAAATTATAGCCACTATAATTTTTTGCACTGAACCACTTATTTCCGAGGTTATAATCAATTTCATAATTTCTCCCTGCTGCAGGGGGTCCGAAAAGATTAACTGCATTTGCATTGACAATAACAGTATCATTGAGCTCATACAAATTTTTATCAGTGCTCAGCACAACATTGATCCGGTCGGGAATAAATTCTTCCACATTGATGGTTTTGTCACCAACAAAAACATCGTTGCCCGTATAAACCTGGATATTGTAAAAACCTGTTACAGCAGCAACCGGCAATTCAATCGTGGATTCGAATGCTCCTTCTTTATTGAGATTCTTTTTTATGGTTGTCAGCTCTTTGCCGTTAGGCATAAGGAACTTCAGCTTCATGGGAATATCCGAAACGGTTTGCCACCGGTCATTTCGAAAAATGGTATTGATATGAACCGTTTCGCCCGGCCGGTAAATTTCCCGGTCGCCATAAATAAAAGCCTGGTAGCCGGAAGGATTATTTCGCAATCCTCCCACATCAAAACGTGAATTTTCCACCCGCGTGTCACTGAACAAAAGATAATTGAAATCACTTCCCGCGCGGGCTGTGATCATCCCCAGGTTGAATTTCGGAAATTTATTTTTGATGCCGGAAAAAACAGCAACTCCATCTGAGCTCGTAACAGCGGAATAAAGCAGCTGGTTGTTTGTACTGATAAAATTTATTTTCACACCGCTCATGGGATCCATATTCATGATGGAGTTGGCAAATACATAAATCTCATCATCGGTCTGCTTTGTTATTATTCCAATGTCAGAAATTGAAACGAGCTTGTTTGCACGGAGGTAATAATCATTTTTTGACGCAGCCCGGATTAAGTAAACACCTTTGAAATTACTGTGATCGTCAAAGTCTACGCTGAGCAGCTTAGTGCCATTCATGTCAGGAAGGTCTTTCGTTTCATAATCCTGGTCCATTACCACATCACCCACCTGCTCCATATTATAATCGCTATAACTAAAACCATAGTCATCCTCTCCTTCACCATAATAACGTGAATAGCGGTTGCGGTTCATGTATTGCAAAATATTGTTCTCATAAATTTTAGTCACGGTTAAATGAATTTTCGGAAGGTTTACAATATTAATCCCGACTTTTTTGGAACTTTTTGAAGAGAGATAAACTCCTTTTTTTGATACAAAAGAAATGGCAGGATTCAATTGACCAAATGGCACGAGTGAAACATGGTCATTGGCCATTTCACCGCCAAGAATGCCTTTCAGCTTTTTGGAAATATTTAATTCATAAGATTTCCCTGATTCAAAAATTCCTTTAAGAACAAATCCGCCTGACACTTCTTCCGCTTTAAACTGCACAGCAGGCTTAATGGAAATTAATTTTTGAATGCCTTCCATCTCCACAGGCTGGTTGGTGTTTACCTCCATAAAAGTTTCGGCATTGTCAGCGTTGTTCGGCTGCACCTGTGTAATCTCAAGCCTGGCAGGCGAAGGCACTGCCTGCGAAAATGAAAATGCAGAAGTAGTGACATATTTTTCTGCATCTGCGCAACGCAAACCTTTTTCAATATTCAATTCGATTTCCGTTTTTCCGGCAAGATCTTTTTGTAAACCATCCGCTTTAATCACCATCACATGGTCAACAGCATTGGTAACCATGGTAAAAGGGAATTCTTTTTTGTTTGCAGAAAATTTTAACAGCCTGCTTATTTCTGCGGGTTCCACGCGATAATTGAAACCAATGTTCACGTTCATAGCAATTTTATCCGTTCCTTTATCCGAGCGCACCCAGAATGCATCAGCAACTTCAATCTTCAGGTAGGGTGTATGAAATTCAAAAGCCGGCACGTCACCTATATGCAATTTTTTGTCTGCACGGTGCAACAGTTCATTTGTAATTTCCGCTTTGTATTCCATGCATGGCTCAAACTGAAAAGATGGCGAGAACTGCAACTCCCTTTTTGAAGTGAACATAAAAGACCCTTTCACCGCGGGAGTGATTTTTACATATTGCACCGAATCCCAGCGATTGAGAAGGGAATCAGGACAAATGTCATGGTCAAACCGAAAAACGAGATTTTGCCGCAGCTCGATTTCATCAGAAAAATTTTTGTCAACAAAGCCTACGCGGTTTTTATCAGTTGCGCAGGCACTTGCAAGAAGACACAGGGCTGTCATCAGCCTTGCATTCAATTTTGAGAAATACATAATTATCGGTGGTTTAGAAGTGAGCAGGAAGAAATAAAGGTGTTAAAAATACATTGATTTGGGTTATCAATTGCTGATCGTAATAACTAAGAAGGCCGTTCATTTATTTTGAATTTTGAAAATTATTTCTGGACAGAATTTGATTTTAGCGTATAGCCGGATCAATCTGCATTCCATTTTTGATAAATTGCAGTTATAACCCAATTTCTTATAGAAGTAAAAAATACGGGTTTTTAGAGGGGAAAAGTGGCTCAGCCGTCAGCCAAAATAATTATTTTAAGGTTTCTTTTAACGCGGGTAAAGGAATACTCTACTAAATCTATATTTTGGAAAGAAGTGTTCACTTCCCGGAAAGGAAACCCTGTAACCATTTATTCAAGCGGGATGACCAACAGGGGAATTTTTGACTTTTTTAAAATCTCTTTTGCAGTACTGCCAAAAAAAGCATTATACAAAAAGGCATGCTCAACATGCCCGAGAACAATAAGGTCAATTTTGAGTTTTTCCATCTCTTCTAAAATCATTTTCACTGTCGGCCCCTGGACAAGCAGGCTTTCTGCCGTGATTCCTTTCGCTTCTATATCCTCTGCCATTTGCTGCAACATTTTATGCTCTTTCTTTAAATCTTCTGCGCGGGTAGTCCTAATATATTGCGGACCTACATCATATCCTACAAAATCAGGATCGGGAGCAGCTATATGAATGACCCATATTTTTGAACCAAACTTTTCTGCCAGCCGGCAGGCAGCTTCAAATAGTTTCTTCGAACCGGCATTAAAGTCTGTTGCCACGAGAATATTTTTCATTGTTTTGCCGTTTTTAAATCTATCCGCCTTATGCGGATTCGAATTTAAATAATTTGTCTGAGAGTTGTGATCAATTTTGTAATTTACTGGCTTGAATAAGGATTACTATAAAATTTTAGGGCTTGAACGGAATGCTTCTGATGCCGAAATAAAAAAAGCATACCGTGTGCTTGCATTCAAATTTCATCCTGACCATAATGACGGCAACAAAGAAGCTGAAGAATTTTTTAAAGAAATCCAGGAAGCGCATACTGTTTTATGTGATGCGGAAAAAAGAAAGCTCTATGATTTAAGACTGATTAATCATCCGCTCTCTGACTTTTTCGGACACGCAAAAAAAAATATTCAGCATTATTTTTATACGTTATGTGAGCAGCATTATGTGAAGCTTAATGAAGAATTAAAAGTAACTTTTACATATTCAGGCGAAGGAAGAATTTTTAAGAAGCCGTCTTTCAAAAAATTTTTTATAACCGGGGCACCGTTCGTTTCGTTCCGTAAAGTTATGATCAGTGGAATCGAAGTGAAAGAAACGAATCTGACTTACATTGTTGTGCCCATGGAAAAAGGAATCCTTCAAATAGAAGAAGCCTTTATTAAAATTGACAATAAACCTTACACAACAGAAGTTTTAAAAGTTACTGTAGGAGAAAACAACTGTTATTTCACGAAAAATAAATTGGCTGACGGTGCCCCGTTTAAATTTATCATGAACCATGAATCAACAGGCGGAACCGATCAGCACAGAACTTTCAGGAATACTAATCATACGGTAATTATTCCGAGAAGCCATTATGCACATATTTATCACCGGATAGGCGGAGGAATGAAATTATTTTTTTTCCTGTGGGGATTTGCACTGGGATGGAAAATCCATTACCTGCCGATAGTACCTGCTTTCGGTGGATTGATTTTTGGCGGGATATTCTGCAATTTGCTTTACCTGATTGCAGGAGTGAAACCAAAATTTTATTTTGCTAAAAAATTCCCGGTGGTCAGGGATTATCTTGACAGGGGTTACCGGAGCGGAACTGAATCTGGTTCATCAGTCATCAGCAGCGAAGTAATTTATTTTATCACTTCCCTCCTGTCATGAATTTTTGGGTTAACCGGCATCACCACTTTCGGTGATGTTTTACACTGCGCAAATTTTTTGCCTCCCGCATTTTTTATGTTTCCTCTGCAACATGTAAAATAAAAATCACTGCTATTGGTGATTGACAAGAAGGGTATGGGTATTGCATATTTGTGCCGTCCAAGTAACAAGTAATTCTAAAAAACAAAAACAACATGAAAAATCTAATTCTAATTTTTTTCGTTGCATTCTCAATTAATGCACATGCACAATGGAACCTTAAATGGTCGCACACACAATCATTAAGTGGCGGCTCTTTCAAATCAGCGCCTAAATCATTACTCACAGACACATCAGGAAATATTTATGCACTCGGCAATGAATATTTCGAACCAAGTGGTGATTCGATAAAAGGTCTTATCACCAAATATGATGCTGCAGGAAATTTGCAATGGAACCTTACACTTAACCCTGCTGCTTCCATAGCTGCTTTTCCCGCTTGCGGACTTAATGCCAATAACCTGCCTGCACATCTTAATGCCAATAACCTGCCTTCACATATTTGTGCAGGCTATAATACTGACCCATCCACCTCACGCCTAATAAGAATTAACCCGAATGGAAGCATTGCCTGGAATATTGTTGTAAGTGGAGTAAACAATATTTCATCACTTTATGGTAATGACACCACTTATATTTATGTTGCAGGCAGAACTCCGCAAACTACCTGCGGGCCTGCTCAATGTAACGGAATAGCTGTAGCAAAATATAATTCTTCAGGGCAGCTTCAATGGAAAAAAACAAAATATACTTCCGGTGGATATTTTACTATGCCGTCACAAATTGTTACTGATATTGCAGGCAATGTAATTATTTGCGGAAAAAGAGGAGTAAGCACTGCTCCGCCTACTAATAATTTTGATAAAACTTTTGTTGTAAAATATAACAGTGCAGGTGTCATCCAATGGACAAAAGAATTTACTGAAACTACAAATACAGATTCAAAGCAAATGTTAGCTGTAGATCCACAGGGTGAAATTGCGTATGCAACTGAAACAATTAATACTACAACACAGGTTATCAGCTGTAAACTAAGACATCTGGATGCAGCAAGTACGGTTTTATGGACAAAAACTATTAGTAATTCACTGCTAAATGGAGTAAGTACTGCCCCGCCAACAAATAATATTATTATGACAAGCACAGGTATGAAAGCATACAATTCATCAGGAACTTTGCTTTGGTCAAATGGGCTTGTTGTTGGAACAAACCAGGTAAGTACTGCACCCCCTACCAATAACATTATTGCAATAGCGAAAAATGTAAGTACGGCTCCGCCAACCAACAATTTTCTTCTTCAGCTTGATGCAGCTACCGGAGCCATTATTAATCAAAAAGATTTATCAGTAAATGAAGCATACTTAGGAGACTATTGCGGTCTTAATTGGACGGGCGGTACGCAAACTGTAAATGTTGTGATAAGTGATACCACTGCTCCCTATGGCGGAATGGTAACACAGGTAAGGGAGTGTTCAGCGTTTACTTATTCATACAGCGCATCGGCCGCGGCTGTTAATGCCAGCAATGGTTCGTGCAACAATGGGCAGGTTACTGTAAACTGGTCGGGTACATTTAATTCATGGCCTCAAATTGAATTATACAATTCTTCAAACGTGCTGCTCCAGGTTTCCACAGCTCCGCCAACAAATAATTATACTTTTCAAAACCTGGCTGCAGGAAGTTATACAGTAAAAATGTTTGATGAAAGCTGTGGAGAGCAGGATTTTAATGTAACGGTAAAATGCGCTGCCCCGGCTTCGGGCAGCCTTACTGCAACGATGCAAACATCCACAACTGTCCATTTGAACTGGGGCAATCCGACCTGCAACAATGGGTACAAAGTGCAGTACCGCAAAATGGGTACAACCGCATGGGTTTCCACGGCTCCGCCTACAAATAATGTCACGCTTACGAATCTTATGCCTTTAACTACTTATGAATGGAAAGTTTTTACAAAATGCAACAGTGCCGGCACGGCAGTTTATTCTAATTCAACTGCAATAAAAATGTTTACAACAACCATGCGGCTAAGCGGTGAATCAGCAGCAACAGCCGGCAAAGAAATGAATCTCAATATTTATCCCAATCCTGCCCATGCTGTTTTAACTGTTGAAACAGCATGTGAAAATGCAACACCGCTGAAAATAAAAATCATGGATGTTACGGGAAGAGAACTTATTTCATTTACTGAACAGGCACAGGAAGGAAGATGGCAAAAGGAAATTGATTTATCAAATCTTTCAACGGGGGTTTATTTGCTGAGGATGGAAAGCGAAGATGGAACGATGGGGGTGAGAAGGTTTGTGAAAGAGTAAATTAAATAATAATAAAGGAGGAAGCCGAAAATCCTGAAAAGAGTAGGCGTTTTTTAAAACCACCATACTATGAAAAAAGCCCTTTTGTTATTTTCACTATTCTGCATAGCATCCTGTTCGCCTCCGACTAAAGCCCGCATTGTTTTGAATATTGTTACGCACGATGAAGACGGGGATGCTTATGAGAAATCTTACCGCGATCATTTTGATGAAATTTGCAATCATCTTCTTGACTTTGCCAGAGTGTGCCAGGAAAAACATGCTGTTTGGCACATGGGCTGTTGTGAGGCTATGATATCCGCAGTAGAAACTCACACAGGCGGATCAATAACATTTCCATCCGGAATTGATAATATTCTTGAATATCTGCAGGATGTGTATGGGGTAGCAATTGATGTGCATACACATGACGTTTCGACTTATGGAGCGTTAGCATGTCGTCTTATGGCTTTGGATGTTTCACCTCCTCAGGTGATGAGCGGATTTATATATACAGATCATGATTGGGTGCCCTGGACAAGAAGGAGAACTCCCATTCTTTGTGGTGGAACTGATTATGAATGGCAGCCGAGATTTTTATGGGGAGCGGGAACACGGGATCATACAGCCGATCCAACGGAGTATGGAATGTGGAAACCTGATAATGAAACTAATTTCAATTCCCACAACCCTGCTAATACACTATGGTATTACGGGGATGGACCAAGTTTAAAAATTGAAACCGGAGGGTATTCAACCACGAGTATAATAACAGAGTTGGATAATAGAATAAGTCAAATGAGTGCAGCATCTGTACCTGTTGACTACCTTTATCCGTCAAGTATTCAAATTCAGGAAAACAGGTTATCGGAATCCGGAATGATTGATGCCTTAAGTATAATGATTGATGAAATTAATTCAAGGAAATCTGATATTGTATGGAGCCGCATTGATTTGGCTATCATAGCTAATCAGGTGTGGCATGGTGGAGATGGATTTCAATTAAAATCAGATTTTACCGGGTTCACAGTATTACACTAAATAAGAATTGGTAATACCTAACGCTATGAAGCCGGTAACAATTGTACCGGCTTCATTTTTTATTTTGCAAAATGATTTTTAATTTAAATATCCTTAAACGGACTCCTCGGAATCCAATCCTCATTCTTCTCCGAGGGAATAAACGGTTTAATAATTCTGTTGAGAAAAGAATTTGAAAATTTTATGTAGGAGTAAAGAGGATAAGCAACAGCACCCACTGTACTCTTTATTTCCATAGCTGTGCGCCCAAAAATCAATTGTTCCGATTTATTTTTTATCGCTTCATGGATAAAATCGTATAGTATATTCTGGTAAAGCGAATGTGATTTATTGAAATGATAATCTATCCCGATAAAATGCGCTTCATAATGAGAGCCTGATTTGAATCCGCTGGTAAATGCAATCATTTTGTTTTCCAGGTAAAACCCGCGGACAACGAATTCCTTTTTTAAATGCTCTTTCAATGTCATAAAATAATCAATGTTCACACGAACAATGCGTACAGGCGCTTTTTTCTGCACCTGGAAATATAAATTTTCGATGCTCTCATTTTCCATTTCAATCTCCGGCAATTCCAAATATTTTATTTCAACACCTTCCAGTTTTTTCAACACATTGTTTGTCCGCAACCGGTACTTGGAAGACATTGCATCCAGGTAATCATCAAATGTTTTCCATTCTTCTCTCACGGTAAAAATCATATTCGGATCAATCACCATGCGATGGAAACGTTCTTTCGAAAGTTCTTTTGCATATTTATCTGATTCATCATAAAAATCCTTTACCGAACAGCAGACAACTCTTCCCTTTTGCTCAATTATCTGTTGAGAAATTTTTTCCATCATTTCCGGAATAAGCTCTATTATCAAAGGAAAATAATTTTCATTTGAACAGCCGATTCCGTAATCACCGCTTACAAAAAGGCTGCCGCAAACAACCAGGTTACTGGAAAAATATTTATCTCCTGAAAAAAGAAATTGATTTATCTTATTGCCGGCAGCTGTAAAAACACTTCCGAAATTTTCAAGATTAACCAGTGATCCCAATTCCTTTGAAGAAAGATCTGCAACCTGGAAATAACATACGGCCACAGGCAGCTTGTTTTCATAAATGATAACGTACCGAAAACTGATGCCGGCAGGTTTTGATTTTTCAAGCGCATTCAAATAAGAATATTGCAGAAAAATTTTGTTTCCTGCAATTTGATTCCAGGCGCCTGCAGAAAAATCATTTACAGCATTAAAAATTTCAAAATAGATTTTTCCCTTTTTGTCTCCGGCTTTATTTTTTGACAGCTTACAAATCAACATTTCACATCTTATATTTCTACTCTACAAGATTAGCTTAATTTTTGCAGATTTGCATGTAACCTCAAGAAAGCGCCATGTCCATGTGTAAAAAAATATTCCTCTTCTTTTTAATCACCGGCATTTGTATTTTGACCCGGGGACAAACAATTCAATATCCTCTCACCAAAAAAGTTGATCAGAAAGATACTTATTTCAATACCGTTGTGGAAGACCCTTACCGCTGGCTGGAAGATGATAATTCACCTGAAACCGCTGAATGGGTAAAAGAACAAAACAAAGTAACAGGGGAGTATTTTTCAAAAATCCCTTTTCGTGAAAAAGTAAAAATCCGCATGACGCACCTGTGGAATTTTCCCAAATATTCTGCTCCTTATAAGGCCGGTCAATTCTATTTTTTCTTTAAAAATGACGGCATACAAAACCAGGACGTGATGAACATTCAGAAAAATCTCAACTCTCCACCTGCTGTTTTTTTAGACCCGAATCTTCTTTCATCGGATGGAACTACTTCATTACATTTCACCAGTATCTCTGATGATGGAAATTATTTTGCTTATGGATTGTCAAAAGCAGGCTCTGACTGGACGGAGATTCATGCCCGGAATATCAACACCGGTAAAGATTATGATGAGGTGCTGAACTGGGTAAAATTTTCAGGTGTGGCATGGTATAAAAATGGTTTTTTCTACAGCCGCTATGATGAACCCAAAAAAGAAGATGTGCTGAAAAAGAAAAATGAATTCCATAAAATATATTATCACACACTCGGAACCAGGCAGGAAAATGATTCACTGATCTATGATGATAAAGAACATCCGTTACGGAATTTCGGAGCGGCCACAACTGATGATCAGCGTTTTCTCCTGGTTGGGTTTTCAGAAGGAACAAGCGGAAACGGGTTAGCAGTAAAAGACCTGAAAAAACCTCATTCGGAATTTATAAAAATTGTCAATGATTTTGAAAACGATTATAACCTGGTTGATCACCTGGGTGATTCGCTGGTAATCCTTACCAATTATAAAGCACCGCGCAAAAAAGTAATCCTTATTGATCTAAACCATCCCGAAAAAGAAAACTGGAAAGATTTTATTCCGGAAAAGCAGGAAGTGCTCGAAGACATTACACGGTCGGGCGACAAACTCATAGCACGTTATATGAAAGATGCGAACCACTATCTGCAGGTGTATGATAAAAAAGGAACAGCTGAAAATAAAATCGCGCTTGACGCAATAGGGACTATTGATGAAGTGCACGGGCACAAAAAGGACAGCCTTGTATTTTATTCGCTTACATCTTTCACCTTCCCTCCCACCGTTTATAAATACAACCTGCTGACGAAGAAATCTGAAATTTATTTTCGCCCGAAACTTGATTTTAATCCCGATGATTACGATACTAAACAGGTGTGGTATGATAGCAAGGATGGTACAAAAATTCCGATGTTCGTTGTGATGAAGAAAGGAATTAAATTGGATGGAAATAACCCGTTGCTGCTTTTTGGTTATGGCGGGTTTAACATCAGCAAAACTCCTGAGTTTAAAAACGAGCGGTTAGTGTTCCTGGAAAATGACGGCATTTTCGCCATGCCTAACCTGCGTGGGGGTGGTGAATATGGCGAAGAATGGCACAAGGCAGGCATCAAATTAAAAAAACAAAACGTGTTTGATGATTTCATCGCTGCTGCAGAATATCTTATAAAAGAAAAATACACTAATCCATCCAAACTTGCCATTGGCGGGCGTTCCAATGGCGGATTGCTTGTTGGCGCTGTCATGACCCAGCGCCCCGAATTATTTAAGGTGGCTGTGCCGACTGTGGGCGTGATGGATATGCTCCGCTTCCACAAGTTTACGATCGGCTGGGCATGGAAAAGTGATTACGGATCGAGTGAAAATGAGGAAGAGTTTAAAGCATTGTATGCCTACTCTCCTTTACACAATATTAAACCCGGAAAAAATTATCCTGCCACGCTTGCCACCACAGGCGACCATGATGACCGCGTGGTGCCGGCCCATTCATTTAAATTTATTTCCACTTTACAGGAAAAACAAGCAGGCACTAACCCTGTGCTTATACGGATTGATACTATGGCAGGACACGGAGGAGGAAAACCTACAGGAAAGCTGATTGAAGAGCAGGCGGATATTTTTACGTTTATGATGTATAATTTGGGGATGGAAGTGAAATAGAAATGATTGGTTTCATAGTCCCCATGAAAAACGGGAGACTATGAAAGTACACAGACCATAAAAATGAAGTCGCTTTACTATACATCAACTTAAAATTTTTTAACTGTAATAAAAATCAACAACTTTAAAATTCTAAAATCATGAAACAGATAATTATTATTATCATCGTAATTATACTAAACATTAATTATTCATTTGGTCAACTGAATTTAAGTTATGTTTATACTACTGACGGTCCTGAGAGCTTTTTTAAAGTGGGTCCTTCAGGACTAAAATATTTTGGCGAACATGACTCCCTTAACCATCTGGTATATTTTAAACTATACAATCCCGACCATTCACTTTTTAAGACAATTGCGCCTCCGGTTTTTCCCGGGAAAACAATCAACGGTATTTTTTACGTATCAGAAACTTTATTTAATACCGATACCTTAATTGAATACCTTGTTATTTATTACCCAATAGGTCCGGGAATAGCTGCCATACGCGTTTGTAACGAAAATGGAAATATTATTTTAGAACGTGATTCAGCAGCCTCAGGAGGGCAAATTTTTACCAATACCGGATGGAAAATTTTTCCTGATGGAAACAATTCAAAACTGATGGTATCAAGATATACTAATCCGGGCCAGGCCATACCAACTACAGTAGAAATTTACGATTTGCCGGGTCAATTACCCTGCCTTGAATGCAATAATGGTGAAATCAGCGGATATGCCGAGCCTTCAAATATTATTGCTGCAGAAAATAAATCTATCGCCTTTCCCAATCCATTTAATGATTTTGTCACAATAAGATATTCCTTACCCAAAAATACCCAGCACGCTTTTATTAATCTTTTTGGAATTGCCGGAGAACTAATAAAGAAAAAAGAAATTGATAATCATTTTGGTGAAATAATTATTACCAAAGAAGAAATCAGACAAGGAGTTTACATTTATCAAATTATAGCCGATGATAAAGTGATTTCAAAGGATAAAATAATTAAGCTTTGAAAGCAGCACAGCCATTTTAACGCTTCAATTAAACAATTTACTATTATCAAACAGTTCACTCTGACAAACTATGTATGACCTCCCGTATCACAAAGAAAAAAATGAGCAGGTAATTAAAGAGTTTATTGCCAAGTATCCATTTGCTTTTTTATCCGGATGCGATGCAGAAAACAAACCTGTGGCTACACAGGTGCCGGTTTTCATTGAAGAAAAGGATGGCAAAAAAATATTAAGGGGACATATCATGAAAAATACCGACCATCATAAAGCCTTTTTGCATAATGAAAATGTACTCGTGGTTTTCACAGGGCATCACACCTATGTAAGCGGTACATGGTATAGTAATCCTCATACGCCTTCCACATGGAACTTTATGAGCGTGCATGCGAAAGGCATTATCAAATTCCTGGATGACACTGCATTGATAGATGTACTGCGAATGACAACACTGCATTTTGAAAACTATAATCAACAGTCTGCAACTATTTTTGATAACCTTCCATCAGAGTACACGCAAAGATTAATGAAGGCAATTGTGGCTTTTGAAATTGAAGTAAAAGAAATGGACACTGTTTTCAAATTAAGCCAGGACAGGGATGCAAAAAGCTATAATAATATAATAGAGCGGCTCAAAGAACAAGGCGAAGCCGGACAGGTGATTGCTGCCGAGATGGAAAAAAGAACTAAGGAAGTATTTCCTGATGCTTTGCGGACGGAAATTAAATGAGTTGTGCAAGGGAACGGAAACAAAAAAGCCGCTGCGAGCGGCTTTTTTGTTTTTAATTTAACCTATGTTTATGTTGCTTTCAATCTGCCTGAGGCAGATTTCAAACTAAGTGACTTTACTTAGCTTTCAACATTTTTTTAGAATCAATTATTTTTCCATCAACCTGTAAACTATAAGTATAAATACCACCATTTAATGTGGCTGCATTTACCTGGATAGAACCCAGGCCCTTTTGGGTAATAGCAGTTTCATTAATTGTTGCTCCTGTTTCATCCTGGAAAATAATTTTTGGCTGGATTGAATTTTCAGATATGAAATAGCGAATGATGGTGCTGTTATCAAAAGGATTCGGCTGATTCTGGAATAGAATAGGATCAGAGGAAGCAAGGTCAATGGTTTGCTTTAGAGGAAAATCATTTGAACCTGAATTTTGCAAATCACCTGTTTTCAAAGCATCAATCTGTTTTTGCAATGACGTGTTTACGGCATTAAGTTCTTGTACCGCTTTTACCAACGGAACAACAATCTCGGCATAATTCACAGCATACGGATCATTACTGTTTGAAGGCGCACTTACTATTGTAGATTTAAAACCGCACTCTTTAGATGCCTGCTCAATTTCCTGTGCAATGAAACCGGAGCGAACCATGTTTGTGGAAGCAGAAAAATCTCCTTCGGGTCGCTTAATTTCATTGCCTAAGCTGTCTTTTGTTGGCTGCCTGTTTTGGTTTATAAAAGCATCCAATGCTTTCGTATCCATGTTATAAGTAACAGGACGAAGCTTATTTATGAATTCCAATCCGCTCACATTCTCTTTCACATTAATCTTGAAGCGACCATCGCTTGCCGCAAAAAGACCTGATGCAACCGTATATAAACCTATAATACCGGCATTACCGAAATAAAATTTACCGCTCCCTGTTGTGGTCGCGCCATATCCATAAGCTGCGCAGTTATGGTAGTTATTTGCGTTAGCATCGGCCGTGTATCCCACAAAAACATTACTGTCACCGGTAACATTTGCATAGCCGGCTTTTTCACCTATTGCAGTATTCCATTGACCACTTGTTGTTTGCCCTAACGCCTGTAACCCGAAACCGGTGCTGTGGCTTCCTGTAATGGCAGATCCTGCGCTTAAGCCTGCAAAAGTATTAGACCCTCCCGTTTGATTATAATAACCGCATCCATACCCTATAAAGGTATTGTAGAGGCCTGATGTGGTTGTTACACCGGCATCGTATCCTATATATGTGCCATAAGAACCAGTAGCTGCATACCCTGCACCTGCCCCATAATATACATTCCAATTTCCTGTTTGATTGGAATAACCGGCCTGGTACCCGCCCGCAACGTTAGTTGAGCCGGTAGTATTGGAATAAAGAGCATCATGCCCGATAGCTGTATTGTAAAGCCCATTGGTGGTGCTTGAAGGCTGGTTTGAATAGAGTGCATGATTTCCTACTGCAACGTTGTAGGTGCTTACGCTTCCGTTATAACTTTGAGCCTGTAATGCACCTGAACCAATAGCAACGTTATCACTTAATGATGTGTTACCGTGAAGTGCGGCATCCCCGTATGCAACATTATCATTGCCGGTGGTATTACCTCTTGCTGCTTCCTCTCCCATAGCTGTAAGCGAGCATCCCGTGGTGTTATTAAAACCTGCCCAGAATCCTACCGCGCATCCGCCATAAGCCTGAGAGTAATAAAGCGCCTGGTAACCAACAGCGGTATTGAGCGTATGTCCCCCGTCACATGTTGTGCATTGAGTACTATTTGTATAAAGCGCCTGGTAACCGACTGCCGTATTTCTGCCTACTATAGCGGCAGAATGAAGCGCCTGGTAGCCCACTGCTGTATTGTTATTAGCAGTGGTGTTAGACTTACCTGCCTCGTATCCCACAAACGTGGTACCGCTGTCAGTGGTAGCAGAAACACCGGCATTCCAGCCAATATGAGTGTTGTAAGCGCCACTTGTAAGGGCAGTGCCCGCACTATTACCCACCAAAGTATTGGCATGCCCGGTCATACCTGTATTGCCCGCACTGACGCCAACAAAAATATCGTTTGTATTTCCGTCATGCCAGAGGACTTTGTTGCCTGCGAGCTTAAATGAATTGGATGAGCCTATTCTTATATTCCCTCCGACTTCGAGTAATTCATTGGGTGCAGTGACACCGATTCCCACTCTTCCGTTACTTTGGTCAATACGCATTCTTTCGGTGTTAGCTGCTTTAAATATTACATGATAGCCGTTACTGCTACCCAAATATTCGTTGGGATTGGGGGCTGTGCCCGTTAATGTATTGCTTGCGACTGTTGCCTGGCCGAAAGCTGAGTTAAATGAGTAACTGATGATTACCATTATGGCAAGCATCATTAATCTGTTTTTATTTTTCATGATTTTTTGTTTTAGTTAATGTTATTTTGAATTTACCTGCCTGATAAACTTTGTTCGCAATGAACAAATTCATTGAGGAGATTGCGATAATAAATAAGTAATGTTTCTTAATCTTTTTTATAATAATTTTTTTTAAAGTACGCTGACGTTTGAGATTAAAAAGCAGTTGGTACATAGCGCAGGCTTTAAAACTAACCGGCATGTGAAAAAGGGAGTAAGGTTACGGTCACCAGGGGGATGAGCGCAACCTGCACGGGCATCCAGGCAGATCGTGGTATTTTAAAAATTTAATATAAGGAGGAAAATAAGAGGGAATTGAGGTATTAAATTTAATTTCTTTTGTGATCGAAAAAAATTTTCGAGCGGATGCTGACAGGCAACATTTAAAAAAAGAATAAATACAAAATCGTAACAGTGTTTTCAAGGGAGCAAATTTGAGGGAATGCCAGTTTAACAGTTCGCTGGTAAAACTACACTGCGAAAAGGCTTTTGTCAATCCCCAATAACCGTTAGCGGATTTCCGTTAACGGCTTTCCACTAACGGATTTCCGGCAGATAAAAAGAGATTTAAATTAATTCAACGGGATTATCAACTGCCCAAATTACTAACTCAGCTTTGCTATGGGTGCGGGTCTTCTGATGAATGTTTTTCATGTGGGATTCCAGTGTGTTTTCTTTCATCCCGAGGTCGGATGCTATCAATTTGTTTAATTTACCTTTTACAACTTCCTTTACAACTTCCTTTTCACGATCAGTTAATCCGGCTTCTTTATTGTTTTTAAAATTATCATCTCTAACCATACTTTTAATTTCATTTATGAAACAACAATCAAAACCTATAAAAATTTAATTTCCTTTTGAGGGAATTAAAATTAAAAATCACCCGTTGTTGCTTGTCTTCAAGGGGATTGAAGAATGTTTTGCGGTGTCAGCAAAACAATGTTACAAAGATATAACAAAACATTATTTTAAAACAAAATGCTAAAATTAATTTCGGGGCATATCTTACACACCTTCGCAAGTATTATCAATTTTGGTTCGGTTAAAAATTCATACCGTAACAAACCTTAAAATTTTTCCGTAAAAAAAATTTATGTATTTTAATACTCAACCGAAAAAGTTAATAAGTGCAAGCCTGACGGGTAAGCCGTTGAGGAAGTGAGCTTCCCGGTAAAGCGGGACAAGTTGTGATCAGAAAGAAAAAGAATGCGCCAAAACGTGACCTTTTAGTTTTATTGTTTTATTAATTTCCCCCTCGCGTTTTTTCCTTTTGTATCTTTCACTTCATAAAAATAAATTCCTGGTATGAGTTCATGAATGGAAACAGAAGCTGTTTTATGAATATTTTTATGAATAATATTTCTTCCTGCTGCATCAAACAAATCCATTTCGGTTGCAATAAAATTTGGTTTTGAGTTTATATTTATAATATCATGCGCAGGGTTGGGATATACAGAAACTGAATTATTTTGATTTATGTTTTCATTCATGCCGGTGGTGTTATCGGTATATTTAAAGTGGACCAGCCAGTAATCATATGATCCTTTTCCATAATCTGTTTTCACTGCTGATGTTCCTTCCTCTGCAAATCCGCATAAAAAAATAGAGCTGTCGGGCAAGATAACAAATGAATTTGCCTTGTCCTCCCCATAAGCGCCAAAGCGTTTATCCCATAATTTATTTCCTGCACTGTCAATTTTAACTATCCAGTAATCATTTAAACCGTAAGAAGGCCCGGTTACTTCACCACTGCTGTCGCTATTAGTATAGCCGCTTACCCAGTAGCCACCACCCGGTGCTTTTTCAATCCAGTTTCCATAATCTGTGTTGTTGCCGCCATACCGTTTATCCCACTGTTTGTTTCCAAGGGAATCGAGCTTGAGCAGCCAATAATCGAAACCTCCTCTTGAAGTATCACTTACATCATATCCCTGCGGTGACATGGAGCTTCCGGCAATAATATACCCGTTATCATCGGTATGGATTATATGACTGAACAAATCTGCTCCGGAACCTCCAAACCTTTTATCCCAAATTTTATCTCCGGCACTGTCAAGCTTTACAATCCATACATCCTCCAAGCCGCGGCTGGTATCGGATATAGTACCGCTCACAGGACTTTTTGTTGTTCCTCCAAGCACGAAATCGTTTCCAGAATCATTAAGAATTTGAAAACAATAATGAAATCCGATTGGATAAACTTCTCTTTCTAATCCTGTTCCGCCATATACCTTATCCCATAATTTATTTCCCATGCTATCTAACTTCAGCACCCAGTAATCCTGGTCGCCTGCCCCTCCATAATTTGAAACAGTTTTATCTCCTCCAACGGGAGATTCCGATGCACCTGCTAATATGTAATCGCCAGAAGGTAATTGAATCACCTGCGGGCATGATTCACCATCGGTCCCTCCATAAGTTCTATCCCAAACTTTATTTCCGTTTGAATCTACCATACAGATCCAATAATCGGACGATGTTCCCCGACTGCTATCAGATTTTTCACAGGAACTGTCGGAATCAGAAATGCCTGAAAAAAGTATTTTATTACCACTTCCCTTTAACAGGCGGGGAAGGGTTTCACTTTTTGTTCCTCCCATGCTTTTGTTCCAAAGAATATTAAAAGCAGTATCGCTTCTCAGAACCCATACATCTCCATATGGCTGGGCACTGCCTGAATCGCATTTGGCATCAGTTTTATCTCCATTCAAATCTGTTTCACTTGATCCTGCAATTATAAATTGATTGCCGCCCATCTGGATAATTTCAGGGTCCATCTCGTGTTGATCACCTCCGTAAGTTTTGTCTCCGTATAAAATAAATGTTTGAGCATTAAGATTTAAAAAATTAAGAAATAATAAAAATGAAATGAGAATAAGCAGTCGCATTTTCATAGGTGCGGTAACTTAAGTTTCTTAGAAGAAACTCCTTCAGAATACTTAGTGTAAAATTAAACTATAATAAATTAAACCAGCAAGGATTTTTGGGACCAACATCCTGTCAGGTCATTTCAATTCCCGACATCAGGATTGAAATCCCTGGCAGGTTTAAAATTATTAAACCCAGCAGGTGCTGCGCGACAAGGGTGTCCGAAAAAACCAATATTTCGTCCCTGACGGGACTTTCAAAGCGAATCGCCTTGTTGTTGTCTACCAATATTAAATGCCTGCGGGATTCGCACCAGTGTGCCGTAGGCATCCCCATAAATCGGGAGTAGTAATAGTTCGATTGGAAATTTAAAAGTCCCGTCAGGGCCGAAATATATTTTATTTATCAGAGGAGAAAATCATATTCCGGACACCCTTGTGCTCCGCAACCTGCCTGGTTATAGGTTACAAAATGTAATTACTAATTTTACACCATAATATTAATGCAACAATGCATTAATATTTTCGTAAGAAATTCAAAATTTTAGAACTGATTTAAAATGATTGACAGACGCGACCGATTAACTGCAAAGGAATTTTTAAATGAGTACATCATTCCGAATAAGCCGGTGGTATTGACCGATGCGGCAAGCGAATGGAAAGCTCATAAAGTTTTTACTCCTGAATTTTTTAAAAAAAATTTTCCAAATAAGGTTGCCACGCTTAAAGGAAAGCAATATACGATGAGTGAGTATGTGGATATGATGCTGGCATCCACAGAGCAAAACCCGGCACCCTACCCGTGGAAGCTGGATATCGAAAAGAAATTCCCGGAACTGCTCGAGTATGTACAGCCGGGGTTTGAAGTGATGAAGAAGAACCGTTTGAAAAGCCCGTTGTTCAGCGAACGCTTTATCCCGCAGGCAGCCACACTTGAAATATTTTTCGGGGGCGCTTCGGGATGGTTCCCTTACATACATTATGACTTATACGGGATGTATGCCATCGTAACACAAGTATATGGCAAGAAAGAATTTACGCTTTACGAGCAGGGTGATGAGAAATATTTATACCCCGATGCAAATGATCCGTGGATGTCAACCATAAAAGAGTATCATAAACCGGATTATGAAAAGTACCCGTTGTTTAAAAATGCACGGCCTACATCCGTAATTGTGGCACCGGGAGAAACGGTGTATGTACCGAAAGGTTGCTGGCACACGGCACGTTCCATTGAGCCCACGATCTCCATTGCACAGGATTTACTGATGCCGCAAAACTGGGATATATTCCAGCGTGACGTGGTTTATTACAAAAAGAAAGAAAGCAAACTGAAAGGAATGGTTTTTAATTATTACCTCACTGCTGTGAAACAGGGAATGGATATACATGAGAAGTTTATTTCGACTTACTGAAGCCGGAAGACAGAGAACAGAGGACAGAGTTACATTTTGATGATTTTTTTAATGAGGGTGTTTTCATCACTCGAAATCTTTAGAAAATAAATTCCTTGCGGAAAATTTTTTATGTCAAAAGTCAGCTGATGTTTTCGTGCATCTTGTTTTTGATCACTTAGTGCCGCTATTTTTTTATTGACAGAATTGTAAAGGTCAATTTTCACAGTTGCAGATTTTTCCATTGTAAAATCTAAAGTCCAATTATTTTTTACCGGATTGGGAAAGATTGAAAAATTATCAGCAACTGAAATTTTATTTACGGAAGAAATAAGCAGGCTGTCAAATTCATAGATGCGGTTAATGGAGGTGGAATTCAAACCCCATACATGGCCATTTGCCTGGCAAAGCCCTAAAGGATAATCAAGGCACCAGGGGATAGAATCAAGCACCACTCCATTGGTTTTGTCAAAATGCAGCAATTGGTCCCCTGTGGGTCCGTTTACTTCTAATCCGTAAAGGTTATTATTTATTATTCTTAAAGATGCGACCTGCCTGTTAATTTCAAATGAATCCACAACTGCTCCTGTGGACGCATCAATTCTCATGAGCGTCTGATCAAGATATTCTGTTATCCAGATATATCCATTATCCCATGCACAACCAAAATTATTAGGGTCACTCACATTGGATGTCGGTAAATTAAATTGCGTAATCACAGTGCCGGTTGCAGTATCCAGTTTGTAAATAATCCCGTCCTGTTCTACAACCAACCACAGGCAGGTTCCGTCAAAATCAAGATCGCCTCCGTAATCATTTCCCACAGCAGGATTAGGAAGAGTTCCTGAAGGGAAGCCATTTATGTCATATTTATAAATAAATTGTGTGTTAAAATCTGAGGCATAAAAATACGTTCCGTCAAATGCCAGGCCGGATGTCCAGTTCACATTGGTCGGAAAAGAAAAAATGGTATCGCAGGCAACCATTAAATTCGGAGTAAGAAATGGTGCAATGCTTCCATTTTGTATCCCGCCAGTAAATTTATTTTGGGCGATTGAAAATTGAAATGAAAACAAAATAAAACAGGCCAGTATTTTTCTCATAAGCTTAAAAATATTATACACCAAATGTAAACTCTTTTTTTATTTCAACAAAAAGCCGGAAGCTTTATGTAGAACAGGGATAAACTGAAAAGAAAAATTTATACATGATTTCTCAGACTAATCAACCCGCATCCGTAAAATCTTTAGTGAAGGCAAACATATTTTGCGCGTGTTAATAACTTCTCAAATCTGCTTTGCCAAATTCAAAAACCAATTATTTACTTTGGGATTGGCAAAAGCGTATTCGAAAAGAAACAGGGACAGGAATGCACAAAGTGCACCGATGAGGAGATCAATAATGTAATGGTGGCCGGAATAAACAGCAGCGAACCAGATGCCTGAGAGAAAAATAAAAAACAGGATATTCGTCCATCCCATCTTCCGCCTTATCCCGAAGTACAGCACCACCACGGGATAAGCCGCGTGAAGCGAAGGAATGGCGGCAAAGATATTTGCGTTCTTTGAGTATAAAGAGTGAAACAGGTTGATGCCAAAGAAATCATCAAACCGTGCAAGCCCGGCTGTGCTGGAAGGCGTGTGAAGGTTAAAATCAAAACCGTATTGATCCACATACCAGGGCGGGGCTGCAGGATACAGGTAATAAATAATGAAACCGATAAAATTGGTGAGCACAAAGGCATAAGCAAACCTGGTAAAATTAAGTTTGTCTTTTACTAACAAATAAAGAGCAAACATTAACGGTACAGGGACCCAGTTGATATAAAAAAGCCCGGCAATGATGTCTGCAACTACATGTGTATGTAATTTGAAATATTCATTCGGAGTGAGCAGCTGTCCATGTACAGAAATTCCAAAAAGAGATTTTTCAAAATCATACGGCTGGCGGATATGAACGGGATTGACCAGGTAATTGGGACAAATGCGCATGGAATCGTAGACAATCCAGTAGATGATGAAAATAAAAAATGCGGTGATGAATCTCCTGGTGGTCGGATGAAGGAAATAAGCTGTCAGGCAAAAACAAATAAAAAAAATATGATCGCTTCTGAAGCCGACAAAAAAGACAATCCATATTAAATAAAGGCTTACAAGTAAAGTTGAATTAAACAATGCTTTCTTCGAAAAACGATTAAAAGAAGGTTTATTAAAATCAGCAGGCATATATTTTGTTAAAAAGTACACGAAACTAAGAAACAATAAACAGATTAAAATTTGTTATGTAAATTTGCTACGAAAAAAAATTAACCATGATAAAAAAATCGTATTTGAAATCGCTGATTATTAAATGAAATTGAAATTAAGTTTAAAAAAATTCTAATTAATTTAAACAGAAAAATTACATTTGCATTCTTTTGAGGACAAAACGAATACCTACATGAGTAATCAACAACTCCCCTATAGGACTTTCACAATAAACGGAGAACTTACACAGGAACACATCAACTTCTTTAATAAAAACGGGTTCATTCATTTTAAGAACTTTTTGTCTAAAAATGAGGTGACTGATATCTGGGGTTCAATTTCCGAGGTCCACAGTCAGTGGATTGCAGAAAACAAAGAAAAAATCAACGGTATTCCTATCGTTTACGGAGAAGACGAAAAGGGCAATAAAATAGTTCAGCGCTCGCCATTTACTTCATTGTTTAGCAGCAATTTACATGCATTTATTAAAAGTGGTAAGTTAAAGCCTTTTTTAAAGCTTCTTCCCAATCCCGATGCAAGGCTGACTGAAAATGAAAAAGATGGAGTCGTTGTAAATCATTACATCAATCATAAAAACAGTGAGCTGAAACAAATGGGCTGGCATACTGACAGCGCCCGTGATATTTTTTATTTTCAGAAAGTACAACCCATGCTGAATGTAGGATTGTACATGACGGATTCTACAAAAGCCCATGGTGGATTAAAAGTATTACCCGGCACTCACAATCAAAGCGTCAGGAGCCTCCTGTTCAAAAAAACGCAATTTGTGAGCATGGCAGCCGATAAGAATGAAGTGGGTATCGAAGCAGAAGCGGGTGATTTGGTAATTCATAATGGCGCTATCTGGCATCGCGTTGCCATGTCTGAATTAACCGGGGGCCCAAGCCGCAGGATTACCATGTATGTTCCCATAATCTGCGGAAAACAAATCATAAAACACGACCACAGCAAAACACCGTTTTATCATAAGCTGCGCTTTTTAGCAAGGAAATAATTTAAAACAGTTCAAAGTTCATCCCGATAGCTATCGGGACAAGGTTCCGGGTTGATAAATATTCAACGAACTCTGACTTTGAACTTTGAACTTTAAACACATAACATCATGTCATATATAAATTTAAAAGAACCTAACGGAAAGCTCGGAATTTTAACCCCTGGAATGGGTGCTGTTGCCACCACTTTTATTGCCGGTGTGCTTGCAGTAAGAAAAGGATTGGCATTGCCTGTAGGATCACTCACCCAGCTGGGAAAAATCAGGATTGGAAAAAGAACAGAGCCAAAAAATCCGAAGATAAAAGATTTTGTGCCTTTGCAGCCACTTACAGACATTGTATTTGGCGGATGGGATATTTTTAACGATAACGTTTATGAGGCTGCTCTAAAAGCCGCGGTGATTGAAAAAAACATGCTCGACCAGGTGCGGCCCGAACTGGAGGCTATCAAACCAATGAAAGCTGTTTTTGATAAAAAGTACGTGAAGAATCTTGACGGAACACATGTGAAAACTGAGAAAACAAAATGGGAGCTGGCGGAGGCGCTGATTAAAGATATTCGTGAATTCAAAGAAAAAAATAAATGTGATCGCCTGGTGATGGTGTGGTGCGGTTCCACTGAAGTTTTTATTGAAGAAAAAGACATTCACAAAACAATAGAAAAGTTTGAAGAAGGATTAAAAAATAATCACCCGGATATTGCACCAAGCATGATCTATGCTTATGCAGCAATTAAGTGCGGTGTGCCTTATGCAAATGGCGCTCCTAACCTTTCCTGCGATGTTCCTGCGCTGGTGGAAATGGCAAAACTTAATAATGTGCCTATTGCCGGAAAAGATTTTAAAACAGGACAAACACTGATGAAAACTATTCTTGCACCGGGTTTATCTGCCCGTGCATTAGGGATCAAAGGATGGTTCTCAACAAATATTTTAGGAAACCGTGACGGAGAAGTGCTGGATGATCCTGCAAGCTTTAAAACAAAGGAAGTTTCAAAGCTGAGCGTGCTGAAGGATATTCTTTCACCTGAACAGCATCCGGAACTTTACAGCGATATTTATCATAAGGTGAATATTAATTATTATCCTCCGCGGGGTGACAATAAAGAAAGCTGGGACAACATTGATATTTTCGGATGGCTCGGTTATGAAATGCAGATAAAAATAAATTTCCTCTGCCGTGATTCTATCCTTGCAGCACCCATCGTTTTAGACCTGGCTTTGTTTCTTGACCTTGCACAGCGTGCTGAAATGAGCGGCATCCAGGAATGGTTGTCGTTTTATTTTAAATCTCCGCAAACGGCTGCGGGATTGCATCCCATCCACGATATTTTCAAACAATTAATGAAGCTCGAAAACACGCTTCGCCATTTAAAGGGCGAAGATTTGATCACTCACCTTGGACTGGATTATTACGAAGAATATGTGACCGAATGAAATGAAGTTTTTTTATAAACTCATTGCAAGCGGATTCGGCAGCGGTTTCTCCCCTGTCGCTCCTGGAACAGCAGGAAGTTTAGTGGCTGTTTTACTCGCCTGGCTTTTCAGCTTACTTTTTTCTGAATACGATTTTGCGATTTATAATTTATTCTTTTTTGTTTTTTGTTTTCTCTTTATCAGCTTTGGAATAATTTCAACCAATAGCTTGCAATCAGAATGGGGGCAGGATTCGCCTAAATTTGTTATTGATGAAATTGCAGGAATGCTGATTTCATTAATGTTTACTCCGTTTGCCTGGAAAACCGCTTTGATTGCATTTGTGCTGTTCAGGTTTTTTGATATCCTGAAACCATTCGGAATTCGCTCTCTTGAAAAAGTTCCCGGGGGATGGGGGGTTATGCTGGATGATATTCTTGCAGGCATCTATGCAAATATTTTATTACACGTAATTTTGTTTTCCTTTACATTCTTCTGAATTGTTAATTAAGCCACAGATTCACAGATTAAGAAGTCAGATAATTTCTTTAATCTGTGAATCTGTGGCAATTGGTTTATAGGTGTGCAAATGATTCTTATTCTTGATAATTATGATTCTTTTACTTTTAACCTCGTTCATTACATTGAAAAAATTACGAATGAAGAGGCGGATGTTTTTCGAAATGATGAAATAAGCCTGGAAGATGTAAACGGGTATGATAAAATAATTCTTTCGCCCGGGCCGGGGTTACCGGAAGAAGCCGGAATCTTAATTCCATTAATTAAAAAATATGCGTCATCAAAAAAAATTTTAGGTGTATGCCTTGGACACCAGGCAATCGGGGAAGTGTTTGGCGCAAAACTTTATAATCTCCCCGAAGTGTTTCATGGCTTATCGCGCGAAGTAAATGTGATTGATGAACATGAAACGTTGTTTAAAAATATTCCTTCCCCGTTTAATGCAGGGCGTTATCATTCGTGGGTGATTGACAAAACCTCGCTTCCCTCCTGCTTAAAAATTACGGCTGTTGATGATAACAAGGAAATTATGTCTGTGAGCCACATTGACTATGATATAAAAGGAGTTCAGTTTCATCCTGAATCTATCCTGACTGAGCATGGAGAAAAACTTTTGGAAAACTGGCTTACAGAGCAATAAATCGTAAATTATAAATCGTACATTGTACATTATTCACAATGCCCTACAAACCTAACGACCATTTTGCGCGCAAAGCGAAAAAGCAAAACTTTGTTGCGCGTTCTATTTATAAATTAGAAGAAATTGACCAGCGTTATAAAATAATCCGCGCGGGTGATTTTGTTTTGGATTTAGGCGCATCTCCAGGTTCATGGTCGCAGTATGCATCAAAGAAGATCGGTGAAAAAGGAAAAGTCCTCGGCATAGATTTAAAGCCTGTTACCGTTCAATTGCAGAATGCAGTTTTCATTAAAGCCGATCTGAATGACCTCGATATTGGTGAAATCATTACAAAAAATAATTTTCATCTCTTGTTTAATGCCGTGATTTCAGACATGGCTCCCAATACTACCGGAAATAAATTCGTGGACACACAACGTTCTTATGACCTGTGCGTACTTGCATTTGAAACCGCAAAAAAATTTCTTAAACCAGGCGGGAATTTCGTCTGCAAAATGTTTGAAGGTGAAGATACGATGCTGTTCCGCGATTCATTGAAAGAACATTTTGAGGAAGTGCACATCCTCCGGCCTAAAAGTACTCAGAGCAGCAGCAAGGAAATGTTTATGATCGGGTTGCGGTTTATCAAATAGAGAACAAAAATATTCTCCTAATGATGAACAATAAATTTCAGATTACCTGTTCCTGCTTTTGAAAAAAATACAAGGTTATATATCCCGCTTTTTAAATCATTGACAGGAATTTCAATCAAAGACTCTTTTGTATGTATAGATTTATTCTTTTCTCCAATGATATTGTACACCATGATATCCTTTTCACCTGCGGGTAAATTATTTATCCGGATAAATTTATCTGCAGGATCAGGATAAATATTTTGCCCGTATGAGAGATTTTCAGAAACAGAAACTAATGAGGGATCAATCACAACGGTTCCATTAACAGTATTAAATGAAACCGGTGATGTAGTATTCGTCATTGCATATAATGATGAAATCTGCAGGTTAAAAACCTGTGGTGAAGTAATATTGGTATTTGCTTTCATTTCTATTACTCCGAGTGTATCATGTAACTGATTAACATTCTGCTTATCGCTTCTGTCGGCTAAAACCAGTAATTGTCCGGGGTAATGGTAAGATAAACCCATCAGGTTTGTTGCCGGATTCCCGAAATCACTATTAAAGAAATTTATATTAACAAAAGATGTATCGGTAAGAGCAGCATCAAAATCATTCGTAAATGCTATTCCGAAAAGGCTGTCTACCGGAAGGGATGAAGTTCCGGTAATGATATAAAAGCGCATCGTTTCTCCCGGAGCTACAGAATCTTTTTCCGGTAAAAGCAATAAATCAGGCAGAGAAGAAAAAAATGGTTCATTGGGAACCCGGCAATTAACCGCAACCGGTGTCCAGAAAATCCCGGCAGGCAGCAACGTGGTAATATCAGTAAGATCAATTACACCATCTCCAGTAAGATCCGCATGTTTGTAATTAGTTCCATTAGGAAATACCTGTGACCAGTCTGTCGCATAATCACTGTCAAAATAAGGAAACAACAATGAATTGTGAATAGTATCCCTGGGAGTACCGGTGCTGTTCAGGGCCAGAGCCATATACAACGCATCTTCTGAGAGCCAGACCGTATCATTACCGTTTGCATCACCGGGCCAGATGTCTGATGCGGTTTCAAGAGCGCCATTACCTGAAGAGTCCAGCATGGCTGCAAAGCCTGAGTAGTCTCTCTGAAACAAATAATACATATCACATGCATGGTAAGTTCCCCCGGTAACATATCTTCCGTCCGGGTATTGTTTTATTGTGCTCAGTCCGAATACAGGAAAAGTGTAACTATGCGTCCATTGAGCATTGCCACCGCTGTCAAATTTATACAGTTTACCAGTCATACTTATGGGTGCAACAGTCTCATCATTTATTCCTTCTGAAGCTATTACTCCTCCATCCAGGGTTGCATCTATTGCAGAAATTATTGAAGCCGGAACAGTATCAGTCCAGGTAACAGTTCCTGTGTTAACATCTGTTTTTTTTATAGTAGATAACGAAGCATTTACCATGTGGCAGATAAATGCTGATGAATCTGAAAAGGCAAATAAATCATAACGATATGTTGGCACCGACCATGCGATATTGCCGGATAAATCAACCCGGATAAGCGAATCGTTAAGCGCAGCATTAGTCAGATGCACCAGCAGATCACCATTACTCATTTCAAAAAGCCTGTTGCCATGAACTGCCCCGGTTCTGAGAATTATTGCACCGCTGTTATCATATTCAAATAAAGAATCGGTTCCGGGATCAAAAGTTAACAATGCGTAATAGTTTCCAGCGGCATTCTGAATGATATCATTCGTCCTGTAAATAAAATTATTGAGTGATGTATCGTTTTCGAATCCCAATGAATCTCTCCATTGCACAATCCCGTTTTTTGAATATTTAACAATCGTTGTAGCTTCCCAGTTATTGCTCACAAACGCATGAAAGTTTAATGCAACAATACATCCTGAATCAGCAGTCGCCCTGATAAATGAATTGTCGGTACCATGAAGCACAGATTCCGAGGTTTCTTCTCCTTCCCATAAAATAGTATGAGTGCCGGGAGTCATTTTAAATATGGATTTGTAATTGCTCCGGCTGATTTTACCAACCATATATAAATTTCCGTCCGGGCTGACCGCTATATCCTTGATCCCGCATGCAGAATCAGGATGTAAATAGGTATTAACGAGATTATAGCTGATGCGCTGCATCCATGTTGATTGTCCGCGGCCGATAGTGATAAATGCAAACAGGGCGAGAGTAAGCAAAGATGTTTTCATAAGATTTATTTTAAAAGGATAACTCATCTATGAATTCTCATTTTACATAGTAGAGCAAAAATAAACCTGATCTTTGTTTTTTACATGTTATCAGCTTAAAATCATACATTAATATGATTAGTTTTTCATGCAATGATATTACGAATGTGATTTGTAAGCGGTGACAAAAGAAATTGTTTACGTAAATTTCACAATATTAACTTCTTTATCAAGCTCAACTTTGTTGTTTAAAAAATCAGCAAACTGTTTTGCGTAATATGGAGCCAGCATCACTCCTTTTGTACCCAGCCCGTTAAAAATTCCAATCGTCCTATGTTCCGGATGCAGGCCTATCATTGGTCTTCTGTCCTGCACAGTGGGCCTTACGGCTGCAGAATGATCCGTAATTTGATATGGCACTTTCAGAAATTTTTTAAGAAAAGATTCAATTTGTTTTTTTCCATCGCTGGATGGTTGAGCATCTTTAAAATCCCACTGATAAGTTGACCCGGCTTTAAAATGATGATTTCCTGCCGGGAGGATGAACATCCCCTGGTTGATTATGAAATCCTGTAAAAGTTCTTCAGCATAGATCTCAAGAATTTCTCCTTTGGCGGGAAGAAAGGGAAGATACCTGAAAAACGGGTTATTGACAGCTCCTGCTCCTTCACAAAAAATAATTTTTTCCGCACGTATATTTTTCCATTCAACATGATCACTCTTTATTTGTATATCTTCAAAAGAAAATTCATTTATATATGAAACATTTTTGCTTTGAAAGTATTTTTTAAATGCTTCAAGCAGGTTGCCAATATTAAGATAACCGGATTGATGAATTGCAATCCCTCCGTGTTCTGCATCAAAACAGTTTTTTAATTTACCCGGATGGATTTCTTCTCCAATATATTTTTCATAACCGCGTTCTGTGCTGCGCGAAAGCCAGTCGTTCCTGTTTTTTGCAGACGAAAAAATTTCAAGAATGGGCAAATCATAAAATAATTTTTCTTTAAAAAAACTTTCGAGCCCGCTGTAATAACTTTTCGCAAACGGAATCAATATATCGGCTTTCCATGTTTTTACAATTCTCCTCCCGGTAACCGGGTGAATTATTCCTGCCGCTATTTTTGAAGAAGTTATTTTTTTTTCTTCATCAATAATTAAAACTTTCTTTCCCGGCTTTAATAATTCATAAGCCAGTAAGCTGCCTGCCAATCCTTGCCCGACAATGATGAAATCAAATTCCATACTCGAACTACGATTTATTAACAGCGATTAATATTGGCCTATTAAAAGTATTCATTGTCCATTGTCCATTGTCAATCGTCCATGGTCTCTTCTCTTAGTCCCAATCCAGAAAATCATCCAATGCCCTCCGGTCTCTTTTTGTAGGACGTCCTTCACCGGGATAGCGATAAGCCCGCGCAGCAATTGCAAAAGTTTTCATCCTTTCAATCTCTTCCGGTAGTGTTACTTCTTTGCAAAAACCGGGAACAAGCTTTGCAGACATTCTTTTATCCGATAAATCAATGACCAGGAATTGCAGGGTAAATGCTCCTTTGCGGATAGAAATTGTTTCTCCTTTTTTTAATAACCTCGAAGCTTTTACGGCCTGGCTATTAATAAAAACTTTTCCTTTTTCACAATAGTCAGCAGCCATCGAACGCGTTTTGAAAATGCGGACAGCCCACAACCATTTATCAATCCTTATTTTATCTGTCAAAAAACTTTAAGCTTTAGACTTTAAACTTTAAACTTTGAGCTACTTTTGCGCCCTCAAATTTTAAGCAGCAAATTTATGGGATTAAAATGTGGAATTGTGGGATTGCCGAATGTCGGAAAATCTACCTTGTTTAATTGTTTGTCAAATGCAAAAGCGCAGGCAGCAAATTTTCCTTTTTGCACAATCGAGCCAAACATCGGTGTGATCACTGTGCCTGATGAACGATTGAATGTGCTGGAAAAACTGGTAAAGCCTCAGAAAGTTGTCCCGACCACTGTTGAGATCGTTGATATTGCAGGGTTGGTAAAAGGAGCCAGCAAAGGTGAAGGGTTAGGAAATCAATTTCTCGCCAATATCAGGGAAACGGATGCCATTCTCCATGTAGTTCGCTGTTTTGATGACCCTAACGTAGTGCATGTTGATGGTTCAGTAAATCCTGTGCGTGACAAAGAAACTATTGATACCGAATTGCAGATAAAAGACCTGGATGCTATTGATAAAAAAATTCAACGGATTGAAAAGATTGCAAAAATCGGGGCTGACAAAGAAGCAAGGAAATCCTATGATACATTAATGATTTATAAAAAGCATCTTGAAAGCGGCCACTCGGCCCGAAGCGCTCCCGTTGCCATTGAAGACAAAAAATATATTGCGGATTTGTTCTTGCTCACAGATAAGCCCGTCATGTATGTGTGTAACGTGGATGAAAAATCTGTTCTGAAGGGAAATAAATATGTGGACGCAATCAAAGAAGCCGTTAAAAATGAAGATGCTGAAATTTTAATTATCGCTGCCGCGATTGAAGCAGAAATTGCCCAACTGGAAACTTTTGAAGAACGCCAGCTTTTTTTGAATGATCTTGGTTTGGATGATTCAGGAGTTTCAAAGCTGATTAAGGCGGCTTATCATTTGCTGCATCTGAAAACGTATTTTACGGCAGGGGAAAAAGAAGTCCGTGCGTGGACCATTCCAAATGGCATGACAGCTCCCCAGGCGGCCGGTGTTATTCATACTGATTTTGAAAAAGGATTTATCCGTGCAGAAGTCATTGCTTATAATGATTTTGTAAAATACGGATCGGAACAGGCCTGTAAGGATGTGGGGAAATTATCTGTTGAAGGAAAAGAATATGTAGTGAAAGACGGGGATGTGATGCATTTCAGGTTTAATGTATGAGTTAACTTTAATGTCTTTTCACTTCTTCATCACCAGCGTCATATACTCATCCGAAAAATTTTCAATTTTATAATGACGGTACAGGCCCATATCAGTATAACTGAGATCAATGTTTTTGGGATCAATAAATTCCCATTGACCATATACAGAAGTACAATATTCTTTACCCGGTTCTGCCTCGTAAGTATGACAGGCATAATAAACCTGCAGCGAGCCGCCTTCTATAAAAAGGAAAGAAGCGTTGTGAGCCACTTTATAGGAATATTTTCGCGTAAGCGTCAATGTGTCCCTGTAAAAAATAGTTGAATCGTTAATGGTATCGGTTAATCGCCACTGGCTTAATAAAATTTTAATGTAAGGAGAATTATTTTGCGCCTGTAACCGGTTTGAAAAAAATAAGATAATAAATCCGATGAATAGTTTTTTCATACAATGTTTTCGCAAATATAAAAACCTTTGTAACGTTACTAAAATGCTATTCCCGAACCGGCATTATTATTCTGTAATTCCAACAACTTATTCTAAATTTACGCCCTGATTTATTTCCATATCAAAAACCAAAACCATCGCACGCTTTCCTGAATGAATTTTAAGAACATATTTTTATATTTTTTCCCGGTTTTCATTTCATCCTCCATTTCAGCCCAGGATAATGTGCTTACGGCCGGCATCCAGATCAAACCTATTTTTTCATCAAAATTCTTTGGAACCGGTGAGCAAACTCTCAGGGGTGAGCCCGAACCCAATACTCCCGACAGCATCGTAACCTTTCAAACTAAGCCTGGCTCAGGTTTTTGTGCCGGGATGGTGGTGCGATACGGACTTACCAATCGTATCTCTTTCGAATCAGGAATTAATTATGTAAAAAGATCTTACAGCCTCAATATACATGATAGCCTTTTGTCATTTTCAGGGACTTCAAAATACCGGATTGTAAGCTATGAAATTCCTTTATCGGGGCTGGTATTTATTCAGTTAAGCGAAAAAATATTTATGGATGTTTCGCTTGGTGTTTCGCTTGATTTTTTTCCTTCCAGTGTACATTCGCAGGACGACTATTTCAAACAATTCGGTACACGGAGAAACTGGATATCTGAGAGTGTAATTGCGAATCTCGGCTATGAATACCGGACTGAAAAAAGCGGTTATTTTTACATTGGCGCTTCTTACCACCGTCCGTTTAAAGATATTTATTATTCCACAGTTGCGTATTACCGCAACCGGGATGATGATTTCACATTGGGACAACAGTTTTTGCTTTCGGGAAATTACCTTACGCTCGACCTGAGATATTTTTTTCATGAAGACCCGATCAAAAAACAAGCCCGTAAAAAGAAAGCCAAACAGGAATAAAGAATTGAAATTTTAGTATTTCAATTTTAAGCCTTAACGTTTATAAAATCTTTCCTCCCATCTTGATTTTATGTTCCTGATGAGTTTCCCGATCTATTGCAAAACCAATTTATTCCTGTAAACTTTATCAGCTTTAATTTCTACAATGTAAATGCCGGGCAATAAATTTTTTCTTTCAATTACAACTTCTTTTTCTATGCTGTTCATCCGTTCAAAAGATTTTGTCCCATTCATTGTAATAATTGAAATATCAAATTGCTTTGAATTTAAATAGCTTAAATCAATAGTAAAATTATCTTTTGCAGGATTGGGATAAATACGGATACGTGCATTGTTAGTAATATCTTCTACCACAGTTACATTGGTATTGGCAACATTTGAAAATGCTGACTCGGTAAATGTTGATGTAACGCGCATGGGAGTGCAAGGCGTAATCTTTCTCAACTCAACGGTATATTGATTATTTCCTGCCGGAGCATAAATGTCGGTGTAGGTCATGGTGGGAAGTGTAATTCCGATTGAGTCAATTACCTGCCAACCGCTGCCATTGCTGTTCCTGTAAATATAATATTGGGGAATAAAGTCGGCCGTTGAATAAATATTATTCCAGATTAATTGTGCCTGGTTATTTCCTCCTGCAAAACATAAAAGATGAATGGTCGTCAAATTTTTTGAGGGAGGGTAAGAATTATTGCATGAATCCATTCCGACTACTGAATAGGTATAGCTTTTTTGAACCGGGCTTGAACTAAGATCGGTGTATTCGCTTAAACTGCCGAGCGGCACAAAATCGATTGAATCATATACTCCTGTTAAACTTGATTCACGTAATATTTTGTATCCTGAAAGGTTCTGATCAGGAAATTCATCCCAGACAAGTTTGCATTTATTAATTGCAGTATCCACTGTTGCAATACAGATATTGTCCTGGTCAATAATAGAAACCTGGTCGTTACATTCAAAGCAATTCCATTCGATTGCAGGTAGATCAAAAAACGCCAATGAATTTGTGGAGGTAATACTGTCAGAGTGGGTTATCAGGAAATAATAATAATTGCCGGCATAAACAGTATTATTATAAAAACAGCCAAAGCCACCACCCCCTGCCTGATGCTGAACACATGCCAATATTTTGGAAGCATTAAGGTCAGAGCAATTGGTTACTTTCTCACTGAACGGACCATAAATAATTGCTCCAACTGAGTCGTTTGAAGTTCCGTTTAAACTTCCAATTATTAAATGAAAAGCAGTTGAGTTTTTACAAACAGGTAAATAATACCATATCTGCCGTTGCGTGACAGTAAGACATCCTAAATCGGGTCCTGCCGGGCTTATTGTTCCTGCAGGAGGAATTGGAGTTGTAGCGCTTTGAATTATTCTTATTGCATTTATACAAGTGTTTTGACCTTTTACAAGGTTGGATGCAAAAATTACAAAAACCAAGATTGTGTTAATTTTTTTCATGAGAGAGTTGTTTTATACAAAGACAAACGAGTAATATAATAAGTTGCCGATTATTTTCAATAAGTATTTTTTTATTAATACCTCTAAAAAAGGAAGCCTATTTGGCAAGTTTGAAATCCAAATTTAATCACTTTATTTTTGCATTTCAACTTTTTTTCACTTTTTTGATCTGTTATCCTCCTTCGCATCTTCCCGCATTGCAGATGACCAGTAACAATAGGTAACTTTAAGTTTTTTATGGAATCTCTTTCCTTTCTGCATCTTAATATAAAAATCATTTATAGGGTTCAATTTTGAGTATGTGGTTTATCAAGTCAGGTAAGAAAAACAAATCGGATGATGCGGAAATCATTTCGCTCTATAAGGAAACGGGGGATAATTTATATGTCGGTATTTTGTTTGAGCGGTATTCACATCTTGCATTCGGAGTGTGCATGAAATACCTGAAGGACGAAGACGATAGCAAAGATGCCGTGCTGCAGATTTTTGAAAACATTATGAATGATTTAAAACGGTTCAATATAAAATCTTTTGCACCCTGGTTGCACAGTGTTGCAAAAAACCATTGCCTGATGCAGTTACGAAAAAAACGGATGGTGTTTAATGATGAGCAGGGTATTCAACAGGCAGAAGCGACCTTGCTGACGATCCCACCCGATATGGCTTTTATGAATGAAGATATAACGGAAGACAGGTTGAAGGATTTAGACGCAGCCATTGAATCTTTAAATTTTGAACAGAATAAATGCATTCGTTTATTTTACCTGCAGGAAAAAAGTTACCAGGAAGTTTCGGTGCTTACGGGATATAACATGAATGAAGTAAAAAGCCATATTCAAAATGGAAAACGTAATCTGAAAAATTACCTTGTCCGCAAACAGTCAAACGTTGAATAAGAACAAAAACATATTTGATCATCGCAAGTGCCTTTCGAGAGAAGAATTGATTTCGTATGCAAACGGGTCACTTACCGAAAGGGAAAAACATTTTGTTGAAAAGCATCTTCTCGATTGCGAATTATGCACCGAAGCGCTGGAAGGAGTCCTTCTGCTGGATAATCCCTCAAAGCTTACCAATATCAGCAGTGAACTTGTACGAAGGCTTTCAGTGCAAAACCCTGTTTCAAAAAAAAATAAAACCCGTCCTGTTTATCTTGCTGCTGCGGCAATAATTTGTTTATTTATTATTTCGGGGATTTATTTTGCCTTTATCCGCAACACGCAGGATTTGAAACCTGAAATGGCTATTGCGCCCGTTAAGAATGAACCATTACCCCCTCCTGCTTCTGTCTCTGCGGTTACCGGCAATGCACCGGACACGTTACCGGAAACAATATCATTCCGGGATAATTTTCAAAGGAAGAAGGATACGAAAAGTGTTTCCAAACCTGAATTGCAGAAGTTGTCATCCCAAACAATTATAACTTCATCCGAAACAGGAACTTTTCAGAAAAGTAATGACCTGTCAGTTATCCAACCACCTGCAGAATATAACGGCACACCTGGAGTTGCTGAAATGACAGCAGAAGAACCACCTGTAATGGATGATAAGAAAACTGCTCCGGCACCGGAACAGTCAAAAGTAAATATGGATGAAGCTGTTTCAACCGGAAAAAAGGAATCGGAAGGGTACGAAAATTCCCCGTCAGCAAAAAACAAAAATGCTGTTTCAATGAGTGAACGGTCAGCGAAAAAGGATATCACCGTACTAACGAAGGTTAATGCAACGGCAGATCTGAGAAACGTAAACAGGAATATGGAAGTTGAAAATTTTAAAGATGCTCTTGACGAATTAAAACATTTAGCAAAAGATTATCCCGGTGATATGAATGTGAAATATAATACAGGTCTCGTTTATTACAATACAAATGAAACGGGTAAAGCGCTCCGCTGTTTTGATGAAGTCATTAATAGTGGCGATAAAAAACTTTTTGAAGATGCCCGCCTGCACAAGGCGCTCACCTATGTTAAAACAAATGACAAGCAGAATGCGCGAAAAATTTTAAGCCATATTATTGCTGAAAAAGGAATTTATAAAGAACGTGCAGAAGGCATTTTAGAACAGATGGACGGAAATTAATTTACCCTCGTTTATCCGATTCAAAATACTCATGCGCCTTGCCTGTGCGTGTATATTCCAGCAACTCCTTTATTATTGTTTCGGCACGTTTACCATGATGTTGTATCTTGCTGAGATTCTGTAAAACAGTAACGGCCGTTTCTTTTCTTTCGGTTTCATTATTGTTCGAAACGATTTCATTGATCATATCGGATGATAAGGCTGAAAAATTGTTTACAAAATTCAGCGGATTTTGAATTTCATGTGCCACACGTGAAGCCATTACTCCATATGCAGCCATCTTTTCACTCTGAATTAATTGTTCCTGGGTTTCTTTTAATTTTCTGTTCGCGACCTGCTGCCTCTTATAATTCCTGTACACAAAAAATAAAAGAACAGCGACCACCAGCAGCGCACCAAATCCGCCATAGGTAAACAACCGCTGACGTACCAGCTTTATTTCTGTAATCTTTTTTTCCTGTGCAAATTTTAAACTGTCGCCAAGATGTTTCTTATCATAATCGTACTGCAATTGCAATTGGGTGATTTCTTTATTCTTATCTGAATTAAAAAGCGAATCGCTCGTTTGCTGGTATAATGTTTTAAATTCAAACGCCTCTTTATATTTATTCATTTTAGCGTATGTACGCGCAAGCCGTTCATATATATTTTTCATATAATCTGTTGCTCCTATTTCTTTGGCTATCATGAGTGCAGTGGTTTCATTCTTTATAGCTTCCTGCAGGTTGCCCTGTTCCTCGTATAGTACTCCAATGCTTGAATATATATCAGCCATGCTTTTCCTGAGCCCCAGTTTGCTGTCCAGTTCAAGCGCTTTGTTATAGGATTCTAATGCTTTGGCATAATTGCCTTCTTTTATATATACATCTCCGAAATTATTATAGGAGATTGCAATTCCCGGCATATCCCCGATCTCTTCACGAAGCTTTAATGCCATATCATAGTTTCTGATTGCCCCGGGATAATCCGCCAATTCAAAATAAATCAGCCCGAGATTACTGTATGATTCTGTAAGTCCCAATTTATCGTTAGTCTTCAGTCTCATATTCAAAGCTTTTTCCTGGTAGTTAAGCGCCTCGGAATAATTTTTTCTTGTTTGATAAATAACTCCGATATTATTATACGCCTGCGCGATTCCATCCGGGTCATTAATTTCCTCGTTGAGTTTTAAAGACACCAGGTAATTTTTTATTGCTTCAGGATAATTTCCCTGGTCATCATACACAAGGCCTATGTTGTTATACGATTTTGCAATGAATCCTTTATCTCCCACTTCTACCCTGATCTTTAACGCATCCCCGTGCAATTCAAGAGCCTTTTGATATTGTCCTTTGTACCAGTTTATAACGCCCATACTGCTGTATGCATTTGCTATTCCCGCCTTGTAATTTATGCTGCGCGAAATGGATAATACCTGCTCTGCATACATCATCGCACTATCGAGGTTGCCGCTCCAGTATTCCCGGCTCAACCGGTAAAGTAAATTTGCTTTCAGGGTATCAGCAAGAGAAAAAACTTCCCGCTGCATTTCTTTTTTTTCAGCTTCATATTTTTTCAGCTCTGCCCGGATGTCTTCAACAGTTTGCATATTTTGTCCCGTCACCGGCAGGAGCCTGAGTAAAAAAAATACAATTGCAGATAAAATACTTTTTTTCATTGAGTAAAGATAATAATCAAATGCCGGTAAAATAAAAATTAAACCATTTTCACAAAACAATCCACAGCATTAATATCACAAAGACAATTATAAAAAGCATCGCCCATAAATCTGCAGGAAAAAAATCACGGTAACGGAAATACATTTTTTTGATAAAACCGAACATTGTGTTTAAGCGTGCGCTGTATATTTAATTACTGGTCATACACATCATTCTTCTTAATATATTTCAAATCCTGCAGCACCGATGCTTTCACGTTTATCTGGAAATTGTAATAGGTGAACGAGCCCAGCGGAACCCAGTTCAGCCGCATTTCCCAGCAATGCAGGTCACGGTAAAAACTTAATGACGTATAGGTTACTTCATGCAGCTTAAAATCGTAACCGGAGCTGAAAATAATTTTCCATTTAGGGGTCAGTGATAAATCGCCATTAAAGTTTACAACCTGGTTGGTTTGCGTTTCACCGATTGCAGGTTTTGAATAAGAGAGTGAATAATTTACATTTAAGCTGAAAGGTATATCAAGGTCAACATATTCCCCGGGGTGCGTGGATATATATTTATTTTCTGCATCAGAACCTTTGGTGGGCGTTTTTTTTGATGCCTGTACGAGATTGAATCCTACTGTGAGCGATCCATCCGTAAACCGGGCAAGCTTATTATGCGCTTTCCATTCAGAAATATTCCTTCGTCTTCCGAGTGAATCAACACTATATGGATCAAAATGACTGCTCCCGTTAAGATTTATTTTTTCGAACAGTGTGGTCCTTGCGTTTACACTGATCGGATACCATCTCAGGGAATCCGCAGCTATATTATAAGAAGAATTAATGCTAAGGCTCTCCAATAGCTTGATTTTTTTTGTGGTTTCTGAAGTATCCGTGGTTTTACGAACTTTCATTTCAAGGTTATTATCCAAATTAAAATTCACGACTCCCTGCCTGCCTGCTCCCGGCCCTCCGAAAATTCCGGTTTCAAAAATTGAATATTTCGATTCGTTGCCGAAAGAATCTACCTGGACTGTTTTATAATAATGCCACGATGACGCAGAAAAATCGGGCGCATAAGTAAAAGAAACAGTTGGTGACAATACATGACGCAATGCCATGATCTTTGAATTTTTAAATTGTACCAATCCGTATAAACGTGTCTGCAATGACGTTGAAGCAGAAAAATTACGGGCCGCTTTAAATCTGTTCAGCGTATCCACGATCAATGAATCATGATCCGTGTCATAACGTTTTTCGATAGTGCGCAGATACCACCTTTCATTATAATTAAATGAAGGAGTAAGCGTAAAAAATTTCAGCACTTTTATATTGGTGCTTATGGGAATCTGGTGCTGCATTCCGTTTTGAAAATTCTTATATGATTCCTTTTTAAAAAGCAGCGTGTCCGGAGTTTTAATCTGGTTCAGCAGGGAGAGTGTGTAGCTGAACCCGATTTTTTCGTACCATTTTTGTTCACCGACAGATTGTTTTCTCTCGAAAGGATTAACGCGCGACACATTAAAATTTGCCTGTGGAAATCCTACAGTTACAATTCGTGATTGAGAATTCTGATCATGGCTGAGGCTTGTGGAAAAACTATACGGAGTACCGGCCCATACTTTCGAATAATTGATTTGTGAAGCAAACGTACTTGTCAGGTAGTTGTTTGGCGTGGAAACCTGTACCCGGTAATTTTGCAGGCTTCCTGCATTTACGTTGGCTGTAAAGGTGCTGTTGGGGCGGGCTTTGGGATCCTGCGTATGCAGCCACCGGACAAAAAATTGTTTCGTGATTCCAAAATCAGGCAGATCACTTTCTCCAATTTGGATTTTTGAATACGTGAAATTGAGGTTTCCATTATAATGATAACGGTTTGCGTAGTTGGAATACAATTGCGTTCCCCAACTGCCTTTCGAATATACGTCACCGGTTAACGCAAAATCAACATAATCGCTGAACCCGAAATAATATCCGCCATTTTTTAAATAAAAACCCAATTCGTTTGACTCTCCGTAAGCAGGGATAATCAATCCTGAGGACTGGCCTTTCTTATTCGGAAAAAAACCAAACGGAATGGCAAGCGGCAAGGGTACCTCTTCGATTATCATGTAAGCCGGCCCTGTGATTATTTTCTTATTATTGATCACTTTTAATTTTGCGGCTTTAATTCCATAATGGGGCGGCCGGGCATCACAGGTAGAGTACACGCCATTGCGGATGTATTCATAATCTGCAATTTTTTTTACTGTTTCTCCATGAATATATCCTTCACCCTGCTGCGTATACACTCCTTTTATTTTTCCTTTTTTTGTGGTAAAATTGTAACGCATTTCATCGGCAGTGAACTTATCATCCTGCTGGGCAAAATCAGGGATCCCGGCTTTTTCACCTGTGCTGTCCAGGGTAAAAGTGGAATACATAATTTTATTATCAAGGTTCACTTCCATATAATTTGCCTTGAGGTTCATATCCTCGTATTTCACATCAGCTTTCTCATAAAAATGGACCACATTATTTTCGATATCAAAAATTATTGAATCTTCACTCAGATATTCTACTTTTGATTTGAAATCGTTGTTGCCGGATACAACGAGGCTGTCGTTTTTCAATGTATCAACTGTTATTACGGAAAGAGTGTCAGCGGCTGATTTTAATGGTACGGAATCATTTTGAGCGCTGACTGCGAAATAAAAACCATTAAAAATTATGAAAAGAAATAAAAACAGAACGGTTGATAAATTTTTAATATTTGAAAAAAAACCGTTGGTCATATCCCGAATAATCCCTGTATTTTTGGTCTCCAAAACTAAATAAAGTTATCTGGTTTAAAGTCTGGAATTTAAAGTAAATCCATAAACGCTAAACATTTGCCGGTTGTTATGAAACGCGAAGGATTATTAATTGCACTTGTTTCCTTTTTGATGTTCACGTCTTATAAAACGGTTCCGAAAAAAATGTTCGGGATCAAAACAGTGGTGATTGATGCAGGCCATGGCGGACATGATGTGGGATGTCTCGGATCTTCCGCAAAGGAAAAGAATATTGCGCTGAGCATTTCATTAAAGCTGGGAGAAATGATCGAACAAAAATTACCGGATGTCCGTGTCATTTTTACCAGGAAAAAGGATGAATTCATAGAACTTCATGAGCGCGCTGCCATTGCCAACCGTGCGAAAGCCGATCTTTTCATCTGCATTCACTGCAATTCAGCCTGCGTGCGCAATTCAAACGGGAAAGAAAGCTGCAACGAAGCTATTCACGGCATTGAAACTTACGTGATGGGGTTGCACAAAACGGAAGACAATCTTTCCGTTTCACGCAGGGAGAATGCTTCGGTGCTTCTTGAAAAAGATTACAAAACAAAGTATGACGGATTCGATCCCAATTCTCCTGAGGCAAATATTATTTTCACATTGTTCCAGAATGCTTACATGAACCAAAGCATTTCATTTGCTTCTAAAATTCAAACGGAAATACAGGATTATGCCGGACGGACTAACAGGGGTGTGAAGCAGGCCGGGTTTCTTGTGCTGTATCGTACTGCCATGCCGAGTGTTTTAATTGAAACAGGATTTCTCACCAGCCCTTCTGAGGAAAGATATCTTTTATCTGAAAAAGGCCAGGCAGATATCGCTTCTTCTATATTCAAAGCATTCAGGGAATATAAAATCGATATGGAGAGTGATGGAATCCAGGAACCTGAAAAAAAAGAGCCTGAGTCAAACCCGGCTGTAACAATTCCAGAAGCAAAAACTCCCGGGCAAAAAGATACTATGGTTGAAAAAGAAAATAAAAAAGATACGCTCCCTATAACACGAAAAGAAAAGAAGGAAGAAGAAAATTCAACGAAAGAAAATAAAATCCAGGTTGTTAATGATTCAACATTATACTCCCCTCCCGTCACTGTGAAAGCTGAACCCAAAAAAGAACCTGCAAAAAAAATTATTTCGGAAAAACCTGCACCTTCAGACAACACCGGTTTCTTTTATACAGTTCAGATTGGCGCTGCTCCGGCTAATGCTAAAACCGGTTTGGAAAGGTATAACACAGTGAATGATCTTAAGAAAATTACAGGTGAAGACGGCATCATCCGCTTCACTGCAGGAAACTTTCAGAACCTGAATGATGCAATTAATTTACAAACTTCCCTGCGAAATGAGGGTTTTAAAGATGCTTTTGTAACAGCTTATTTTAATAATAAAAGAATAACATTACAGGAAGCAGCAAAGCTTTCGAAAAAAAATTAAATCCTATCTTCGCAAAACTTAAAAAATTCAAATTGATCTTTAAGGTTCTGCCGGAACATTGTGCCGAAGGTCCGAAGGACTCATACAGAGCATCCCTTCGTGAAACTTTGTGCCGAAGGCATCCCTTCGGGAAACCATTAACGCTTTTAATGTGAAAGTACGCAACGAAGTCAAAGTAGGAATTATAGTCACTGCAGCCATTGCAGGTTTAGTGTGGGGTATTAACTACCTGAAAGGAGTTGATATTTTTTCAAGAACCACAAAGATCTACGCTGTTTATGACAGCGTGGAAGGTTTGGTTAAATCCAATGCTGTTATATTGAAAGGATACAGGATCGGGCAAGTGCATGATTTAAAATTCCTCCCTGACAAAACCGGGCGAATGATTGCCACTATCACGATCAGCCGCAAAGTTTTTGTTTCAAAAAGCTCGTCAGCACAAATTATCAACAGCGATTTTTTCGGTGGCAAAGCCGTTAATATTGACCTGGGATCCGATCCGGAGCCGGTTAAAGAGGGCGATACGTTAAGGTCGGAAGTGATCAGCGGGCTGTCAGAACAGATTGGCCCGATAAAAGACAAAGCGGAAAGTTTAATTCAATCACTGGATTCAGTAGCTAATTCGTTGCATTTATTATTAGATGAAAAAACAAGAGCGAATGTTTCAAAAAGTTTTGAAAGCCTGTCAAAAATTCTGGCAACGTTTGAAAATGCATCCCGCCAGCTTGACAATATGCTTTCGTCTGATAAAAGCAAGCTGAATATGATGATCTCGAATGCCGAATCCATTACAGCCAACCTGAAAAAAAATAATGAAAAGATTTCCACCATCCTCGATAATTTTTCTCAAATCAGCGATTCGCTTGCAAAAGCAAATCTTGCAAATACACTGCTGAATGCTAACAAAGCTATGTCAGAACTTGCTACCGTTATGCAGAAAATAAATAAAGGCGAAGGCTCGCTCGGGCTGCTGATCAACAACGACAGCCTTTATAATAACCTTACGCAAACTGCATCTGATTTAGACAAGCTGGTGGTTGATCTGAAAGCAAACCCGAAACGGTATGTGCATGTTTCGGTGTTTGGAGGAAAATCGAAATAGTCCTTGAGCGGACAGCGTTCGGTGCACACCCTTTTTTTATGAAACAGGAAACCCGGGATGTCATCCTATCGCATATGCTTTATTTTTTTTGAATATTGTTTTACATTTGTATATTCACTTTATTAGCCCTGTAAATTTAAAACCATGATGGGAACCTTCAAAATAAATGCAGCTTTTTTCTTTCTTATTATTTCAACCAGCTTATTTGCTCAAACGGGAAAATTAAAAGGAACCGTAAGAGATAGTACGGGAAAAGCTGTAGAAGCAGCCAGCATTCTTATCCGTGATACAAAATTCGCCACCGCTACAGATGCAGGCGGTAAATATAAGATTGATCATATTCCTGCCGGGAATTATACGGTTGTGGTGAATATAGTGGGTTATAATTCTTCCGATAATTATACTGCCATCAGGGAAAACGAAACCAGCATACTTGATTTTAACCTGGCACAGAAAATACAAATGCTTAAGCAGGTTACCATTAACAGTTCCATAAGTGTCAATGGCATGGGGCATTTGGAAGAGGTGCATGACGGGATAATTTATTCGGGAAAGAAAACCGAAGTGCTTATACTTGACAGCATCGATGCGAACACAGCTCAAAATAACCCCCGCGAAATATTAGGCAGGATTCCGGGATCTAATTATTCTGAAACAGAAGGAGGAGGATTTCCTTCCAACGGAATTGCATTGAGAGGACTGCGGCCCACGCAATCCATAGAAATACAAACCCGGCAAAACGGTTATAACATAGCCGCAGACTTGTACGGGTACCCTGAAACATATTATCTGCCGCCCCTGGAAGCGCTCGACCGTATTGAAGTGATACGCGGGGCTGCCTCTCTCCAATACGGGCCGCAGTTTGGCGGGATTATAAATTATGTTACTAAAAATGGCCCGGAAGATAAACCGATTGAACTGAGTATTCAGCAAACCGGGGGAAGCTATGGTTTTTTCAATTCATTCGCTTCAATTGGCGGAACCGTTCAAAAGTGGAATTATACGTCTTACATCCAGTATAAATCAACACAGGGTTATCGCCCTAATTCTGATGTAAGCCAGGTTACCGGGTTTGCTAAAATTGAATACCGCGCTTCGGATAAATTTAAAATCGGGTTTGAATATTCCCTGCTGAGAAACCGCATTCATATGGCTGGCGGCCTCGATGATATCCAGTTCAATGAAGATGCCGGTCAGTCTACACGCGCAAGAAACTGGTTGCGCAGCCCCTGGAATATTCTTGTACTTACTTCAACATATAAACTATCCGACCGAACGATGCTGACTTTGAAATCATCCTATAATACCAGCGCGCGTGAGCTTGTATGGAGAAATGAGGACGGAGGAATTCAAACGCCTGACAGCATCAGTCCTTTTACAGATACCCGTGAACCGAGAGAAGTAGAACATGAGGATTTCAATAGCCTGACAAACGAGCTGCGTCTTTTAACGCATTATAAATTGTTGGGTGCAGAGCATACTCTTGCTGTCGGAGCCAGGTATTTCCAGGGTTCCATGAACCGCCAGGAAGGAGGACCCGGCTCTGTTGAATCTGATTTTGATATGAAATTATATGGCGGCACCTGGGAAAATGATCTTGATTTTACTACGTTCAACGTTGCACCTTTCTTTGAAAACACATTTCATTTATTGGGCAACAGGGTTTCCATTACTCCGGGGTTTCGCTATGAATATATCAGGTCAACAGCAAAAGGATATATTACTGATCCCGATAATGAAGCTATTGTAACGGCCAGCCTCTACCAATACTGGAAACTTCCGCTTGCCGGTCTTGGCTTACAAATAAAAACTACGAACACCACTAATCTTTATGCAAATATTTCGGAGGCTTATGAACCTACTAATTATTCTGCGTTAAGCCCCTTAGGAGGAACATCGGTTGTTGATCCTGACCTGAAAGATGTTTCAGGATATAACGCAGACATGGGATGGAGAGGAAAAATAAAGGAATTTCTGAATTTTGATGTGGGAGTTTTCTATATGACCTTTAACGATGAAATAGGTATTGAATTGCGTGAGGACTTTATTGGTAATCCATATACATATATAACTAATGTGGGGAAAGCGGTTCACAAAGGAATAGAAACGTACATTGAAATAAATCCGTTAAAAGCTTTAACGAAGGATTTAGGAATCGGAAACATCAGCTTCTTCAACTCCTACTCTTACATTCTTGCTGATTATGTGGACGGGCCTTTTGATGAAAACCATGAAGAGATGGCCCCAAAAAACATTGATCGTTTCGGAGTGAACTATCAATTTAAAAGGTTTTCAACTACTTTTCTCATCAGTACTTCCAGTGTCTCCTATGCTGATGCGAATAATACTGTTTACAGTGAAGATGCCACGGTAGGTATCATCCCTGCATACCAGGTTATGGATTGGTCCACCACCCTGCGTATAAAAAATTACAACATCAAGCTGGGAATAAGTAACCTGTCAGATAAAAAATATTTCAGCCTTCGAACAGGTGAATACCCGGGACCGGGAATTATTCCGGCCCAGCCCAGGAGCATATATATTGGATTTGGCGCCAAATTTTAGTTTAATGAAAAAGGTAATTTCCGTTTTTTTATTTTGGATAATAATCCGTTCTATATCATTTTCTCAAAGCATAAATAATAGTTGTAATTGTGAGATTCCACTGGATAGTACCTTTCTCATAGTTCCTATGACTCAAGGCCCGGACCAGGGAATACCTCCACTCTATCAAAATGACAATGCAGCAACACCATCAATCAGTTTACCTTTTTCTTTTTGCTTCTACGGACAAAGTTTCGACAGTGTGTTTATCAGCAACAATGGAATCATATCATTTGCACATCCAGTTTACAATTTTATAAACGGAGGATTCCCTCTCGGAACAGATACTCTTATGATCGCCCCGTTTTATGCAGATGCGTACACTCACTTTACAACCGGGAGCGTTTATTATAAAATAACTCCCACGCACATGATTGTAAGGTGGAATTATGTCGGGTTTGAAACTTTTGACCAGGATTATTATAATACGTTTCAACTAATAATTACAAACGGTGCAGATCCGATTTTACCCGGGGGAAACAATGTATCGTTTTGTTATATGGATATGCAGTGGGCTACAGCAGATAATTCAGGAGGGTTTGACGGATTTGGCGGCATACCTGCCATTGTGGGGATAAACAAAGGCAATGGTACAAATTACGCCCAGGGTTCAACATTCAATGTGCCGGGAATAACTTATTATGGCCCCTTTGCAGCTTTTAACGGGCTTCACTGGTTAAATGACAAATCGTTCGTGTTTAACACTTGTGTAACCGGCAACACTATCCCGCCTGTAATATTAAAATCAGTACAGAATTGTGACACTTTATTTGCGTGCATTGCGGATACTTTAAACATTATTGCAACATTTTTATATGCTCAGCAGGGACAAACAGCTACGCTTGCCGCATCTTATTCCGGCACATCTAACCTTTCAATACTGAACACAAGCACGGTTAATGTTATTGATTCTATCACTGTTCAATTAATAACAACTATTGCTGATACGGGCATTCATGTATTGACTATAACGGCAACGGATAACAGCATACCTGCACAAATAAGCACACTTCCATTTGTAGTTGCTGTGGGCAATTGCACGAATGGAATAAATGAACCGATTACTGATTCCGAATTTAATGTTTACCCGAATCCGGGCATTGGCAGTTTTACCATTGAAAATAAAGATCAATACTCTTTCCATAACGGTGAGGTAAAAATTTACGATATATTCGGGAATGAAGTATATTTTTCAAAGCTCCGTACCGTAAAAACAGAAGTTAATCTTTCCTCCTGTTTAAAGGGAATATATTTTTTAAAGCTCAGCAGGGAAAATATGCCTGTCGTGGTGAAGAAAATTGTTATACAATAGAAAATATAAATGAAGCCGAACAAAATAATTTTCAGTTGGTCCGCAGGAATCGCTTTAATTGTTTTTTTATATGCGGGATGCAAAAAAGAAACAGGCTATACGGTTGAACTGACTACTGATGACACCGATACGCAAACTATTATTGCAAGAGACGAATTACATGTAAGCTACGAATTTGACCAAGCTGTTAATGAAGCTTTGCTGGCTTCTTCCATTTCAAGAATTGTAAGCGGGGATACAGCTGCGTTTCCTCCCGGTAATATTATATTTTCAACAATAAGCCACGCTGTGATTGACACAACTCAAAGCAGCACAGGCATAATTAAACTAACGTACTATGGTAAAAATGCAGACAACACAAAGGGCCGCACCGGTGAAATAACCATTAAGCATGCTTTGGAAAATGGAACAGTTATTCCCTGGAGAACCAAGGGAGCAGAAGCAACAATTACATTTGATCAGTATGAAGTGGTTAATTTAGATACTTCTAACAGGCAGCTTTGGATTAACGGCACCTGTACCGTAACCAATGTGAGCGGAGGCCTGTTAAAAAAAGCGCCTGGTATAACGCTTCAACAGGGGGATTCTTTAGTTGATAAAGTCAGCGCGCAATTAATTTTCAGTTATAACGATAATGTTGCAATGATCGTAACGTGGGCATGGAACCTGAATCAGCGGAGAGTTTTCAATCTTAACGATACCACTATTCATGTTACTATAACAGGAGATACTTCGATCAATAACCTTACTAACATTTCAACATCGGGTATTAACCGGTTTGAAGAAAAGTTTTATACCGATGTTACAAATCCTGTTTTACAAAGCATTTCCGGATTATTTTTATTATCCGATCCCATTGGCGGGTCAAAAACTATTAATGGAATAACCATGCCTATCCTTTCAATTTATGGGGTTAACGAACAGGGTGCTATTGTAAGCGATGGAAATCCTTATGGATATAAAATAATATGGAACAATTCAGGGGGGCAGAGGCAACAAACGGTTGTCGGTTACTAATCAGAATGTATGTTATCGGCTTCACAAAACCTCTGTGAAGACTTCAAAAATATTAAGTCAAAAATTCAGCATTTATTCTTTTATAATTTTTTTCACTTTTCGTTCTCCGTCTGTATTTACATCGAGAAAATAAATTCCATTCGTCAGATCGTGCAGGTTAATTTTTTTTGTGAAAAGACTGCTCCGTATATTTTCTTCCATAGTAAACACAGTCTTTCCTAAAACATTATAAACTTTACAGGATAAAAACTGCACGTTTTGTTTTTGAAAAGTAATAGTAAGTTCATCAGTAAAGGGATTTGGCGCGAGGACAACCCCCTGTCCGCCTAAGGCGGACAGGGTAGGGCTTGTTGTTGTTAACGTGGTGTCACAGAATTTTACCATCCAGAAATCTTCAAACCCCCTGCCCTGCTGCGTTATATATCCTCCTGTATCTGAAAAGGTATAATTGGCAATCACATAGCATCCATCATTAGTCTGAATGGCAAATCCCGACTCATCGCCCGCAGGTGTAAAAATTGTTTTATCCCATTGCTTTATGCCAAGTGAATCTGTTTTTATAATCCAGTTTTGCTCGCTTCCGAGATTATCTTCCGTTTTATCCCCGCTCATATTGGAATACGAAGTGCCTGCAACGAGGTATCCGCCATCAGCAGTTTGACAAATATTTCCAAGCTGTGATTCTATACCTGTGCCACCAAAATCTTTATCCCATTCAATAAGGCCGAGTGAATCTGTTTTTACGACCCAGTAATCATAAGTAGAAAGTGTAGTATCCCAATTCGGTTGTGTTTTATCACCACTGATGCCGGATGCAGAAGTACCTGCAAAAATAAATCCGTCACCGGCTGAATAACTCATTGAATAAAGAATATCATTTTCTGATCCGCCATAATCTTTATCCCATTGCGTAACACCCAGCGAATCCAGTTTTAGAATCCAGTAATCAATCTGTCCTTTGGAAGCCTGGGTTTTATCTCCGCTGATACCGGATGCTGACTCCCCGGCCACTATATATGCTCCGTCAGTTGTCTGCACAACGGTGGTTAACTGGTCGTCATCTGTTCCTCCCAAATCCTTATCCCATTGCTTCACACCGAGCGAATCAATTTTTACGATCCAGTAATCATAAACTCCCCATGAATTTTCGGTTTTATTTCCACCACTGTCAGAGAAAGAGGAACCTCCGAGTAAATATCCTCCGTCCTGTGTTTGCTGCAATGAAAAAATAAAATCATTGGCAGTTCCCCCGAAATCTTTATCCCATTGCTTCATGCCGAGTGAATCAATTTTTACTACCCAGTAATCGAGCGTAATATGCGTGGTGTCCCAATTAGGTTCTGTTTTATCACCGCTTATACCAGAGGCGGAAGCGCCTCCCAATATATATCCTCCGTCAGCAGTTTGCTGCAATGAATAAAGAAAATCGTCATCAGCTCCCCCGAAATCTTTATCCCATTGTACGTTGCCAAGTGAATCGGTTTTAACAATCCAAAAATCATAACCGCCCTGGCTATCCTGTGTTTTCTCTCCGCTGACGGGCGAATCGGAATGCCCGCCAAGGATGTATCCTCCGTCAGTAGTTTGCTGGAATGAATTCATAAAGTCTTTGTGATTCCCTCCAAACCTGTAATCCCATTGTTTGAGTAATGGATTTTGCGCAACCAATAAATGAACACACACAATTGATATGAAGGTAATGCAGATTTTTTTCATCTAAACAGATTTCTGTAAGGCTGCTAAGTTACAAACTGCCTGGAGAAGTCCTGTTTATAAAAGATAACGACCATAAAAAAACGATTTCATAGCCGCACAAGGCATTGAGTTTTTATCAGTCCTCCTTATTCAAAGTAATAAAAGGAGAGCGGAGCAGAAACCCTGCTTTCTGTCTTTCGACACTTGCAAAATCTTTTAATCCATAGTTGATCTGATCAGGAGAAACCGGGTGCCATGTTCCGAAAATGCGGTCCCAGAAAGTAAAAATATCTCCGTAATGGCTGTCGGTAAATTTCTGGTCGTCCGAGTGATGAATTTTATGCCAGCCGGGAGTTGAAAAAATATACCGGCCGTATTTCTCCATCCAGCCCGGAAATTTAATGTTGCTGTGCTGTATAATAACAAACACCAGCCCGATAGTACCATACACAACAAAGCCGGTCATGGAAATTCCAAACACAGGAATGGCAAGACAAAAATAAATTCCCTGCGAAAGCATGGTATCAATAGGGTGGAAACGCAGAGAAGACGATGTATTCAGGTTGGTGTCAGAATGATGCACTCTGTGGAACCGCCACAGGAAAGGAACTTTGTGAAGAAGGTTGTGAAAACAATAGCTTCCGAAATCCATGAGCAGCACTGCGGCTATTATTTCAATCATGCGCGGCCATTGAACATAATTTAACAGCCCAAGCTGATGATCTGCCGTATACACCACCACGTACAGCACTGCCACACTTAGCAGCCCGTTAATGATAAAAGAAATAAAGCTTAAAATGAAATTATGAATGTCGTGTTGCTTTTTATTGACAGGTTTGGCAAGGTAGGGAATAAACGTTTCAAGGCTGTACATAATTATGATAATGCCAACAAGCATAACAGGCTGAAGGTCGGCTAATGTCTGTATCATTTTTATTTTGATTTTTATTTAACGACTGGTTTTTATTCTCAAAGTTCTGCCGAAAAAATTCCATGTGATTCCCATAATCATGGTACAAAAGTAATTGACAATTGATAATGGATAATTGATATTGAAATACAGCATGCAATTAAAAGTTTTTTTTATTATTGCCGGGTTCTAAATCACTACACCGATGAAAAAACTATTATTAATTGTTGCTGCATTCATTTTCATTGCAGGGCATTCACATGCACAAACCGGAAATTATTCACAAACACTTCCCGGCATGCAGTCTGTCAGCCAGGCTACACAAGTTGCATTTACCGGTACTCCCTCCAACGCTACCTCAGGAACCCTGAGCTGTTCATGGCTCGGCTGCCAGGATGTGGGAATTCCCAATCCCACTTTTTATGCTCAAATATGGGTAAGGGGAAACTGGCAGTATATTGCACAGCATAATGCAACAAGCAATTGCGGTTCGGTTTCCTACTCGGGAAACCTGGGAGGCCCGCTGATTGACAGCGCTGTTGCATCTGGTGGGGGAAATTCTATCCTGATGCGTGTATGGGTAAGCGATAACTGTATTGCGGGTGTGGGATGCACCTGCTGCAACGATCCGCTTATTAATAACCTTACACTTACTTACACCTACTCCAATGCTTTATTTAATGTTACCAATACAGTTCCCTGCCCGGGGAATTCAGTTCAGTTTAACGACACGACAGGCACTTCTTTGATTTCTCGTAAATGGTATTTCCAGGGCGGCACTCCCGCCACTGCCACAGGACTGCACCCGACAGTCACGTACAACAGTCCGGGAAATTATACGGTAACGCTTGTTCGAACTACTGCTGCAGGAACCGATTCAACGGTTAAAGCTTCTTATATCCAGGTACAAACTCCGCCACCGGCTGTTGCTTCCCCGGGCGGCCCTACCACTTTCTGCGTTGGAGGAAGCGTGCTTCTTTCTGCCAATACAGGTGCGGGGTTAACCCACCAATGGCAAAAAAACTCTGTGGATATTGCAGGTGCCACTTCATCTGCCTATTCAGCAAATACAACAGGCTCATTCAGGGTTATTGTTACAGCGGCAAATACATGCTCGACAATTTCCAATACAATAGCCGTTACACTGAATGGAAAACCTTCTGCTGTTATTACAGCCGGAGGGGCCGTAACTTTTTGCCCCGGTGGATCGGTTTTGCTGACGGCAAATACAGGAACCGGCTTTACCTACGTATGGAAGAAAAACACAGTTGCCATAGCAGGTGCAACCACCAATACTTACTCAGTAACAGCAACCGGTGATTATAAAGTCACCATCACCAACCTGAACGGATGCAGCAGAACTTCAAATACCATTTCAGTAACGGTGAATACTCCGGTCGCAATGGTTACCCCGCAGGGACCCACCACTTTCTGTAATGGTGGTGGTGTAATGCTAAATGCCAATACAGGCACAGGGCTTACTTATCAATGGAAGAAAGGCGGAACGAATATACCCGGAGCCACTAATTCCACTTACACAGCATTTACAGGCGGCACGTATAAGGCAGCCGTTACTAACGGTTGCGGAACTGCCACTTCATCCGGTGTTACAGTAACGGTAAATCCTGTTCCGGCCGCAAATATTTCTGCAGGAGGGTCAACAACTTTCTGTACCGGATCGAGCGTGGTATTATCTGCCAATACAGGGACCGGATTAACTTACCAGTGGAAAAAGAACGGAAGTGATATTGCAGGAGCCACTGCTTCGTCTTACAATGCTTCTGCTACAGGAAGCTATACTGCACGGGTTACAAACTCTTTCGGATGCACAGCGCTTTCCAATGCCATCAGTGTAACGGTGAATAATACAGCAGCCGTTATTACAGCTGGTGGCCCCACTACTTTCTGCCTCGGAGACAGTGTTGTTCTTACTGCCAATGGCGGGGCCAACCTCACCTACCAGTGGCTGAAAAACAATGTGAATATTACCGGGCAGACCAATCAATCGTACACTGCAAATACAGCAGGAAACTACAAGGTGATTGTCACTAATACAGCTACCGGGTGTGCAAAATCATCAGGAGCTGTAACGGTTGTGATTAATTGCAGGATGGCCGCAGATCAGGATGACCTCGATGCTGAAATTATTCCCAACCCGTATAATCATTCTGCAAAAATTATTTTTAAAAATCAGCTGACTGAACCAGTAAGCGTCACCGTTTTTAATGAACAGGGACAAATAGTTGAAAGCTCAGAAGCCGTTGCAGGTACACATGAAATTAAATTGGGAGAAAATCTTGCAGCAGGAAATTATTTTGTGCGGCTGAAATCAGTAAATGCGGTGAAAACCATCAGGCTGGTAAGGAACGAGTAAGTATACCAGCCCCACCTAACCTCCCCAAAGGGGAGGGATGCCAGCCGCCCAAGGCCCTGCATGTTTATCAATTACTTGATAAGGCCTCCATGACCTTTACTGGTTCCTTTTCAACAGGCTTAATTACATTGGTATAAGATCCTATCACCCTTTCATCTGTAATTAAGTTATAAGAAAAAATTCTGACCGCATCTGCATCACCGAAAATATTTATTTTACCTGTCTTTCTTCCATTCAGTTCCATGGTAGTTATGGTATTATCGCTGGCATCGCAAAATTCAATAAAGCCTGCATCAAATGAATTTAGAATATTCCATGATACAGTTATTCTATTTTCATCTTTTATAACTTCGAGCGGCAGACTTGTATTCATTGCAATATCCGATTCGTGGTAGTTATAAGGCGCATTACTGTTTTGCAAAACCGGCTGCGAAAAGCTGAATGCAGTTTGCGCCATGCATCCCATCATCAGCAGCACACCTTTTTTTATTTTATTCATAGCCCGGAGTTTTATTGTAAATCAAATAACGATAATTTCTGTTTACGCTAAAAATGTGCCATGCGGTAAGAGGTAGTATAAGTTTTGCGATACCTTCCAAAAAGGAAAAATTATTCCCAATAATTTCGAAATAAGATTATAAACGGAAGACAGCTCTCAAATTTTATTGAATGAACCTTCCGGAAATTTCATCGAGCTATTTCAACCAAAGGAAGAACACTAAAATGGAAATGTGAATTATCCCTGCTTTGCTGACATAAAATAAAAAAAGCCTGCCCGTAAAATGCGGGCAGGCACTATCATTATTGACATGACTGCATGCGGAAAAGTGGCGGGGATTTAATTTGTAAACGACATACCGGGATTAGATGGTGAACCCGAAAAAGACTCCTGAACAGTGGAAAAAGTAACAAAATCTCTTCCAGATAGCGAAGATGTTTTTTATCGGCCGGGTTTCCGATGTGGAAATTGAATTAAGAAAATGATTCAAATACTTTGTAACCTTAAAAAATTGCTTTCGTAAATGCAACGGGTACTTTAATTTATTTCATTTTTAATTTTAATTTTGTTAGCAAAGGGGTTTTTAAACCCCTTTGTTTTTTTTAATATAGTTTCAAGCTTCTCCTGTCAAACCCGGCAGTCAAAGAGAGTGAGAAAGCCTTGATTCAGATGACGAATGGATGGTAGCTACTTTAAATAAAGATTATCGCTGATTTCTTTAATAGTATCATGGTATGAATCAGAAAAAATTTTTTTAAAAGGATTTCTGTCTGCCTTATCTTTCCTATCATCCCTGCTTCTATATGGGGCAAAGTCAAATGTACCATGTGTTTTGCCCGTAAATTCGTCCAGAAATGTAAGGTTGTACAAAGTAATCGCATCCTTTTTTTTAATGCGGGGCCAAAATTCTTCATATTCAGTTATTATCTTTCTTAAGTAATCCTCCATGAATCCTAAATAACCTTCCAGTTGGCTCATATGAATAAATGCAGGGAGACACATTGCTTCAATTTTTAAATTCTCCAGTTCCAACTGATACTTATTTATGATATTTATTTGTTCAAAATATAATCCTTCAAGGGGTCCTTCAATTCTTATCTGTCCACTGGGAGTATATTTACTCGTTAAGCCACCTGCCCGTAATGCTCTTCTTGCTTCCTTAATATGAGAGTAAATATTGCCTAACCTTTTTAAATAATCAATGCGGATTTCCGAGCGGGCTTCTTCTTTTTTCCGCATTTCTTCTTCCTTTTCATACTTTATTTTTTTTGTCTCCTCTATTCGGGCTTCTTCCTTTTTTCTATCCTCTTCAGCTCTTTCGTATTTTCTTTTATTAGCTTCTTCTTTCTTTCTGAACAAGTAGGTAACATAGGTTCCAACTACTGCTACAAAAAGTAACTGAAACAAAGCTTTGATAATTTCAAACCTTAATGAATCTTTATTTATAGGCACTCTTTGATGAACAGGAAGTATATTTTTGTCAATTCCTAAAGCAAATATTATTATCGAAATACAAATTATTGCTATAACAACTATTAATACGAAGATAAGCTCCTTTGCCTCTTTTGATATTTCAAGTTTTTTCATTAACATGCTTTTTGATATATAAAAAGTTATTTCTATCTGCTTTTATTTTCTTCCCACTCTGGCGCAAGCTTGAAGCATAAGCGTGAGGCCTTGCAACTTGTGCCACCAAATAATTCAAAGACAAAATTAACTTTTTATTGATCTCCTGAAATCCTCGTCTGATGTAACAGTTTTAGAGTCGTTTGTATTTCGATCCCAAATATCATTAAAGTGTTTTGTGTATTGTTCAATAATGTCCTTGTCCTCTGTAATAAAACAGCTCTTTCCAATGACTTTTTCATTCCCATCGCTTTCTGTTGAAGTCGGAGAAATAAAAAGAAATTTTTTGTCAAGAATGAAAAACGTATCCGAAACTAAATGTTCATTGTCTGACAAAAGAATTGTCGCCCTGGTATCATCATGTTTTTTATTTGCTTCCAGGCAGTTTATCAAATGCAATACAAAATTTTGCTCTTTAAGATGTTCTATAGTAATTCTTTTGTAAACACCTTTAAAATCATCGCTATTCAGTATTTTTTCTGTTGTAGAATAATATTCCTTAATGAAACGGGATTTTTTGTAGAATTCACTTTTACCAATTCCTATTGTAAAAATATTTCCATTTATTTTGTCAACTTGATTTAAGTGTTGAATAATTTGAAATAGTCCTTCATCATATGAAACATATAAAATTCTGGGATATACTTTGAAAAGATGCTCCTTCAATTCATCCAGTTTATTTGTCAGATCAAGTTCATTGAAATGTTTTAAAAAAATTGTTACAATAACACCAATCACCGTGGCTGCCGCAAGATGAACATATATATCAATTACAATTGATTTTGAAAATTCAAAGGAAAGGAACTCAAGTTTTCGATAGGGGTATTCCTCAAAATGGTTCGCAATAGCAAGTAATCCAAAGAATCCTATTAATCCGGTAAGGCATAAGAAAATCAGAGACCATTTTTTATAAGATGAAATATTTCTCATTTAAATATTTTTTTGTTTTTTTATAAAAACTTATTATAGTTGATGTTTTTCACCGACCATATGCAAAATTTAATTTATACTAAAACAATACACAATTTTAGATTTTGTGTTTTCGAGTAATGAAAAGAAATATTCTCCACTTGTTAAAGTTGCCTTTGGCGTTACCAGGTAAATGCCTTCTCCAATTTTTTTAAAACCTAATTCAATTGGTTGGTTCACTGATTCACCTGTAAAAGCACCTTTTTTGTAAATTAGATATTCTCTTTTGCCGCTGTTTTCATTGACTTTCGTCCTATCGAGGTCCATCAACGTCCGTGGGTCAACTCCTGCTTTGAGTTTTACAATAAAATTTGCCGAATCTTTATTTATTTTCATGACTGATGTTTTTCCTTCAATGTAAAGTGCTGATTCAGCGCCAAACGCTCCTTTGGGTCTTGACCCAATAGTATATTGTATTGCTTCAAGTTCGGTTAACTGGTTAGTTTGAAGATTGTAATAAAACGGAGCATTGTCATAATCAGGCGTGGGATAAGTTTTCTCCTGGCTAAAACAATTAAGGCTTAGAATTAATAATGTTGCAGTTAGATTTAGATAATGTTTCATGTGTTTATTTTTTAATGTTGATTATGTTTAATTCTATTAACTGTTCTATTACAAACTCTGAAACTTTTTTAAATGCGGTAGTATCTCCGGTTTGTATGAACACAAACAGGGGCAAAAGAGTTTTAATGCTCTCATTCTTTTTTATTTCTTTTAATCCGGATGTCATCTGCCGTTTTTCTTTTCATTAGAATTCCGTCAGTAAATGGTACGCCCCCCAAAAAAATAGGAGCGAGAATTTATTCTCGCTCTATATTTTTAGTCTTTTAAGTTGTAAGCAGCTTTTACTTCAGCATAGTTATTCAAATTAATATTTGGATTTGCAAGACGAGGTGGTATAACCACAACTTTAAAGTTAAAAGTGTACGCAGGAGCTGAAGTAAACTCATATCCAAATGTAACAGTACCAGTATTATAATAAAAATATACCTGGTCTCCATTAGCGATATAATCTGAAGTTGGTAGCGCAAACCAATTAGTTGAAAATGTTGCAACTTGCACATAGACCATTACTACGTCTTTATTGGCATCTGTAATATCAGGATCATTTGCTTGATATGTATAAAAACTAAAACCACTCCAAGAACCCGGGTAAACTGTGTAAATATTTGAAGTAACATTCGCACTTCCATTTGTTCCATTCGTTCCGTTGGTTCCATTTGTTCCAGCAGGACCTTGTGCCCCAGGCGCACCATCTTTTCCTTTACAACCGAATAATGTAATAGCTGTTACAGCCAAGTAAATTAATTTTTTCATTTTGTTTTAGAATTTAATTGTTAGATTATAAATTGAGTTAAATATTTCTGCCATTATTCGTGTCCGCACGGACAATGGAATTACAAATGTGATTTTCTCCATAACGTCAAACATACTTCGCTTTGTGCAGACACAAAATGCGACAAAAAAACATTAAATTTATTTATTGTTTTAATGCTTTACTATTTTATAATACTGAATTATTAAACAACATAAACAAAGAATCACACTCACAAAAGGTTCCCAAACCGTGTTTTTTCCAAGGTGATAGTTTAACCAGATTAAAGATGCAAAAAGTGCAACTGCATTTAAAATAAGTAAGATAGCTTTTTTAGGTGTTACTTTTTTCTTGATTTTCGCAGTCTGATTTTCCGGCACTTTTGTGGTGATGTGCTGGACCCCGCTGTTTCCTTCGCTGATAGTTACATTTAAAGCATTAATAATATTTTTTGCTTTTATGTTTTGAGCTTCAAATTCCTGCCTATGACCACTGTTATTTGATATTTTCATATTAAAATCGGTTTTTGCATCATTCAATTCTGTTTTGTACCCGTTTATAATTGTTTTCAGGTGATTTATTTCTATCTTACATCTCTCTTTTTCCGCAGGGTTTTCCGCTATAGCCAATTTATCCTCCCAATCAAACAATAACTTGCTGGTCTTGTCAAGCTGCATTTCAAGCCGCTTCCTTCGCTCAATCATTTTCTCCGGTTATTTGTACTGATTTTTTCACAAATTCAATCAATCTGTCTTTTTAAAAATTTTTTCAAATCAGGTTCAGTTTTGTCTATTGCTTGTACCAATGACATAGATGATTCATAATGTTTTTTCCGTTCTTCGCTGTTTACATTACTGAATACACTGCCATAAGAATTATTTGAAACGCTAACCGCCCTTGAAACAAAATACAGTGCAAACAAAGACCCTAAAACAGCGCTTTGTTTTCCTAATGCTGAAACGAGAACGGCCCCTACCCCTACAACACCCACAATACCTGCTGTTTTACCAACCTTATTAAGGAAAATGCTTCCATTTACTTTCTTTTTGTCAGGGTATTCAAAGTCATCCCTCGCTCTTTCCTTTCCTTTATTTACATCCAGCACATTGATTGAATATTTTATCTCGCCATAAGGCTTACCGTCATTTCCTGTTTGTGTGACAGCTCTAATGAGAGTACCGGTTACTATATAATCTGTGCCGGATTTTTTCCCCTGCTCTATCAACTCACTGTTTCTCTGGCTGACATTTACAGTCTCATTGGCGTTGGTCAGATCAGCCAACGGAATTACGGCAATCTTCTTTACCGGGCTGTTATTTTCCACTGGCTGAACAGTTTCATTCCTGAAACCGGTCAGCCCGATAAGTGAGTAATTATTTTCAGCTAACAGGTTTTCACGCACCAATTGCATAATTACTGAGGCCGGATCTGAATTATCAACTACCTGTTCTTTTTTTGTTTCATCCTTTGTTCCGGTTTCGGAAAGATACGTCAGGGTAATAATTTTCTTTCCTTCTCCCTCATATTGCACTTTAAACAATCCATCGTTCAGCTCAATAATTTTTTTCTCTACTTCTCTTCCGCCAGCATAGCGGTCGGCAATGGAACTGTCATTTTCATTATATTCCCAGGAACCCTGTCCTTTGATATTATCATCCGATGGGTTACACTTTACAACACCTTCTATAATCTGGTATGTATTGTTAGCATCGTATTTAAGAATATTATCCTTTTCGCAGGGCATCAGCATGATTGTTACATTCGTAACCGTGTCATGAGACGTTTCGTTTACCTGTGCCAGTGTCCATTGATGGTTTATAAGCTCACTTTTTACTTCAGCATAAGTGAATCTTTTACCGGGTAATGAATGAGCGTTAAATGCCGGTATTATCAATATTACACATGTGTAAAATTTAATCGGCAATATTTTGAAAGTTGTATTCATATTATAAGATTTAGAGTTTAATTTTTTATCCGGAGTTTTGTTGAATAATCAGATTTTTAATTTTCCCATAGCACCCTGAAACCAATATAATTTTCACGTGATGAAGGATCTTTGCTGTTACGATAAGTGAGTCGAAGCTGGTTGCCGTCCTGAACTGAGTTTACAACACTATTAAATGCTCCACCCCTTATTACTTTTTCTTTTCCTGATGAAGGTCCTTTGGGACTGTTTGTTTCAGAAGTACTGTAATATTTTCTTGCAAACCAGTCGGCACACCATTCAGAAACGTTACCTGTCATATCAAACAAGCCAAGTGAATTAGGAACTTTTTTGCCCACACGTGAGGCTTTGTTTCCAGAATTACCTTTATAAATCGCTACCACATCAATATCACTATTGCCGCTATATAAAGTATTACGTGTTCCTGCTTCCTTTGCCGCATATTCCCACTCAGCCTCGGTTGGAAGTCTGCCGCCCGTCCATTCACAATACGCTTTTGCTTCATCCCATGAAATATTAGTAACCGGGTTATCATCCGCCCATCCGCCCGGAGGTGATGCAGGCATGCTTTTTCCTGTCAGCCTGCAATAATTCCTGTATTGTGCAACTGTCACCTCTGTTTTACCAAGAGAAAAAGAAGAAAGATTAATGGTATGTTCAGGACGGTCTTCCGGGTTGCCGCTTTCAGTTCCCATTTTAAATGTCCCTTCGCTAATCTTTACGCGTGGAATATTTTTTGCTTCGGCTATCTCAAGATCGTTAATTTTCATTTTGCATTCTTCTATTCTTTTACTTACCAGGGTATTGCCTGGTTTTATCAGGAAAGCAGACATATAATCTCGTAATGCATCATTGTATTTAGTATCTTCAAAGTTTTTGTCAGCTTGGTTGACAAGATTTATAAATGTTTCTTCAGGATTGTCATTTCGAATATTATCTGCAGGTTTTACAGGTTGAGGGGACCCAGGAGGTTTTTTAGATTCAGTTTGAAAATTATTTTCCGGTACTTTTTCAACTTTACTTTCTCCGCGGCTGTCAATAATCTTAATGTTCATTGTATTTACCATATCGCGTTGTACAGTGGCAAGATATCCATCCGTTATTTTTTCCCAGCTTATACAATCAGTGCAATTGATTCCATCCAATGCATAAGGATGGTCAGGATCATTGTAAGGAGACCCTCCGCTTATTTTAATTTCGAGGGTTCCTCCATTCCAGGATATTTTTATAGAAATAGGCGAGGAGCTATCAGAAGGAATTCTTTTTTTCGCCTCTGCTGACAACTCACGGGATGCCTGAATTTGAATAATTACTGTAAAGAGTTGTTTGGCATCTTCAAATTTTTGACTTTCGATCAATTTATTTGCTTTTTTCAATAAATTTAACTTCCTGGTTGCAGCACTATCTGAGGGGTTAAATGTCAAAGCTTTCTGATATGCAACCTGGGCTTCAGGAAATTTTTTAACCCCGATTAAACTGTCGCCCTGATGAAGGTAAGCAAGATATTTATTATAGTCAGGTGTTATTTCCGTTGCTTTCTGATAAATAAAATATCCTCCAAGCAACAGTAACAGAAAAATAAGAATTCCAATAATCCATTGGCGGTTTACCCTCCTTATTACAGGACCGATTATAGGATTATTTTGGTCCTCAACTACGTGAATATTTTCCCCTTTTAATTCCAATTCATACTCAGAAATTAATTTTTTAATTCTTTTAATTTCCTGTTCGCTTCTGATTTTCTCATTAGGATCGCGGGCAGAAATCCTGTATTGTTCCCATTCATCCAACAACGAATAGAGTTCCTCTAACCTTTTTTTAATTCTGATTTCGCTTTCCGGTGAGTTCATATAGGTCCGTTGTAAAGGTTTTTTTAGTTGAAAAAATTAAGAGAATTTTTAAAATTTCATTTATCATTTTTTTACAGGGTCTAAAGGTGAAGAATCATGATTCTTTATCTTCACCTGCATAGCTTTCTTCCATTTTCACAAAAAAAATATAGATTTTGGAGGCAACAATAATCTCATAGGATCTGTCTTATCTTCATATAGTTCAGATTTTAAATGACCAGGTCACATTAGCCTTTAACACTTTTTCAGCATTTGCAAAAGCAATGCTGAAAAAGTATAACTTCTTCAATAACATCAATATCAATAACCCTGATCTAACAACTATTCAGAGAATAAAAGCTCTGAGAAAAGGTACTGCGCGGGCGCGCTGTGTGAAATCGGTTTCACTGATTTTTATCTTTTTATCAGGTCACACGGGGCAAATGTAAAATTATTTTGATTGGAAAGAAACTTTTTGGAAAATATTTTTTTGAGTTATTACAGATACTGCTTTTTCAGGCAGTGTCTCATTTTCAAAATATTTAGGTGAATCTTAGTGTCTTTGTGGCAAAGAATAACAGCCACGAAGGCGCTAAGACACAAAGAAGCACAAAGGAAAAGGCACAAAGGCGCAAAGGTTTATAAAAAGGTTCTCCTTAGTGTTTCTTTGCGGCAATTTTTCAAATTCTATTTTTTTCCCAAACGGCTTACCAGCCAGATAATGAAAGCCAAAACGAGAACAACAATAAAAACACCTGACCATACACCGGCTTTAAAAATTCCTCCGACAATTTCACAGCCGGATAAAAGTGAGAGTAACGCAGCGCTTACGAATTGTAATGTCCATTTATTCATAACATAATATTTTAAAAGTTTTAATTTATTCTTTACTGGTGTTGAAAAAATTAATGCCATTATAAGTTGTTGAGCAAAATGCTCCCCATTAAAACTTTGCAGAAAATGTTTTTCCTATCTTAGCCATCAAATTTTTTATGCTTTAGAAAATGCTCAGCAGCATCATTTTTATCATCTTACTCGCAGCCGGAACGCTTCTTTTTGCGAAGAATGTAAGTAAGATCACACGGAATATCCGTCTCGGAAGAGATCTAAACCGCAATGATCAGCCTGCAAAAAGATGGGCAACAATGGCCCGTGTGGCTTTAGGACAATCCAAAATGGTGGTGCGCCCGGTAGCAGCTTTCTTTCACATTATTATTTATGCCGGGTTTATCATCATCAATATTGAAGTGCTCGAAATAATTATTGACGGTATTTTCGGCACCCATCGCATATTCGCTTTTATGGGTTCGTTTTATGGTTTGCTGATTGGCAGCTTTGAAATTTTGGCCATTTCGGTTTTGATTGCATGCGTAGTTTTTCTTGCGCGAAGAAATATTTTAAAGCTGAAAAGGTTTTGGATGCGCGAGATGACTTCCTGGCCGCGTTCCGATGCAAATATTATTTTGCTTACCGAAATTGCTCTGATGACTTTTTTCCTGACTATGAATGCAGCCGATTTCATGCTGCAGGGACGGGGAACAGAACATTATATAAAGGCAGGGGCATTCCCCATCAGCGGTTTATATGCGGGGCTTTTTCAAAATTTTTCAAACAACAGCCTGGTGATGGTTGAACGCACCTGCTGGTGGTTGCATATTATAGGCATTATGGCTTTTTTGAACTATGTGCCGTATTCAAAACATTTTCACATTTTTCTCTCTTTCCCGAATGTGTATTACAGCAATTTAAATTCAAAAGGAAAATTTACAAATCCTGAAAATATTACCAATGAAGTAAAGCTGATGCTGGATCCTTCTGCAGTTCCTCCTGCAGGAGCTGCAAATGCAGCGCCTCAAAAATTCGGTGCAAAAGATATTTTTGATCTTACCTGGAAACAACTCATGGATGCATACTCCTGCACGGAATGCGGAAGATGCACATCTGTATGCCCTGCCAATATTACAGGCAAGCTTTTATCCCCGCGAAAAATAATGATGGATACACGGGACCGTTTGGAAGAAGTCGGAAAAAATATTGATAAGAATAAGGAGTTCAAAGATGATGGAAAATCTTTGCTGAACGATTATATCCTTCCCGAAGAGCTGTGGGCATGCACTACGTGCAACGCCTGCGTAGAAGCCTGCCCTGTCAATATTGATCCGTTATCCATTATTGTTGACATGCGCAGGTTTATTGTGATGGAGCAAAGCGCATCGCCTGCAGAATTAAACGGCATGTTTACAAGAATGGAAAATAATGGAGCGCCCTGGCCCTACTCGCCCGCTGACAGAATGAACTGGTTAAATGAATCCTGATAACACAATTTTCATTCATGAAATTAGCTTTTAAGTACTCCCTTTTTCCTGTCATTGTATTTTTAATTAACGGTTATACGTACGCACAGACTTATTCTGAAAGGGAATTAGATATTCGAAAGCATGCAAGGCCTGTTATTTCAGGGCACAACGATACTTCATTTTTTGTTCTCTATTCCATGAGCCCCAATCAACCGATAGGTGTGAAGAGAAAATATGAAGTGGAATGCTTCAATTATGAATTTAAATCCTTATGGCGGGCTGATAATTTTAAGCTGGATGATACCTATGATGAGAAAAATACTGTTTTTTTTCATTCGCGCATGTTGTTTTTATATAGTGAGTATGATAATTATAAAGCTGAATTTGCTTATGAAATTAAAAAACAGGTTTTGATTGATGGCTCCGTTCTGGAAGATGCTGATACAATTTTCAGAATCCGTACGCGCGATGAAAATAATAAACTGCGAAACCCATCCTATGGATTTGATTGCATAAAATCATACACAAAGAATAACTTAATGTTTATTTATTCGAATGATTATAAAAATGAATACCAGGAAGGGTTCTCATTCAGGATAATGGACAAAGATTTTCATCTGTCTGAAACAAAAAGGATAGAACTGCCATACAGTGATCCATTGTGTAATATTTCAGATGTGCTGTTTGATGATGCATCAGGTAAAATTTTTCTTTTGGCAAAAGTATTTGATGTTCCTGATGTAAAAAAAAGAAACGTCCGCGAACATAAATTATTTTCCTTTGACCTGGATGGTAATTTACAATCATCCGTGGATTTGCAATTGGCTTCTGTAAAAACAGCCTTAGTTAAAATGAAATGTAATGACACTAAAATCTTTGTAATGGGATTTATAAAATCCGAAGACGAAGATGCAGCCGGAATTATTTTCAGGAGCATTAACAAAGAAACTTTTATAATGGCAAATACATCAAGGCATTTTTTTAGTGATTCTGTAAAGTTTGTCGTGAATCATAAATCCAAAGCTTACAAGGGGCTGGGATATAATGTAACTAAGTACGTCATCACCGATTTTATTGTTGAAGATAACCGAATTTACTGGATGGCAGAATATAACAGCTTTGGCAAGTCAATGATGGCCAGTGCTCTCACTAGTACTGTACCGGCAGCTATTGCTTCCGGTATTGCAAACCCCGCGGGGATGCTGATCGCAGCTCCGTTGGTATTTGAACCGCCTGAATATACATCCTGCAATTTACTGTTTGAAGAATTAAATTTTGACGGGGAACTTATTTCTGAGCGGGTTATTCAAAAATATGAAAAAGATATTTCATACGCCAATATCTCTCACCTGATGCTGCAAAACAAAAGCTATAGCTGCCTGGCATATAACTATGACCGCGCAAAAGAAAAAAGATTAAAAAAGAACAGCGATCATATTGAAACGGTTTTTTTCACCTCGAAAACAGAGGGTAAGAATACTGAGCGAAAGATTGATTTAAAAAACCGGTATTTACTTACTAATTCCTGTTTACCAGGTAAAGCCGATAATTTTATTTTTATTACCGGTAATTTTGACAACGGCAAAATGTACCTGACTAATTACAATTTTTATTAAATGTATTAATTTATGACAGGCGATACGCTCAAAATAGAATTAATGTCAGCATTCCAGGGAAGGGGAGAATCTCCCGAAATTCTTTTTTGGGTAGGCTGTGCCAGCAGCTTCGATCAGCGCACGCAAAAAATTACAAAAGCTATTGCTAAAATACTTCATCAGGCAGGAATTAAATTTGCTGTTCTTGGAACCGAAGAAAGATGCACAGGTGATCCGGCAAAACGCGCAGGGAATGAATTTCTTTTCCAGATGCAGGCCATGACAAACATCCAGGTGCTGAACGGGTACAACATAAAAAAAATTGTTACCGGCTGCCCGCATTGCTTTAATACAATTAAGAATGAATATCCTCCATTAGGAGGAAATTATGAAGTGCTCCATCACAGCATGCTGCTTCAGCAGTTGATCAATGATGGAAAATTAAAAGTGCAGGGAGGAAAATTTCTTGGAAAAAAAATTGTTTATCATGATGCATGTTATTTAGGCCGCGGTAATAATGTATATGAAGCGCCCCGCGAGGTAATTCAGAAATTAGATTCGGAGCTTGCCGAAATGAAACGCAGCCGCGCAAACGGGTTGTGCTGCGGTGCAGGCGGAGCACAGATGTTTAAAGAACCGGAAAAGGGAAATAAAGATATAAACGTGGAACGCACCGAAGAAGCATTATCCGAAAAACCCACTCACATTGCTGTCGCCTGTCCTTTTTGCATGACTATGATGACAGATGGCGTGAAGTTTTTTGATAAAGAAGCAGAAGTAAAAGTGCTTGATATTGCTGAACTGATTGCACAGGCAAATGATTTATGAGTTGGAAGTTAACGTTTAGCATGAAAAAAATAATCCAGGTCCTGTTTTTTCTGTTTTTAGCAACCGTTTCATTCGCACAGAATGAGGTAATAACAATTCTTCAAAAGAGTTTGAGCGCAGGGACTCAAATTAAAAACGGAACCTATGATGCTCATTTAAGAATCAAATACCTGATGGACAATGATACTGCGTTTATCAGCGGCACCTGCCGTTTTCAAAGGTTTGCAGCAGACACATTACAAGGAGCAAAGTTTGAGCTGCTATCAAACGATATCCGCGTTTTATATGATGGAAGAAATAAAACAACTATATATGCAAAAGACAGTTTTGCAATTGTACATGATAAATGGAAATATAAATTGAGATTTTCGGGAAGCATTTATCATCTTTTATTGAACTACATTGTGAATAACAGGAGCAATCTTGACGAGGCTGTCAAAAATCCTGAAATAAAAAAACAGCTGATGAAAGATACAATGATCAACGATGTTTCCTGTTTTCATATTTCCATGCACCCGAACGATGATGAAACTTCACAGAATATTTACCGGCAGCTTTATATTTCGAAAGACAATTATCTCGTAATGGGAGAAGTCCTGAACCTCGATGCTCATAATCATCACCAGTTCACGGAACTTTTTTTACAACACGTAAAAGTTAACAGCAGTACACCGGACATTAAATATGGAACTGATCTGATTCCGAAAGATTTTTTTATAAAAAAATATATTCCCGATCAACTGAGCAAATTGCTTTCAGCGGGAACTGCAGCCCCCCCGTTTACATTAATTTCTCTTGAAGAAAAAAAATATTCATTACAGAATTTAAAGGGAAAAACGGTTGTCCTTTATTTCTGGAACACAGGCGATCAGCAAAGCAGGGTAAGACTAATGCCCTTGCAGAAAACTTATGACAAATATGCTGACAAAGGAGTTGAAGTTTTAGGGATGAATGTAAGCGACAGGGACGAAGAACATTTGAAAAAATTTTTACAAAACAAAAAAATTACGTTCCCCCAACTGATAGATGCCGGTATTACCGGAGAAAAGTATAACATACTGGAGCTGCCGGTTATTTATGTTATTGGAAAAGATGGAAAAGTTATGGATGGTTTTGTTCCGGCTGCAAAAGAAAATCTTGAAATGAAGATTGAAAAATTAATTCTGAAAAATCAGTAACTTTATAAAATGTTTGTTCCTTTTAATGATTTACCCGGCCATGCACGTGTCTGGATTTACCAGTCAGAACGTATATTGAGTGATGAGGAGGTTCAGGAAATAAAAAAAATTGCAGAAAATTTTGTCGGGGAATGGACTGCGCATCAGCAGACATTGCGTGCAGGTTTTGAAATCTTTCACAATATTTTTCTGGTCCTTGCGGTAGACGAAAACCACAATGACGCCAGCGGATGTTCTATTGACAAGTCTGTTCATTTTATGCGTACGTTAGAAAACCGGTTCGGAATTTCGCTATTCGACCGGTTCAGCATTGCTTTCAGGAAAGATGAAAAAATCCATGTAAAATCTTTAAATGATTTTTTAAAAATGTTTAAAGATGAAAAACTGACAGACAGCCTGCCTGTCTTTAACAACCTGGTTTTTAAGAAATCTGACCTGGAAACTAATTGGGAAATTCCTTTAAAAGAAAGCTGGATAAAATCGAGGATTGAAAATTAGCGTACGGCTATCAATATCTTTTTTTTCCCTGTACATTTCGCAAACGTATATTGAGCAATTCAACAATTACTGAAAAAGCCATTGCCACGTAAGCATACGTTTTAAAGTCAACTCCTTCAACGTGGATATGAAGTGATTCGATAACAAGTAAAATTCCGATCACTACTAAAAAAGCGAGGGCCAGCATTTTTATAGTGGGGTATTTGTTGATGAAATTGCTCACGTAAGGAGAAAACCACAGCATCACAAACATCGAAATGGTTACTGCTATAACCATAATTACAAGAATATTTGACAAGCCTACCGCGGTAAGAATAGAATCAAAAGAAAATACAATATCAATTAAGGTAATTTGCAGGATCGCTTGTGTCATGGTAAGGTGTGTTGCTTTAACACCTTTTTCATGATCAGCAATCTTAAATTTATGTGCAATTTCTTTTATGGTCTTAATAATAAGGAATACGCCACCGGCAAATAAAATCAGGTCCCTCCCGCTCACCCCGAAATCTCCGATATGAAACAATGATTTGGTCCAATGTGCAATCCATGAAATGGTCACCAGGAGCAGGATTCTGATGATCAGGGCAAGGCTCAATCCTATTGTCCTGGCTCTTTGCTGCTCTTTTCTATGAGGGAGATAGCCACAAATTATCGCAATGAATATAATATTGTCCACCCCAAGGACAATTTCCAAAACCACAAGCGTAACAAGGCTAATCAGTCCGTCAACCGAAAGAAGGGGTGCAAAAAAATCAGTCATGATCGTGATTTTGTTTTAAAAGGTGCAAATATAACTGATGTATGGCTGTCATCATTTCTAAATGAACTTAAAATCGCTTTTATAGTATTTATTTAATTTCCATGCAGCTTCTGCGACATAAGAAATAATAAAAAACATAACTTTGCTGCAATTCTGACAATGATAAAACAGCTGACCGTCATATTGCTTTTAACATATTACCTCCTGGGAACATTTTGTTTGCCCCGCGGAGATTTTTCAGCAATCATGGATTTGCCTGAAATGTACCGGCATTGTAAAGCCAATGAGGACAAGGACATGACGCCTTTGGATTTTATTACCGATCATCTCGTCAACGTTGACGGGCTGTTTGACAAACATAATAATGGAGATGAGCAAAAACCGCATTCACCTGTTCAGTGTCATTGCATGCATGACCAGGTAACTTTCTTAATACAATCTTTCAGGGTTTTATTTACTGTTCCGGTTTTATTCAAAAATATTATTCCGATCAGCAAAGGTTGTTTTTATTCCTCTGACTACATTGCTTTTGTATTCCGACCTCCTGTAGTTTAATTGTTTTTAATTTTTTTAATACACAAATTTTTACAATTTGTGAAGCTGCTATTTTATTAACAATTAAATTTTAAAAAAATGAAAAGAAAAATCATTACCGGGTTGTTCATGCTATTGCTTGGGACAATCACACGATCAACTTATGCCCAGGATATTTCTGCAGATAAAGTTCCTGCTGATGTTTCCTCTGCATTCAAAGCAAAATTTCCCAAAGCCGAAAAAGTAAAATGGGAAATGGAAAATGGAAAAGATTATGAAGCGGCTTTTAAAATCAATGATGCTGAACAATCTGCCGTGTTTGATGCGGGCGGAAATTGGATGGAAACAGAAACAGAAATTAAAGTATCCGAACTTCCTCAGGCAGTTTCTCAATCGGTTGCAAAACAATTCAGCGGTTATAAAATTAATGAAGCTGAAAAGGTGGAGAAGAAAGATGGCAACTTATATGAAGTCGAACTTTCAAAGGGAAAAGAAATTTTAGAAGTTACACTTTCCCCAACTGGAGAGGTGACGGAGAAAAAAGCCAAAGAGGAAAATGATAAGTAAGACAAGGATTAATGTTTTCAACCAAAAGCAACAGGAGAAAATTTTATTCTCCTGTTGTTTTTTAACCGGGCTACAGTAGTAGTAAAACATTTTCAATTAATCTTATGCTTTACTTTGATGCTTATTTAACAGCAATTTCTCATTCTTCACCATTAAAAAATAACAGGTTTTATCAATGATAAATCGTATCATATCATTCAGTGTAAATAACAAGCTTATCACGGGAATTCTCCTGTTTATTTTTATAGCGTGGGGAATATTTTCCGTTACACAGCTTGCCATTGACGCCTTGCCTGATGTTACAAATAACCAGGTCGTAATTACTACTAACGCCCCCAATCTTGCCACCCAGGAGGTGGAACAATTTATCACGTACCCGCTCGAAGCGCAATTTAAAAGTCTACCTGATCTTATGGAGTTGCGGAGTACTTCCCGCAGCGGCCTGTCAGTGATAACAGTGGTATTTAAAGATAATGTACCGTCTTATGAGGCGCGGCAATTAATAGCTGAACGAATAAAGCTGGCGGAAGGAGAAATTCCGCAGGGCTACGGTTCGCCCGAAATAAATCCTCCCACCACAGGGCTTGGCGAAATTTATCAATACACACTCGCCTTAAAACCCGGTTACGAAAAAAAATATTCCGCAATGGATTTGCGCACGTTCCAGGATTGGATTGTCCGAAGGCAATTGCTTGGTGTGCCGGGTGTGGTTGATGTCAGCAGCTTTGGCGGCTATCTCAAACAATATGAAATTGCCGTTGACCCGCAAAAATTAGTGAGCATGAATATTTCTTTGCTGGAAGTATTTGATGCCCTTTCAAAAAATAATGAAAACACTGGAGGCAGTTACATTGACAAAGGGCCCAACATTTATTTTATTCGCGGTGAAGGAATTATTTCATCACTTGACGACATAGAAAATATACCTGTCAAAAAACAAAACGGGATTCCGCTTTACATAAAAGATGTTGCAAAAGTTCAGTTCGGGTATGCAGCACGTTATGGAGCAATGACCCGTAACGGACAGGGTGAAACCGTAGGCGGAGTTGTGCTGATGATGAAAGGCGCCAACAGCGTGCGTGTTATTAAAGACGTAAAGGAACGGATGATACAGGTTGAAAAATCATTGCCCGAAGGCGTTTCTGTGGATGCATTCGTTGACCGTACAAAGCTCATTGGTAAAACAATAAAAACAGTTGAACACAATTTACTGCTGGGAGCTTTGATCGTAGTTTTTGTTTTGGTAATTTCATTGGGAAACCTCCGGGCAGGATTGATCGTGGCATCCGTCATTCCGCTGGCCATGTTGTTTGCCGTCATCCTCATGAATCTTTTCGGCATCTCTGCAAATCTCATGAGCATGGGCGCTCTCGACTTTGGTTTGATTGTGGATGGTGCAGTTATTATTGTGGAGAGCATGATGTTTTTACTGCATACGAAATTTAAAAGCACTGTACTTAATCAAAATAAAATGGACGAAGAAATTATTTCCTCTTCTTCCAAAATTATGAGCAGCGCTTTTTTCGGGCAGGTAATAATCTTAATTGTGTATATCCCCATTTTTGCTTTGGCAGGGATTGAAGGAAAAATGTTCAGCCCGATGGCTTCCACCGTAAGTTTTGCAATTGTGGGCGCTATCATTCTTTCGCTCACGTATGTTCCTTTTATGAGTTCGATTTTCCTTGCAAAAAATATTTCCGGAAAAGAAAGCTTCAGTGACCGGATGTTTCATCGTTTGCAGGATTGGTACACACCGGTACTGCAACGTTTTTTAACACATCGCGGCAAAGTAATATTTTTATCCGTAGTATTATTTGCCGGGGCTTTGTTTTTGTTCAATACATTAGGAGGAGAGTTTATTCCTGAATTGGATGAAGGAGATTTTGCAACTAATTACACCATTCGCCAGGGAAGCAGCTTGCCGCAAACCATTGCCGTGGGAACACAATTAGAAAATATTATTATGAAAAATTTTCCCGAAGTGAAAGAGGTGGTTTCAAAAATAGGAACGGCTGAAGTTCCAACAGATCCCATGCCTATAGAAAGCGCTGATTTATTAATAATAATGAAGGATAAAAAAGAATGGACAACTGCATCCAACCGTGAACAAATGGCTGAAAAGATGAATGAAAAACTTTCTGCAATTCCCGGGGTTAACCTGTCTTTTGAACAACCCATCCAAATGCGTTTTAATGAAATGATTGCGGGCGTGAAATCAGATATTGCCGTTAAAATTTATGGCGAAAATCTTGACATACTTTTCAAAAAAGCAAATGAAGCCGCTGCCATGATTTCAAAAATTGACGGGGCCGCAGATATTAAAGTGGAACAAATTGTGGGAATGCCGCAGTTAGTTGTAAAATGGAACAGGGACAGGATTGCGCAATACGGCTTAACCATTTCAGACGCAAATAAAGTATTGAATACTGCATTGGCAGGCGGCCATGCAGGAGTGGTTTATGAAGGCGAACGCAAATTCGACCTCGTGGTCCGATATGCAAACTATCGCGATGCCGATGCAGAAAAAGTAAAAGATATTTTTATTCCCCTGACCGGTGGCGAACAAATTCCTGTTTCGCAATTAGCGGATGTTTTTTTTCAATCTGCTCCTGCTGAAATAAGCCGGGATAATGGCGAACGGAGAATCGTTATTGAAACGAATGTGCGGAACCGTGACATTCAAAGCGCAGCAAATGAAATTTCTGAAACACTTTCAAAAAATTTAAAGCTTCCTTCAGGGTATTATATTGAGTATGGAGGCACGTTTCAAAATTTACAGGAGGCGAAAGGGCGTTTGATGATTGCTGTTCCGGTTGCATTGTTTTTGATTTTTCTTTTGCTCTTTCTTTCGTTTCGTTCAGTAAAAGAATCTTTAATTATTTTTTCTGCCATTCCGCTGGCTGCCATCGGTGGAGTTGCTGCGCTTTGGGTACGTGATATGAATTTCAGCATCAGTGCCGGCATTGGCTTTATCGCATTATTTGGTGTTGCCGTTTTAAACGGAATCGTTTTAATAGCCTATTTAAATCGTTTGGAAGATGAAGGAGAAACAGATGTTACAAAGCGCATTCTTAAAGGAACAGCAGCACGTTTGCGGCCTGTTCTCGCCACTGCTGCCGTTGCTTCACTGGGATTTTTACCAATGGCAATAAGCACGTCTGCAGGAAGCGAAGTACAAAAACCGCTGGCAACGGTTGTCATTGGCGGCTTAATTTCATCAACGCTCCTGACTTTAGTAGTACTTCCCATTTTATATTCATTTTTTTCATCAAAGAAAAAAATAAATGTTAGTGGTACTGCATTGACCATTTTGTTTTTTGTGTTTGCATTGTCAGCCTCCCAAAATGTAAAAGCACAAACTAACAATCAGCAATCACCCATCACATTAGATTCTGCAATTGCCTTCGCACTTAAAAATCATCCTCTCATTCAAAGTGCAAATTATTCCTTGCAGCTGCAGGAGCAATTAAAGAAAACGAATTTTACGCTCGACCCGGTTAATTTACAATATCAGTGGGGAAACATGAACAGTAAAGCAAATGATTACAATGTTTCGGGTATGACAGGCATTCAAAATCCTGTAACTATTGCAAAGCAAACTCAACTGCAAAATCAAAAAATAAAACTTGCACAATCGCAATTAAATGTTACCAAAAGCGAATTGATAAAAAATGTTTCTGCTGCCTATTACCAGTTGCTGTATGGAAAGAGCATGTTAAAACTTTTCACACAGCTCGACAGCATTTATGCTGACTTTGCAAAGTATGCGGAAAAAAAATTCACCGTGGGAGAAAGCAACCAATTGGAAAAAATTACTGCACAGTCCCAGCTCAGACAAATACAATTGCAAAAGCAGCAGGCAGAAA
>Ga0134123_10000032_pt1 | contig 84885 bp, 68 predicted proteins | sample KB303_FD_96460 | JGI IMG/M metagenome (GOLD analysis project Ga0134123, IMG submission 96460) | Terrestrial soil microbial communities without Nitrogen fertilizer from Kellogg Biological Station, Michigan, USA - KB3-0-3 | ecosystem: Environmental > Terrestrial > Soil > Unclassified ...
TAAAAGCAAACAGTTAACAGCTATGCTGAAAACCGGGTCTGAAAAGCCTGGTTTGCCGTTTGACCATCGGCAACAAAATCCAGGTTAATCAGTTGCTCGAGTTGTGTGCGCATAGTTTTACCATCCGGAGGTTTTTTAAGAAACGCTTTTGCGCCAAGTTTGTGCACAAGCTCCACCTGTTCCGTGGCGCTTGAAAGAATTACAACCGGGATGTTTTTGAGCTGAGGATTTTTTATTATTTCTGCCAGGCATTCAATTCCGTTCATCATCGGCATGTGGATGTCCATAAAAATAAGGTCCGGTAGTGTAACCGGGTTATTAAGCCGGTCGAGCGCTTCTTTCCCATTGTTGGCTACAGCATATAAAGATGTGTTTTCGATTTCGCAGAGTGCTTCGATGAAAAAACACTGATCGTCAATATCATCTTCTACTAAGAAAATACTTTTCGGGTTTTTCATATTGCCTGGTTTTTAATTTTATTCCTCGTAACTACTTTTGATACCGGTGGAAATCATTTTGAAGTGCGATGATTTTTTTACACACGTATATTCGACAACCTGTCGAAGAGTCCGAATACTTTGAGCAGCCAAACAATTACAACAATCACCGCAACCACGTTAAGAATGGTTTTGATTTTGCGATCCATAGGAATGTATGTGTTGACAAGCCAAAGAAGAACACCGGCAACAATCAGCACAATGAAAACATTCAGCAGGGGCATAACATTGATTTTATTTATGAATGACAAAGGTCGTTCTCTTTGTACTTTTTTATGTTACACAATTTTAGTAAAGAGTTACATAATTCACATATTTGAGGACTCTTGTTTCGGAGATAAAAGCATTTCCAGCTTTTCCACAGTTAATGGCTTCGAAATAAAATCGTGCACCAGTTTATGGCCTTTCGATTTTTCAATATCTTGTTGGTCAGTAGTTGAAGTGAGCATAAATACTTTGCACTGTCTTACAATAACTTTAGGAAGTTTATTTATCTCTTCTAAAAATTTCCAGCCATTCATTCCCGGCATTTCTATATCAAGGAATATAACAGCAGGAAACTTAGTGACATCAGTTTCTATAATTTTTTTCAGGTAATCAAGCGCTCCATTCGCATCCGAATATTTGTCCACCCTGACTGCAAATTCTGAGATTTGGATAATTTTTTCATTAATCATATTGATCATCTGGTCATCGTCAACCAGGAGCACGCTGTCAACTGGTTTCATCCTGGTTATGATTTACAGGTATAAATATTTTAAACGTGCTTCCATGGTTTACTTCGCTTTGTACTTCCACTTTTCCACCCAGCGATTCTGCCTGGGCCTTAATTAAATTGAGCCCTATTCCTTTACCTTCAATTTTTTTACTATGAAATCTGTTATATAGCCCGAATATTTTGTCCCGGTTTTTATTCAAATCAATACCCAAACCGTTGTCCTTTACTGTAAGACAAATAAATTCATTATCCTGTTGGGTTTGTAAATGAATAGTTAACGGAACCTCAGGTGAGCGGTATTTAATGGCATTGGAGAGCAGGTTGTACATAATACTATAGAGATAGCTTTTCACGGTATCAACACCGGCCACATTATGAAAATCAGCAGTTATGACAGCTTTGCTTTCGATAATCTCATTTTCAAGCACCTTCTTAATCAGCGTCAGCGCTGTTTCAAAAGCCATGTACTCTTCCTGCTTGCGATCATTAATGTCAGAGATAGTAGTGGTCAGATCTGTAATCACATTGTCTAAGTTGGTTAATTCATTTGCCACATTTTCCAGTAAGGTCTTGTTATTTATTTTTAGCTCCGGTTCCCGGCTGAACAAAGACACCAAACTCAATACCCTGTTAACAGGTGCGCGAAGATCATGCGAAAGGGTGTTGGCAAACTGTCGCAGGTCTTTATTTTTCTGTTGCAAGAGGGCAACCAATTCAAGTGTTTCCTTCAGCAGCCTTTCGCTTTCCAACAATTTTTTTTGACTGACAGACAGGTCTGTTACATCCCGGAAAATTAATGCGCCTCCGATAATTTCAGAATTATCATTATGAAGGGGCACAGCGCTGTCCACAATATTGCGTTGCGTTTTATCTTTCTTGATTAATATAGTATGGTTGGCAAGCAATATGGCCCTGTTTTCATTAAGCGCCTTGTTAATTGGATTTTCAACCGGGAGATGCGTGTGTTCATTTATTGCATCAAAGATGCTGTCTATCGGTTTGCCCTTTGACTCTGCAAGGCTCCAGCCGGTAAGCTCTTCTGCAAGCTTATTCATAGAGGTTACCGCACCCTTATAATCGGTAGCAATAACGGCTTCTCCCATGCTCAGGAGGGTTTTTGAGAACCATTCCTGGTTAATAAATATGTGCGCCTGTCCAACCTTGCCTTTTCTGTGTTCACGTGTTTGATAGGATATTCTGCGCATTTTATTTTTTTTAAATGAATGGAATTATAATTTTACAAATTTTTTTTTATGTTCAGTTATGTTTTATGTTAGTTGATTTTATAGAAAGTTTTTTTATTATATTCTTTTATTATTTTATTTTTGATCTGTGCTAATCCTCGTACCCGCTTTTGATAACAGTTGAAATCATTTTGAATTGTTCATTGGCATTGAAGCAGTGCGATGCATGTGCGGGGATAATTATTCCCTCACCCAGGCGGAGCTTGTATGTTTTGTCATGAATAACAACCTCGGCAGCTCCGTCAATTATTTGAATGTAGTTGTCAAAAGGAGAAGTTTTTTCAGCTAATTCCTCGCCTGTATCAAAGGATGTGACGGTAATATTCCCTGTTGTTTTTTTAATAATTGTTTTGCTTACCACTGCGTGAGGTACATATTCAATGATTTCAACAATAATATGGGGGTTTGATTTTTCTAATTCAGCCGAAATTTCATGATTGCTCTTACCAGTAAGAATACTAAAGCTATTTTTATCCTTGCTCATTATCTTTTTATTTATAGATGCTCTGTAAAGGTCTGTATGTTAAACAAAATAACCGTTACAAAATTTTAATTTTAAGTTACATCATTCACACCTTTTTGTGCGTTAAGCTCCTATTCTGGTTACACAAATACTGAAGAAAATTCAAAGTTGTTTTAATAAAATCTTTTATAAAAAGAAAGAGCTTCCAAAAACTCAGAAGCTCTTTAGTAACCCAAAATATTTTATTTTATTAAAGCAATCAACCCGGCAATTGTAAATTTTACTGCGTTCCGAGCTGTCTCATTAAGCGAAAATGTGAGCGCAATGCCGCAATCATAGAAGGATAATCGTTGTGCGTGATTGAAAATTTGCGGCAGGCCTCTTTTACAAATTTGTGAATGACGGGATAATGCACGTGGCTTATTTTCGGAAAGAGATGGTGTTCAACCTGGAAATTTAATCCCCCTGTAAACCAGGAAATGATTTTATTATCGGTTGCAAAATCAGCAGTAGTCTGCACCTGGTGCACCGCCCATTCATTTTCAATATGAAGGGCATCCTTTTGCGCGTCTACAAAATGTGTGGCTTCAACCACATGGGCTAACTGGAAAACCAGCGCCAGCGTTATTCCCATTGTTATATGCATCAGCGCAAAGCCAATGATAAAAGGAAAAAACCCGACCATGTATACAGGCAAAGCAATATAAAAGAAACCATATAACGCTTTGCTTATCCAGAATATCAGGTGCTCGCGTGTTTGCATTTTCCATAAATTAGTAGACTGTATTCTTCTTCCGAAATATTTTGAAAAATCGGTTACAAATGTCCACACCAGTGAAGTAAGTCCGTAAAGGGAAAGACAATAGATGTGCTGGTAACGGTGCACCTTTAAATGTTTTTGAGAGGGGCACATCCGTAACAGGGGAGCTTTTATAATATCATCGTCCACTCCGTCCACGTTGGTATACGTATGGTGAATAATATTATGTTTTTGTTTCCACATCCAGGCATTGGCTCCCATCATGTTTGCTGTTAAGCCCAAAATATTATTGACCCATTTCTTTTCTGAATAGCTGCCGTGATTTGCATCGTGCATCACATTAAATCCAATACATGCCTGTATAAAGCCGAACAGGCAACATATCATTGCCGCCATAAGAGGGTGAATGTGGACAGTGAGCAATACGATGTAAGCCGTTATTGCTGCTGTGATGAGAACAAATGATTTGAAATAAAGTTTTTTGTTACCTGTTTTTTTAAGGTTGCGTTCTTTGAAATATTGTTCTACACGCGCATTAATGGTATTGAAGAAAATTTTCTTTTGATTGTTAAAAGTTACCTGTGGCATTTTACTTTGCTTTTTAGATATTACACTGGTTTATATAGTAAAATTAAGTGATACACTATTGAAAAGCATTACATAATTCCGGAAATAAGTTACATAATTTACATATCCTTGTTACCAATGAAAAGTTATTCATAACCGCTTTTAATCACAGTCAGGATCATTTTAAAACGTCCGTTTGGCCTGATGAGATTGGATTTATGAGCAGGTATTATAATAGACTCCCCGGTTTTAAGCAGGAGGGGAGTACCGTCAATCACCAGTTCCGCTGTGCCTTCTATGATCTGTGCAAATGTGTCGAAAGGAGAAGTTTTTTCTGTTAATCCTTCGCCATTGTCAAATGACATCACGCTGATATTTCCCGTTGATTTTTTAAGGATTGTTTTGATGACAACGGAATTAGAAACATATTCGATTATTTCCACGGTGATATGTGCTTTAGATTTTTCAAGTTCAGTGGTATCCATGATTTTGCTTTGTCTGCCCGGCTCATTCTATTTTTAAATAAGTACAATGTCCGCACGTATGCGGGCATTTTTCTCCATGCAAAAGTGTGTCCTTTAGTTCCGGAAACCGTTACATAATTCTGTAAAAAAGTTACATGATTCACACATTTTAAAAAAAAATGAAAACCGGAAACTGTGAAATAATTTTATTGGAAAGTTACCGTTGCAGGTTTTTGAAGGTCGAAATCGCGGAACTGAAAATCATAGGATTTAAGAGAATTCAGTTTGAGCAGGTCGTTGCCTGATCCCGGAATGACCGGGTAAAACGCTATTGCAATCTGGAATGTATTTAACACGAGCAATTCGTTGCGGAAAAGGATGCCAAAGCCTATTGTTGAGTAAAACCTGCTTTTAAAAAGATTTTGATTATCTGCGGCAAGCAGCGCACCCGTGAAATAAAAAATAGGAGCAAACCGAAAACCGATGAAAGAGTAAGGGGCATACAACTGTGTCTGCGTGGAAATAACCAGGCGTTTTGTTCCATAAAGAACTGCACTGTTAAATCCCTGGATGCCATTTTCCTCATTCACGGTAAGCACATCAGTCGGAAAACGCTCGATGCCCAGGGTTAATCGCGGTTTAATGAACTGGCGCAGGTTCCACTTGCCGATTTCAAGCAGGTTGGTGAAATAAGTTATGTCTGTGGAAAAAACACCGGCCTCGAGGCGTGAAACATTTTTGAAAGTTCCGTATTCGGCATTTACAGACAAATAACCTATACCATCCATGTAATTCCCCCAGCCGATGCGTGCACCGAAGTAGGTACGGTTTATAAATCCTTTATTTTGTCTTCCGAGAGTGAATGATAAAACCTGGCCTGTCGGGACATCTTCGGGCAAACCGAATTTGAAAATAAATTTATCCTTTATATAAATACGCTGCGAAACACCCAGGCCCGCAAGATAAAATTTTTCATCGGAAAGAAACCCGAGGCTATCAGTGCCTGTTAAAGGGTTAGAAAGAAAATCAGTATTCAGGTAACGCGCTGTTAAAATCAGGTTCGTTATGCGGTTGACGTCCGTAAAACCTTTAAACAGCTTCCAGCTCTTTCCCGCCCAGGCATCATATTGATTGTATTTTACATTGGGAATTGTTTTAATTACATCCGTATAAAATAGCGTATCGGAAGTGGTGATATTTGAGAAAGCAATTCCTCCTGCCCATTTAGTGAGCGGAGAATAAAACGGCCGGTTTATGCCGATGCCTGTATAAAACAACGAATCGAAATCAGCTTTATAGTATAGTGTTGTTGCGATAAAAGTATTTTTGAAATTGGGAATGGTGTAAATACCTTCATAAATATTATTGTTACCGGGAACAAACCGGATGCTGTTATCTAACTGGTGGCCGGTACCGAAAAAATCTTTTTCTATCAGCTGAATTTTTGTGTCATTACCTGCACTTGTTAATTTTAAAATGGTGGTCCATACATCTATTTCGCGGATATATATATCTAAGGAATCGTTGCCCGATTTAACAGGGTAAATAATAACATCGCGCAAATAAGGGGAAGTCCTTAAGATACGTTCTGATTCTTTTATTCTCAATTCATCCAGCGTATCTCCTTCATGAAACAATAGCTGGTTGCGGATGGCAAAACGGGAAGTTTTTAAATGCAGCTTATTGCCTGCTTTGGTCCAGAAGTTACCCGCCTTCTTAAGTGTATCATAAATATCGTATCCGAAAGGGTCACAGGTGCTGATATAAATGTTGCGGATAATTTTTCCTTCATAAGTGTCATAGGACGGAATTTTAAGACGTTTGCTTTTCTTTTTGTTCAGGTCGCTTACCGGCCTGAAAAAAGCTTTATATAAAGCATACGTAAAGCCTTTTTTCTTCGCATAGGTTTCCATGCTCCGGTATAGTTTTAAGGAATCTTTTTTTTCTTCAGGGTTTTGGGACGCGCACGGCAGGGTGATCCCTGATAATATAAGGAAGAAAAACAATTTACTCATCGCAGAACGATGCTTCATTATTTCTTTTTTTGAAATGTTTACCCTTCGATACAGGTTATATTTAACTATTTCCCTGTAATGACTTTCAGGCCTGCGTTTGCCGGTTGCGCTGGTTTTATTTTTGAGTTGAATCCTTTTTAGCAGCTTTTGCTTTATCCTTAAAAAAACCTCTTAATAAAAAATTATGTTGAGCGGCTTCGAGGTCCTCATCTAATTTTTTAGAACTGCTCTCTAAGTTCTTAATCGTTTGTTTTAAATGAGCGCCAGCTTCCTCATCGTGAAGCAATACACCAATGGAAGTTTCAGGATTACTACCGGCTTGCTTAAGATCAGTTATAAATACAGATGCTGTATCAGCCATTTGCTGCAGTTGCAAAACAGATGCCTTCATTGAATTGAAAACAATTGTATCCGTTGTTAATTCATTTGCCAGGGTGCCTTTTTTATTCAATCCTTCACTGAAAGCAGAAAGTGAGCTGACCAATTGTTGCGCTTTTGCAGATGCACTTTGTAATGATGCAGTTGCAGCGTTGATGTTCGCATATACGGAGTCATCATTAAGCAGCTTTCCAATAGTTCCTTCCCCGGTAGCTAATTTTTTACTGATGATTTTAAAATCATTAGTTATAGACAATAGATTTTTATTATTATCCTGCGCTGTATTTATCATATCGTCTGATGAAAAGGTATTCTCCGCTTCAAGTGTATCTCCTTCCTGAACTTCCTGCGACCTTGCTGTGCCTCCATATATAACAAGTATTTTATTCCCGATGAGTCCATCGGTACCTATTTTAACTTTTGAATCCTTACGTATATATTGCTGAGCCTTTGTTTCGATTTTCATTCTGACTTCTACCTGTGATTTTCCATAAAAACGCAGCTTGCTAACCGTACCAATTTTTACTCCCGAGAACCAGACATTATTACCCGTTTGCAACCCGCTTACATCATCGAAAAGGGAAACGACCTGCATTTTTCTTTTAAATGTTTCATTAATATTGCCTATCATAAGAATTCCAGCGACAAGAAATATCAATCCTATAAAAACAAAAAGTCCTGTTATAACTGCACGTTTGTTTGACTGTTCATTCATAGTTTATTGAATAAAATTATAATTAAAAAAACTTTTTACCTGTTCATTATCTGAATCAAATACTTCTTCAAATTTCCCGACTTTTAAAAATTTGCCATCCAGCAGCATAGCTGTACGATTGCCTGTAGCTTTTGCGCAAGTGAGGTCGTGGGTGATAATGACAGAGCTCGTATTGTATTGCTGCTGCACCTCATTGATCAGCTTATTAATTTCGGTACTTGTAACGGGATCCAATCCGGAGGTCGGCTCATCATATAACATTATTTCAGGTTTAAGAATTAAGGTACGGGCAATTCCAATCCTCTTTCGTTGACCGCCCGAGAGGTCAGAGGGCAGTTGTTTTATTTTATCTTTTAAACCTACTGACTCAAGCACTTCTTCCACTGCATTATCAACTTCTTTTTTACTGAGATTTTTCACATTCATAGTTAGTGGAAATGCAAGATTCTGGTAAACATTCATGCTGTCATATAATGCACTGTTTTGAAACGAAAATCCAATACGCAACCGAAGGGCATCCAGTTCTTTTGCGGATAACTTATCTACCTGTTTGCCGAACACATTTACTTCCCCTTTATCCGGTTTAAGCAAACCGACTATAATTTTTATTAAAACAGATTTTCCTGTTCCGGATTTGCCAAGCACTGCCACATTCTCACCTTTAAAAACATTGAAGTCGATGCCTTTTAAAACGTGCAGGTCACCAAATGATTTATATAACCCGCTGATGGAAATTACAGATTCTTCTTTATTAATTATATGTTGCCTGAATTTTTCCATCGCTTTAAAAATATCGGATCCAATTGGCGACCTGCACAATGACAATTTCCTCGATAAATACAAGAAACATCGCAAGGACCACTGCCTGGTTTGCCGCTTTACCAACACCGCGCGTTCCCCGTGTGGCATGAAATCCTTTATAACAACCTATGATGCCGATAGTGAAACCAAACACAATTGATTTTGTTACGGCCGAGAACAGATCAAGAAAGGTGATAGTTGAAAATGCATTTTTATAAAAGCTGATTATGCTGGTGGCTTCTTCCGCATGAACGTTAATATACGAACCATACATAGCCATAAAGCTGCAATACAATGCTAAGACCGGGATGGTAATAGTAGTAGCAAGCACACGGGTAACTACTAAATATTTAAAAGGGTTAATTGCCGATACTTCCATTGCTTCTATTTGTTCGGTTACCTTCATGGAACCGAGTTCAGCTCCTATGCTGGAACCTACTTTACCAGCACAAATAAGTCCTGTTACCAGGGGCCCCAGAGCTTTTACTATAGCTATGCCGATTAAAGAAGGGAGCCATGATTGTGCGCCAAAATCCTCCAGCGAAGGGCGCGATTGTTTTGTAAAAACTATTCCTGTAATAAAACCCGTAACAGTAATCAGCGCAAGGGCCTTTAAACCCACCTCGAAGCACTGGTTGATTACTTCACGAAAATGAAATGGCGGTTTAACTGCCTCTTTAAAAAAACGACCTGTAAATTTGTATGCTTTGTTAACATCGCTGAAGTATTGATCAATTCCCTTTGAGAATAAGTATTTTTTTATGTTATATTCATTCATTAGTAAGATTCTGTTCTATCGAATCACCCGGTTAAGGAATTTCTGTTTTAACTTATTTAATTATCGCTTTCTTTTTCTTTTTAACCGGAATTTTAAAATTGAAAACAGCTTTTCCTATTTCAGACTGGGTATCACCGAGGAGAAAGCCAAAAGGTTTTAATGGTTCAATTCTGTCAAACACCACTTTTATGATTGCCGTTAAAGGAATGGCAAGGAACATGCCTGCGAACCCCCAAAGCGCACCCCCGATAAATACCACAATAATTGAAACCAGCCCGTTTATTTTAACTTTAGATGCTACGATGCGCGGAACGATGAAATTATTATCAAGGAACTGTACGATGAGATAAGCCACCAGCACCCAGATCGCAGTGATGGGAGATTGAGTGGCAAGCGCAATGATCATCGGGATGGCAATGGCAATTAGTCCCCCGATGTATGGAATAATATTAAGCAGCGCCCCCACCACACCAATGAGAATTGCATATTGAACTCCCAGGATTAACAGCCCGGCAGAATTAAGCGCTGCAACAATAGCGGCTTCAAGAAGCAATCCGACCAGGTAGCTTTGAATAAGTGTTCTTGATTCGACCAAAACTTCCGCCACTACCGAATGTCTTTCGCGCTGGAAAAGCCGGGCAATAAATTCGAGCAGGTGCGGCTTGTAAAATAAAATCATGAAAACATACACAGGCAGCAATAACAGGATCACTAATATTCCGCCAAACGTGAGCAGGGTTTGCCCGATAACAGTAGTGCCTGTGCTCATTCCTTCTGTTTTTATTTTTGCTATCCACTCCCCGGTTTTTTCGGTGCTGACATGGAAGGTCTGAGATACCCAAAGGATCAGCTCCTGGAATAATAAAATGATCCTTTCTTTTAACTGCGGAAAAGTTTGTGTGAACAGGCTGGCTTGCGAGCCGATAAAATATCCCAATGCTCCGATAAGAATGATGGCCGCTGTTAAGGCAATTAATATAGCAGCCACGCGGTTAATTTTTTTTCGTGTTAAATAGTTTACTAAGGGATTAAGCAGGATGGCAATAATAGTTGCGAATACAATCGGGATAATAATATCCTGTCCGATATACAAAATATAAAAAAAGGCTATGATGCCTAATAAAATTTGAGCAAGCTTGGAATAAACGGGAAGCTTTATTGCTGAATTATCCATGGCCGCATTATTTTGCTATATCAGTTTTTTCAATTAGTTTATTTTTATCGGGCGAAATTTTTTTAAGGATAACTGATAAAATCAAGCTGAATAAAACAAATGCAATAAATAAAATAAACCCCGGCTGCAGGGATGTTTTATTGGTAGCAATGCTCCCCACATATTGATTATTCATATCCGCATTCATAGTGCCCAGCTGGCTGTCAAGAATTCCTTTAAAGCCGATGTATGCCATAAATATTGCAACAACCATCACATCAGCCATAGACCATTTGCCGGATTTAAACGCAAAGAATTTTATAATTTTAGAATTCCTCCATTTATCAGAACCCAGCAAAAAGAATTTTGTGGACAGCAGCTTGGCAACCGGAAAAACAATGCTGAATATGAGTATAAGCAGCCCAACGAGCACCGAATCAGCCTTGCCGGTTTCAATTAAAATTTTTACTACATCTATAATACTTTTACTCTGGTAAAATAAAACCTGGTCGTTGAACTGGATGTTTTTACCGATCAGCATAAAGTTTATTTCCTGGATGCGCGCATCAATTTCAATCATCGGGGCGGCAAGTCCTGTAAAAAGAAATATAAGCGCAAGAATTACCGATAAAGTAAATAAGGGTGTGTTTAAAACGATTGCTTTTCGCAACACTAACCACAGCAGTAAAAAGAAAACCATTATTCCTGCCATTATATAGGTGTACCTGTAAGACTGCTCCTGCAGGTTATTCGCGCGTGCAGAAATTATTTTATTGAACTCATTTACATCTGTCACGAAATAGTTTGATAAAATCTGTTCATATCCTGAACCTTCTACAATGCTGTCGCGTGTTTGTTCGGCAAAGTCATTCAATTTATCCTGTGCCAGGTGTTTCAATCTTGCCTTGCTGCGCGGTTTTTTTACCTCGTCAATTATGGTCTGTGAAAATTCAGGCACGCGCTCACGCACTTTATCAACATTTACAAAAGTTTTAAAAGCAAACTTTTTGAGTTTCCCGCCAACGCTTTTCTGCTTTTCATTTATCATATCTTCTGCCTGCGAAATCAGTGCATTCAATATTTTGTTTACTTGTCTTTTAAGTGTATCCTGCTGGTCTCCGCTGAATTCAAAATCATCAATCTGCGTATTTACAATTTCGGTGATATTATCACGCCACTTGTTAACAGATAAAAGACCATGCTGGATGTTATTCACATCAGAATAATCTTTTTTTAAAACAGCCCGTTCCGCTGATAAATTATAAATGGTGTAGCCACACCATCCTGCAAAAGCCACAATAGGGAGAATAACAAGAATAAAAAGTATGCGAACTATTTTTTCTTTCAGCGTGTATTTTGGAAGTTGTTTTATCATCTGCCTGCCTGCAATTTTTTGAAGCCTTACATGATATTTTTTTTATTATTCTGCTAAGTGTAAAAGGGCTGTTGATTAACAACAGCCCTGAACTACTACTATTAAACCTATTTTCGTTAATACGAAGTCTTCAATTCCACTCTTCGGTTTTGAGCACGTCCTGTTTTTGTCTTATTATCTGCTATCGGCTGAGATTCTCCGAAACCCTTAGCTGTTAACCGTGATTCTAAGATTCCTTTTGTCATAAGGTATTCTTTCACTGAATCGGTGCGCTTTTGTGAAAGCTCCATGTTATAGTTATCATCACCTACATTATCCGTATGTCCTTCAATAGTGAGGTTGGCTGCATCATATTTTTGCAGGATTTCAACCAGGGCATCTAATTGTGCTAACGATGATTTTTTCAGTGTTGCTTTATTGAACTCAAAGAAAATCTTGCTCGCAATCTGAGTGATTTTCTTTACATCTTCTTTTGCAATTTCAGGACAACCTTTGTTTGCTATTGTTCCTTTTACATCGGGGCAACGGTCTTCATTGTCTGCAACGCCATCACCATCCTTATCAGGGCAACCTTTTAAAGCTGCAATTCCTGCCGCGTCAGGACATGTATCATCCTCGTTAAGTACACCGTCTTTATCATTATCCATCGGGCAACCGGTTGCGTCCACTTTATAACCTGCTTTGGTATCGGGACATTTGTCATCCTTATCCGCTATGCCGTCACTGTCAGCATCCGGGCAACCTTTTAATGATGCCAAACCTTTTGCCTCAGGGCAATCATCATCCTTATCAGCAATGCCGTCAGCGTCTTTATCCGGGCAGCCTTTTAATAATTCTATTCCAGCGACATCAGGGCAATCGTCAACATAATCAGCCACTCCATCTTTGTCTTTGTCAACCGGGCAACCGTTTTCATCCACCTTTACGCCCTTAGGTGTATCAGGACATTTATCCTTTCGGTCAGCAACCTCGTCTCCATCTGCATCTTTTTTCTTACCCGCATTGAACGTTAGTCCCATTGAATGATACAGAAATGCATCATTTTCATTTGCTTCGGGAGCACCATCACGCAGATCACCCGTGGAATATAAAACTGTTTCCTGTATATTTAAACTTACCGTGGAACCCATGCGGATATTAATTCCCGCTCCAAACGAAGGAGCAGCATAATCAAACCTGCCTTTATCAATAGTCGGATTTTTGGCAAACATCATTGCACCTCCGCCAACAAAAATATAAGGTCTCAGGAATGCATCAGCACCAAGAATGTTAAAACGCAGGTTTGCGGTTCCGGTGGTAATCTCACTGCGAAAACGCGCGGTATCGCTGAAAAAACCGGTTTCACCTTTGGTAAAAAAAAGATTAAAATCAAGACGGTTTCCAAGGTAACGGGAAATAGAAATACCCCCGAAACCATAAAAGGCTTTATCGGTTTTGTACAAATCATTTCCAAGGTCTCCTTTATATTGAATGGCACCGCCATGAAATCCAATATTCCATTTCTTATCAGCCGTTTGAGCATTAGATAAAAAGGATGTTGCAAAACATAAACATATTAATAATAGTTTTTTCATTTGTTATTTTATTAGTTTAAAAATATTTGAGATACAAAGGTGAATACATTATAAACGATGACTGTTACATAATATCATTTAAAAGTTACATGATTCACACATTGGGAAAGCACGGTTAAAAAAATGTGCCACTCCATTTTAAATATCCTGGTACTTTTTTTAACCGGGTAATAAAATAATTATATGTACTTTAAAAAGTAATTATTTTTTATTGTTCTCTTTTTCTGCTTTTTTTTCTTCTTCCTTTAATTTATCTTCCTTTTTTTCTGCAGCATCTTCCTTCTTCTTTGCGGCTGCTTTTTCTTTTTTATTAAAATATCCTTTTAAAAGAAAATTATGTTTGGCTGCTTCCATGTTTTCATCCAATCCTTTAGAGCTCTTCTTAAGATTCACTATCGTCTGGTTAATATTTTCTGCAATAGTTGAATCCTGGATCAGCCTTCCAAGTGTTCCGCTTCCGCTATTTATTTTAATGAGAATTTCAGCGAGCTGGTCCGTAATAATCTCCGCGTTGCCGGCTGTTACATTTAAGCTTTGCACGATAGCATCTGTTTCAACGGGCTCGGTTGAGGCAAGCTGTTGCCCGCTTTTTGCCATAGGAGATTCGGTGCTGCCCTGTGTAATAACTAAAAGACGGTCGCCAATAATTCCTTCAGAGCCAATACCTACCTCGCAATCCGTTTTAATAAATTGCTGCACATCTTTTTTGATCATCATGTCAACACGTACAGTGGAATCATTAATTATTTTGATGTTATCAACTGTACCCACATTGATCCCGGAAAAACGGATATTATTTCCAACCTGCAACCCGCTTATGTTGTAAAAAGTTGTTGTAAGCTTGAAGACCGGGTTAAATAAATTTTTCTGCTTTCCTATTATGAAGATGGCAAGTACAAACAGAGCCAATCCACCGGCAATAAACAGTCCTAAGCGTACTTTAAACTTTTGTGTGTGCGTATCCATTTTAATTATTTAATTACTATTTAAAAAAAGATTTTATTAAAGGATCAGTTGATTTTTCAAACTCTTCTAATTTTCCTTCACGATAAACTTCTCCGTCACTTAACATAATTACCCGATTTGCTGTGGCGCGGGCACATTCAATATCATGTGTGATGATAATGGAAGAAGTTTTATATTTTTTCTGCACATCATTAATGAGTGAACTTATTTCATCTGATGTTACCGGGTCAAGTCCTGTAGTAGGTTCATCATACAGCATGATCATCGGGTCCACCACAATGGTGCGTGCCAGGCTTATTCTCTTCCGCATACCACCTGAAAGTTGCGAAGGCATTTTATGCAATGCATCAGCCAGCCCGACATTTTCCAAAACCACATTTATTTTTTCTTCAATTTCTTTTTCAGTAAGGTTCTTTTTTATTCTTCGCAACGGAAATTCTAAATTCTGTTTCACCGTCATTGAATCATACAAGGCGCCACTCTGAAAAAGAAAGCCGATTTTCTGCCTTAGCTCTCCCAATTCTTTTCTATTTAATTCAACCACATTTTTTCCAAACACATTTATGGTCCCGCCATCAGCCTTTAATAAACCCACAATACATTTTATTAAAACTGATTTACCAGTTCCGGATTTACCCAGCACAACCAAATTTTCACCATTAAAAAACTTTAACGAAATATTTTTTAGCACCTCTTGCCTGCCGAATGATTTTTTTAGATTATTTATTTCAATAACCATTTCCTCACTTAGCATTTCGGATGAAGAGGTACTTATTGTTTCTTTCAGCGCTGCGTTCATAATATTAGCATATCAGTAATTTGCACGGCAATCATATCTACAATAATCACGAGGAGTGATGCCATAACAACAGCAGAATTAGCCGCCACTCCCACACTTTCTGTTCCGCGCCCGGCATTGTATCCTTTATAACATCCCACTAATCCAATTACTGCTCCGAAAAAAAATGACTTAATAACAGCAGGTAAGAAATCCATAAACTCAACATGGCTGAACGCCTGTGAGAAAAACAAAACAAAGCTTACATCTCCTTTAATATTTGCACCTGCCCAGCTTCCTAATATGCCCAACGCATCCGCATATAAAATCAATAAAGGTATCATTAGCGTAGCTGCGAGCACCCTGGTTACAATTAAAAATCTTATAGGATTGGTGGAAGAGACTTCCATGGCATCAATCTGCTCGGTAACTTTCATTGAACCCAATTCTGCACCCATACCCGAACCAATTTTTCCTGCACAAATCAATGCGGTTATAACGGGTCCCATTTCTCTAATGATGGATATGGCCACCATTCCGGGAAGCATGCTGACTGCCCCGAAATCAACGAGCACCGGGCGGGATTGAATAGTAAGCACCAAACCCATAATGGTGCCGGTAATAGAAATTAGCGGTAATGATTTGTACCCGATTTGAAAACATTGCTGCAGGAATTCTTTAAATTCAAAGCTGCGTGAAAAAGTTTCGCTTATGATACGCGTTATAAATAAGAAAATATCAGCGATATCTGTTAAGAAATTGCCTGCCTCCTCGGTTTTTGCAATTGTTTTTTCACTGAGCTTAATGGATTTCTCAGTTGCATAACTTTTTACTTTGGTTGCAGGATTAAATATGTTCATTTATGTCTTTGCTTGTTATTAAAAACAATTTATTTTATATGGCTTTGAATTTTATTAAATAATCTTTTTGATTTTAGTTCGCTCCTTGTCAAATTGTTTTCTCGGTGCTTCATCGTTAAATTCGTTCAAGTCATTGTACGCTTTGATTAAGGATTCCGGGTATTCTCCTTTATATTCGATTTTATAGAATGAAAAACCATTATAAGGAATTGTATTTTCATCAGCCATAATTTTTACGCGGTTTTCCACTGCCTTCTCCTTAAAGAAAAACATAAACGCATTTTCTCTTTCTGTATTCAATTGTTTGAATTTGGTATTGACAACATCCGGATGAATTAGCCGATTACACTTGTCCTGGATGGTGTACACCATTGAATCTTTTATCTGCCGGTTTAAATAATGAACAAACAACGAATCTTTCACAGACATTTTATCAACTTTTTGAGAATCTCCTTCAGTAAGAAACCGGGCATCCTTATCTTTTGTGGATAAAAAATATTTTTTCTTGGCTTCAAAAAACAAGATGTATTCTTTTTCTTTAATCGAAAACTGTTGCGGGTAAACTGAGATAGATGCGCCAGGATTTTCTGATAAGAACGTTGCTATTTTTTCAATAAATTTTTCCTGGTCTGACAGGACAGCACCCTGCCGCATCATCCATTTGAATGTGAGCGTTTTTTCTATTTCGGTCTCAGCTTTTTTTACTTCTGCCCTGTAAGGAGTGGTTGCGGGTTTAACAAAAATATTTTCGATCAAATCTGAGAATATATCGCGCAAATGAAATTCAGGGTTCTTTAAATTGCCTGTTATGGGAATTTCGTAATCAATAACGTTACCACGCGCACGAATAAAAGACATGATCAGCGGCATGGGAATCCATTTCGTATCCTTATTTCTTATGCGTTTGGTCACACGCGGGTCAATTATAACGAGATGATTATCGCTTTGTATAATCCCGTTTCTGACATTCCATTTACCATTGAACTCCAGCGTTCCCCTGTCTAAAGGAAATGATGTATATGAAATAATGTAAGGATTAAACATGGAAACAGGTAATTTCTGAAAATGATATTGCAGATCAAAATCTCCGCTGTCTTTTGGATTGATGCTAAGGTTCACAACTGCATTACCATAAGGTTTAAGGCCGGACGTAAATGAAATATCTGCTCGGTTATGATTCTTGTCAATTGAATCTGCAAGAACATACATGGGATTTACAGACATGGAAAACTTTTCACTTATTGAAAAATCGTTGAACTTTAAATCGCCCTTATAAATTGCCAGCCGGTTTATTTTGTAGTAGCTCTGAAAGAAATTACTTGCCAGTACTTTTACATAACGCGCTATTTCAAGAACCAAATTGAAGCGTTCAGGATCGTTCTGAACTGCAGAGACGTTCGATCCGTTTTTTCCAAACATTGTTTCAAGGTTATCCAGGTAATCATAACGCTCGTATTTGAAATACGGATGATTGAGCGATACTGAATCAAACAGGTAGTTGTGATTTTTCGGGCTAAGGTCTATAATGGAAACCGACAATTTATCGAACGAAGCAAAATCTTCTTTCGAATTTTTTCCAAAATGAAAATCGTTAACAGCCATCGTTCCTTTTATCGAAATATTTTCTTCGTCATTAACATTTCCTGTCGCATTTACATCTGCGTCCATGTTTGCAGAGAAGCTTCCATAGTTAGTTAAGTCTTTCAGGTACTGTTCAATAATATTCAGATCGAATTGGTGAACTGTTGCAGCAAAGCGATAATCCATGCTCTTTAAATTGATCGAGAAATTACCTTTCACATCTCCGCTTCCGATCCCTGGTAAAAAAGAAAATTGCGCGGCAACAGTGTCAGCATTCCAGCGTTTTCCCGTACTTTCAAAATTTACGTTTTTAATAAAGTAATTTACCGGAATCAGGTTTTCTCGGTAATGAAATTCACCATCATTTATTTTTATACTGAGAACATTAAAATGAACGGGTGCTTTCGTGGAATCGAAATTGTCTTTAGAAGAAAATTTTTCAACTAAGTCATTAAAATTGAAATTCTTTTTGTTTTGAATTATTATTCCCTGCGGATGGTTTAATGTAAGTTCGCTTATTTCATAGGTTTTAGAAAATAATTTAAGCATGGAGAAATTGGCGCTTACACCATTGGCTGAAAAGAAAACGCTGTCACTTTTTAATTCGTAAATTTTAAAATTGCTGAAATGAATGTAACCTGTAAACGGGTTTACATAAGCCCAGTCCATTGTAATTTTTCTTCCCGAATACGTCTCATCATATTTTTGAACCAGGTATTTTGTAACGGGAGAAATAAATAAAATGACCACCACTGCAATAAGTATAATAGTGCTGATAAAAATCAGCAGAGTTTTTTTTAATTTGTGCATTTGTTTTTACATCCTCGGCCAAAAAAATATTAATTTTAAAAGCTTAGATATACTTTCAATTTGATTTGACTTTTTTCCGGTTAATGTTTGCTGCAGCAGTTTTTCTTTCATGATGTGCATTTGCTACATTAAGGGAATGTGACTCCTCTACCGACAATTCATTTAATGTCATTTGTGCAAGATGCTTATAGAATTTTTGAAGCACCTTTAATTCGTCTTCGCTGATATCTTCCACTGCAACAAGGCGGTTGCTTGCAAACTCATGAGCCACTACCAGTTCGTTTAATTTTAAATGAATGGCAATGGAATCTTTATTTTGACTTCGTTGAATCAGGAACACCATCAAAAAAGTAACAATGGTTGTTCCTGTGTTGATGACTAATTGCCAGGTATCAGAAAATTTAAAAACAGGACCCGATACAAGCCAGGTGACTATTATAAAAAAAGCAATTATAAAAGCAGCCGTGCTGCCCGTAGCTTTGGTTACAACAGAAGAAATTTTTTCAAACCCCGATGGAGACGTTATTTTTTTTGCCATGATTAATTTGATTTCAGAATATGGCAAAGGTGCCTTTCCTGTTGTTGAAAAGCATTACACAATTAAAGAAAAGAGTTACATCATTCACACATTTTCAAGTGTGCTGCGCTTTTTGTGCTTAAGTGATTTAAAAAAAGAAGGGGTCAGGCCGGTGATCTTTTTAAACTGGTTGGAAAGCGCGGCCACACTGCTGTAACGGAGTTTCCATGCAATTTCAGTAAGGTTGAGCTCGTCATAAATGATCAGCTCTTTTACGCGTTCAATTTTATGAAGAAGGATGAAATGCTCAATAGTAGTTCCTTCGGTTTCTGAAAAAAGGTTCGACAGGTAAGTATAATCGTAATCCAGCTTTTGGGACAGGTAATCTGAAAAATTCGTTTTTGGCAATTCATCTGTATAATGAACCATTTCGACAATTACGTTTTTTATTTTTTCAATCAGCATGGCTCTCTTGTCATCCATCAGTTCCAACCCTGATTTGAGCAAAGCAATTTTTATTTGTTCGCGCTCTTGCTCCGTAATATTTTCCATTATCTCTACTTCTCCCAAATCAACAGCCGCATAATGCAATCCGAGTTTTTTTAATTCCTCTTTCACCAGCATTTTGCAGCGAATGCTTACCATGTATTTGATGTAGAGCTTCAATTTTATTTAACTGTTTTAATTTAAGCGAAGGTAATTTTTCTTTTTGGATTTGTCTTGCCCCGGGTCTTTTCGGGATGACTCATAAAACATATCTTCATCTGATCTTCCGGATTGAGGCTGAATCAAGGCTAAGCTATCTTATCCTGCAACAGGACAAACGGCTGAAAAATTTTCTGCAAAGAAATAAAAGGTTAAGCTGCGCGAGGCAGCAACAAATTCATATCAGGTTGCTCCGAAGGAGTCTCTTCGGGATAAATTATAAAAACATCACGTTTTTCGGTAGGGATGATAATGCTTTTCAAAAAAGTGTTTTTTAGAATTATGATACGAGGTAACACCACCGATAAGAAAAAGAAAACGAATGTAATACCATGGAAAATCTATTTGATGAGGAAGGAACCCTGCGCGCGCGCTGGAAGGATACAGGTGATGGTTGTTGTGCCATTCTCCCGCAACAATACCGGGCCAATATTGATTGACTGACATATCCGCGTGGTTAAAATCAACTCCTTCACGCTGCCTGTTTTTGCCTTTGCCGTGGCCTTCGTAATTAAACGTGCGCACACCGATTGCCCAAATAAGGGCACCGCCAAAAAACGTACATGCCAGGGCGTTGCCTCCGATAAGAAAAAAAACTAAATACCAAAATGACCAGTTCAGCAGCCAGTGAACCACCGTGTGTAACGGGTGCACAAGGGTGCCCCATTCCCGGTATTGAGCGTATGAATTATATTTGATTCCTGTATGCTGTAAAAGAGCAACCGCACGGGCATAGTCATCCCTGCTTAAATCAGTTGCTATCGCCTGGTGATTTACATCGGCAAGAAAGCAATACAGCCAGCCTGCATGCGTATTATACGGATCGCCCGGCTGATCAGACTTTGAATGATGAACATGGTGGGAAACAACATACGTTTCTTCAGGCACGAGGCTTATCACAAGATTGCGCGTGATGAACTTCCAGAAGCGGTTTCGAAATGTATATGCATGATGCGTGCAATACCGGTGATACCATATCGTACCGTGTGAACCCATGCAGACCATGCTGTAAATAAATCCTGCAAGAAGCAGCCATAAGCTGAAATATTTAAAAATGAACAGGAATAAGAAGGGGAGCAGTAAAACCAGCCATACCCATGCTAACAGCGAAAGCCAGTTCTTTTTTGATTTAAAAATATTTATCCGCAGAAAAAATTCTTTCCACAGCCGCTTTTTGGAAGGAATTATAAGATGGCCCGCAGAATCTGTCCATCCGTAAGATGGAGGTTTTAAAACCGTGTCAATAAATGCCAATTTCTTAAAATGTTTTTTGTTGTTTTATTTATCTTTTTATTTCCGCTTTTGCCGGCTGCATTTATCAGAAGTACCGCTTGTGATGACAACGTCATCTGTTTAAGAACTTAAATAATAAAGCAGGGGATGCCTCAGCTACAAAATTAAACCCGGGCACGTTGAAAAACCTTACATAATTTCAGAAAAAAGTTACATAATTTACTTATTTTAAGAGGGGAGAGGGGAGAGGGGAAAAGAAAAAAACACTCAGAGGTTTTCCAGTGCAATGAGCCTTTTATGTTTCATTTTTTTAAAGAATGAAGGCGTCAATCCTGTCACCTTTTTAAACTGGTTTGACAAATGAGCAACGCTGCTGTAATGGAGCTTCCAGGCAATTTCCGTGAGCGTAAGCTCATCATACACAAGCAATTCTTTTACGCGTTCAATTTTATGTGAAATGATGAATTGTTCTATGGTTGTGCCTTTTACCTCTGAAAAAAGATTGGAAAGATAATTATAGTCATACTTTAATTTTTCTGACAGGTAATCTGAAAAATTTGTTTTGGGCAGTTCATCGGAGTAGTGAACCATTTCAATAATGACATTTTTTATTTTTTCGATAAGCGCTGCCTTTTTATCCTCCAGCAATTCAAGGCCCGATTTAAGTAAAGATGCCCTTAGCTGATCTTTCTTTTCATCAGAAAGATCTTCCCTGGTTTCCACCTCTCCCAATTCCATGTGGGAATAATTCAATCCAAGTTTTTCCAACTCTGATTTTACGATCATTTTACAGCGAATGCTCACCATATTTTTGATGAGAAGTCTCATTACCGGAAATTTTTATGCAAAAATAAATACCGCGAAGAAATTTTCCAATTTTGTAACAGCTCATTCATGGGTTACGAAGATAAATAAAAAGAGACTGTTGTAAATCTTTATGCCGGAGGGCAGCAGGAATTAAAATCACTCCCAATAACAGAAATTGAAAAGAAAAATTACTTTCGCTTAAAGTAAAACAACCTGGTCCCTATAAAGGAAACCCGGTGGGGTACACCAAAGAAGAATTATGTTTTCCCGATAAAAGCAAGAAATTCCTCTTTCTTCCTCCTCGCTACATCAACAGTTGAACCATCATTCATCACCACCTGGCCGCCATCGCCTTTAATATATTTTTTCAGGTACTTAAGATTAATGAGATGTGTCTGGTGCACTCTGAAAAAAGAATTTCCTTCGAGCATTTCTTCAATTTCTCCAAGTGTTCTCGATACTACAATCTTCTCTTTATTTTTTAAAAATATTTCTGTGTAGTTATCATCTGCTTTGCACCGGATGATATTTTCGAAATCAATGAAGAGCAAACCGTCTAAAGTAGGAACAGAAAGTTTGCCAATACCATGTTCTTTATTTTTAATGTTCTCAAAAAAAGAATGGTACTTGTCTGTGTTATTTTCAGTTTTTGTTTTTTCACTTGCACGCTTTATGGCGGCTTGCAATTCGTCAATACCAACAGGCTTTAATAAATAATCAAGCGCACTGAATTTTATGGCTTTGATAGCATAGTGATTATGTGCAGTTACAAAGATTACTTCAAAATTCATTTTAGGAAATTGATGCAGGACATCAAAACCGCTCATGTGCGGCATTTGAACATCGAGAAAAACCAAATCAGGATTTTTAGTTTTGATTGATTCTACTCCCTCTTGCGGATTATCACATACTGCAACCAGTTCCACATCGGTGCAGTATTTTTCGACTGCTAACCTTAGCGCTTCACGGCTATCCTGTTCGTCATCTATTATGATAGTACGTAGCATTTCTTTTGTTTTAGGCAGGTAGTAGGAAGTAAGAAGGAGGAGGTAGGAGGTAGGATGTAAGAATTCATCCTCATACCTCTAACTTCGTACCTCCTACTTCTTATTTTCTATTTCCAATTCTGATGTAAGTTATAAAGTTTACTTCCAATGAGTTCACATTCTGAATCAAGTTATTTAGTTCCGCTTCGTGAATATATTCACAATCAAATGCAGAGATAAGCCATGATTTTGTTTCTTCCAATGATCCGGTTGCATCAATTAAATGTCTCTTGAAAACATCTGTGTAATTTCTCTTTCCCTAATCTTCTGCAATATTCGCTTGTACTGAACGAGAAGACCTGCGTATTTGATCAGTTAAAGAATACTTTTCTTCACCTGGAAAAGTCTTACTTAGTACAAATATTTTTTTTGCCAACGCTCTTGATAATTGATAAACTTCCAGGTCAACAAAAGATTTTATCGCCATGTCTTTATTTTATTAAAATCTCCTACTTCTTACCTCTTACCTCTTACCCCCTTACCTCTTACTTCCGTCCTCCTACTCCTCAACAGGAATATGTATTTCAACTTTCGTTCCCACGGCTTCCCCCTGTTCATTCTTCAAATCTATAATATTTATTTCCGGTTTGTCATGATAAAGCTTCCCGAGCAGGTTCAACCGCTCTTTCGAAACCTTCATTCCCATGCTTTGTTGTTTTACTACTGTGTGTTGTTTCAGCTGCATTGCTTTTTCACGGCCGATACCATTATCTTCAATCACACATTTAATTCCAATTTTGTTTTTACCGAATGAAATGTTCACTTCCCCTTTTGTTTCTTTATGCAGCAATCCATGCCAAATGGCATTTTCAATATACGGCTGGATAAGCATGGAAGGAATTTCGGTTTTCTGTTTGTCAATCTCATGATCAACATGAATTGAATATTCAAATTTTGTTTTAAAACGGTTTTCTTCCAGCACAAGATAGGTATTTAATAATTCAATTTCATTTTCAAGCGGGATAGTTTTCTTGTCAGAGTTTTCAAGTATGATCCTGATCAGCCTGGAAAATGTTGTAAGGTATCGTGATGCTTTTTCTGTATCGTTGCTTAATATAAAGCGATGAATCGAATTAAGCGAGTTAAAAATAAAATGCGGGTTCATTTGTGCACGCAAAGCTTTCATCTCTACTTCCGCTAATTGCTTGTTGAAAATTGTTTTTTGCTTTTCTTCCTTACGGATTAATCGTACTCTGCGAAACACAATCCAGTAAATACATCCCGCAATAAAAAGCAGCAACACCAACCTGAACCACCATGTTTGCCAAAATGGAGAATGAATGTTAATATTATAGAAATCAGACGATGCGTCATTGACACTTCCTTCTTTTCTCACTTTGAAAATATAATTTCCTGGCGGGATGCCTGAATACGAAGCATAGCCGTCAGCGCCTCCTTTGATCCATCTTTCGTCAAGCCCTTCAAGCATGTATTCAAATCTTGATAAAACATTCCCGGAAAAATTGATTTTCTGAAAAATCAAACCTTAGAACGTTATTATTATGCGGCAATTCAATACGCTTCGCGGGATTTAACGGCTGATCATTATTGAACAAGCTTAAGGAAGTGATGAAAACCGGTTTTTCCTTTTCATACCCGAGCAGCTTTGCCGGATTAAAAACATCAAATGATGCGGCACCACCGCAGAAAAGGTTACCGCTTACTGTATCGAAGTATAATTTCTCTATAACATTTCCGGATAAACCGTCAGCGCTGGTAAAGTTTATTACCGATTCATTCATGGTATTCAAACAACTGATCCCTGCAATGGTGCTTATCCATAAATAGTCACCGATAAGAATACAAGAAGTAGCATTATTACTGCACAACCCGGAGGAACGATTAAAAGATTTGAAACTACCGGTGCTTATATTATGCTTTACAATTCCGTAATTAGCAACAGCTATCCAGATATTTCCCTTTTTATCAGAGTAAATGAAATCAATATTATCCTGGCTGAATTCAGATTCGGGCCGGGCAGTGATCAATGAGAATTTGTCATCTTTTCTTGACCATTTAATAAGTCCGCCTCCGCGCTGTGTTCCCATCCACATGTCACCGTTTTCGTCTTCATCAATGGCTGTAATGTGACGCAACGGCAGCGGGCATCCGGGTTCTTTCGTATTGTAATGATACCATTTCCCGGATTGACGATTGTAAGTGACCAGTCCGTTACCAAACCCTATTCCCATCCAGATAATACCTTTTGAATCTTCAAACTGGGTGCAGATGATCTGGTATTTATTTACGATTCCGGGCATGCCCGGATAATTGACCAAACCAGAGGCAGAGTTTCTTTCACAAAACCAAAGTAGCCCTGATTGAGTGCTTATCCATAAAGTATCTTTTGAATGTGAGCGGATATGCCATATCGAATTCGCCAATCCTGTCGAATCATGCCTGCCTAAATCAAAATGTTGTGAGGAATTATTATGCGGATTTATCCTGAACAACCCGTTTCCATACGTGCCGACATACCATACTGAATCGCGAATAACAAACGAATATACAGGAAGCATCGGAAAAGTATTTCCGGGAAAATATGCTGACTTAAAAGACCTGATTACTTTTTTCACCAAAGGAATTTTTGCAAGAAAATAAGGTGTGGATAACCAGAGGTTGTTGTCACGGTCGGTAAAAACATCATCAACAATGAGCTGGGGGTGGGTATTGTCATACTCTTTTGCAAGGCGGATATCAAAGAGCTTTCCATTATTCAGTGAATAAAACCTGGTAAGGTTTGAATAAGTACACAACAAAATAACAGAGTCATTCAGAAAATAGGAAATGCTAATCCGTTCATTGTGCTCCATTGGAATTTTTACAGTGTCAGCCATGCCTGTAATAATATTTTTTGAAATAATAGCACCAGGAGCTGAACTCCACATTTCCGGTGATGTGTTAAACCCTTCTCTTTCAATTAAGGAATATATATGCCTGTTCAAAGGCATATACAATTCCAATTCACCAGTGTTTTCATTGTAAAAATGATATTCGCCTTTATAAGAAAAAACAAGCTGACCGTTAATCCAGGTTGCAGTGTAAGCCACGTTCACAAACTTTGTTTTTAAAGCTTCCTCATTAACCGAATCCATCCAGTACTTTATAATTTCAAGTTTTTCATTTAACAGGAACAGGCCGGTGCGCGATCCTGCCCATAACCTGTTTCCCTGGTCTTTTTTTACAAAGTTGAAATGGTTATGAAAAGCATAGTAACGGTCGTCACCCCTGAACCTGAAAATTTTTACTTCATGGCTGATCAAATCAAACACATTAATGCCTGCACCTGTTGCCAGCGCCATTTTATTATTGCCAAGCAGTTCGAGATCATTGACAACATCGGAAGAAATAGAATTTTCACTATTACTCTGAAAGAAATTTTTAAACTTTTTTCCATCGAACCTGCTTAACCCTTCAGATGTGGCAATCCATAAAAAACCCCGTTCGTCCTGGACAGTTTCAAATATCTGTGCCGGGGGCAAGCCATCTTCACGGGTATAGTACCGGATGGCGGAAGTGTCTATCTGTGAAAAAAAATCCTGTGCTGCTCCCTCACTGAAAATTAACAGCCCGCAAAAGATAATTATTGCCCTGTACATAATTTGCATAGTCAAATTTACAAAGCTCCCGGGATTTCATGAGGTCCCTGCATCCAAATGTTGAATCTATCTTGTAAGAACCATCCCGATGATCCCGATCTATCGGGACGGGATGATTTTAGTTTTTGATTTTATTTAGTTAAAACCATCTGCTTTGAATCAACTTTTACCCCGTCAATTACCAGTGAGTAAGTATAAGTTCCTGCTGAAAGCTCTGCGGCTTTAATGACAACTCTTGAAAATTCTTTCAGATCATAACTGCGGACCTGCTTTCCGTTAATATCGGTAACCCGTATTTGTGCGGTGCTGAATGCAGCAGGCAGCCTGAATTTTATTTCGGTTTGAGTGTTAAAAGGATTCGGAGAAGGCCCCTCTAATCCGCCTGAGGCGGACTTTCCATTGCGCAAGCCTTTCAGCATTTGCTGTTGCTCTTCAGAAAGAACAGATTTAATCATTTCATTTTCCATTTTCAAATTCTCAAATTCACTAATTTTCAAATTCAATTCCTGCACCGCCTTTACCAACGGCACCACAAACTCGGCATAACGCAGCCCATACACGTCCCTGTCATTTTTTGGCGCATCCACCCCGCTGAAATCAAACTCCGTTTCTTTGGCGGCATGTTCCACTTCCTGTGCAATAAATCCGGTGTAACGGATGCGGCTTTTTTCATCGTAAATATTTTCCTTGCCTGTTTCGTTTGCACCTGTGTATTGATTCACACCGCGCACGTCTAACGTATAGGTTACAGGGCGCAGCTTCATAATAAAATCCAAACCCTTTACATCTTCCCTTACGTTTTTCTTAAACCTGCCGTCTGATGGCAATGTCGTCCAGCCTGCATAACCCCCTATGGAGGTTACTCCTGCATCTCCGATACGCGCCTGGTTGCTTGCCGTAATTGTGGCACCATCTCCAATAACTGCTGAGTTTGAAAATCCGGGTGCATTTGCATCACAATATGCACCCACAAATGTGTTGTAGCTGCTATGTCCGTAATCTGCTCCTGCCTCATTTCCAACTGCTGTATTCCGGGAAGCATTAAACGTAGCTAATGCCCTGTAGCCGCATGCCGTATTTCCTGCTCCCTCTTCATTTATAAAAAGCGCCTGCGTTCCGCATGCTGAATTTTGAAACCCGGTGGTATTGAAGCTCAGGGCATTTTCTCCTGCTGCGGTATTATCGGATCCTGTCAGGTTATCATGAAGTGAATTTGCGCCAATGGCAGTATTACTTTCCCCTGTGGTGTTATCAATGAGAGAATTGGCTCCGCAGGCAGTATTCCAGCTTGCGTTATTGGATAATAGCGCCCCTGTTCCTGTGGCAGTATTATTACCTCCGGATACATTATTATAAAGCGCCTTATACCCGCTTGCCGTATTATTAAAGCCGGTTGTATTCGAATAGAGGGTTCTGTATCCGAGAGCGGTATTAGAAAGTCCCTGAGTATTTGAAAAAAGAGCGCCTGCACCGGTGGCTGTATTCATCGTACCGGTTGTATTTGCAAAAAGTGCATAGGAACCAATGCCTGTATTTTCAAACCCGGTGGTGTTGCCCGATAATGCATACGCTCCATGAGCTGTATTTTCATATCCTGTTGTCAGGTCATCAAGGGCTGAATGCCCGGTGGCTGAATTAAATCCTCCCGTTGCACTGGTCGAGCCGCTGTTGCTCCCTAAAAAAGTGTTTGCTATGCCCGGTATTGCAATCACCCGTGTGCCGCCAATCCTGTAATCCGTATCGGTATTGATGCTTCCGCCCGCTACATCCAGCTTATATGCAGGAATGAAATTGCCGATAGCTACTTTACCACCGGCTGTTACAACAATCCGAACATTATTTTTTGTCCGTATTTTTAAATTCACATTATCAGTAGTTCCGATAAAATTCGAATTTGAATTAGTTCCGGCATTACCTGTAAGCGACCATTGGCTGTAAGCAGGTAAATGAATGGCATAAATAATTGTAATAAGCAGAAGTGTTCTCATCGTAATATGATTTTGATATGGAAATATAACTATTGATGCAAAAAAACATCAGTATAAAAACAAAATCAATTTACATTGAGTAAGCGGGGCAAATGAATGAGTATGCGGGGAGAAAAAAAATTGGTGACGGGTGAAGAGTGAATTATGTGGTTGTAAATTTTTAGCCCGGGTAGCAGTAAGAATTATCCCGAAGGGATGCCTCCGGCAAAACCACACTCCCGATAACAGAAATTCAAAAAAAAATTATTTGTTAAAACGAAACAACCGGGTTCCTGAAAAGAGACTCGGTTGGGACACAGGCTTAGTATGAGCATTTCAAAGTGACTTTCTCTCAACCGGTTTTCTTCTTAGAGCTTTATAATTTAATCGTTGCTCATTCTTTTTTCTCAGTGTGGTTTCTATCAAAGTCATGTGTTTTGCAATTTGTTTAGTAATTGCTTTTGAATTCATGCCTTCACGCCAATCGCCTTTTGAGTTTTGATATTTTTCCTTTGCTGATTTCATAGCATAGGAAATAAAGTTTCTTTCGCCTTTATGGGAATAGCGTTCAAATATTTGTTTCTGAAAAATTTTGTCCACTTTTCCTTTAGGGCTGTAAGCCATTGAAACGGTCTTTACTATTCTTGCTTTCATTTTACGGAAGTATCTTGATAAACTTGATGAACGAATAAAAATGTCTTGTCCATTGAATTCAAATCCTAAATATTGTAATGATTTATAAAATTTTTGTTCGTTGCTTGAATTGGTTACAACAGTTATGCTCAAATTTTTCTTGTCTCGTTTGAATGCACGAATTATATTCCTTGAGTTGAAATGAAAATCAATTGTCTCAACTTTTTTTGGTTGGATTGTTAAGTGATAGTCATTGCTTATTTTCTCAATGGCAAAAGTTTGTAAAGCGGTTGCTTTCTCTGTATCGCAAATAATTAAAATGTCATCACAATATCGTCTGTAAATAAACCCTTCTGCTTTTGCTTTCTCCTTCATTGTCTTATCATAGTCAATCAAATAAATGTTTGAGAGTAATGCGCTCATCGCAGAACCTTGTGGAATACCTACTGGATTTTTCGTTTGGTTATTGATTGCATTGTTTGTTACGATTAATTTTTTCTCACGAAGTAAAGCATACTTTTCAAAATCTTTTCCAGCAGGAATTAAATCAAGCAATGTATTTGGTTCCTTATGTTCTCTCTTCCGTTTCCCTTTGAAAGTTTTGTAAATACTTTCTTTACTGACATAGCTGTAATGAGTAAGTGCTTTGAAAATTTTGAATTGGTCGTTTGGTAGTTCTTCCAAATTCAAAACCTTTTTCCATTTATCTTTCAACACATTGTGATCAATGTTGTCAAAATAACCTTTAATGTCAAGTGCTATGGCAGTGCAATTGCCTTTACTCCTTACTTTTTCAAAAACTTCTTTAGCAAACTGGATGTTTGAAAGATGCAAGTCGGAGCGATAAGCTAAAACACATTCGTCAAACGAATGTTCCTTGATATATTTTTCGTACTCTTTTGTAATGCAATGAGAGTAGAAGCCAAAAATTAAACTGTCAATGTGAGAAGCGAAACAGATAGGACGAACTTTTGTGTCTAAGTCATAATATCCTTCTGATTCTTGATAGCGATAACGAGGAGTCTTAATCAGCATTTTCAGAAACGGATTGAATGACCAGAACTCAGTTCTATCAACCGATTTCTTGTAAACCTTTAAACCGTTTTGTAAAATTGTTTTGAGTTCGTCCTTTCTATCAGGAAACCAAAAGCGGTGATCAAAATGAGTATACCCTTTTTTTCTATAGGGGTTTTCTCCTTTTTCTATTGTGTAGTTGTTTGATTCTTGGGTTGACCAACTTTCCCAGAGTTCTTCCGTGAACATAGGCGTTTTGCATTTTAATGGGACATCAGCCAGAAAACCTTACCAGTCATAATCTCCTGGCTGATGTGCAATGGAATTTATCATCGCTTGGTTGAAAGACCGCCTCTGTCTTTTGAGGATTCACACCTCTGCTAACCTTACTCCTCCCTTAGCCAATCAAGAGCCGATTCTTTCGCGAATCAGTTTGTGGCATTTCGGGTTGTAAAACCCTCCCAGAAATTCACACAGCTATTTAACTGGAACTGAGTTTCGCCTTCTGAGAACCTACCAAGGATTTCTCCCCTTCGGGCATTCTCTCACGAGTGAGGACTGCTTAACATGAATTGTATTCAAGTGTCTTACTTTATCAGTATTATTGAGGTGGTAATCCTTATAGCTTTATTAGGAGCTAACCAGTTACCTGACATCCTTGCACTATTGGCAGGGATGGTTCAATTGTTGACAGAAATAATTAACTTAAACATCTTACCATCGGCCTTTCACCTTTGCGAGCGCAAAAATACACAAGGATATTAACGAATTTTAAAATATATTTTAAAATAGTTTTTAACTTTTTTTGTTTTTCTACTTAAAAAAGATTAATGAAAATTTTATTACCTTTTTAGCCATTGTCTTCTTTCATCATCACCTGATGCGTTAGCCTATCTACCAGAAACGAAGATGCGGCAGAAAAAACGCCCTTAAAACCTCCCCGCCACTTTATTCAAAAAAGAAGCACTGCCGGTTTTGCTTCAGCAGGTTTCTCATTTTTCTTTTTCTTTTTCCGGGCGGTTTTCAGCAACTTGTCAAATTGAAAAAACATCTGCTGAATCATGTATTGCTTTGTGATGACACGAGAATGCATCCTGAAATTATTTAATATTCTCCCAAAGGGATGCCTTTGGCATTAAAAAGTTTATTTTTATCCCGGGTTTCTTCAGGGTCACCGCATGAATCGGAAGAATTGAAAAGATGATTTAATTTCTTTGTCGGGTTTTCTATAACATAAGATATAAACAGATTGTCGTATAGGGTGATTAAAAAAGATTCCAATAAGAGTAATAATAATTAAGCATTATGAAAACATTAAAACTAATTGCAGCATTACAGTTCGGAATGATACTATTGAACAATGCAAATGCACAGGAGCAAAATCTTATGAATTCAGATTACAAATGCTGGATTTATGCTGACACCAATAATGTACTCTCAAGTCGCATTGGCGTTATTTACAGTGTAGCTGATTCAGGAATCAATTATGCTCCATTGAAACATGGGAAAATAATAATGTCAGACAATGTGCAATTTATGATGGCTGATAAAATTGATAAAATCAATGTAAGAAAAAGTGGTAATTCTGCAATAGGAATATTAGCAGGATTTGGAATTGGATTTCTTATTGGCGGTTTAATTGGTTATGCCCAGGGAGATGACGAGCCGGGTTATATTTCAGTGTCTGCCGAAGGAAAAGCAGTCGTATTAGGACATATTTTGAGTTTGCCGGGAATGATACTCGGAGGAATTGTTGGCTCCTGGAGGGTAACAATACCGATAAACAGAAATCAAAATAATTATTTAATGCAACAGGAAAGAATAAAAAAATATGCAATTAAGAAAAACTGATAACCCGGTAGTCCTCGTCTTCTTTCATCATTGCCTTCCGCGTTAGCCTGTGTTTCGGAAACGAAGATGTAACAGAGAAAATCCCCTTAAAACACCCCAGCCACTTTATTCAAAAAAGAAAGCACTGCCGGTTTGGCTTCAGCAGTTGTAGAATTCTTTTTCTATTTCCGTGCGGTTTTTGTACTAACCGAACCTCCTTTTTAAGGATTCGGTTTTTCATCAATTTTCTTGTTGATTTTATAAAATCCAAAAACCGTAAGAAATGTTTTTTAAACGGGAAACTTTGTCATATTTCCTCATTTTAAAAGTGTTTTTTACCCTCTTTTTTATTTAAAATCAATAGCTTATAAAAAAAACCAGCAACGACCGCGCACGCCATTTACATGACCGCGCACAAGACAGCAACGACCGCGCATGCCACTGACATGACCGCGCATAAGACAGCAACGACCGCGCATGCCACTGACATGACTGCGCATAAGACAGCAACGACCGCGCACGCCATTGACTTGACCGCGCATAAGACAGCAACGACCGCGCATGCCACTGACTTGACCGCGCATTAGACAGCAACGATCGCGCATTCCACTGACATGAGTGCGCATAAGACCGGAACGCTTGCGTACGCCATTGACATGAGTGCGCATAAGACAGCAACGCGTATTAACCTAATTAACTTGAATAAAGACATGAGGCTTCCGGGGGTTTTACAACCGTGTAATTGATTTCTCAGATGCGGAAGCTTATTTTGAATCGATCTGACGCACTTTTTTTTAATAATTTCTTGTTCATAAGAATCCAAGCCGCATGTTGTTATTTCCAAATTAATTTATACATTTACATGTCCCGTAAAACCAATAACCAATGGGGATAAGACCAATACTTAGTGGGTGTTTGATTATTTTATTTTTCTGCGCTGCGAAACCGGCATGTGGTTCGCATAGCATGGGAGCGGATCTTACTTACACCTGTCTCGGGGGAAATAATTACAAGCTTCGTCTTACTTTTTACAGGGATTGTTATGGTGTGGCAGCAGATATTTCTCCGATGATAACCGTTTCTTCTGTGTCGTGCGGGCAGAGCTTTACTGTGTACCTCGATACTGTTCCGGGAACAGGACAGGAAATTACTCCTATTTGTCCCAGCGCAACTTCAACATGCAATGGCGGAACTTTTACAGGGATAGAGGAATGGATGTACGAGGGAACCATCACGCTTCCCGCACAATGTACAGATTGGGAATTCAGTTATGATCTTTGCTGCCGTAATGCCGCCATTACAACCATAAACACTCCCGATATCGAGGATATTTATATTCACAGTTATTTGAATAACACAATAACGCCATGTAACAATTCCCCCACGTTTTCCAATAAGCCCGTTCCTTTTGTTTGCCTCGGGCAGCAATTTTGTTTTAATCATGGCGCCTTTGATGCGGATGGCGATTCATTGGCTTATACCCTCATTACTCCGCTGAGCACGGGCGGAACAAATGTTACCTACATGAATCCTTATACCAGCATGCAGCCGCTTAATTCATCGCCACCCATGAGCTTCGATCCGCTGAGCGGAGATTTCTGCGCTACACCGCAGCAGATAGAAGTAACTGTAATGGCTGTTATGGTAAGTGAATACAGGAACGGAGTGTTGATAGGGCAGGTGGAGCGCGACATGCAGATCACCGTCATTCCCTGCACCAATACGTTACCAAGTCTTACCGGGATAAACGGAACAGGTAATTTTACCGCCACTATTTGCGCTGACGCACCATTTTGCTTTGATATTTTTTCCAATGATCCTGATGCAGGACAGAATGTTTCCCTGACGTGGGATACCTCTATTGTCGCAGGAACTTTTAATACAATCGGCTCCCCGTTTCCGACAGGAACATTCTGCTGGACCCCGGCTCAAACCGATGTATCTGCAACTGCGCATTGTTTTACCGTGAGGGTGTGGGATAATAACTGCCCCTATTTCGGTTCGCAGGTATATTCATATTGCCTTACTGTAGTCAATCTTACTGCCGATGCAGGGCCGGACCAGTCTGTGGGTTGTAACAATACAGTTTCCATTACTGCAACAGCAGGAGGGACCCCGGCTAACTATACGTATCAATGGAGTAATGGGAGCACTGCGGCATCGCAACAGGTGGGTACCGGAACATATACAGTAACCGTTAGTAACGGATTATGCACGGCAACAGACGAGGTAACCATCTCGCCTTTATCGGGTCCTTCAGCTGCGTTTAACGTAAACGCATTATGCACCACGCTTGCCGGTTTTACGGACCAGACAACTATTTCCACCGGGAATATAACAGGGTGGAGCTGGGATTTCGGGGATGGCAATTCATCTTCGCAACAAAATCCGTCTCATCAATATGGTGCAACGGGCACTTATACTGTTTGCCTGGTCGTGTCCTCAGATGTAGGATGCACTGACACCATCTGCCAGGATGTTACTGTGAGCAATCCTCCCGTTGCAGGATTTAATGCGAACAATGTTTGTGAGGGCAATGTCATTGCTATAAATAATACATCTGCACCGGCAGGAAGCTTCGGCAGCTATGACTGGGATTTCGGAGACGGTACTTCTTCTGTTCAGCAGAACCCTTCAGTATTATATAATTCGTCTTCCAACTATACCATCACACTTATTGTTACAGATACACTCGGATGCAGCGATACGGTTCAACAGCAGGTAACTGTATTTCCATTGCCTGTGGCTTCGTTCAATATAAATTATACAGGCTGTGAAAGCGACCAGGTATCGTTAACAGACAATTCCACAGGAAACATTACTTCGTGGAGTTGGGATTTGGGGAATGGCCAATCGTCAAATCAGCAAAATCCGAATCTTACATATACCCCCGGGACGTATGATATTACTTTAGTGGTAACTACCGCTGACGGGTGTGTTGACTCAATAACCCAGTCACAAAACATTATTCCTGTTCTAACCGTCACTCCCGGGCCGGATCAGAGTATTTGCGAAGGGGAGCAGGCGAGTATTTCTGCGTCCGGTGGCATTTCATACCTATGGAGTGACGGGCAAAGCGGAGATATCATTTCAGTGAACCCCGGCAGCACCACTTTATATACTGTCACGGTTACCGATGCAAACGGCTGCTCAGACACCACATCTGTGCTGGTAACGGTATTTCAGTTGCCCCAGCTTGTACCTGATCCTGACCAGCAAATTTGTAACGGACAAAGTATTACACTTAATGTCAATGGTGCCACTTCTTACTTGTGGTCAACCGGTGAGACCGCATCGTCTATAACGGTATCTCCATCTGCTTCCGCGTCTTATTCTGTTACCGGCACAAACAATAATGGCTGCAGCGCTTCTGCTGTTATAAATATAACGGTAAATGAACCACCGCAAATTTCACTTCCCGATATTTCTTTCTGTGACGGAACAGGCGGCCAACTGGATGCCGGGATCGGGGGACTGAGTTATCTATGGAATAATGGGCAAACCATTCAAACCATTTCGGTAACGCAGGCTGGTTTATTTTCGGTAACAGTTACTGATGGCAATGGCTGTTCAGATACAGCCCAGGCTACCGTCACAGTCTTCCCTTTGCCGCAACCCGTGGTTACCCCTGATACAGCAATTTGTAATGGCGAAACAGTTACCCTTACTGTTAACGGGGCGACCGATTACACCTGGTCAACGGGTCAGACGTCTGCAAACATTACAGTATCTCCTGCTTCAACAACGGTTTATTCAGTAACCTGTACCGATACTAATGGATGCACTCAAACAGCATCTGTTAATGTAATTGTTAATGACCCTCCCGTTGCAATCATGCAGGACATTTCTTTCTGTTCAGGCGACAACGGTATTTTAGATGCTGGTATAAGCGGAATGAATTATTTATGGAATAACGGGCAAACTGCTCAAAGTATAACAGTCGTACAGGCAGGCTCGTACACGGTAACAGTTACCGATATAAATGGCTGCTTTGATACAGCCCAGGCTGCAGTGACCGTATATCCTCTTCCGCAATTAATCACCAGTCCTGACCAGGTTATTTGTGAAGGTGAAACTATTTCCCTTACTGTAAACGGGGCTTCAGGTTATATATGGTCAACGAGTGAAACCACTTCTTCCATCAGCATCAGCCCAACTTCCAATACCGTTTATACTGTTACCGGAACGGATAATAATGGATGTGAATCATCAGCTGACGTTCAGGTGATCGTCAACAGCCTTCCTGTGTTATCATTAACGGATGCATCTATATGTCCCGGGTTCACTTACCTTCTTGATGCAGGTCTTTCCGGTGTGAATTACCAGTGGAGTACAGGAGAAACTTCGCAGGATATTACTGTTTCACAGGGAGGGCTTTATACGGTAACTGTTACAGACGCAAATGGCTGTACAGGAACGGCACAGGCAGCGTTAACAATTTTTTCGCAGCCAAATGTATCTGCAGGATCTGACCAGGATATATGCAAAGGAGAAAATATTGTACTGACGGCAACAGGCGGGGTTTCTTTTATATGGAATACAGGAGACACAACAAATGCTATTTCAATAAGCCCGATGAATAACACTTCATATTCTGTAATCGGAACAGACATAAATGGGTGTAATGACACTGCTGCGGTTACAGTGAATGTCCACAATATACCGGTCCTGAATATTCCGAATTCACTGGTTTGTCCCGGGGCAAGCACTACGCTGAATGCAGCGCATCCCGGTTGCACATTCCTGTGGAGCACCGGCCAGACTACACAGACCATCGTAGTTTCACAACCGGGTACATATACAGTTACTGTAACCACACAATGGGGTTGTTCTGCATCACAGGCTGTACAAGTAGCGCCCGGGGGAAGCATCAGCAACAATACCAATACTGTTACTTTTTGCATGGGTGACAGTGCAATGCTCGATGCGGGAAATCCCGGTAATTTTTACCTGTGGACTCCCGGTGGCGCAACTACACAAACCATTACCGTTACCACAGCCGGCCAATACAGTGTTGTTATAACAAACAGCAATGGCTGCAGTGGTGCAGTTAATACAACAGTGATGGTAAATCCCTTGCCCCAGCCCGGTTTCTCTGCTAACGGAGGGTGTGCAGGTCAGCCCGTGAACTTTACTGATACTACCAACCTGGCTTCAGGGACGATCAGTCAATGGTCGTGGGATTTCGGGGACGGGAATTATTCATTGCAGCAAAATCCTGTTCATGCGTATGCATCATCGGGTTCATTCGTAGTTACCCTTTCTGTAACTTCCGACAGCGGATGTACAGCCTCTTTTTCACAAAGTATAAATACGGCTTCATTGCCTGTTGCAAACTTTTCATCGAATGGCGCCTGTGTATTCAGCCCCGTGCAATTTTCAGATGGTTCCTCGGGGGGAACTATTACAGCATGGAATTGGAATTTCGGGGACGGCACCAATTCAATTTTGCAAAACCCGGTGCACAACTATTCACTGCCGGGCACTTATACTGCAACATTAACGGCCATTACATCGAATGGCTGCACCGATACAAAATCAAAACAGGTAGTGATTCATGAATTGCCTGAAGCAGATTTTAGCGCTTCCACTGTGTGCCTTGGATTCAGTACATTGTTTACGGATATGTCCTTTGATTCCACGGGAAATATCAATTCATGGAATTGGATTTTCGGGGATGGAAATTCTTCGCTGTTGTCAAACCCTGCACACATTTATGCACAGAGCGGCAGTTTCAGTGTGCAGCTTGTTGTAACCTCATCTTACGGTTGTATAGATACCGCTGCTCATAGTATAACGGTAAATGCACTGCCCATTGCCAATGCAGGACCTGACCAGGCGCTTTGCCAGGGACAGCCGGTTACGCTCACTGTTTCAGGAGGAAATTCCTGGTTATGGAGCACGGGTCAGACGACAGCGGGCATTACTGTTAATCCTTCTGCCACCACTTTCTATTTAGTTACAGTTACCGATGCTAACGGCTGCCAGGATGCTGATACGGTTATGGTGGGTGTAGGATCGGTTCCTTTGGTCTCACTCGCTGATGCATTTATCTGCACGGGCAACTCAGTTGCGCTTAATGCGGGGAACCCGGGTTGCACCTACCTGTGGTCAACCGCTGAAACAACTCAATCTGTCTCAGTTAATTCTTCGGGAAACTATTCGGTAATTGTAACTAATACTGCCGGATGCACTGGGACAGCGCAGGCAACTGTTACAGTAGGCGGATCAGGATTAGCTGATAATTTAAATGACTTATCTGTATGCCCCGCACAAGCAGCCACTTTCAATGCCGGAAATCCGGGGAACGTGTTCCTCTGGTCAACCGGGGCAACATCCCAGAGCATAGTGGCAACTAATGCCGGAACGTATACAGTTACAGTAACAGATACCAGCGGGTGTGCAGCATCATTCAGCGCGATTTTAACTATTAATCCACTTCCTGTTCCCGGATTTAATTCAAGCGTTGCCTGTCAGAATGATCAGACATCATTCACCAATACCTCGGTTATTCCATCAGGAAATATTACTTCATATTTATGGAATTTCGGAGACGGCACCACTTCTCAATTGCAAAGCCCCGTTCATAGTTATGCTGCCACAGGCAACTATATGGTAACGCTTACGGCCATTTCAGATATGGGATGCACAGACAGCATCAGTTCACCTGCAGTGGTATATCCTCTTCCTGCAGCAGCTTTTACATCCTCTGACGAATGTTTATACAGTCCTGTATCATTTGCAGATATAAGCTCTGTATTAAATGATTCCATAAGCAGCTGGAGCTGGGATTTTGGCGATAATATTTTTTCAAATCAGCAAAATAATTCTCATCAATATAACAGTGCAGGGAGTTACCAGGCAGTATTAGTGGTCACTACCATTAACGGCTGCACAGATACCGCAGTGCAAATGGTCAATGTCTATGCCGTTCCTGCTGCCGGTTTCACGGCTCCTTCCGTTTGTGAAAATGTACCTGTGATGTTTACAGACACGAGCACGCTATCGGCAGGTAACATAACCTCATGGAACTGGTCGTTTGGAGACAATACTTCAGCCGGAAGCCAGCATCCGCAGCATCAATATTCAAATGACGGGAACTATACAGTAAACCTTGCAGTAACTTCAAATAATGGATGTTCAGATACGGTAATAAGAATTGTTACGGTGTATCCTGTGCCGGTTGCTGCTTTCGCAGTGCCCGATGTTTGCTTTGGAAGTTCCACCCAATTCACCAATCAGAGCTCTGTTCCTTATGGAACAATTACTTCAGCCTGGAATTTCGGTGACGGTACTTCAGGCACCCAGCCAAATCCTGCTCACACTTACCAGGTGGCAGGAATATTCAGCGTAGCGTTAACAGTAACTACAAATAATAATTGTGCTGCATCAGCAACACACCCGGCAACAGTACACCATTTACCTGTTGCTGCATTCACAGCGGCCGATGTATGTTCAGGCTTACCGGCAGTGTTTACCGATCAGAGCACTTCCGCCTCAGGACCGATCGTATCCCGATCCTGGGATTTCGGTGACGGTTCATCGGACACCACTCTAAACCCGGTGCACTTATATAATAGTTTCGGAAACTATCCTGTTACTTTAGCAGTGACTTCAGTGCATGCTTGCAGCGCGTTATACATGGATACAGTTATAATTTTCAGGTTGCCCGAGCCGGAAATTTCTGCAAGTAATCAATGTGTATACCATCCTGTCACTTTCACAGATATTTCTGATACGGCTTTGACGGGTACTGTGGCATGGCATTGGGATTTCGGTGACGGGAACAATTCGGCTGTTTCAAACCCGTTGCACAATTACCCCGTTGCAGGAACATATACGGTAACTTTAACTACCTCTACAGGTAACGGTTGCACAGCGTCTGCGTCCATGCAAATTGAACTATATCCTGTTCCGCACGCTGTTTTCACCAATACAAACGTTTGTGCGGGAAATGCAGTTAGTTTCAATAATACTTCGTCAATAAGTAATGGAACCATTGCAGGTTACCAATGGTTTTTTGGTGATAGCAGTGCGGTGAATACTGCTTTAAATCCATCTCATGTCTATTTTGTTGCCGGCAATTATCCTGTTATGCTCGTTGCCACAAGTAACTATGGCTGCAGGGATACTGCCTTGGGGAACACGGTTATATATGCAAACCCTGTTACCAATTTTGTCTATAACAATGATGCGGGTTGCGGTCCTTTAACCATTCGTTTTACAGATTCAAGTTTTGTCCAGGGAAGCACTATTTATTCATGGAACTGGAATTTTGGTGACGGACACTACGATACAATTCAAAACCCGGTACATGTTTACGCAAACGAAGGCATTTATCCTGTCAGCCTTGATATCACAACAGCAGACGGATGTTTGGGTTTTTTAACAATAGATAAGGCCATTGAAATTTATCCGGAACCCGTTGCGGATTTTACTCCCGATCCATACAGCGCCACTATCTTACAGCCGGTTTATTTTATAAATCATTCCACAGGCGCTTCAGTTTACCAGTGGAATTTTGGTGACGGAACAGGATCTGCTTTGGAAAATCCGCAGCACCTGTATAACGATACCGGCAGGTATGTAATTTACCTTGTGGCAATTAATGAATACGGATGTGACGATACTTCATTCAACGAAGTGATCATGAATCCCACGTTTACAGTTTATATACCGAATGCATTTTCACCTAACCATGATGGATTGAATGAAATGTTTACCATTTCAGGAATAGGAATTAAAAACTATGAATTGTTCATCTGGAACCGGTGGGGCGAGCTGGTTTTTAAAGGAACAGACTGCGGATGGAATGGCAAAAGCAGAAATAATGATTTTGCGAAAGAAGATGTGTATGTTTACCGCGTGATGTTTACTGATATTTTTAATGACCGTCATAAACTGGACGGCAGGGTTTCCCTGATTAAATAGCAGGGAGTCCAATGAAGGTAAAAAAAGGAATTTACTGCTCACTCCATTTTTTGAGTCTAAGATCAACCAGGGCGAAATTACCGAACTGATATTGATGCAATCCGGCAATTTTTTGTAGTATTGCTCTTACAAAACAAAAATATTTTTTTATGATTAAGAACCTGGTGCTGCTTTCAGGAAGCCTCCTTTTAATATGTTGCATTCATTCAATAATTTTTGCACAGGGCGTCTGGACAAAAAAAACAAGCATCGGTAACAGCGATGCCACAGTGAGAGCGGGTGCAGCCGGGGTAACGGTTAATAATAACGGCTACGTGTTGTTCGGATCATTTTACGGCAATCTTTACAGGAATGACGGGTACCGGTATGATGAAGCGAACGATAAATGGATCCGTATTGCTGACCTGCCTGCAAGCGCGAGGTCCGGAGCGATTGCATTTGCACTAAACGGAAAAATATACGCGGGAGCAGGTTATAACGGTACGTATATAGGTGACTTTTGGCAATACAACCCGGCTACTGATACCTGGACGCAAAAAGCAAATACACCGGGACCGGGTCGTTCAGGTGCGGCAAGATTTGCAATAAATGGCAAAGGATATATTTCGACAGGAGGAAATTCCATGGGAAATACCAGCGATACATGGGAATATGATGCTGCCGCAAATTCATGGACGCAAAAAGCCGACTGGCCCACTAACAGCCGGAGCGGCAGTAATGGTTTTGTAATAAATAATAAGTTTTACGGAGGTTCAGGAAGTGTCAGCGGAGTGAGCACTGCCACCAAAGATTTTTGGATGTACGATCCCGCCACAGATGTATGGACACAAAAAGCTGATTACATGGGAGGAGAGCGCACAGGCTTTACCGCTTTCAAAGTGGGACAATATGGTTATGCAGGGTGCGGAATGAATAATATAGTAATTATGCAAAAGGATTTTTACCGCTATGATCCCGCAAACAACAGCTGGATGCAGATAGCTGATTTTCCCGGCAGTGCGCGTGCAGCAACCGCATTCAACACCAGCACAAAAGGATATGTGGGCGCAGGGAGTGATAATCACAGCAATTTGAGTGATTATTACGCTTATGACCCGGTGAGCGGAACATGGTCACAGATCGCAGATTGTGGCGGAGCCGAAAGATATTATGATGTGGCTTTTGCCGCAGGTGCGCATGTAATTGTCGGAAGCGGGCTGGGAGGAATAAGTGATTTAAAAACTTCTTACTGGGCATTTGATACTACTAACAATCAATGGCTGCGAAAAGCATCATTGCCTATTATGAAACAGAATGGTGTTGCGTTTTCCATCGGTACAAAAGGCTATGTAACTCTTGGCTCCACACTTTATAACTATTCAAAAGAGCTATGGGAATATGACCTTGCTACAAATGTGTTTACGCAAAAAGCTGCGTTTCCCGGAACAGCGAGGATGAATGCTGTGGCTGTGGCTGCAAACAGTAAAGGATATCTCGGCACAGGGCGCGATTCCACTAACCACGTGCTGAAGGACTGGTGGCAATATAACCCTGCAAACAATTCATGGACACAAAAAACAAGTTTGCCGGGAGATGCACGCCACCGGGCTGCTGCATTTTCTGTAAGCAATAATTGTTTTGTTTTCGCAGGGCAGGATTCTGCAGGGTTTACTTATTATGATGACTGCTGGAAGTACAATCCTTCTACTGATACCTGGCTTCAGCAGGCATCCTTAACGGGATATGGCAGGGCATCTGCAACAGGTTTCAGTGTAAAACAATTCGGATATATTGTTTGCGGAATAAGGGGCAGCGCTTATTACAATGCGCTCTACCAGTTTCAGCCTTCATCAAATACCTGGAAAACGAAAGCGTCTTTTCCCGGCACTATACGTCATGGCGGTGCGGGTGCAGGGCTGGGTGAAAAAGCATTTTTCGGAACCGGCTATGCAAATTATGGTTTCGCCCAGGCTCCTGTAAACGACTGGTGGGAATATACTCCCGATAAAATTACATGCAGCGTAAACGGAAGCTGCTTCTGCTCGGGTGCCACTATTCCGGTTAATTATACTTGTACAGCGCTTACGCTGAATGCAGGCAACCAGTTTAAGCTGGTGCTTTCGGATTCTTCAGGTTCTTTTGCGAACAGCGTTATCCTTGCAACTGTAAACAGCACAACATCTTCGGGAACCATTAACGCTGCACTTCCTTCCACTATTACAGGAGGCACGCATTATAAAGTTCGAGTGTCAAGCACGAATAATGCACTGACGGGTGAAAATTCAGATGCGTATTTTTCCGTGTATGCTGTGCCGGGAAGCCCTGTCACTTCTGCCATTACAACAGGCAGCGCAACGTTGCAATGGGATGCCGCGCCCTGCGCAATTAGCTATACCATTCAATATAAAATTTCAACCGATACGGTATGGACTAACAAATCATCCGCTGTAAACTCTAAAATAATAACAGGGTTAGCACCCGGCACCAATTATAAATGGCGCGTAAAAGCCAAATGCAGTGCAGGTGTTTTCAGCAAGTACACGGCCGTCATAAACTTTACCACAGCCCTTCTTAAAGAAGGGGAAACTTATAGTGCAGCGTGCAATGAAAAATCTCTGTTGAATATTTATCCTAATCCTGCTTCAGATTTTATGAATATATCTTTCTCAACCCGCTCAGCAGAAGCGGAAATTAAAATTTATGATATTCATGGAAAATTATGTTTTCAAAAAATAATTTCCGGTAACGGTGAAAATGTCATATCCCGTATCGGGCTGGCAGGTTTTCCAAAAGGAATTTATTCTGTTATTGCAACGGATGACAGGAAACAGGAAGTACGTACGTTTGTGAAGCAGTGAGGCTTTGCCCCTGGTGAGAAGGGGAGGGCTATAGTAAAAAATGATTTCCTGTCACAAGTGATCTTTGCAGTGGCTTACATGGATGCGGTTTACAAAATAATATTTGAAACTAAAGAAGAGGCTTTACTGAAACTCCTTAGAGGATGCTGAACTGACCAACCTGGTGTCAGTTTCCATTATTCATCATTCGATGATAGCGCTATTTCAAAATCACTAATCGTAATTAACCTCTCTTTGAAAAGTCCGCCAATAGTTTTCTTGAAAGCTTTCTTACTGATTTTAAGCTGCTGATAAATTTCTTCAGGAGAGCTTTTATCACCAAGAGGCAAAATCCCTTTATGGTTTTTTAATTCATGCAAAAGAAAATGTTTTAAATCTTCAATGTGTCCATATCCCTGCTGCTGAAGGCTCAAATCAACTTTACCATCCTCACGAACCTGTTTTATAAATCCTCTTTTGAGATCACCAATGTTCAACGGTTCAAATATTTCATTTTCGTAAAGCAAGCCTTCATATTGGTTGTTGATGATTGCTTTATATCCTAACGTTGTTTGCTGCGCAATTAATAATTGCACTTCGATTCCGGCAGTTAAATCATTAGTACTTTCATCAATGAACTGGCTCCATTTTAAAGAAGCTGCTATCCTTCCTGAACGCTCATCTGTATAAATGTAAACTATATATTTTTTTCCCGTTTGCAATTCCCCTGTTTGTTCGCTGTAAGGTGCAAAAACATCTTTATCAATTCCCCAATCGAAAAAAGCACCATGCTCATTTATTTCTTTCACCATTAGAAAAGCAAATTCATCCACTGTGGCAAAAGGTTTAAGCGTAGTTGCCACAGCACGGTTTTCACTATCGAGATAAACAAAAACTTCTAACTGATCTCCGATTTTTAATTTCCCGGGAACATATCTTTTCGGCAATAACACTTCTTCGCTGCCATCACCAAGATACAGGCCGATAGGAGTGTTTTTAAAAACCTCCAGCGTATTGTATTTTCCAATCTCCATTTTTTGTTGGCAGGTAATTAAGGTAATTACGGTAGTTGCCTAAATTACCCAATCACACAATTATTTCCGCATACATTGTTTCGCGCAAAGCTTTAATCTTTTCATCCGTGATGTATTCATCATAGCTCATGCGTTTGTCAATGATACCGGATGGTGTGATTTCAATAATGCGATTGGCGACAGTTTGCACAAACTCATGATCGTGTGAAGTGAACAGGGCGATGTGCTTCCATTCTTTAAGAGCGTTATTGATAGCGGTAATAGATTCAAGATCAAGGTGATTGGTAGGCTCATCTAATATCAAACAATTAGCGTTGGTAAGCATCATCCGGCTTAACATGCAGCGCACTTTTTCGCCTCCGCTCAGCACGTTAGATTTTTTAAAAACTTCTTCTCCGCTGAATAACATCCTGCCCAAAAATCCGCGTATATATGTTTCATCTTTATCTGCCGAATACTGGCGCAGCCAGTCAACAAGATTGTCTTCTCCATTAAAGAATTTTGTATTTTCATTCGGAAGATAAGAACGTGTGATGGTGCCGCCCCATGCATATTCCCCCGAATCCGGAGTTTCATTTCCCATCAATATTTCAAAAAAAGTGGTGATGGCAATATGTTCTTTGGAAAGAACCGCCACCTTATCTCCTTTGCTTAAAGAAAAAGTAATATCGCTGAATAATACAGTTCCGTCAGGCAGTGATTTTGAAAGTTGTTCTACAGACAATAACTGGTCACCGCAATCGCGATCAGCTTTAAAAACAACTCCGGGATATTTTCTTGAAGAGGGTGTGATATCTTCCAGCACTAATTTCTCCAAAAGTTTCTTCCGGCTCGTTGCCTGTCTCGATTTAGAAGCATTGGCGCTGAAACGTTCCACAAATTCCTGCAGTTCTTTGCGTTTGTCTTCTGTTTTCTTATTCTGATCAGACCGCTGACGCAATGCAAGCTGGCTCGATTCGTACCAGAAAGTATAGTTGCCGGTATGAAGCTGGATCTTTCCGAAATCAATATCTGCAACATGCGTGCATACGGCATCCAGGAAGTGACGGTCGTGGCTTACGACAAGAACCGTATTCTCATAATCCGCTAAAAAGTTTTCCAACCAGCTGATAGTTTCTACATCCAAATCATTTGTGGGCTCATCAAGCAATAAAATATCAGGATTGCCATATAATGCCTGCGCTAACAGCACACGAACTTTTTCTTTTCCGTTCAGCCCGGCCATCAGTCTGTTATGATACTCCTCATGCACGCCAAGACCGCTCAGCAAGTTTGCCGCATCACTCTCTGCATTCCATCCTTCCATTTCGGCAAACAATGTTTCCAGCTCACCGGCTTTTACACCGTCAGCCTCGCTGAAGTCGGGCTTGGCATAAAAAGCATCTTTTTCGTGCATCACATCCCATAATTTTTTATTGCCCATCATTACGGTGTTAAGCACGGTAAAGTTGTCGAACTCAAAGTGATTTTGCTTCAACACTCCCATGCGCTCACCGGGTGTAATGGCGATTTGCCCCGTGGCAGGATCAATTTCTCCCGACAAAATTTTTAAGAAGGTGGATTTACCCGCACCGTTAGCCCCGATAACACCATAACAATTGCCCGAGGTAAATTTTAAATTTACATCTTCAAACAATACCCGTTTGCCATACCGCAATGAAAGATTACTTACTGTTAACATAAACCGAATTTTTTTGGAGGCGCGAAGATACGGAGAAAAGCGGCTGGCTCTGCAAATTTGCAATGTGTGCGGCACTATTCACATTACACTCTTATGATCCGGGTCAACTTTAATGGTCTCCGAAACTTGCAGGTCTCTATTCACACACTAACGCGGAACAGCAATGAAGGCGAAAATCTATTTTTCTTTCACCCCTCTTTTATAAATCACCAGGCCGTTTAAAAAATTTCGAAGCACCTGGTCACCGCAGGCTTTAAAGTTGGGGTGATCTTCACTTCTGAAGAATGCACTGAGCTCGCTTTTTGAAATATTGAAATCAACCAATTTCAGGATATGGATGATATCATCATCGCGAAGGTGCAATGCCACGCGAAGCTTTTTCATAATGTCGTTGTTGCTCATTGGAAAAAGTCTGTTTGCAAATTAACCCAAAAAATGTGCATCAAATTTTTTTTCATAGTATCACCCGAGTGACGGAGTTTTAATTAAATGGATTTATTAATCCAAAGCTTATTTTTCAGATCATATCTTTTGTTTTCTTTGGCAATATGTATGGAATATATTATGGCAAATATCAGTGTGCTGAAACGCGCTATGTTCACCCATAAATTCCCGGTAACATTAGTTTCTACCTGGAAACTGTCCCAGATCACATCCATAAATCCATGTAAAAAAACTACCATCCATAAGCTTTTCCAGGCGTAATAAAACCACGCAAATCCTACGCTTGCTCCCGCAGTAAATAAGAAGATCGAAACAGCGCTTCCCAAATCTTCGGCCTGGTATAAATGTCCGCCTCCGAAAAATAACCCGGTAAAAATGCCCGCACTTAAAAACCCCCAGCCTGCAAAAAAAAACAATAAGCCAAAAAGAAAAGCCCTGAAAATAAATTCTTCACCAAAGCCTGCTAATATGATCCCTCTATATATAATTTCTAAAGCAGGTTGAAAGTTAAAATGATACGCAATTCCCAAACATAAGAACATCGGTAAGCAAAAAATAATAGCTGCAACGAGTCCTTTGAAAAAACCATCGGGAGCAATTCCGAAATCTTTCAGTGAAATTCGTTTATTTATCCAGTAATTCGCCAAAAATGCCAGCGTTATACCTGTTAATAACATGATGCTGGAGGAAATATAATCCGGCAAATTGTTCCAGCTTTCTTTTCCAAAAACCAGGTAGCCGTAGACATATTTTGAGTACTTGTAAACAAGGAAGCAAGCTATAATAATAAATGTTTTGTAAAGTTTTGATTTGTCATTAAAAAATTCGGGAAAATATTTAAAATTCATAAATATGGATCAGATTGTATAGCTGCAAATAAAGAAGAACAGTCGGTAACCTTTTGTGACACTACAGGATCTTCCTCCCGATAACCGCGAAGGGACTCCTATGGAGCTATCGGTATGCGGAACTCCTGAAGAAACCGGGGATAAAAATAAACTTTTTAATGTCTTAGCCATCTCTTAGGGAGAATATAAATAATTCAATGTGTGGTTTCGAAAGTTTCTGAATGCCCGAATGGGAAAGATTCAGAAAGTACCCGGAAGCTTGTTGCTGTCTCTATTCACAACCCACGTGCAATACCAAGGACACAATTTCATTGGTTTTCAGACCAAATCAATGGTTATTATTTCAAGAAAAGTTTTCGATTGTATGTTTGCAGGCTGAAGGTACTGAGAAAATTGTTGCTGTATGGTATTTCTGCTGTCGATAAATTTACTAACCTTTGCATTTTATATATAAAACCATAACCCGGTGTCAATCATTATATTTTTAATATTTTTCTTTTTCTCTTTTCACGCAATTTTTCTGCCTGTTAAAAAAAAGAAAGCTGTTTATCTTTTTTTAATGAGCATGCCTGCATCATTTATAAATTGTTATTCGCAACCTGTTTTCCCTTCCTGTTGTAATGTGTATATCATACAGTCACATGCGCATAGCCTGAGCCACCATAATGGACACGTTTATCCTAATTCTATGCAGGCAAATAATCATTTTGCGAAACTTTCCGGTGTGGACCAGGTCTGGTGGACAGAGCATAACCTGATGTGGCACCAGGATACTGTCAAAAAATGCAATTTTACCGGGAGCTACGTGGATATAGCCGATACGATTATTTTGCCTGTTCATGCAAATTCCGATTCAGAGCCGGGAAAGTTTATTCCTGAAACAAACGGTGGTTCGGAAACTACAACCGCTGCTTCTACCGGTTTTTCAATGAACTATACTTCCGTTTCCGGTGATAGTGCATTTTATTATTTCTCCTATAAGCCCCGCGGAACAACCGGAGTATTAAAAGGTGAAAAAAAATTTAATAAACCTTTAACGTGTCATCCCCACTTTGTTTTTCAGCTTACACCGGGTATATTAGATGCAAACCGCAGGTTTGATGTTACCGTTTACCTCTCCTATCACTATCATGATTCCCTATATGCAAGTCAGAAAATTGTTTACAATTTTGTCAATCAAAACGTCCAGTATTCAAAAAACTTAATTGACAGCTTCACCACACTGATTAATTTACCGGTAATAAATCAGCAAAATAATTTCGTTGATCTTAATTTGGCTGATGATGCATCCCTGTTGCCGGAAGGAATCGATAATACTATTACAGATTTTGAATTTAATATTTCTTCTAATGCGGGTAATAATATTACAGCTGATATTGGAAATATTAAAATAAGGACATACGATCTCTCCGATTCTGTCAATATTAGTGAATTCAGAAATTTAGCGGTTACTAACACACAGGTGTACAATTTGCCGAACCTCGTAAATATTGAATTCACACCGAACAATTTAAATTTTCATATTTCCGGCTTATATGATGATCAATACCTGGCATGGAGGCAATTCAGCAATGTGAGCCTGAGCAGCTATGACCTGGATTCATTCTCTTTGAATATTCACCAGCTTAACGGCATACTGTGCATATGCCATCCTTTCGGAATGGATTGGTTTCCTTTAGCAACTGCCCAGCAGCAGGATCACTGGGTTGATTCCCTGTATTCAAAAATTCTCTCCTTCAATGCATATAGTGCGGAAATGATAGAAGTGGGATACTATGCACGCGCGCACGCGGATATTTTTCATCATTTAAAACTCTGGGACAGACTGTTATCAAAAGGTTTTGCCTTATATGGCTCGGGTGGTGGCGATAGTCATGGCGGGAAATGGAATGGTCTCAATTCCTCCTGCAATTATGTCTGGGCAACCGACAGTACTCCTGCGCAAATTATCCATGCAATAAAAGGCGGGCGCTTTTTTATTGCCTCACCTCTTCAGTGGAAGCGCGAATTCAATTTTACAGTAGGAGAATTTTCAATGGGTGATCACGCACCCTTTGATTCTGCTGACAGGTATTTAAAGGTTTCGTTAGATTCTTTCCCAATGAACGCTTCTTACAAAATTATACAGGGAATCATTAATCCCGCTGCAGATTCTATCAACTATATTCTCGACAATGCAGCATTTAATCCTGCTGACAGTGTACTGATAGATATTAGCCAACCCTGCTTTATACGGGTGGTTGTATATGATCAGAATAATGACCCTTTAATTATCAGTAACCCTATTTTTTTTAATGGAGCAGCCGTGGGCTCTGCTGATTCTAAAACTGCAAATTTTAATTTTACAATAATTCCAAATCCTGCGAAAGGAGAATTCGCTATCCGCATTCACGCTGAACGCAGGGTGTCCCTTACCATGACTATTTTTGATTTTGCCGGCAATGTTATTGATCAGCAAAATTTAAGCGCCTGTGAAAAGCCCGTTAATGAAATGTTTTATCCCGGCTGCAGTCTTAAAAAAGGCAGCTATCTCATAAAACTTTATAACGGGGAAAATTCAGTAACAAAAAAATTATTGATTGAATAACCCGGACATCATAAGTTGAGTTTAAACTTTTTTTTCGCCATCGGTTGCGTCTGCACAACCGATACAATTAAAATGATTTGAAACTTTATTTCGTCTAAGATTCCCTTGTGTGTGCGGTGACAAATAAGAGCGGAAAAGCTATTTTGCTCCCTTCTTTTCTAACATCTCCACTTTCTCTTTCAGCACTTTCAAAAGTGTATCAACTGTATTGAGGTGTGTGCGAAAGGCAAGGCAGGCAAAACGCAGTGTAAATTTTCCATGGAGCATCGTTGAAGAAATAAAAATCCTTCCATCCTTCACCACTTCCCCGATAAGCCTTTTGTTGAATTCATCCGCATCTCCGTGCGCGGGAACGTAGCGGTAAGTAACTACTGAAAGCTCAGGTTCGATGAGCGATTCAAAGCCGAGTTTTTTTATTTCAGCATAAAAATATTTTGCAAGCAAAAGTTTTTCTTCCAGGCATGCGCGGAAGGGTTTTAATCCATGCAGCTTCAGCGGAAGCCACAGGCGCAACCCGCGAAAATGTTTTGTAAGTTCAGGTGAAAGCTCTGCTGGCGATGGCTCATCGTTTGCGTTCACAGTGTCCTGCATATAATTGGCGAGATAGTAATGCGACTCATGTAAATATTTTTTCTTCTTCACAAGGATCACTCCCAGTCCGTAAGGCAGGAAAAGTCCTTTATGCGGGTCAATCACTAATGAATCTGATTTTTCAATGCCCCGGAGTTTTTTCTTTCCTTCTTTGGTGAGAATAAAAAAACCACCGTAAGCTGCATCAATGTGATACCACAGCTTGTGTTTTTTGCTGATGTCGCCTATTGCTGAAAGCGGGTCTATGGCGCCAACGTCAGTTGTTCCGGCAGAGGCAATGACGAGAAAGGGATTCAGCTTTTCTTTTTTGTCAAGGACAATTTGTTTTTCCAATGCCGGGGCTGCGATGCGGAATTTTTCATCAAGCGGAACATGACGCACGATACATTCTTTCAACCCTGCTATGCGGATGGCTTTGTCAACCGAGTGATGCACCTGCTGCGAAAGATAAATTACCGAGCGGGAAATATTTTGCGGGGAAATATTCATCGCATCGCGTGCAGTTACGATGCCGATGAGATTGGCAAGGCTTCCGCCTGAAGTAAGATTTCCCGAAGCCGTTTTCGGATAACCTGTCACCCTGTTCATCCAGCGGATAAGCATGTTCTCCATCCTCACGGCCCCCGGCCCTGCATAAAAAACTCCCGCATAGCGGTTCATCACGTCAGCGAGGTAATCGCCCAGGGCGGAAAAATAAATTCCGCCCCCGGGAATGTAGCCAAGGTGTCCGCCAGAAGCAGGATTTAGTCCCGGGGTATCTACATTTTTTTGAAGCAGCGAAATCAGTTTATCAATGCTTACTCCTTTTTCAGAAACAGGAGAGTCGAGAAGACCGATGCCCATTTCTGCATCTGCATTATAGGCATGGAGCGTTTCAATATGTTCAAGAAAATCTTCGGCATACTCAACCACCTTTGTGCGCACAGCCTTTCGTTCCTCCGCTGAAGGCTCGAGCAGGCGTGCAGTTTTTTCAAGATCCAGCAACTGTTTTCTCATCGGGCGAAGTTAAAAACTTTCATCCCGTTTCCGAAGTTTCTGAGCATGAAATGGAGAGAGTGAGAAAGTACATTTGCTTGTTGTTGCCTCTATTCATAAACCAACGCTCAACGTCAACATGAATTGTTAAAGGAAAAAATTCAATTGTTTTATGATTATTTCAGTGAGAAGGTAAAAAATATTCAGAGGTTATAAAAAATTTGAAGACATCATTAATGGCCTGAGTTTTCATTTAAAGGAAATACTTGAAGAGTTAATAAACCCCCACGCTGAACCTGATACAAAATTTTACAACTCATAAACCGGATCTTCATACAGCTCCGATTGACCGGAAGCAAAAGGAATTTTGATGTGTTCGTGTTGCATGAAGTTGTGCAGTATCTGCTGGATATTTTTGTTGTGGGTGTAATATTTAATACAATCTCTCATTTCTCCAATGCCCGGAGACCCGAATGAAAAATCTATATACCCGAATCCTTTATATTTTCCCTGTTCAATGCATACAATTGATTTTTCCATTTTGTTTCTTCCATCTCCAATCAGTAAAAAGCTTTCGTTTTCAAAGCTAAAACTTTTAATGGCCTTTTTGACTCTTACATTATACACAGCAGGCATTTCTTTTTCAATACATGCACCCCGGCATTTTTTAGTATGGTAGTCAAAACAGGCTCCGCTCATTTTGTGCAGGCCGCATTTTGATAAGCATAAATTATGTTTGTCTGAAATCTTGTATAAAAGTTCAACAGCATCCGCTGATGTTTCCGTGGTAATAAGAGGTTCTTCGCCCCGCCTGATCCGTTTGGCAAACAAGTGAAGGTATCCTTGCTTGTCATATTCGCGGAAAATACCAAAATAAGAAATACCGCTGGTTCTTTTTTGCGATACATTGTATTTGGGCCTGATGGTTTTAATTTCATCCGATTCTAACAGAAGAGCCACCAATTCGCTGCCGGTATTTTCATAGCTGATATCGGAAATTTCATGCAACATCCGGATGGCCTTTTTTCTTCCCTTTGAAAAAAAATGCTGCATTAATCTTTTTTTAATATCCCGGCTTTTACCCACGTAAATCACCTCTCCATTTAAATTGTAGAAATAATACACTCCTGTAACGGAGGGCGGAATTTTTTCAAAAACCGTTGCATTTAATAATGGAGGCAAAGCTTTTTTTATTTGCTCCTGTTGAGCAATTGCAACAGAGTTGCATCCCGGGTTCGTTTCCATAATTTTACTGAAAAGAAGCGCTGTTGCCTGTGCGTCCCCAAGCGCCCTGTGCCGGTTTTCTATTTCAATGTCCATCGTTTCACAGAGCTTCCCAAGACTGTATGATGGCAAGCCGGGGAAGGTAAATTTTGCAAGCTGCACGGTGCATAAAGTTTTCCTTTGGTAATCATATCCCAGGTCTTTAAAAGCCGCTTTTAAAAAACCATAATCAAAGTTTACGTTATGCGCAACGAATACCATATCCCGCGTAAGCTCAACAATTTCTTTTGCAATTTCATAGAATGCAGGCGCATCGAGGATCATTTCATTTGTAATTTCCGTAATGCGGGTAATGTGATAAGGGATGCGGCAACAGGGATTTACGAGAGTATGATATTGCTTAATGACCTTTTTTCCATCGTGTATCAAAATGGCAATCTCCGTTATTCTGCCCGAGGAAAGCGTGCCTCCCGTAGTTTCAATATCAACAATTGCATACATGTAAAAACAAAACTATCAATTAAGTTTTTTATTAAATCTTATTTTCAGCAGTATTTAAAAATATTTTTGAAACAGGTATTGTTAAGAAAATTCTTGTTGAGAACTTTTGATCCTGCTATCAAATCCTGTTCTTTGCAATATGCCCCTTTACACTGCCTCTTTAAATTCAGGAAGTAATGGAAACTGCTATTACATCGGTAATGACAGCGAAGCTGTATTGATTGATGCAGGCATTTCATGTCGCGAAACAGAAAAGCGAATGGACGCTGTTGGTTTGTCAATGAAACTTGTAAAAGCAATTTTTATTTCTCATGAACATTCAGATCATATAAACGGAGTAGTGGTCCTTGCAAAAAAATACCGGCTGCCGGTGTATATAACCCCGGAAACTCTGAAAAAAAGCCCCATTCGTTTTGAAAAAAATGTGGCAAGGCCTTTCAGCGCAAACATACCCATTGCAGTTCATGGTCTTAATGTAACCGCGTTTGAAAAACTCCATGATGCCATAGATCCTTACAGCTTTATTGTGGAAGGCGATGGAATAAAGATTGGCGTGCTTACAGACATTGGTAATCCCTGCAAACAGGTGATTCATTATTTTGAACAGTGCCATGCTGCTTTTCTTGAAACCAATTATGATGAGCGCATGCTGGAGAATGGAAGTTATCCACCTTATCTGAAAAAGAGGATTCAGAGTGAAAAAGGGCATCTTTCCAATAGCCAGGCGCTTTCGCTTTTTTTGAAACACAGGCCATCTTTTATGAGCCATTTATTTTTGTCACATCTTTCCAGGGATAATAATTGTCCCCGGCTGGTTCAGGATTTATTCAGCAGGCATGCAACTAACACGCAGATCATTGTCGCCTCAAGATATAATCCAACTGCAGTTTACCGGATCGAAGGCACATCTGATAATTTTTCAAAAGTCAAAAACCCCGCTGTTCATTTTCAGCCACAGCAAATGTCATTGTTTGAATAAAAAGAGGTGTTTGTGTATTTGGGTGTTGAGGTAAGGGATGCGTTGTTAAATTGTGAGAAGAAGGGAAATTCCTGAATAAAAAAACGCTCCTTCAGGGGCGCTTGTTTGTCTTACTTGTACTTGAATTTTGTCAATATAATCTTTGTTTCTATAGAACATAATTTGCAAGCTGCCTTAAATTATTATTTCCAACTTGAAATTTGAAAATATTTATTGAAATGAAAAATGAATTAAGTAAGTTATTTTTAAAGTAGCAAAAAGTTGTTCAAAAACTTTGAAATAAATCTTTTAAACGTAAACGAGTTCTTTAGAATTTTTTGACCATTTGTAAGGTCTGTTAAAAGCTTCCTGGGATATTTTGAAATGTACCGCTAATGTTCTGATAATTTCTTTTGATAAACTTTTCTTGTAGTTTAAAATGTCTGAAATTAATCCTTTACTCACACCTAATATTTCGATCAAATCTTTCGACTTCAGTTTATTTTTTTCCATTAATATTTGCAATAATTCAATAGGATCTTTGTCTGAAAAAGTATTTTGTTCTTTATCCCATTTTTCAATGAGGGCAGTAAGTAATTCTATTTCGTCTTTTATTGCTTTGTTTTTTGAATTACTTGAAAGTAATTCTTCCAGTGTGTTGCAATACTCATTGTATTGAGTCTTGTTCTTAATAACTTTATATTTAAGTAATATCATAGTCTTATTATTTCTCAATAAACATTAATTGAATACTGTTCATTATCATCACATAACTCATCATACTCAGAATGTGCACCAATCCAGCAAACATATAAATGAACTTGCTTATCTCCAAAAAAGTATTTGCAAATCATCCTGTAAGTATTACCTCCAATATCAAAAACAACTCTGCTACTGCCTTCACCTAATAAATCTGCTGAGTTAAATGTTCTTTTTATATCTCTTGGCTGATTCCAATCTGCATATTTCAGAATTGCCAACCAATTTCCAAAAGAACTTCTACTTCTTGCATTTTTTTCAACAAAGTCTTCAATACTTTGTTTCTTTATCAAGTGAATTCTCATACAAATATACGCAAAAGTAGCACAAAAGTTCACATTTTGTGAACTTTTTTTTCATTCCTCCATTTTTCGTCATAGTAACCCCCACTTTGGAGGGAAGACGTTTTTGCTTTGCAAGAACAGTTTACAGGTTCAACAACTTATTCAACAAATTATTTTTCCGGTATTCAGTTTGACCGAAGACCGGACGGTTCTTATCGCTGTTATGATGGGTACGGAAACAGGTTGGATGATAATCAGTAATTTATTTTATTCCCAAATTATTAAATTATTTTTTTCATCAATTGACTTACATTCCTGAATGGGATCCGCTTGTGGTCGGTAAGAAAAGCACTTTTTGTCTGTGACAATCAGTGTATTGAAGAAAAATCTTCGTGATCCCGCTGGGATTCGAACCCAGGACCCCTACATTAAAAGTGTAATGCTCTACCGGCTGAGCTACGGAATCGGACTTTAGGCTTTTGGTTTTTGTTATGTACCAAAAAAGCGGGTGCAAAAGTAGGAAAAAGGATTTTGGATTCCTTTTAAAAGTTTAAAAGTTTTTTTAACAACAATTATCCTAAATAACCGGCTGCCGTTTGAATTCTTTTGTGCGGTCAAATAAATAACGGTACGTGATAAAAGTCCGGTTAATCCACGTGCCGAGGTCTTCGCTTATTGCAATCATTTTAGGATTAAAATCACCGATCCACTGCATTTCAAATTCTTCGTACAATTTTCCCACCTGGATTACTTTAGCTGCCTCCACAATTATAAAACTATCCAGGCCTTTTGCCTGGTGTTCAGGGACAATCCCGAATACTAACCCAACAAACTTTTTGGGCCTCCCTTTTTTCATCATTAAAAAAAAGCGGATTTTTTCAAACCAGCCGAACCTGCCGTTGAAATGTTTAAAATATTGATTCAGGTCAGGGATATTGACCCACATGGCAACCGGTTCATCTTTGTAATAAACAAACCAGATTATTTTTTCATCCATCACCGGCTTCATTTTGTTAAAGAAAAGCTGAACCTGCTTGCTTTCAAGTTCCTTGCCGCCACCGTGTTTTGCCCAGGCTTTGTTGTAAATGATACGAAAGTCTTCTGCAAACTTTTTTAGTTTATTTTTTTTCAGGTAAACAGCTTTATAATCCGGGTTGCTTTCAATGGCTGCATGACGCTTATAGAATTTCTCCTGCAGGGGGTCAACCACTCTTAACGCAAAGCATAGCTGCTTAAAATAAGTTTTGAATCCATATTCTTCAAAAAAATCCCTGTAGTAAACAGGATTGTAATTCATTTTATAGCCGGGCGGGTGAAATCCTTCAATCATTAATCCCCACCAACTGTCGCGTTCCCCGAAATTGACAGGGCCATCCATGGCTTCCATGCCTTTTTCTTTCAACCAGTTTTTGCAGGCATCGAACAGGAGGAAAGCAGCCTCTTTATTATTTATACATTCAAAGAAACCCATTCCGCCTGTGGGCTGATCATTTTTGAAAGCCAGTTTTCTATTAATAAAAGCGGCAACACGGCCAATTACCCTGCCATTTTCATCTTTCAGCAACCAGCGAATACATTCGCCATGACGGAAAAATTTATTTTTTTCCGGATCAAAAACCGCTTTTATATCATTATTGAGCGGGCGAATCCAATTGGGGTTGTCTTTATAGATTTCGAGCGGAAACAGGAGGAAATCATCGCTGTCTTTTGCAGTTTTTACTTCAACAATTTGCATGGCGTGCAAACCTACGTGATTTTTTAAAATAAAGTTTTACCTTCGAAAAAATCCGTACGGTTCCTTCTGCACCTTTTTAATAGAATAAAAAAATTATTTTTGTTGCGTATTGTGAGCAATGATATTTAAATGTGAAAGGCAAAATCATTATTATAACCGGGGCTTCGTCAGGCATTGGAAAAGCCTGCGCCATTATATTTGCAAAGGCAGGGGCTTCAGTGGTAATTGCAGGAAGAAACGAAAATAAATTACATGAAACAAAGGCGGAAATTGAAAGGATAAACGGGAATGTTTTATCCGTACAATGCGATGTCAGCAATGAAAATGATTGTAAAAGGCTGGTGGACGAAACAATTAAGAAATTTAACCGGGCAGATGTGCTGATCAATAATGCGGGAATAAGCATGCGTGCATTGTTTGAGGAAACCGGCCTGGATGTTTTAAAAAAATTAATGGATACTAATTTCTGGGGAACTGTTTATTGCACCAAATATGCTTTGCCTTATTTGTTAAGGACAAACGGATCTGTCGTGGGGATTTCTTCCATTGCAGGAAAAAAAGGTTTGCCGGGACGAAGCGGTTATTCTGCATCAAAATTTGCTATGGAAGGTTTTCTTGAAACAGTGCGAATCGAAAACCTGAAAAAGAATTTGCACGTGCTGGTGGCATGCCCGGGGTTTACCACATCGAATATCCGTAATACAGCGTTGTCAAAAGACGGAAACATGCAGGGAGAATCACCGCGTGATGAAAAGAAAATGATGAGCGCGGAGCAGGTTGCCGGGCGGATATTGGATGCAGTTAAAAAAAGAAAACGTGATTTGATCCTTACAGGGAATGGAAAAATGTCCGTGTGGCTGAATAAATTTTTTCCGGCATGGATGGATAAGGTTGTATATAATCATATGGCAAAAGAGCCGGGGGCACCTTTTAAATAATTTTCAATATCAATAACCAATTTTCGAATAGAAAAATAAATTTTAATTGCAAAAAATTACCATGAAAAAGATACTATTGGCTATTTTAATTATAGCAGGATTTGCATCGTGCAAGTCAGAAAAAGAAAAATTATCAGGTAAGATAAAAGAAGGCGAAAAAGAAATGATGAATGATTCGTCACAGACAGTGAACAGGCAAAAAGCGCAGGAGATGATTAATCTTTATTCAGAGTATTCTGAGAAATTCAAAGAAGACACAATGGCTGCCGAATATTTATTCAGGGCCGGTGATATCTCCAATGGTATCGGGAAATACAAGGATGCTATCGAGTATTATAGAAAATGCAGCGAGATAAACACATTCAGCAAGCAACCCGTTGCATTTTTTTTACAGGGATTTATTTATGAGACCCAACTGAACGATTTGCAGAATGCAAAAAGGATATATGAAGAATTTCTTCAGAAATATCCCAATCATAAGCTGGCCGGTGACGTAAATTTTTCATTGGCTAACCTTGGCAAGAGCCCCGAAGAACTGATAAAAATGTTTGAGCAGAATGACTCGCTTGGGCTGAAAACAGATTCAGCAACCGCACAGAAATAATTTCCAACGGCTTTTTGCATGCAGAAAAAAAAACTTACCCGCAAAGAGAAGATTGATTTGCAAAAGCCTTTAGTGGAGGCAAAGCAAACTCAGCAAAAAGTTTTGCAATCACAATCCAAACTCAAATGGATGCTTGGGATATTTTTAGCGCTTGCAGGATTTTTATTGTATGCAAATACGCTGAATTTTGAATACACGCTGGATGATTATTCTGTCATAAAGGAGAACAGGCTTACGCGGCAGGGATGGGATGCGTTTCCGCAGATTTTTAAAACTCCTTACCGTTACGGATATTATTTTACACAGGATGAATTATACCGCCCGGTTCCGAAAGCCATGTTTGCCATTGAATGGGCGCTTGCGCCTGACAAGCCTGCATTGGGACACTGGATAAACGTATTATTATATGCAGCTACCGGCATGCTTCTCTTTTTTACGCTGAGTAAGTATATAAAACAAAACCTGGTCATTCCATTTGTTGCTTCACTTTTGTTTATTGCCCACCCGATTCATACGGAAGTAGTGGCAAGCATTAAAAGCCGGGATGAAATTCTCAGCCTGTTTTTTGTTTTGCTCTCTATGAATTTTATTCATACGTACCTGTCAAAAGAAAAAGTAACGGGCATTATCATTGCCATGATCTGTTTTCTTCTTTCATTGCTTTCCAAGGAATCGGGTATAACTTTCCTTGCCGTTTTCCCGCTTGCAATTTATTTTTTTACAGATGCTCATGTGAGCAAGAATATAAGAGCATCCCTGATGATGCTTATACCTGTGGTTATATTTTTACTGCTCCGGAAAAATATCCTCGATGCAGGCCTGAAAACGACATTTGCCGTGGCAGATAATTTATTGATGGCGGCTCACAATGGCGCTGACCGTTTTGCAACAGCCGTTTTAATTTTGGGGATGTACCTGAAATTATTATTTTTTCCTCACCCGCTTATTTTTGACCGTTCGTATAACCAGGTTCCCATCATCAGCGTATCTGACTGGAAATTTATTTTATCATTCGCTGTGTATCTCGCGCTGTTTGTTTTTGCACTTCTTCGCTTTAAAAAGAAAGACGGCCTGTCATTTTCAATCCTGTATTATTTTATCACCATTTCTATTTTTTCAAATGTCATTATTATTATCGGAACATCTTTTGGCGAACGTTTAATGTACCTGCCGTCATTGGGTTTTTGCCTTGCTGCCGGGTTCCTGCTCTCAAAGTTACCTGGTTCTGAAAATTCCTTCCGGGCTGTTACTGTAAATGATTTCTTTTTAAAGAATGGAAAAATATTCTCCTTCCTCGCTGTCATCATTTTATTATATGCATTTAAAACAGAAACACGGAATGTTGTGTGGAAAGATAATTACACGCTTTTTTCAAATGACGTAAAACTTGCACCAAACAGTACGCGCACTCATTATTACTTTGGGAACCTGCTGGCAAAGCCGGAGAACCTCGGAAGAAAAGATTCTCTCGTACAAAAGCTTACGCTCGATACTGCAATTACTGAACTGAAGAAATCAACGGAGATTCATCCTGCATTTGCTGACCCTTACAATCAATTAGGAGTTTCATATTACCGCCTGAAAAACGTTGACGAAGCATTTAAAAGTTATTCCAAAGCTCTTGAATATAACTCTACAAATGCTACTTATCACAGCAATATGGGCACTTTATATTTTGAAAAAGGCGATTATCAGAGCGCATTAAAAGCGTTTAAGAGAGCAGTAGAACTTGATCCGAATTATACGGAAGGGCTTGCAAACCTCGGCAGCGTGTATGGCATGATGAAAGATTATGACAATGCATTAAAATATTTGCATCAATGCATCAGGTCAGCACCTGATTATGCGCAGGCTTATTTTTTTCTCAGCATCACTTACCAGTATAAGGGCGATAAACAGAATGCGGATTTTTATATGAATAAGTATAAAAGTTTGGGAGGGAAATGAGGAAAGTTCAATGACCAATGACCAATGACCAATCTCCAATGTACAATATACAAGGTTGGTTGGTATGGAAGAACACTGGAACGTGAATCTATTTTAATTCTTTTATTAAAATTTTTTCCAAATCATCCGCAGATAAGTTAGAAGAAATTTTTCCGTCAATTGCCAAAGAAATCTGCCCTGTCTCTTCTGAAACAATAATGGCAATCGCATCGCTTTGTTCGCTGATACCGATTGATGCACGGTGACGCATACCATAATTTGCCGGCAAATCGGAATTGTCCGTAACGGGGAGTACACAACGTGCTGCTCTTATTTTGTTGTTGGAAATAATAATAGCCCCATCGTGCAACGGGCTGTTTTTAAAAAAAATATTTTCTATCAGGCGTTTTGAAACTTCAGCATCTACCATATCGCCTGTATCAGCATAAAATTTTAAATCGGTGTTGCGCTCGATAACAATGATTGCACCGGTTTTTGATTTTGCCATTGTGGAACAGGCTTTAACTATCGGTGTAATGTCTTTTGCAGATGAATGCTGCGGCTGCCATTTGAAGAATTTTTCAGTGATCGGGTTTTTTCCGACAAATGTGTTGGAGCCAAACATGATCAGAAATCTGCGAATCTCCGGCTGAAACACAATGATAAGCGCAAGCACACCCACACCAATAAACTGCTCAAGGATGGACCCCAGCAATTTCATATCAAGTATTCTTGTGCAAAGCCACCAGAGTGCGTAGATCCCAACGATGCCGATAAAAATGCTCATGGCCGCGCTTCCTTTCAGCAGTTCGTACACTTTATAAAGCAGGAATGCTACCACCAGCACATCAAGTATGTCAAGCCAGCGTATCTCAAGAAAACCGATATGGAAGAGAGTTATCAACAGGAGAATTTTAAACAATGAAAACTGATATTGAAGACAAAGAAAATTAAATTTTCAGCACGAAGCGATATGGATAGTGAATCGCTTCACCGGCATAATCAATACCAATTCTTTTGGTAATTTCAATCTGTGCCCCGATAGCTATCGGGGCTGCGGCAATATAGTTTTTATCCTCGATCCATATTTTATTTCCATGCAAACTCAACCCTGTGTGCGAATAGTGAATCCCTAATGCCTGCCCGACACTGCCGGGACCATTCGTCAAGGTTTTATCAACGGATTTCTTTTTTCTTCTTTTTAACATCACATCAATTCCGTGAGTAGGATGGATGCTCCTTATTAATACTGCATGAGGAATTTCTTTTGCATTGGTGACCACATTAAACAATGAATGAATTCCATAACACAAATACACGTAAGCCGTTCCTCCTTCCCTGTACATAATTTCTGTTCGCCCGGTCCTTCTGCCTCCGTAAGCATGCGATGCGCGATCAATAATTCCATTATAAGCTTCCGTTTCGGATATTATTCCACCGGTTATTTTGCCATTGAATTTTGTAAAAAGATATTTTCCGAGCAGCTCTTTTGCAATCTGAACAACATCATCTCTCAAATAAAAATCTTTCTTCAGTTTCACCACAATAACTTTTTTCCGGTATCCGATTTGCTGTTTCTCATTTCATACTTCTTGCATCTGACTTCTCCGAAGGAGTCCTTCGTGACCGGCTCCGACTTTCAGTCCATCCACTTTAATTCATCTCCGTTCTCATAACGCAACTGGTCATTGTCAAGCAGCCATTGAATGGCACGGATAGCCTTATCATCATTTGAAATTTTTAAATCAGAAACAAGGTTTTGCAAAGTCATTGCACGTTGTGTAGTTAAGGCACGCACCTTATCACTGATTCCTGAAAATTCAATTTCATTCAGTTCCAGCTTATTTCTTTCCCTGCAATAATCACAGGAGCCGCACCGCTGCCCTGTTTTCTCTCCGAAATAATTCAGCAGCATGATGCTTCTGCACTTATGCAAAGTGGTAACATAATTCAATACAGAGTTTGCACGGGTATTAAATCTTTTTTTACGGTCTTCAAGATGCTCTTTACTGATAATGACATCACCACTCTCAACGCGCGGTTGCGTGAATACAAGTTGCGGTTTATCCGTCTGGGGTTCATAATTTAAAATACCGGTCTTTTTCAGGTAATTCAGATTTTTTATTACCTGTGAAACATCCATGGATGCACGGGTTGAAATATCCTGTTCATTGATATTGGTAAAATCATCAAAGATTCCTTCGTACGAACGCAAAATTGTTTTTATAAAATGATCATAAGCCTGCTGTTCCACCTGGACCCTGTATAGTTCGAGATTATTCACTGTAAAATGTAACCGTGAAGGCAAATAAGCAGATTCGCTTAACGCTATATAATTATCAAGCTCCAATATTTTAATACAATTAAAAACACGCAACGGATCCAATTTGTAATGGCTGCAGAAATCCGGCACATTAAAATTAAAGCTTACACCTTCCCCGGTTCCGGAGGGAACCTGCAGGTAATTTGCAATGGCATGGTATACGTTTCTTATCTGCTCAACGGTTGGGAAAGTAAGGTTAAACCTTCTTTCCATTTCTATCTGATCTGTTTCGGAATAAAAAATAACAGCGTAAGAGGATTTTTCATCACGCCCGCCACGGCCTGCTTCCTGGTAATACGCCTCAAGTGAGTCAGGAAGATCAAGATGGATCACAGTCCTGACATCTGCTTTATCGATTCCCATCCCGAATGCATTGGTGGCAACAATGACTCTTATTTTATTATTTATCCAGTCGAGCTGTTTTTGATTCCTGGCTTTTGTTTCTAATCCTGCATGGTAATAATCAGCGCTGATTTTATTTTTGATAAGCAGGTCTGCAATCTCTTTTGTCTTTCTGCGGTTGCGGACATAAATAATTCCTGAACCGTTTACTTTATTCAGAACGTTGATTGTTTTCTGAAATTTATCTTCGTTATAAAGGACAATGTAAGAAAGGTTTTTCCGCTCAAAGCTTTTAATAAAAATATTTTCCTTTTTGAAATGTAATTTCTGCTGAATATCTTTTTGAACTTCGGGAGTGGCAGTAGCCGTAAGTGCAAGCACAGGGACGGAAGGATGCAATTCTCTTATTTCTGCAAGCTTCAAATATGGCGGACGAAAATCATAGCCCCATTGTGAAATACAATGCGCTTCATCAATGGCAAATAAATTAACGTTCATTTTTTCTATGCGCATCCGCACCATTTCAGATGAAAGCCGCTCGGGGGATAAATAAAGAAATTTAAAATCACCGAAAATGCAATTGTCCAGTGCAATATCAATTTCGCGTGAGCTCATTCCTGAAATAATGGACAAGGCTTTAATTCCTTTCCTTTTTAAATTCTCCACCTGGTCCTTCATCAGGGCAATCAGCGGAGAAACCACAATGCAGATTCCTTCTTTGGCTAAAGCCGGAATTTGAAAGCACACTGATTTTCCTCCTCCCGTTGGAAGCAAAGCAAGGGTATCGTTTCCCGAAAGGACAGAATTGATTATTTCTTCCTGCATCGGGCGGAAATTTGTAAAACCCCAGTATCTGGTGAGAAGTTGCTGGTTAGTCATTATAAATTGCTAAATGTAGCTTTCATTTCGCGGAATCAAAAATAACAATTTGAATATTCTTTTCATGATGTCTCTTTATTTAAATCTAAAACATGAATTATTATCTTTACCAACCTTTCAAAATACAATGACCAAAGAAGAAGCAAAAAAGAAAATTGAAAAGCTCAGCAGGGAAATTGATCAGCATAATTATAATTATTATGTGCAATCCAGCCCGGTAATCAGCGATTATGATTTTGATATGCTGCTGAAAGAGCTGATTGATCTTGAAAAAAAATTCCCTGAATTTGCTTACCCGGATTCGCCCACGCAGCGGGTAGGAGGGGAGATCACCAAAGAATTTAAAACGGTGAAGCATAAATACCCCATGATGTCATTGGGGAATACCTATTCAGAGGAAGAATTAAAGGAGTTTGATGAACGGGTACAAAAAGCAATCGGTGGTTCGACTTCGCTCACCACGACTTCGCCAAAAAATTACGAGTATGTGTGTGAATTGAAATTCGATGGTGTTGCAATAGGATTGACGTATAAAAAAGGAAAATTGGTTCAGGCTGTTACAAGAGGGGACGGAGTGCAGGGTGATGATGTAACCAACAATATTAAAACCATCCGCAGTATTCCTTTACAATTAAAACCCGGTGATTATCCTGATGAATTTGAAATTCGCGGTGAAGTGATTTTGCCTCTTAAAGTTTTTGAAAAAATGAATGAAGAACTTTCAGTTCAGCTTTCTGATGAAGGTTTTAACGAAGAAGAAATCGCTGAAAGGTTGTATCGCAATCCGCGCAATACTGCATCGGGCACATTGAAGCTCCAGGATTCTAAAATTGTTGCACAACGAAAACTTGATTGTTATCTCTACAGTTTGTACGGAGACAGCTTTCCTTTTAAAACGCATTATGACGGATTGAAAAAGGCGAAAGAATGGGGATTTAAAATTTCAGAGCACGTTGCAAAATGTAAAGACCTGTCGCAAGTCTTTGAATATATTAATGAATGGGAAAAAGGGCGCGAGGAATTACCATTTGAAATTGACGGAGTGGTAATGAAAGTAAATTCATTCCGGCAGCAGGAAGAATTAGGATTTACTGCAAAAGCTCCGCGCTGGGCGATCTCGTATAAATATAAAGCAGAAGCGGCTTCCACAAAATTAAATTCCATCAGCTACCAGGTGGGAAGAACGGGCGCTATCACACCGGTTGCAAATCTTCAACCTGTGACGCTTGCCGGTACAGTTGTTAAAAGAGCTTCGCTGCATAATGCTGACCAGATTGAAAAACTTGACGTACGGGTGGGTGATACTGTGTTTGTGGAAAAGGGAGGAGAAATAATTCCTAAAATTACGGCTGTTGATCTTTCAAAACGTCCGCAGGGTTTAAAGAAAACACGGTACATTACCAATTGCCCTGAATGCGGAACAGAACTGATTCGCAAAGAAGGAGAAGCTGTTCATTATTGTCCGAACGAATCCGGATGCCCGCCACAGATCAAGGGAAAGCTGGAGCATTTTTGCTCGCGCAAAGCAATGAACATTGATGGCTTCGGTGCGGAAACGGTTGAATTATTATTTAACCTGAAACTGGTTCATGATATTGCCGATATTTATGATCTGAAAAAAGATCAATTGGAATCTCTTGAACGATGGGGCGAGAAATCTGCGCAAAACCTGGTCCTGGGAATAAATAAATCCAAAGAGGTTCCTTATGAAAGAGTGCTGTTCGCTCTCGGAATCCGGTATGTGGGTGATACGGTGGCTAAGAAGCTGGCGCGTTATTTTAAATCTGTTGATAATTTAATGAATGCAACAAAGGAGCAACTCCTGGAAGCGCCTGAAGTAGGGGAGCGCATTGCCGAAAGTGTTGCTGATTTTTTCCAAGACAAAAAAAATATTAATATTGTCGCGCGATTAAGAAAGGCGGGTCTCCAGTTTTCCATTCATGCCGATGCCATAAAATTATCAAGTGAAAAGTTAAAAGGCATGACCATTGTGGCGACAGGTACATTAAAAAACTACAAACGTGATGAAATAAAAGAAGTGATCGAGCAGAACGGGGGCAAAGCGGCCAGTTCAGTAAGCTCAAAAACATCTTATGTTCTTGCAGGGGATGATCCGGGGGAAAATAAAATTACGAAGGCAAAAGAGTTGAAAGTGAAAATTATTTCGGAAGAAGAGTTTATTAATTTGATAAAGTAATGAGTTGTCCCGAAGGGATGCCTTCGGCATTAAGCTGTCAGGTTGTTAAACTGTGATGAAGGGAGATTGAATTGTAAACGGGCATGAATAAAACGCTGAGACATAAAATTGCGAATTATCTTTTTCACCGCGAGATGCGCCATCATAAGCGGGAGCAGAAATCTGTCCCTTTCAGCGTGGCTAAGACTATCGGAATCCTTTATGATGCAACCAGCGAAAGAGATTATGAGCTGGTGAAAAAATTTGTAAAGGAAATCCGCGACCAGCATAAAGACGTGCTTGCGCTGGGTTATTATGATAAAAAAGAATTACCCAATACGCGTTTTGTAAAATTAGGGCTTGATTTTTTTACCAAAAAAAACCTGAACTGGCACCTGAAGCCGAACCATTATGGAATTAATAATTTTATCAAAGCCGATTTTGACATCCTCATTAATCTTACCATTGAAAAAAATTTTCCGCTGAAATATATTTTTGCAAAAACAAAAGCAAAATTCAAGATTGGAAAATATGATAAAAAAAACTCGCGCTATTATGACATGATGATTCAAACTGATGAAAATGTTTCGCTTGGAAAGTTTATCGAGCTTATTGTACATTATTTAAACCTCGTAAGAAATGACCGCCATTTACAGGAAGCTTAAAGGAACCGGTGTTGCCATGGTAACACCTTTCCATAAAGACGGAGCCATAGATTTTAAAGCGCTGGAACGGCTGATCGAGAGCCTCATTGCCGGCAAAGCCGATTACCTTGTGCTGCTTGGAACAACCGGTGAATCCGTTACACTTAACAAGGATGAGAAAAGCGCCTTAATCGATTATACTAAAGAAGTGAATAACGGGCGGCTGCCGCTTGTGCTCGGAGTGGGAGGGAACAATACGCAGGAAGTAGTTTCTTATTTTAAAAACATTGACCTGGGTGATGTGGACGCCATACTTTCTGTGACACCTTACTATAACCGCCCATCGCAAAAAGGATTATTGCAGCATTTTAAGATGGTGGCCCATGCTTCGCCACTGCCGGTTATTTTGTATAACGTACCGGCACGTACCGGCACAAACATGCTGGCCGAAACTACTTTAAGCCTTGCCAATGAAATAGAAAATATTATCGGCATTAAGGAAGCTTCGGGGAATTTTGACCAGATCACCCGCATTATAAAAGACCGGCCTTCCAATTTCCTTGTCATATCAGGAGATGATAATATAACGTATCCCCTGATGACGCTTGGCGCGGATGGTGTTATTTCTGTTGCTGCCAATGCTTTTCCGCGTGATTTTTCAAACATGGTGAGATTATGCCTGAAAGGAGAATATGACAAGGCCTGCAAACTCCATTACCAGTTTATGGATATTCTTCCGCTTCTTTACGCGGAAGGCAGCCCGGGCGGAATTAAAGCTGCGTTGAATGCTTTAAAAATCTGTGCTGAGCATGTCCGCCTGCCGCTTGCACCGGTAAGTAAAACGCTTCAGAATAAAATTGCTGAAGTGATTGCAGAGAAGTTTGAAGTGGTGGCATGAGCAATAAGCTTCGGTGAGCAGAACTGCCATGCTTGGTTTTCCCAATGATTCCATTTGGGTTAACCTGGATGTTAATGATAGTATGACAGGAGTTTTTTCACTGCCATCCAGAGATACAAGTGGCAATGAATTGCTCCTGGAAACCGGATGGAATCTTTCTAATTACACTGTAAGCTTATTATTATTAAACGGACAGCATTCAACTATACATAATGTAAGTTTAGCGGATTGGGTAGTATTGACAGATATAAATTGGCAGTTTATAGGAACTAATTGTCTAAATAGTTTTGGACTGAGTCCTCATTATATTTTGCCACTAGACTTTAATTTGGATTTTGGCCTGACACAATCAGATACTGTAATCGGAATAAAGATAATCTTCTTAAGTTCACCGGGGGGCCCGGATTTTGCCGGAGCCTATATAATCAATCAGCAGCAAGTTGGTATTAACGAACAACTATTACAAGAACATCTCAGTTTTTATCCAAATCCTTTTTCAGATAAATTAAAAATAAAGGCAAGCAGCATTATTAATAAATTAATAATAAAAAACACTGCCGGAGTAAACGTTCATTCAGTTACTGGAAATAAAAAAGAAGAATTGGAAGTAAATGTTAAAAACTTACGAAGCGGGATTTATTTTCTTGAAGTTTACATTAGGGATGAGATTGTATTTAAGAAACTGGTGAAGATGTGATATAAAGTGAGATTTACCATTTTATCGGCTGTGAGACAGAGGCGAGGGCGGAAAGCATAAAAAAATAAAATAACATCAGGGTAAACACTGATTTTATAAGATAAAGTTTTTTAAATTTTGGTTGGTATTAAAAAAAAGTTACATTTGTATCGTGTGACCTGATATAAAGATAAAAATCAGTGTAACCGTATTCACACCGCGCGCCTGCGCAGTACCTTTTTTCAGAGCTTTTATTCTCTGATTATTTAATGAGTAAGGTTATTGTATAAATGCTTATTGGAAGTGTTATGTGTATTCAGTTTTGCTTTGGCAAATGCTGAAAATTCATGAAATAAAAAATAGTTGAGAATCTAATAAAGTCATTTAAATTTAAAGAATGAGTTAGAACTTTTGTTCGTTAATCCATATGTTATCCGTCAGGCTTGGCGGCATAGGTACTTCTACCTGACCGTAATCGATTGACTGCCGCTATACATTATTGTTAAAGGATGTAAAAAAATAAAATATGGAACACACATGGGGCATTAAACTGAAACCACCAAGCAACAACCAGACATTAATTATTGTTGTTGCTCTTATCTGTTTAACTTGCTACTTAGTTTGTAACAAAGGCAAAAATATTTATTATGATAAGGACGGATTTCGTGTAGCATCCGTTCCTGATTCTGTTTCGCTTGCTCAAAGTAAAATACAATTGGATACAGCTAAACGAAATTTGGAGAATTCTATGAACCGTTATGACAGCTTGATTAACAATGAGCCTGACTCTGTAAAGCGAACTAAATTACAAGGTAAAAGAAAAGTAAGTGAGGAACTCTATCATGAATGTAATTCTATGATTGCGGAATACAATGATATTAGTGTAATGGCTAACTCAGAGGTGAAAAATGAGCGGTTTAAAAGTTGGATTGATAAATCAAAGAATATATTTGGCAAGTATTCTAATCAAAGTGTAAGCACAGTTGATGTCTTTTATGCTTTGGTTGGATATACTCGTAAAATTGCTGACAGTTTGCGAGTTCAAGTCGAAAATCTTCAGAAAGATACAGCAAGGTTAATTAGAAATAACGAAAATTTAGCTCAGCAACTGACCAATCAGAAAAAGGAAACTGCCGCTGAAAAATTAGCTAAAGAAGAAGAAAGAAAAGCAAAAGAAAAAGCAAATGAAGAAAAGGCAAAAGCAAAAGCGGATTCATTACAGATGGCAACCGACCTCAAAGCAAAAGAAGAAATTATTTCAGAAAACGCTGTGATAATTAAAAACTTCAGAGCAAATCCGCAAGGTAAAAGGCAAAGAATGAAAAACAATATTCTTTACGTCAATAGCAATCATTCCGAATTGAAGCTTGAAATATTATTTCAAGTCAAGATTCTACCAGGCGTTTCAGTGGATACCATTTATGCGGAGATTGATAAAGCACTTAAATTATCTGATGCAAATATTCCTAAAACTATTTGCGACAAAACATTTAATTATCAAAACAATATTCCATTAGATAAAACAGATAAATGGCAAGATAAAAATATTGTATTCCTTTACTCTAAGGGATTTGAATTTGGGACTTACACAATCACATTGCATTCTACAAATTGTAAAGCCCAAATGCCTAAACCATATAAAATTGAAATTCAGAGAGGAGGAGGAGGAATATTTGGTGATCGGTAAGGGATAACAAATGAATAACAAAAACAACCAAATAGAGTAGGCACAAAATTTAAGAACAATGAAAAAATATTTTACCCACAAATGGATAAGGACAAATGGTCCATTTCACATTGACTACTTAAAAAAGCAAAACATCAAAAGAGAGACTATGCTTTGGATTGAAGGTACTGATACATGGACTAAGGCAGGTGATATTCCCGAACTAAAAGAAATTCTTGCAGAAGTTCCACCGAAATTCCCTTGGACGCCAATTCGAAAAGTATTTTCAGCACTCATTATTGTTTTATTGTTAGTATCGGTTTATTTTATAGTTAAAAAACCTTTCAAACAACTTATTGAGGACCAAAATTACCCTAACTACAATCATCATGAAGATTCGTGCAAAAGCTACTATGAAAAAAAACAAAAAAAACTTAATTCTTACGATTTACCAAAAGATACGGGTAATCTCCGTTCCTTATCAATTGAATTGGATACCCGAATTAAAATGGAAGACTACCTCATCAGGAGCCGGGAAGCGGAGCACATAAAGTTCACATTATTCTTTTCAGTTCTTTGGACAGCCATTGCTTCATTTTTCGGAGGTTTAATAACATTATTCATAGCGAAAAAATCAGGAGGCAAATAATTACGGGTACAGGCTGGCTCAAAATGACCACCATCCGCCTGAGCGAAAGCATAAATAGAGAGGTTTCTCATATTTAATTCAATTAAAAACCCTAAAAGTGATTTTTAGTACAAAAATTTGATTTTAACTGATGAACATATTTTAAGAATATATTTTTTATTCAAACAAAATTCCTGCTTAAAAAATCATCTACATTTTTAAAGAAAATTTTCTCGGCAATTACTTCAGGGGTTAACCCGTACATGTACTTTTTAATAAATTCCGGTTTGAGGTTCACATCCTCAATCGGAGTTTTGTCTTTTAAAAATTGGATGACATCCTGCTTCAGCATTTCCATCGAACTGCAATCGCTGTAAATATCCATCGGGTTAATGATGCCGTCCATATCCGAACCAATGCATATAATATCCCAGGCATCTGCACTCTTTATTTTTTTCACGACTTCAAAAATATTTGCCACCAGCACCTGCAAATATTCTTTTTTATAATCGGCAAATGCAGGGTTGTTTTTATCACCGTTATTGCACAGCTTTCTTTTTTCTTTGAGCTTATGTTTGGCAATTCCTCCGCCCATTCTTTTTTCATCCAACTGGATCCCGATCAGTCCCTTCGAGGCATAAATATTTTCAACATCTTCTTTACATATATTTATCGACCAGTTGTGGAGATATGTTAAGTCATTTGAATTATCCGTATCCACATTTTCGTCAATTACGCGATCCAACGTTTGTCTTTGTTCAATAATACCGGTATGACTGCAGATGATCGGAATGTTTTGCCCGTCAAATTCTGTTTTCAGCATTTGATAAAATTCTTTGCGGCATTTTGCGCTCATGTGTTTTACATCAATCAGGATCCTCTTACCATTAGTTGTACTCAGTAATTCATGTATGACATGTTTGCCGAGATCAGTTAATCCTTCATTGAGATGCGCTTCCTGGCTCATCACCTTTCCTAAAAAAGATGACAGGCTTCTTGCATGTCCGCCAAGATGATTCCAGAAATGATGGTTCAGCGAAACAAAGAATGGCGGATATTCCCATTGTTTGACTGTTTTAATATTTGCAGTAAATCTTTTTTTTAATTCATCCAAAGGAAGCTGGTCTTCTGCTGCAGTTCCGCTTCCGAAAGCATGAGCTCCTTCAATGGAATTAATCATACAGATCGTATCAGGTTCTGTTTGAAGAATATTTTTTAATTCAGCATAATTTTTTACAAACCTGCATTTAATGGTTCCGTGACTTGTTTTGGATTGCTCCAGGACATAGTTATATTCTTTAACGAGCTCTCCAAAATAGCCGGTCATCACTTTCCCGATGTAATGCACCTTTTCAATTTTAATTCCTGTTACACCTTCCACCAATTTTTCTTCAATATTAAAGGGACTAAGAAGTGTTTTTACAATGGGTGAAATGGCAGCAAGGTTCACATTTGTAAATCCTTTTTCAACAGGGTATAAAGAAATGCATATTACCCGCATTCCACCCTTGTGCATCCGCTCAATATTGGATTGAGAGCAAAATATTACTCCCATTTCGAGCGCATCGGCAAGCTTGTGCAAAATGCCGATCTCGCAAGGATTATCATAATTATCAAACATATTTTTTAATGCATCGGGATCAGGGAAACCGGAATTAAAGGGTTTCAGGACGGGGTGAAGGTGAATGTCGGCAATCATATTTTTGTCCGGTTAAATTATACGTTATAAAAAGGACCGGAAAGTTAAAGATTATTATCGCAAATATTTCCTTATGAAAAAATTATTAAGGTTAATAAAAAATAAATTTTGGCCGGATTGATCTCTTTTTTCAACATTATATTTGCGCCATAAATAATTTTTAATTCAAAAAATTGAATTGAAATTATAGGGAGACAATTAACAAAAACCACAAAACCAAAAACCAAAATACTATGAATAAAATAATTATGAAAACAGTGAAAATTTTTGTTGTTATTGCTGTTGCAATGACCACCACATTCCTGACTGCCCGGGCACAGGGCAGTGATGCCGCATTTGAAAAAGGTTCGAAAACACTTGGGTTTGCTTTAGGCTTTGGAGTGGATTATGGTTATGGAGTAGGAGTTTATGGTGGTAACGGCTATTCAGCATGGCCTGCATTTATGATGATGTACGACCAGGGTTTTTTTGAAGATGTGGGCCCCGGAACAATAGGGATTGGCGGTGTGATCGGGTATAAGTCTTCACATTACAACAGCGGATATAAATACACACATGTCAATCTCATTATAGGCGTTCGTGGAACGTACCATTTAACCATATTAAAAGAGAAGAACAATAAATTTGATCCGTATGCAGGTATAACAGTCGGATTGCGGTTTTACAGCCATCACGACAATGATCCGTATGATTCTTATATTTATAATGATGGCTCGGTATATCTTGTTGCAGGCGCTTTCATAGGAGCTAAATATAACGTGGCTGAGCACTTTGGTTTTTTTGCAGAAGCCGGATACGATATTTCCCTTGTGAGAATAGGGTTTAATATTAATTTTTAGAGAAGAAAATCAGCGCCTGTTTAAATTTTTAAGCCCCACCTGCATTGCTCGTGCTGGCTCCAAAGCCCACTGGGCTTTGTCCCTCCGGAGGGGAGGGATGCTGACGCGTTTGGACAAATTTCATTTTTGAGCTTAACTTAATGACATTGGCCGCAGGGGAGGGTTAAAATAAATCTGTGAATCTGTGGCAATGATAACCGGGGCAGGCTTTACAAAAAATTCAACCGGTCCATAAAGGCATCTTTATAAGATTTTCCGATCGGGATGGTTTTGTCACCGATCATAACGGTATTTTCATCGAGCACATTTATCTTTTCGATCGGGATTATATAAGAACGATGGACGCGTAAAAACTTTTTAACCGGAAGCTTCATTTCAATGTCGCGCATGGTGGAGTGAACAATAAACTGGTCATCGTTAGTCTGGATAACCACGTAATTATCCATGGCCTGTATCCACAAAATATTTTCCAGGTAAACTTTCACAAGCATGGAACCTTTTTTGACAAAAAAAGAATTTTGAATAACCAGGTTATCAAAAGGAATGATTTCCGAATCAGCGCCCGATTTTGCAACGGTTGCTTCCGCAACAGTTTTTTCTTCAGCTTTTTCACCTTTTACAGCTGCTTGCCTGACCACGAAGGCGCTCCCAATTAAATGATCTTTTTCATCTTTTACCGGGGAAGATGTAACGGTGGCTTTAAATGTTGAATTATCACGGGGTACAGTTACAGTTGCATCATCAAGATTGAGGATGGATCCGCTTTTCATGAGCTCACTGAATGCAGCCTGGTTAAAAAATTTTTTTTCTTTATTTTCAAACCGTATTAAAGACGAAATTTCTTTCCCCTTTGCCGAATCAATTCCAAAACCGGTAATGGTGGAAGCTTTAGGATTTAAGAAAGAAATTTTACTTTCATTATCGGTGATAAGTATAGCTTCATCAAGATGGCTTAATGCGTTTACATACAGGTTCTTATTTGCCCGTAATTGCTGCATTTGTTGAAAGTTGTAAAGTGCCATCTCAACAGTAGATTGCAAATCTGATTCGTTAAAAGGTTTAATAAGATAACCGTAAGGTTGAGTAAGCTTTGCCCTGTCCAGCGTATTTTTATCGGCATAGGAGGTCAGGAAAATTACCGGCAGGTCATACTCTGTTTTTATCCGTTCAGCAATTTGAATTCCATCCATATCGCCTTTTAACCTTATATCCAGAAAAACTAAATCAGGTTTTATCTCATCGAGTTTGTCAAATGCAATTATTGCTGATGAAGCCGTTGCGGGCACATCATAGCCAAGCCGAATTAATGTGTTCTGAATATCTTTAGCAACAATATTTTCATCTTCCACAACAAGTATTCTTGTTTTAGTCATTTCATTAATTTTTTATGCATGCAATTATCGAAAAAAAAATTTAATGTGCAATATGGGTTTTCAGCAAAGATATGAACATGAAAGAAATACAGAGTGAAATAACAGAATAACTCAACCCGTATGACTTTCATCTTTACCTGCAGCAGTTTTCTTCTTGAATTCAATTATAAATGTGGTTCCATTCGTGCTGTCAAGCTTAATTGTTCCTTCCAGCTGGTCCGCCAATGCGAGCACCAGCTGCATGCCCAGCGAATCGGATGCTGCAAGATCAAAATTTTCGGGAAATCCCACACCGTTATCCCTGATTACAAGCCGGCAAATATTATTTTCGAGCTCGTGAAACCCGATAAACAGCACACCGCTTCTTCCATCCGGAAATGCATGCTTCAATGAGTTGGAGACAAGCTCATTTAAAATTAACCCGCAGGGCACAGCCGAATCTATGTCAAGTGTAATTTTTTCGGCATCTATTTTAAGTTCTATCCTGTCCTGTGTAATGCCGAGTGAAAGAAATAAGTTTTCAGCAAGCCTTAATATATATTCATCAAAATGTATGTTGGAAGTTCCGTTAGACTGGTAGAATCTTTCATGAATCAGCGCCATTGCTTTCACCCTGTCCTGGCCTTCTTTGAAAGCTTTGTGGGCATTTGCATCTGAAATATAATTTGATTGCAGGTTGAAAAGGCTGATAATAATTTGCAAATTATTTTTTACCCGGTGGTGAATTTCTTTCAATAATAATCCTTTTTCCTCAAGCGATTCCCTGATTTGTTCTTCCATCATCTTGCGCAAGGTAATATCCGTATCCACTATTACGATATTCCGGAGGTTCCCGGTCTCGTTAAATATTGGATTCAATGTGGACGCTACCCAGGCAATTTCACCGTTTTTTTTATTCAGCACCGATTCATACACGGAGGATTTTTTTTGTGTAATACAGTTTTCAAGAATGATTTTTATTTCAGGATTTGTAGTAAGCTCAAAAATAGTATTGCCTTTTGCTTTTTTAATATCAGAAATTGCATAGCCGGTCAATTTGGTAAACCCTTCATTGACCCATTCCAGCTCTTTATTCTCGTCAAAAATCATTACAGCATTGTCAGTCTCGCTGGCCACGAGCGAAAGTTTTGCAAGCTCAAGATTTTTTGCTTTCAGCTCACGCGTTCTTAACTCCACTTTTTTTCGCAACTGGTTTTGCGAGCGCTTTAGGTTCCTTGTTCGCACTCTCAGAAATAAGAAAACTATACCTATAGCCGCCAGTACGTACAGCATATAAAATAATGTGGTTTTCCAGATCGGAGGGGTTATTTCAAATGCATAGGTAACAGGATTGGACCAGTCCTTTAAATTAGCGCTTGCTTTAACTTTAAAGGTATATTTTCCGGGGGGAATGTTGGAGTAATTTGCAATCATTTGCTTGGTAGGAGGGGACCAATTGTACTCAAAGCCTTCCAGCATAAAACGATACTGGACTTCATCAGGCTGGGTGAGATAAATTCCTGAAAAGAAAAAGCTCAGGTAATTATTATCGTATGGAAGAACAGGATTTTCAGGCAACCCGGTTTTTACATGCAAATTAAAATTCTTTTTTTTCCAGTCTACGTTTTCGAGGAATAACTGAATATTTGTAATGCCAACCAATGGCACCGATTGTCTTCCAATGCCAGATTTAATATTATGTTTTATGGCGCCATTAACACTTCCAAACCATACATTGCCGTCACGGTCATCGCAGGCAGCATTTGTTTCCACACCATAATATCCGTTACTTTTATCAAAGTGATTAATAAAAAGCTTGTGCTCGTTAAGATAATAGGCCCAATTGATGCAATCAATCCCTTCGGGGGTTCCAACCCAAAGTTTTTTTTCTTTATCGAGGAAACTAAAAAGCAGCCTGTCAGTTATAAGTCCGTTGCCGCGGTTGATTATTGTAACAGGCTTGATTTTATCTTCTCTCGCATATTTAATAATGCCTAAATCATAAGTGCTGATGATCATATTTGATTCATCATCCTGGATAATGGAAGTGATGGGGGCTTTTGGAACATTATAAAGATCATTAAAGCTGATGGCAGTATCACCATTCAGATAATAAACTCCGTTCAATGTTCCGGCCCAAATTACATTGGTTCTGTCCTCAAAAAGAACACGGACGTTTTCGCTGAGACCATTATCTGCAGAGATTTTTTTCTGAACATTATTTTTACGGATAAAAATTCCCTTATCTGTTGCAAAATAAAAAGCGCCTGTGCGGCTCTGAATAATCGAATAAATAATTAAATTATTGAGGTTCTCGATGGGAAAAATAATATCTCTCTGTTCAAAATTTAATCGTGCCGGACCGATTGTTGTGCCAAACCAATAATATCCTTCTTTGTCCCTGATGATACTTCTTATCGTGGTACTATTAAGCGTTTCATTCGATTTAATATTTTGAATGGACTTTCCATCGTAATAATTAATTCCCCCGGTTACTGTTCCGAAAAAAATATTGTCTGAAGAATCAGCAAATACCGACAGGATATTATTGTTGCTTAATCCATCATTAGAGGTAAAAGTTATAAAACGGTCTCCCGTGTATTTACTTAACCCGTTTGTGGTTCCAAACCAAAAATTTCCTTCACGGTCAATAGTTTCACATAAAACATTATCGTTGGGCAGGCCTTCCTGGTGAGTGAGATGAAGAAAAAGCGAATCTTCCTGGTAACTTACGCCTCCGCCATCCGAAGCAAACCAAAGCTGGCCTTTAACATCTTCAATTATGTCTTTAACATTTTGGTCGCCAAGGCCAATCAGCGAAAAATAATTTTTAAAAGTGTTGCCGTCAAAGCTTGAAATTCCGTTACGGGTTCCAATCCAGATTTTTTTATCATTTGATTGAGCGATGCAATAACAAATGTTATTTACAAGGCCGTTGTCGGTTGTATAGTTAATAAATTTTTTCCCGTTGAATTTACTTATTCCTCCTATTGTGCTGATCCAGATATTGGCTTCCTCATCAGGGAAAATGGAATATACATTATTGTTAACCAATCCTGCATTGGTAGTGAAATTAATGAATTTCTTTCCGTCATATTTACTCAGTCCATCCGAAGTTCCAATCCAGATGTTGCCGTCCTTATCTTCACTGATTGCATTGACTATGTCGCTGAGCATACCTTCATTTGCGGTAAAAAAGGTGAAGTCAGTTCCATTGAACATACATACACCTTTACGGTTTATTGCAAACCAGATATTCCCTTTATGATCCTGGGTAATACATTTGACGGAGTTATTGGAAAGGATATTATCGGGGCTGAATTTTGTAAAATTTTTGCCGTCAAAAGTGCAGGTTCCATTCATGGTTCCTATCCATAATTTGCCATTTTGATCCTGGAAAATGTCATTAATCTGATTATTCGGCAATCCATCAGCAACGGTGTAAGAAGTAAAATTGTACTTCTGGGCGAATAAAAAGTTTATTGAAAATGTTTGGAGAATTAAAAAAAGTGATATATTTGTTATCTTCATTCCGTGATCCAGAGCGAGTTTCAAAAGGTCGTCAACTATTAAAAAAAAATGTGTGAATAATTTTACCCCCCAATTTGTTTGTTTCACCTTCACTTATGATAAGTTCATCAAAATCTTTTTTTTGAATAATTTATTCCTTCTACTTTTGAATCAGCATCAAAAAAAATTTACATAAATATTTACTTAGCTAATTAAATCAAACTAAAAATCAAATTTTAAAACCAACAAATTATGAAAATGCGTACAAATCTAATGAAATCAAGAATATTATTTGCAGCGATATTATTCTTGTCATTTGCGTTTAAAGCAACTGCTCAAACAGCTGAAATTGTGGGACCCACCCTTAATTGCCAGGGCACACCGGTAACACTTACTGTGAATATCACAGGACTGACGGGACCTTTTACGTATTTATGGCAATTCACCGGAGCAACAACTCCTACTCTGACCATTAATAATAATGCTTTGTTAAGAGTACAGGTTACCGGAACAAATGCGCAGGGCAATCAACAAACTGTGAATAGTCCATTCAGAATATTTTTATTTTTCCCGGCTCCAAATGCAGGGATTATAGCCAGTGGACCCACAACATTCTGTACAGGAGGAAGCGTAACCCTGTCAGCAACTGGCGGTAATGCTTTTAGTTCTTATTTATGGAGCACCGGTGAGACTACCCAGGCCATTACTGTAACAACGGCAGGAAGTTATACGGTAACTATTATCTCAGGTCTTACAGGTTGCACGGGTACATCAGCAGCTACTGTTGTTACCATCACCACAATTAATGCGTCAATTACAGCAAGCGGCCCGGTTACATTCTGCCAGGGTCAATCAGTTGATTTAACTGCTAATGGAGGCAGCGCCACTGCAACCTATTTATGGACAACTGGCGAAACTACACAGACTATTACGGTCACAACAAGCGGAACCTATAATGTTACCATAACTGAATCTTCAGGCTGCGAAGGAACTGCCACAGATGTAACCGTTGAAGTTTTTGATACATCCTATGAACCGAAATTTACACCGGACGGACCACTCACATTCTGTAAACCCGGAAGTGTTACATTAACTGCTGATCCTGGTTTTTCAGGTTATTTATGGTCAACCGGTGAAACTACTCAATCTATTACTGTTACTCTCGATGGTTCGGGCGGGCCGATTTTAGACACCGTATCAGTTTGGCTTACTGTAGAGGTGAATGCGACCTGTTCATTTACTTCAGGAACTGTTGTTATAAGATCAATTCGTGAACCCAATGTTGTTTCTCAATGCCCTAATTTCAACATGGCGCTGTCAGACAGTATTAAGGCGGGACTTGTTCTTCCATATAACGGAACGTATGCCGATTATGAATTTGAATTTGTTGAAACCACCAATCCGGGTTCTCCATTTACTGCAACAGCCGTTCAAACCCGCTGGCTCACTTTGTCAAGTGTAACACCTGCTTTACAAATAGGCAAATTCTATAATGTACGTGTAAGAGGAATAGTGGATGGCACACCATATTGCTATGGAAATTACTGCCAGATCGGAGTTACAAGCCTTACTTATAACGGGCCTTCCAGGATTGTTTTTGACGAAGAAGGTGAAGCCATGTATGTAAGAGACGGATTGAATTTCGGAATTTATCCTAATCCTTCGAATTCAACGTTCACTGCAAACATTTTCACAAATGATGAAAATCCAATCACTGTTACAATTATGGATCTTTCAGGAAGAGAAATCAGTTCCTCGCAATTTGATGCTGCACAAAGTCAATATGAATTTGGCAGTAACCTGAACGCGGGCATTTATTTTGTCCGTTTCTCACAGGGAGAAAATTTACAGCAGGTTACCAAGCTTATAAAGACTAATTAAGCGATTTAATAGTTAAGAAAAAAGACGGGTCAAAAAGCCCGTCTTTTTTTTATGGAATAATATTGGCACTGACTTTTTTCCTGTGTTTAAAAACAAAATATGAATGTATTACAACAGCAGATAAGATTATAAAAGTTCCGATAAAAAAACCTGCGTTGAGCGTTTTGTTTTCTTTAAAAATTAATATGGCAAGAATGATGCTGTACACCGGTTCAAGATTGACAGACAAATTCATGGTAAAAGCATTTATTTTTTTAAGGGCATTCAGGGAAATTGTAAAAGCAAAAGTTGTACAGATCAAACCTAACAGCAGCAGGTAAATTGAATCTGTTGCCGAGGGTACTGAAAAATTCTGCTTTGTCATCCCGAGGTAAAAAGGGAGTATTATTGACAGAAATAAAAACCCTGATGTTAATTCATAAAAAGTCACTGTTCCGGGTTCATATTCCCCGACCAGTTTTTTGTTGATCACCGTAAATATTGAACCCAGCAAAGCGCTGATCAGCGCAATCACAATTCCTGTTAAATACAATTCCTGGAATGAAAAAATGATGTAGATGCCTGCCATTACTCCTATTCCCAAAAACAGTTCTGAGGCGTGCGGCTTCTTTTTTGCAAATAATGGTTCCAGGACGGCCGTAAATAAAGTAATGGAAGAAAAACAGCTTAGTGTAATTGAAACATTGGAAATTTTAATGGCAGCATAAAATGTAATCCAGTGCAGGCAAACGATGATTCCAACCAGTGAAATTTTAAGGATATCTTTTATAGAAAGCAATATTGTTTTTTTGTTGTAGAGAAGAATACATAATAATCCAAGTGAAGATATCAGCAAGCGATACCATACAATCATCCCTTCATTCATATTGATCGCTTTGCCGAAAATACCGGTAAACCCCCATAAGAGAATCGCGAGATGCATTTGCAGGTAAGCTTTTTTCATGCTCATCAGGAGTCAGCAATAAAAGAGTTTAAAAGATGGTCATACACTTCTTTCACAGGCAAACCCATGATGTTATGGTATGACCCGTTTATTTTTTCGATTCCGACCAATCCTATCCAATCCTGCACGCCATAAGCTCCCGCTTTGTCATAAGGCTTATAATGATCAATATAAAAATGAATTTCATCCTCACTGAACGGTTTAAAATAAACCTCTGACCTTGCAGAAAATAATATTTTTTTTTCCTTTGAACTGATGCAAACACCGGTAAAGACTTCATGCATTTTACCGGATAAATTTTTTAAAATCTTCAGAGCGTCATTATAATTTGCGGGTTTGCCAATTATTTGTTTTCCTATGCACACTATTGTATCCGCTGTTATAACTATGACGCGATCATGATTCAGAACTTCTTCGAATGCATTTGCTTTTTTTAATGCAAGGTGTAACGCAACTTCTTCTCTTTGCAAATGATCAGGATAAGATTCATCAACATCTTTGGTAACAATTTTAAACGGTATTCCGAGATCATGTAAAAGTTGCTGCCTTCGCGGTGATTTGGATGCCAGAATGATTTCAAACTTTTCAAGCTTATCGAAAAATGAAAGCATAAAATTTTATTTGTAACGAAGGTAAAAAACAAACATAGATAAAATCCCAGCGAGCATAATTCCTTTGGCCAGCAGGCTGGAAGCGGTGTAATCGCTTTTCCTTTTTGCATTGAACAATAAAAACAATAAAATAAGCAATGGCAGCTCAACAAACACCACCACGTAAATAAATGAAATCATATCCTCCCATTGCTTCTGTCTGAACTGAATAAGAACCAGGGAAAATAATACAACCAGCAGCAGAAACGATGAGCATAATTTTGAAACCTTATTTCCTGCAACCACCGGCAGTGTTTTCCTGCCGAAAACCCGGTCGCCTTCTTCATCCTCGAGGTCTTTGATTATTTCACGTATCCAGGTGGTAAGAAATGCGAACAAAGCGTATGCAGAAATCAAATAAGCAATTGCAGGGATTGTTTCGGGGCGGCCAAGCAAAAAATTTACCCATGTTTTTTTTTCAAGAATCAATAATAAATAGACTGACAAAGCAGCCAACAGGGAAATAATGAAGTTTCCAACCAGGATAATTTTTTTAAACAGCGAAGAATAGAGCAGTAACAGAGAGGCAGAAAGAAAATTAATCTGCCATAACAAAAATATATCCTGGAAAAATGACAGGTAAGCCCCGATCGCAATCCCGGCAAGGGAAGTTGCAGCATACATATTTATACTTTGTTTTTTGCTCACCCGGTTTCCGATAATTACTTTTTCGGGTTTATTAATCCTGTCTATTTGCAGATCATAATAATCATTAATTATGTACCCGCCTGCAGCGATGAGAACAGTGGATAAAACAACAAGAAAAAAATTGGTTTCAGAGACTTCGCTTGCCTGGCCAAATGCTGTTAGTATTGGAATGACGATGGTATAACGAATAAGGTATTGAGTTAAAATGATGAGGAACAGGTTGGGTAACCGGATCAGCCTTAAAAAACTCATCAGCATATTTTTCTATTCCCATTTGCCATGCAGCCGCATGGTTTGTTCAATGATATCCCTTACGCAGCCATCACCTCCGTTACGTGTGGAAACATAAGAGCTGATTTCTTTCACCTGCGAAACGGCATCATTAGGACAAGCTGCTATTCCGCATTTTTTCATCACCTTGATATCGGGCATGTCATCACCCATATAAATGATTTCAGCACAATCCAATTGATGCTTCGAAATAAAATTATCGAATGCTTTCATTTTATCATCCACGCCCATAAAAACATCGGTGATGCCAAGGCGGTTCATCCTACGCGGAACGCCATCGGAATGTCCGCCTGAAATAACGGCAACCGTATAACCTTTTTTTACCGCCAGCTGCAAAGCATACCCATCCTTAATATTCATGGTCCTTAAAAATTCTCCTTCTGATGTGATCACCAATGCCCCGTTAGTGAGCACACCATCCACATCAAAAACAAAACATTTTATTTGTTTTAACCGCTGCTTGAAGTTTTTCATTTCTGCAAGGTTAATAAAATTGCGACAGATTATTCACTCTTTTTATTTTTTTAGGGGTGTTCATGAACTTCGTTTCACAGGTTAAATTTTTTAATTCATACAGGGATTTTTTATTGAGGAATTATTTTTTATTCGAGCGGGGGCCATGTTTTATAATCTGAGATCCCGATAGCTATCGGGAGTGGCAATTAAAGAAACTATTTTTTAGCTTGCTGAATACTTTGAGTAATATCTTTATAAATCTTTTTGAAAGCCGGGTATTTTTTTAACATTTTCAGCTGTCGTTCAATAATTACTTTATCATTCCTCACGGCAGGGCCTGTTTGACTTTCAGCCGGGCTTTGATTTTTCAGCTTATGTATTGTTTCCGTTATTAAGGGCTTCAGCAAATCAAATGACAGGTTGCTATCTTTTAAAATAGTTTCGCCAATGTGAAAAAGATGGTTTGTAAAATTACTTACAAACACGGCCGCGAGGTGTATGATCTTCCTCTCCTCCGAATTGATAACATATATTGCATCGCTGAGGCTTTTGGCAAGCTTCACAAGCTTTTGCTGCGCATCATTATTATTTGCTTCAATGCACAAAGGAGCTGACCTGAAATTTACAGTACTGTTTTTTGTAATGGTTTGCAAAGGATAAAACACTCCGTAATTCGAAAAGCGGTTTTTAAACACTTCGATAGAAACGCTGCCCGATGTGTGCGCAATAAGTTTTTTTTCGGGGGCTAATTTTTTTGAGAAGGTTTCTATTGATGAATCTGTCATGGCAATGAGGTAGACATCAGCGCCTGCATAAATTTTTTTAATATCAGTTGTAAAATCTGTTTTTAGTTTTTCAGACAACTCTTCAGCATGTGACTTATTTCTTCCATACACCTGTATAACGCTGTGCCTTGCTTTTTGAAAAGCAATTCCCAATTGAGTGGCGACATTACCTGTTCCGAGAATTACAATTTTCATCAGGGTTTTGTTTGTTGTGGGAACCAGAAGTATTCAGAAAACGAAAGTAAGGATAAAAACTATTTTCTTAAACCCGCAATTCTTTTACGTATGGCTATAAAAGTTCCGATGATCATAAACACGCAGCCGGTCCACAAAATATTTATGTGAGGGAAAATAATCGCTTTCATAATAATGAATTCCTTTTTGTTTTCTTTTTTTTCCGCAACGGTGATTTCAAATTTTGCAGAGTCGGGATTTATTTTTTTAAAACCCAGCCGTAATCCCAAATCTTCCACCATCGCTTCCTCAGAAAAGACCATATTATTTTTTATAAAGAATACCGGTTCGCTGTGGTATCTTTTTTTATTGACATCCATTATTTCCAGTTGTGCCGAAACTGCAATGTCCCTGTCAGATAAGGAGTATTTTTGCTTATCTATATTTTTATTGAGCCCTGTAAGAACTATTAAACTGTTAGAGGTGCTGATGGTATCCCCTATGGACATATTGAATGATTTGGGTTCAGCGTAATTGGTATCCGCATGATTTTCTTTTTTATCATTATCAAGCTCCGCATACGTAATGTGCGTATAAATATCTTTTGTAAAAAAATGCTTTGTCGCAGGCTCCGCTACATTTCCCATTCGTTTGTTCAGCTGTACCAATGGCTGCAGGGTAAATTGCTTTTCAAGCTTTCCGTTTGCCAAATCCGCTTTCAGGTAATCTATATGATAAAAA